>Ga0209415_10010876_pt1 | contig 15406 bp, 13 predicted proteins | sample PeaSoiSIISIP2007_FD_187696 | JGI IMG/M metagenome (GOLD analysis project Ga0209415, IMG submission 187696) | Peat soil microbial communities from Weissenstadt, Germany - SII-SIP-2007 (SPAdes) (version 2) | ecosystem: Environmental > Terrestrial > Soil > Wetlands > Peat | place: Germany... | reverse complement strand
GGCCGGAGCTGGAAAGCAAGGGCTGGCTGCCGCGCCTGAAGCTCGCCGACATCGTCTGGTTCGACGGCTGGCGCCGGCGATCGGGCGAGGAGGGCCTGCTCTCCGAGCTTGAATAGAGAGGGGCCGCGCGACCGGTCAGTTGCCTGCGCCGCCGTCGATGGGCGCGCAGTTGCTGCGGCCGGACATGACGCAGTCCTGCAGCTCGGACACGCCGCGAAGCCTATCGGCCAGGAGCAGCCCGGCGATCACCAGCGCGAGGATGAATACGAGCCCCGCCAGGGCGGCGCGGCGCCGGTTGGGGTTCGGGGTGCTGCCCGGTTCTCGCTGTGTCATCGGCGGATTACCAATTCTTAACTCGGTCGAACTTGCCCGGCTGCTATCACGGCCATATCGTATGGTTTATGTATCATCGGCGCAGGCCGCGGCGCCAGCAGCAGTTCTGAACGGCGCCCGGCAGGACAATCTCGCATGTTGATGCGCGCATCGATCGTCGTCCTCGGCCTCATCGTCGCTGCGGCCGGCCTGCTCTGGTGGCTCGGCGCCGGCCGCGCCGTCCTGGAGAGGGGCCAGGCGCAACCCTCCGACCCGCCGGCGATTCCGATCACCATCGGCGTAGCCACGACCGCCGACGTGCCTTTCTACCTCCAGGGGCTCGGCACGGTGCAGGCCTACAATTCCGTGACGGTGAAGAGCCGGGTCGATGGCCAGATCATGCAGGTCTTCTTCACCGAAGGTCAGGAGGTGAAGGCGGGCGACCGGCTGTTGCAGATCGACCCGCGCCAGTTCCAGACCGCGCTCGAATTGGCAGAGGCCACCCAACAGAAGGATGAGGCCCAGCTCGTGAGCGCGCGCGCGGACCTGGCCCGCTACACCCGCCTGATGAACAGCGGCTATCAGACCCAACAGGCCTTCGACACCCAACAGGCGCTGGTGGGCCAGCTCCAGGCCGCGATCAAGGCCGACCAGGCGCAGATCGACACGGCCAAGCTCAACCTCGGTTACGCCGACATCCGCGCGCCCATCGACGGGCGTACCGGCGCAAGGCTGGTCGATGCCGGCAACCTGATCCACGCCAGCGACAACACGGCGCTGGTCACCATCACCCAGGTCCGGCCGATCTTCGTCGACTTCACGGTGGCGCAGGATCAGCTCGGCCCGATCCAGCAGTATCAGAGCCAGGCGCCTTTGACGGTCGAGGCCCTCGACAGCGAGGCCAAGACCATGCTTGCCGAGGGCAAGCTGTCGCTCATCGACAACCAGATCGACCAGACGACCGGCACCATTCATCTGAAGGCGACGTTCGACAACGCGGACGAGAAGCTTTGGCCGGGACAATTCGTGAATGCCAGGCTGGTGCTGCTGATCGCCAAGGGCGTCGTGACGGTGCCGGCCACCGCCGTGCAGCAGGGCGCCGACGGCTATTACGCCTATGTGCTGAAGCCGGACATGACGGTGGAGCGGCGGACCGTGGACGTGACTCGCTTCCAAAGCGGGCGGGCGGTCGTCGCCACGGGTATCGCCGCCGGCGAGAAGATCGTGACCGACGGGCAATACCGCCTCAGCCCCGGCGCCCATGTCCGGGTCCTGCCGGGCTCAGGCTGAGCCGCAGCGGGTGATCCGATCATGAATGTTTCAGAGACCTTCATCCGGCGGCCGATCGCAACCGCGCTCATGATGCTGGCGGTGCTGGTCTTTGGCGGATCGGCCTATTTCCTCCTGCCGGTGGCGGCGCTGCCCAACGTCGATTTCCCGACCATTACGGTTTCGGCTCAGCTGCCGGGTGCGAGCCCGGACACCATGGCGTCCTCGGTCGCTACCCCCCTTGAGCAGCAGTTCGCGGCCATCCCCGGCCTCGATTCCATGAGCTCGGTCAGCGGCCTGGGATCGACGACCATCACGCTTCAGTTCGCCCTCGACCGCAGCATCGATGGCGCCGCCCAGGACGTGCAGACGGCAATCAACGCCGCCGGCGGCCTGCTGCCCAAGGACCTGCCCAATCCGCCGACCTACCGCAAGGACAATCCCGCCGATCGGCCGGTATTGATCTACGCGGTCCATTCCGACGACATGCCGATCTACAAGATCGACGACTACGCCAGCACCATCCTGGCGCAGAAGATTTCCGCCATTCCCGGGGTCTCCCAGGTCATCGTCGCGGGCCAGGCGATCTATTCCGCCCATGTCCAGGTCAATCCGGTCGCCCTCGCCGCCAAAGGCATCGGACTCGAGGATGTCCGCACCGCGATTGCCAATGCCAATCTCGACCAGGCCAAGGGCACGCTGGAGGGCGCCCAGCAGACCTTCACCCTCGACGCCAACGACCAGCTGTTCGATGCCGGGGCCTACCGGCAGGTCATCGTCGCCTACCGCAACGGGGCGCCGGTCCGGCTCGCCGACGTCGGCGAGGTCATCAACTCGGTGCAACAGAACCGGATCGGCGCCTGGTACGGCACGCGGCGTGCGGAGATCCTGCTGATCAAGCGCCAGGCCGGGGCCAACACCATCGCCATCGTCGGGCAGATCAAGGCGATGATGAGCCGGCTTGTGGCCTCGATCCCGCAGGCGGTCAAGGTCGATCTCGTTTCCGACCGGTCGCTCACCATCCAGGCCTCGGTCAGGGAAGTGGAGCGGACCATGCTGATCACCATCGCGCTCGTGGTGATGGTGATCTTCGTCTTCCTGCGCCATCTCTGGGCGACGGTGATCCCGAGCGTGGCCATGCCGCTCGCCCTCATCGGCACCTTCGCGGCCATGTATGTCGTTGGCTACAGCCTCGACAACCTGTCGTTGATGGCGCTCACGATTTCCGTCGGCTTCGTCGTCGACGACGCCATCGTGATGATCGAGAACATCGTGCGCTACATCGAGCTGGGCCTCGACCCCTTCGCGGCCGCCCTCAAGGGCGCCGGGCAGATCGGCTTCACCATCGTTTCCATCACCTTCTCGCTGACCGCGGTGTTCATTCCACTGCTGTTCATGGGCGGCATCGTCGGGCGCCTGTTCCACGAGTTCGCGGTCACGGTGACCATCGCCGTCATGGTCTCGGCCTTCGTCTCGCTGACGCTGACGCCGGTCATGTGTTCGCTGTTCCTCGACCGGGAGGGCACCCATTCGTCGGGCCTGATCGGCAGGGCGGCGGAGCGCGCCTTCGATGCCGTGCGGAACGGCTATGACCGCAGCCTCACCTGGGTATTGAAACACCAGCCGCTGATGCTGATTCTGACCCTCAGCTTGATTGTCGTCACCGGCTATCTCTACGTCGTGATCCCGAAGGGCTTCTTCCCGCAGCAGGACACCGGATTCATCTTCGGCCAGGCCGAGGCGCGCCAGGACATTTCCTTCGCCGGCATGTCCAAGATCCAGCATCGGCTGGCCGACATCGTCACCGCCGATCCGGACGTCTCAGGCGTCGTCAGCTTCGTAGGCGCAACCGCCGGCAACGCGGCCGAGAACACGGCGCGCATGTTCATCCAGCTGAAGCCGTTCGATCAGCGCCATGCCACGGCGGACCAGATCATCCAGCGGCTGCGCCCGAAGGTCGCTGAGGTGCCGGGTGCCTTCTACTTCATGCAGGCGGGCCAGGATGTCAGCGTCGGCGGCCGCCTCAGCAAGACCCAATACCAGTTCACCCTCACCGACACCGACAGCGAGGAGCTGAACCACTGGGCGCCCATCATCGAGAAGGCGATGGCCAAGCTGCCGCAGCTGCAGGATGTGACCTCCGACCAGCAGATTGCGGCACCCCACCTGGCGGTCGTGGTCGACCGCGACCGCGCCTCGCGCCTCGGCCTGTCGCTTTCCGACGTCGACGGCACGCTCTACGACGCCTTCGGCCAGCGCCAGGTGGCGACGATCTACGCCGCGGCCAACCAGTACAAGGTCATCCTCGAAGTGCAGCCTGGCTTCCAAAGCGATCCCGCGGCGCTGGACCGGATTTTCGTCCCCGGCAAGAACGGCGCCCAGGTGCCGCTGAGCGCCATCGCCCATTTCGTCTCCAAGGTCGAGCCGCTCTCGGTCAACCATCAGGGCCAGTTCCCCGCCGTGACCCTGTCCTTCAACTTGGCGCCGGGCGTGGCACTCGGCCAGGCGGTGGATCGGATCAAGACGCTGGAGGCCGAACTCAAGACGCCCCAGACGCTGGAAGGCGAGTTCCAGGGCACGGCCCAGGCCTTCCAATCCTCGCTCTCCTCGACGCCGCTCCTGGTCGCCGCGGCGATCTTCGCGGTCTATGTCGTGTTGGGCATGCTCTACGAGAGCTTCATCCACCCGATCACGATCCTCTCGGCCCTGCCGCCCGCCGGCGTGGGCGCGCTGCTCATGCTGATGGCCACGGGCTATGACCTCAGCGTCATCGCCATCATCGGGATCATCCTCCTGATCGGCATCGTCAAGAAGAACGCCATCATGATGATCGACTTCGCGCTGACGGCGGAGCGGCAGCATGGCAAGGCCCCGCTCGAGGCCATCCACGAAGCCTGCCTGCTCCGCTTCCGCCCGATCATGATGACGACCATGGCGGCGCTCTTCGGCAGCCTTCCCTTGGCGCTCGGCCAAGGCGCCGGCTCGGAGCTGCGCCGGCCGCTGGGTATCGCGATCGTCGGCGGGCTGCTGGTCTCCCAGTGGCTGACGCTCTACACGACCCCCGTGATCTATCTCTATCTCGGGCGGCTCGGAAATTGGCTCGGCCTGACCACGACGACGAAGCGCCTGGTCGGCCCCGCCGTCGGCGTCGCCAGGGCAGCGGAGTAGGCGGGAATGACCGATACCACGACCCCGGTGCAGGGAGCGCGGCGCAATGGCGGCGTTGTCGTCACCATCCTGGAGCCCGAATTCGGCGCGCTGATCCGCGAAATATTCCGCCTCATGCGGCGCAACTTCGAACGTCGGGCGCAAGAGGCAAAGTTGCCGCTGACCCGCCTGCAGGCCTCCGCCCTGCTGCGCATCGCGCGACGGCAGGGCATCAGCCAGGCGAAGCTCGCCAACGCGCTCGATGTGCAGCCCATCATGGTCGTCGAGATCCTCGACAAGCTGCAGGCGATGGACCTGATCGAGCGCCGCAAGGCGCCTGGGGATCGGCGGGTCCATGAGCTTTGGCTGAAGCCCGCCGCCAAGCCGATGCTGGAGCAGATTCTCGTCGTTGTTCGCAGTGTCCGCAAAGTGGCCTTCGCCAGCTTCTCGCCTGATCAGCGCGAGGCGCTGTTCGCCGGGCTTGCTCGTGTCAGGGAGAACCTCTCCTGCTCTTCCGAAGTTACGGAAGAGGCGGAGAAGCCGCCAGGCGAGCGCAAGCCGGGGCTCCGCGCGAACGGCAAGCAGATGACCAGCAAGCGGCGATGAGCGTCTTCCAGTACACCGCCGAGGCCTATCGGCTTCTCCTCATGCTGGTCGGCCTGATCCTGCAAGCCCTGTTCGGGCCGCTCAGATACCTCACTTTGTCGGTGCTTCTGATCGGCATCCCCGGCGGCATTTGGCTGGTCCTCCTCTGGCATCGGCGCCGGCGCTAGCGCGAGTCGGTTTGAACCAAGCTGGCCCGTGAATCAGGCTTTGGCTGGCACGGCACGCGAGCGCTGAGGCAGGGTCCGTCCGCGCCAGGCTCCGGCCGCGGCCAGGAGCATCCCGGAAACGAAGACGATCCAGCCGGCCCTGCTGCCGGGCGTCCAGGCGAGCGCGGCGGCGAGCACGCGGGCGGGATCGACGTGGAGCGTCAACCAGACATAGCCTGCTTCGCCGAGCGCCGCGCCGAGTCCGCAAGCGAGGCTGAGCAGCGCTAGCATCCGGAAGTTCGCTGCCGCGGCGGGCCTGAGCGAGACCAGAACCCGATGGGCCATGAGCCAGGCAAAGATTCCGGCCATGGTCAGCGGCTCGCCGAAGCCGAGCCTTGTCTGGATGAAATAGTGGGTCAGGGCGAGGAAGCCGATGACATAGGCGAGGCGATGAAGCCAGCGCCAGTTGCGGCCGCCCAGACGCCGGATCATTCCCTCGGTCGAAGTGGCGGCAAGGGCGGCCAGGAACAGCAAGGCGGTGAAGCCGATGGTCAGATAAAACCGCAGGATCACTTCCGAGGCGACATGGCCCCAGGCAAAGGCCTGGTCTCCGACATAGGCGAGGAAGTGGAGCAGCGCATAGCAGAACGCGGCGACGCCGATCATCCGGCGGACGGCGATGAGATGCGGGGCTTGCAGGATTCGCCGCACCGGCGTGACGGCCAGCGAAACAAACAGGAACCGGATGGCCCAGAGGCCCATCTGGTGATTGGCCTCGATCCAGGGACGCGGACCCAGCTGCCCCAGGCCAAAGGCCATGGCCGTCCACAGTCCCGGCGCGAACAACGCCAGGAATACGGCGAGCTTCATAGGCGAAAGACGCCCGCTTCGATCCTGCCAGGGATAGCTCATGGCGGATGTCATAACCCAAGCGGGCCGCGAAGAGCCATCACGGCGCTTCACGAAAGCGAGGGGCGCCGCAGGCGCATCACCTCAAGCGGCGATGGGCTTCTCACCGGCGATGGTCGTGCGGTGCATGAGGCGGCGCTGGCCGTCATAGTCGTTGACCGCGTAATGCATGGTGCAGCGGTTGTCCCAGATGGCGAGCGAACCCTGGGCCCAGCGGAAGCGGCAGGTGAATTCCGGCCTCTGGCAATGCTGATAGAGGAAGTCGAGGATCGGCCGGCTCTCGGCCTCGGTCATGCCCTCGAAGCGGGTGGTGTAGATCGAGTTGACGAACAGCGCCTTGCGGCCGCTTTCCGGGTGAAGCCGTACCACCGGCTGGGCGGTCTCCTTGTCGGCCTCGGGAATGTCGCGCTCGATCTTGATCGACCGGCTCACCCTCAGGTCCTTGGGCAATCCGCCCCGGCCATAGGGCCGGCCCGCATGCATGGCCTTGAGGCCCAACAGCACGCGCTTCATGCCGTCGGACAGCGCTTCGTAGGCGTCATACATGTTGGACCAGATGGTGTCGCCGCCATAGGCCGGCACCTCGCGGCCATAGAGGACCGAACCCATGGGCGGCTCTTCCAGGAAGCTGAAGTCGGAATGCCAAGCATTGCCGAAGGTGCTGATCTTGCGCTCGTCGGCTTCCTTCAGCACCGCGATGATGTCGGGATACTCGTCGAGGTGCTTGACATAGGGCATGCGCACCAAGGGCCCGAACAGGCGGCTGAAGGCCAGGTGCTGCTCGGGCGTCAGCTGCTGGTCGCGGAAGAACAGCACCAGATGGTCGGTGAAGGCCTGGCGCAGTTCGACCGTCGCTGCGTTGCCGAGAGGCCCTGCCAGATCAACGCCCCGGACCTCGGCGCCGAGCGCGCCGGCAATGGGAAGAACCTCGATCGATTGGAAGGACATGGCCGGCACCTCTTCCGCCGAATCTGGTGGCGATCTTACCCCTCTTGACCCACGCTGCAATCAGAGGACGAAGGCGAGGAGGACAAAGGCGAGCCCCCCGGCGGCGAGGCAGTAGTAGGCGAAGGGGTTGAGGGCCTCGAAGTCGTGGCCCTTGAAGAAGCGCATCAGGAATACGGTGCTGGCATAGGCCGTCACCCCGGCGACGACACCCGCCAGCACCGAAATGCCCAGGCCGATGCCGCCGGCGGTCGTGGCGTGGAGCAGCTTCGGCAGCTCCAGCACGCCGGCACCGGCGATGATCGGCGTGGCCAAGAGGAAGGAAAAGCGCGCCGCCTCGGCATGGCTGAGGCCCAAGGCGAGCCCGGCACCCATGGTGAGGCCCGAGCGCGACAGGCCGGGGATCAGGGCACCAGCCTGGCAAAGGCCGATGAGCGCCGCCTGGCGCAGGCTCAGGTCTGCAGCGCCGCCCCGGGCCGCCTTGCGTCGCAGCCTTTCCGCCACCAGCAGGACGATGCCGTTGAGCGCGAGAAACAAGGCAGCCACCGCGGGCGCGCCGAACAGGCCGCGGAAGAATTTCTCCAACAGGAAGCCGATGACCGCGGCCGGCAGGGTGCCGGCAACGAGGAGCAGCAAGAGGCGCCGGCTTTCGGCCACGGCGGGGCCTTGTCCCAGGATGCCGGCGAGAATCCCGATCCAGTCCCGCCAGAAATAGACCAGCAAGGCCGCGGCGGTGCCGAGATGAAGCATGACGAGGAACGGCAGAAAAGCTGGCGAATGCTGGTCGATCGACCAGCCGAGCAATCGGGGCAGGATCACGGCATGGCCGAGGCTGCTGACGGGGAAAAGCTCGGTCACCCCTTGCAGGGCGGCAAGCAGGATGGCCTGGATCTGGGACATGGTGCTCCTTGGTCGCTGCTGAGAAACGGCTCGGCCCGACCCTGCCGCCGGCCGACGGGACTATACCGGTGCCACCCGGCGGACGGTCAATGCTTGCCCACCAGCGCCAGGTTAAAGCCGAGGCCGATCAATGAAGTGACGGCGATCACCGCCGCCATAGGCACCGCCGTCCCGTTGGCGAAGAAGCCGACCGCCCCGCCGGCCAAAGCGCCCATGGCGAATTGGAGCATGCCCACCAAAGCTGACGCCGAGCCGGCAAGCTCCGGATGGGTCGACATGGCTCCGGCCGAGGCATTGGCGCCGACCATGCCGGTCATGCCGAGGAAGACGAAGAGCCCTGCCGCGATCCCGGCCAGCGCCCAGAGGCCGCTCGCCGCGATAGCGAGTAGAACCACGCCGCAGCCGGCGGACGCAATGCAGCCGATGCGCAGCATCCGGTCGGTGCCGAGCCGCAGGACGAGACGGCTGTTGGCCATGTTGACCAGGATCATGGAGACGATGTTGACGGCGAAGAGATAGCCGTAGTTCTGCGGCTTTATCCCGAACAGCACGATATAGACGAAGGGCGTGCCGGAGATGTAGGCGAACAGCCCGCAATAGACGAAAGCCGAAGAGAGGGCATAGCCGAGGCAGCGCCGGTCGGTGAGGAGCCGGCGATAGCCCGCGAGCATGCCGAAGAGGTTCGTCTTTACCCGTCTTTCAGGCGGCAAGGTCTCGGGCAGGGAAAGCAGCCCCGCCAGAACCAGCACGCCGAAGGCGGCCTGGGCCCAGAATATGGTCCGCCATCCGGCCAGCAGCAGGATCTGGCCGCCGATCACCGGGGCCACCATAGGGGCGATGCCCATGACCAGCATCATCATCGACAGCATGCTGGCCGCTCGGTCGCGTTGGAAGATGTCGCGCAGCATGGCGCGGGCCAGAACCGGCCCGGCACAGGCGCCCAGCGCCTGGACGAAACGCCAGAGCGACAGGGTGACGATGTCGCCGGCGATGCTGCAGCCCAGGCAGCCGACGACATAGAGGACAACTCCCGCGGCGATCGGCCCGCGCCGGCCCAGCCAATCGCCGAAGGCGCCCCAGGCGATCTGGCCGGCGCCGAAGCCGAGCAGGAAGGCCGAAAGCGACAATTGGACCCGATCCTGGTCGATGGCGAAGGCTCTGCCGATCGTCGGCAGGGCGGGCAGATAGATATCGACCCCCATGGGCCCGAAGGCCATGAGCATGCCGAGCGTGGCGATGAACAGGGGGCCGACGACCACCGGCTTCGATCCGGCGGCGCGCTTGGCTGGCATCGGGCTTTCCGGGCGAGAACGGGGAGGGTCTGCAGCTTCGGGGATGCCGCCGGCCGAGGCAAGCCCTCTTCAGGGCCCGGCCACCTCTCGCCGGCAAAGCCAGCCGGGGCCCTGTTCAGGCCCCGAGGACCCGGCCGCGCTGTCTATTTGGTCAGCAGATTAGCGCTGATATAGCCTGTCTTGCCGGCCACATGCACATGGGCCCATTTGCCATGGTTCACCAGTTCGATGACATCAACCTTGGTGCCATGTTTCAGGGTCGCGAGCTTGTCGGACTTGGTCGTAGGCTTGGCCCGGAGATGGGCGTAGCTGGTTCTGACGGACATCTGCAAGTCCGCCGCCGGCTGAAAGGAGGAGCCGACAGCGAGGCGCGGAATGTCGAGAGAGCCGGCCCCTGCGCTCGCGGCGGAAACGAGGACAAGTCCGATCGCGGCAAGGAAAGCGGAACGCAGAAGCATAATTCGTTCTCCGGATGAGAGTTGCGATTGCGGCCCCATACTAGGCAAGGGACAGGGCGATTCGCATCGGGAAGATTAAAGTTTCGCGGGCCGCCAAGCCTAGCCAGACGGTTCAATGCCTGGCTGTTGTCACGAAGTTCGCACGGGAGCCCGCTTCGCCCCGCCGCAGGAACAGAAGGAAACAAAGCGACAGGGCGAAGAGAACCCCCAGCATCAGCCAGGCTTCGTTGAAGGAAATCGCGAGGGCCGCACGCTTCACCAACTCGGCGACCGTCTGGCGCGTCGCCTCGTCGATCGGGGCCATGACCTGATTGTGGAACTTGTCGGGCGGGAGGCCGACGGTGATGGCGGCAGTGGGATCCCCCGCCTTGAGGCGCTTCACCAGGCCGGCCACGATGACCGGCGGTCGGAACGCCAGCATCGTGTCCACGAGCGCAATCCCGATGGCGCCGCCGAGATTGCGCAACAGGTTGAAGAGCGCGCTGGCATTGGCCAGATGCTCGCCGGTCTTGCCTTCCAGCGCGATGGTGGTGGTGGGCAGCAGGCAGAACATCACCGCCAGCCCGCGCAACACCTGGGGCCAGAAGAGTTCCCGATAATCCGATTTGTACGTGAGGAACCCGTCGGCGATCAGGCCCGCGGCGAACAGCGCATAGCCGCCGGTCGTCAGCCAGACCAGATTGAAGCGCTTCTCGGCGGCGGCGGCGATCGGTGCGGCCAGAAGTTGGGCAGCGCCGCCCACGATCATGATCTCGCCGATCTCAAGCGGGGTGTGGTCGCGGACCAGGCCAAGGAAAAGCGGCAAGAGATAGACCGAGCCATAGAGGCCCATGCCCAGGATGAAGCTGAAGAAACAGCCGGCGGCGAAACGCCGTTCGCCGAGCAAAGTCAGCTCCACGACCGGCTCGAATCGCGCCAGGCAGCGAAGGATGGCGACGATCCCGCTGACCAGGCAGGTTCCCAGGAGCAGCCACACGATAAAGCCGCTCCAATCCCTTTTTGGCCCCTCCTTCAGCAGGATTTCGAAGGTGCCGAGCGCAAGCGCGATGAGCGCCGCCCCGCGGTAGTCGAGCCGGCCCAGGATCTGCCAGTCCGGCTTTTCGTCGGCCAGCATCAGCCCGGTCAGCAGCATGACCAGGAGCCCTGGGCCGGGATTGATGAGGAACAGCCAGTTCCAGGAATAGGTGTCGGTGATGTAGCCGCCGACCACGGGGCCAAGGGTAGGGGCCAACATGGCCAGCAGCCCGGCGAGAGTTGCGGCCAGCAGGTGCTGGCGTTCGGGGAAGAGTTCGAACACGGCTGTGAAAACGGCGGGGATGACGGCGCCGCCGCAGAAGCCCTGGAGGACGCGCCAGGCGATGAAGGGCCAGAAGCTCGTGCTGAAGGCGCAGGCGAGACTCGCCGCCGAGAAGCCGGCGATGGCGCCGACGAAAAGGAACCGCAAGGACAAGAGCCGGGTGAGACGTCCGGTCAAAGGGATCGCTATCACTTCGGCGGTGAGATAGGCCGTTTGCACCCAGCTCAATCGGTCCAGCGGAATGCCGAACGCCGTCTGGATGTCGGGGAGCGAGCTGGCGACGATTTGGATGTCGAGGACCGCCATGAACATGCCGACGCACATGGCGAGAAAGCCGACCCAGACCCTGAGCGGCGCGCGCGGCACTTCGCCAGCCAGCGCGCCGGTCGATGGCAGCGATTCGGCGGGGATCTCCATGCGACTCGCCCGAAAGAGGTCCGGAAAACGCCTGCAGCGAGCAAAACTGGGGCCTTGTTTCGCCACAAGTCAACTCGCCCGTATCGGCTACTTGGTCTCGAGGTTGCTGATTCCCTGCCAGTCCGCAGGCGCCGCCGGGGGCATTTCGCCGAGGCGACGCGCGAAAGCGGCCGCATTGGGATCGGCGGCGGCTTCGGCCTGGAAACCGGCGGCGGCACGCGTAAAATCCCCGGCGCGATAGGCGGCGAGCGCTGCCGCATAAGCGGCATCGCAACGATCGGCCTCGGCCGGGTTCGCCTCGAGAGGCTGCGGAGCGAAAATCCTGACCGGCGCCCTGCGGCCCTTGACGCGAACCAGATCGATCTCGCGCCAGCGGAACTCGTCCCCCGCTTGCGTTCGTACGGACTCGCCGACGAGCACCTCGGTGCCGTAAGCCTTGTTGGCGCCTTCCAGGCGCGAAGCGAGATTCACCGTGTCGCCCATGACCGTGTAGTTGAAACGCCGGCGCGAGCCGACATTGCCCACCACCGCTTCGCCGCTGGCAAGCCCGATGCGCGCCTTGAGACGATGGCCGGCGAAGGCGGGCTCGGACCGGTTCATCTCGGCCAGGCGCCGGCGGCAGGCGAGCGCTGCCCGGACGGCGTGGCGGGCGTGGTCCGGGTCGCTCACGGGGGCGCCGAAGACGGCGACGATGGCGTCGCCGATATACTTGTCAACGAAACCCGATTCGGCCTCGATGATATCGGTCATGGCAGTCAGATAGGCATTCATCAGGTGGACGAGCGCGCCTGGCGTGAGGCTCTCCGAAAGCCCGGTGAAGCCGGCGATATCGGTGAACATGACCGTCACCTGCCGGACTTCGCCGCCCAGCTCCGGCAACCGCTCGCTTTTCAACATGCGGTCGACCAGGGCCGGGGCGAGGTAGAGCGAGAAGCTGTTGCGCAGCAGCCGCCGGTCCCGGTCGGTCACGGCGAAGCGGTATCCCAGGAGCACGGCCAAGGTCAGGCCGGCGGCAAGGGGCGGGGTCAACAGAGGCAGCACCAGACCCTGATGGAAGGCAAACGTCGCGGGTAGGGTCCAGAGGATCGCAATGGCCGCGGTTGCCAAGGCGGCGCGGGAGGCCGGCAACAGCTGGGCCGCGGCGGCGGCGGCGAGCGCCAGGAGCAGGACCAGGGCGCCGGAGGTCCAGGGGCCGACCTCGCGCAGCGCGTTGCCGGCGACAAGATTGTCGACCGCCGTCGCCAGCACATAGACGCCGGGGATCGTCGCCCGCACGAGGTCCTCGCGGAAGATGTCGTTCATGGGCGGATTGACACAGCGCTCTCCCAAGCTCGGATGTTCCGGCCGGGTGATGAGACGCATCGAGGTGAGAAGCCGGTCCTCGATGTCGAGCACGGTGCCGAGCAGCACGACCTTGCCGGCGAAATGGCTGCGAAAGAACCCGGCATCGCCTTTCTCCTCGCAGGCGAAGAGGTCGGCCAGGGAATAAGTGGCAATCGCGTCGGGTCCGGCGAAGTTCAGCAGCATCGCGTTGCCGGCCGAGCCGGGGATGGGCTCGCCGGCGAGGGCGAGGCCGCCGTCAGGCGTCGGCACAGGCGCTTGGCTGAGGGCCCGCGAAGCAAGCTCGAGGGGCAGGCCCCATTCGGTCGTCGTATCGTTGCCGGATTGCAGACGCTGGAAGCTGAGGGGAATGCGCCGGACAACCGAATCCGCATCGCTCAGCACATTCACGTCGCGCAGGTTCGAGGCGCCGACCATGAAGGCCTGGGCGGGAAAGGGGTGGATGGGAAAGCGCTGGTGCTGGGCCTCGCCGAGAACGATCTGCTTGGTGAGGGCCGCATGGCGCAGCGCCAGCAGGAAATCCCGATCGAAGCCAGGCACCAGGCCCTCGCCCGAGGCGGCGAAGATGACGTCGAAGCCGACGACCTTGGCGCCCGACTGGACGAGGGCGGTCAGCACCCGGGCGATCTCCGGCGTCCAGAATTCCCGCGGCAAGTCGGCGAAGGGAGGACGGCGCATGGTCTCCTCGTCGATGGCCACCACCGCCACCGGCGCGGCCGCCGGGTCCACATGGGTCGGCGCGAATTTTTCGCGCAGCCAATAGAGAAGATCGACGGAAAGCCCGGCGAGCCCAGGGGCGGCCAGAAGCTGGACCGACAGGCTCAGCACCAGCGCCACGCCAAGGGCGACGGCAAGCCGGCGCCGGGTCATCGAGGATCGATGCTCAGAGCTTCAGCAGGCGGCTCACCGGCGGAAGCGCACCCGGTGTCGCTGCCGGAGAAAGGGCGAAGACGAGGCTGCGGCTGCCGGCCGAAGCGCGATAGAGCCCGCCGGGCTCGAGTGAATCGCCCTGGCGCGCGAAATCGTAAAAGCGGTCGCGGATCAAGTCGGCCGGCTTCAGGTCATAGACCATCCGCTCTTCCGGCTTGTCCAGCCGCTCGATGACCAGCATGCCGCCGCCCGGCAGCTCGACCAGCGGACTAGAGCCGTAGAGCGTGCGCTCCGGCGCCGGCAGCTTCTTGCCGCTGCTCGAACTCGTGCCGCGGAAGACGACGACGGCACTCGCCTCGGCCTCGGCCGTGGAAAGCTGCAGCTGGCCGCCGTCGCAGGCGACCTTGCCTCGTGTCACGTTGCCGCCTTTTACATCGCTCTGGTCGGTGCCGACGGTGACCACCCCCGCGGCGATGGTCTCGCGGATGCAGGAGTGGAAATAGTCCAGGATCAGGCGATCGGCTGCGGCGAGATGGATGACCTTGCCGGCGGCAAGATAGTCCAGCGGGCCGATGCCCGCGACGTTGCCGGCCACATCCTCCACCATGGCGGCAGGGCCGGCGAAGGCGGCAACCGGCGCGACGAGCCCCAGGAACAAGATGGCGATGACGAATTCTTTGCGCATGGCGTCCTTTCTCAACGGCCGCCGTCACCCACCAGGGTGAAGGGTGCCCAGAAGATCGGATGGGCATAGCTGAACAGGGTCTTTCCCGAGGCATCCACGTAGCCTGGTCCGTCGATCAGAGACAACATGGCGGTTCTCAAAGCCGCCGCGCGGGTCGCGCCCGGATTGCGGGCCAATGCCTTGAAGGTGCCCGTGGTGATGAGCCGGGCCGACGTCGTCTCCACCGGCCAGTTCGTCACCAGCACGGCGCGCGCACCGGCATAGATGAAGGCGAGACCCAAACCCGTCACCGCCTCGGCACCCGCCCCATTCCCGGCGGCTGTATTGCAGGCCGAAAGCACCACCCATTCGGCATTGAGCCTGAGGCCGAGGATCTTGGTGGTGGTCAAGAGGCCGCTGCCGGCGACGCCGGCGATGCTGGGCGCGGTCAGCGCCAGCGCGGGCTCCGATAGGCCGGCGATATCGCCGGGAACCAGGCCGTGGGTTGCGAACATGACGACGCGCCGGTCGTCGAGCTTCAGGGTTCTGACCGCCTGCTCATTGGCCCGCTTGCCGAGATAGACGTCGGTGGTCGGGTTCGCGTTCAGCGCCTCGGCCACCGCGCGCAGCTCCTCGGCGGTCTCGGGCAGGCGCGGCAGCACGGAAAGGTCCGGCGCCGTCGAGGTTTCCTCGGGCAGACCGCGGAACTTCACCCGCGCGCCCCGCGTGGTGATGCCGCCGCCCCCGGCGGCCGAAGCAAGCTGCATCGCGGCTTCGCCTTCCTGGGCTTCGGCCTTGTTGAACCAGGCGTCGCCGAAGCCGATGAAGGCTTT
>Ga0209415_10010872_pt1 | contig 15412 bp, 5 predicted proteins | sample PeaSoiSIISIP2007_FD_187696 | JGI IMG/M metagenome (GOLD analysis project Ga0209415, IMG submission 187696) | Peat soil microbial communities from Weissenstadt, Germany - SII-SIP-2007 (SPAdes) (version 2) | ecosystem: Environmental > Terrestrial > Soil > Wetlands > Peat | place: Germany... | reverse complement strand
AAATCCACGAGGCGGCCCCGGGGCCGTTTACCGAGGACCTGGCCGCCGTGGTGGCGGCCCGCTACGCCTTGGCCGCCCAGCGGCTGAGCGCCAGCGGCGCCATCGCCGGCCAGGAATGGACCGCCCTGCGCGAACTCTGCCACGACCTCGCGGCATTGCGTCGCGGCGACCACGCCGCCGGCTGGCTGCACCTCGAACAGGAGCGCCTGGCCGATGAGCGCAAGCAACGCGACCAGGACCTCAACGAACTCTTCCTCCAATGGGCGCGCAACCCGGAAATCCGCGAGGCCATCTGCCGGGGCTACATCTCTCGCGAAGACCGCTTGGCCCTGCTCAAACAGCAAATGTTCGGCGACCTCGACGAGCTGCTCAAGAAGGGCAAACCCGGCCACCCCCAGCCCCCGGCCTCTCCGTTCGAGGCCACCGGAACGCCGCCGCCAGCCGGCAGCGCGGGCCCCAGCCAGCCACAGCCGCCAGGCTCTCCGATCGACGGCGTGATCTCAGCTCTTGCAAATCAAACCGCCGATTGTCCCGCCTGCGCCGAAGCCGCCTCCGCTCTTCCACCCACGCGACATGAACCGGAACCGTCTCGGTAGCACTCGCCACCACGTGTACGGCGCCTGCAACCATGAACAAAACCTCTGCCCCTTTCCGGCGTCAGCCGCCCTGAAGGCACGGCGGGTGCGTCCTCGATTTGACCATGACAACCAGCCCGTTTTATGAGATGATTTGCGACTTGTTATGAATCGACGATTTGGGTCATTTGTCCGCACCGGCTTGGCCGGCTTCTGCCTGGCGCTTACGGCTTGCCATAAGTCCGCGCCTCCGGCCTTTCAGCAGCCTCCGCCTCCCGTGTCGGTCAGTCTCGCCGTTGCCCAGGATGTGCCCGTTTACCTGGATGAAATCGGCCTGGGTGCCGCTTCGGAGTCGGTTATCGTAACGCCGCAAGTTTCCGGACGGATTACCGAGCGCAGCTTCGAGGATGGCGCCGACCTGAAAAAAGGCCAATTGCTCTTCACCATCGACCCGCGCCCGTTTCAAGCGCAGCTAGATGCCGCGCAGGCCCAATTAGCCCAGGGCAAGGCGGCACTCGAATTGGCCAAGAGCCAGCTCGATATGTACTCCGCCGTTTCTGACACGCGCGCCGTTTCCAAATCCGATTACGACACCAAAAAGAACACCGTGGCCGTGGACGAAGCGCAGGTGCTGGCGGCACAGGCCGCCGTCGAGTCTGCCCGGCTCAACCTCGAATACTGCTCGATGCACTCGCCCCTTAACGGACGCGCGGGGCGGCGCTTAGTCGATGCCGGAAACATCGTCAATGCCAATCAGACTCCCTTGCTCTCGATTCAGCGCCTGGACCCTCTGTACGCGGATTTCACAGTAACCGAGCGTGACTTGCCAAAAGTGCTCGAGCAAATGGCCCAGGGCACCCTCAAGACCTTGGTCAGGCTTCCCACGGAACCGGAACTGAGCGCCTGCCCGGGGGAATTGACCTTCCTGGACAACGCCGTCCAGAACGGGACGGGCACCGTCAATCTCCGAGCTACCTTTCCAAATCCTGATCATCGTTTCTGGCCGGGCCAGTTCGTGCGCGTGCGGTTAGTGCTCGCGGTCAAGAAGGCCGCGGTGCTTGTTCCTACGGAGGCCACGCAGATTGGACAACAAGGCGCCTTTGTCTATGTCGTCAACTCGGAGCAGTCAGCCGAGCTGCGCCTGGTGACCCTGGGTCAGCGGCAGGGCGATCGCATCGTGGTTGAGAATGGCGTCAAGCCCGGTGAACAGGTGGTAGTTACCGGCCAGTTGGCCGTCTATCCCGGCGCGAAGGTGCGCATCGAGGCCGGCCCTTCTGGCAGCAGCGCCCCGGCCATGGCAGCGCCCTTGGGTGAGAAACAGGCGGGCAAAATGGAAGGCCGCAAATCGTGAACTTTTCCGAGCCCTTCATCCGCCGCCCAGTGATGACCGTGGTGCTCACGGCCTCAGTGGTACTGTTCGGTGTGTTGGCCTACCGCTCGCTGCCCGTCAATGATTTGCCGGCGGTCGATTATCCGGTCATCCAGGCCCAAGTGAATTATCCTGGGGCGACCCCCGAGACCATGGCGAATAACGTGGCCACGCCGCTCGAACGCCAATTCATGCAGATTCCCGGTTTGGAAGTGATTACTTCCTCCAGTAGCCAAGGCCATACGAGTTTCGTCCTGCAATTCGCGCTCTCAAAGTCTATCGATGCGGCGGCGACGGACGTGCAGACCGCGATTAGCCAGGCCCAAGGCAGGCTGCCGGTTGATTTGCCCAGCCCGCCCACGTTCAGCAAGACCAACCCCAACGAGCAGCCCATCATGTACATCGGGTTGACCAGCGACAGCGTGACGCGCGGCCAACTCTACGACTATGCCAGCACGCAGGTTGGCGAGCGCATCAGCATTCTCTCCGGCGTCAGTCAAGTGGCCGTGTACGGCACTCAATCCGCCGTGCGCATCAAGGCCGACCCCTCCGCGATGGCCGCTCGCAGCATCAGCGTGGACGATCTTGCCGCCGCCATCAAAAACGGCACCGCCTATACCGGCGCCGGCCAATTGGATGGGCCGCACCGAACCTTCCTGCTCCAGCCTCAAGGCCAATTGGAGAAGGCCGAGCAATATAATCAGCTCATCATCGCCCGCCAGAACGGCGCTCCGGTTTATCTCAAGGACATCGCCACCGCCAAAGACAGCGTTCAAGACGAACGCATCGACATGCGCTTCTGGGTGCGCGGCACACGCGTGCCCTCCGCCACTGTCGTCGTCGCCGTGTTCCGTCAGGCCGGCGCCAATGCCGTCCAGGTCGCCAACTCCATTCGCAACCTGGTCCCCTCCATCCGCACCCAACTGCCCGCTTCGATTCAAATTGTCCCGATCTATGACCGCTCGCAGACCATCGTGAACAATCTGTCGGAAGTCCAGGGCACCCTCACTATCGCCTTCGCGCTGGTCGTCATGGTCATTTTCGTTTTCCTCGGCCGCGCCCGCGACACGATCATCCCGGCCGTAGCCTTGCCTCTTTCCTTGGCGCTCACCTTTATCGTCATGCAGATTCTGGGATTCAGCCTCGACAATCTCTCGCTCATGGCTTTGACCCTTTCGATCGGCTTCTTGGTGGATGATGCCATCGTGTTCCTGGAAAACACCGTGCGTCGGATGGAACGTGGCGAAGGCGCGCTCGAGGCCACGCTCAACTCGGCTAAGGAGATCAGCTTCACGATCGTGGCGATGACCGTATCCTTGGCCTCCGTCTTTATTCCGCTGGTCTTCATGAGTGGTTTGGTGGGCCGCATTTTCCGGGAGTTCTCGATTACCATCATGGTTTCGATTTTCGCCAGCGGCTTGGTGTCGCTTTCTCTCACGCCTTTGATGTGCTCCCGCCTGTTGCACCGCCGGGGAGCTGGCGCGCCCACCACCTGGATGGAGCGGACGTTCGACCACTTCGAGAAACGCGTGCTGGCCCTCTATGGTCGCTCCCTTTGGTTCTTTCTGCGCCGGCGCTGGATTTCCGCCGCCACTTGGGTCATTTGCCTGGTCGGCACCATCTTTCTGTTCACGCGCATCCACAAAGCTTTTCTGCCGGTGGGCGATAGCTCGTTCGTGCGCGGCGTCATGGTGGCGCAAGAGGGTTCTTCGCCGGACCAGATGCACGCCTACCAGACAGTCGTTGAAGATGCCATGCACAGCAATCCCGCCGTGGACATGACCTTCACCTTGAGCGGGGCCAGCGGGTTCCTCGCCGCCAACCAGGGCTTTATGCTCGCGTTCCTCAAGGACCCATCCGTGCGCGCTCCGATCCTCGCCGTCGCCGGCCAATTAATGGGGGGAATTTCCGGCAAGGTCCCCGGGCTCATGGCGTTCCTGCAGCCTAACCCCGTTCTCCAAATCGCGACCGGAGCCACGGCCAACCAGCAGGGCCAGTTTGCTTATGCGATCTCCGGCATCGATCCCAATGAAGTTTATTCCACGGCCAACAAGCTCATGGCCCGCTTGCGCGATTTCCCTGGATTCCTCTTCGTGAATTCCGACCTTTATAACCATACGCCAAGCCTCCAGATCGACATCCTCCGCGAACAATCCAAAATCTACGGCATCTCCGAGACCCGTATTCTCAATTTGCTGCACAACGCCTACTCCCAGAACTACGTTTATCTGATCAAGCGCCCCAACGACCAATACCAAGTCATCCTCGAAGTCTCCGATCAGGACCGGGTGGACCCCGAAGACCTGGGCCTCCTCTACATCAAGAGCGACGATGGCCAGCGCACCGTGCCTCTTAAGGCGGTGGCGACTTGGAAGCCCACCGTCGGCCCGCAATCCGTCAACCATCTCAACCAGTTCACCAGCGTCACCTTGTTTTTCAATCTCAAGCCCGGCTTCACCATCGGCGAGGCCACCAAGTTCGTCGAAGATGCGGCGAGCCAAATTGTTCCTCCCGGCATTCGCGGCGATCTCCAAGGCGAGGCCCTGACTTTCCGCAATACGGTCACTAGCCTCACGATTCTTATGTTCCTCGCGGTGTTCGTTATGTACGTCATCTTGGCTATCCTCTATGAAAGCTACGTTCATCCCGTGACGGTGCTTTCTTCCCTGCCCGTCGCGTTGGTGGGCGGGCTGTTGACCCTCTGGCTCCTGAATGCGGAAGCCTCTCTTTACGCCTTCATCGGCATGTTCATGCTCATGGGGATCGTTAAAAAGAACGGCATTCTCATCGTGGATTTCGCCCAGCAGCGCGTGGCCCACGGAGTTCCCGACGATCAGGCTATCCACGACGCCAGCATGGACCGGTTCCGGCCCATCATGATGACCACCCTGGCGGCTCTCATGGGCGCCGTTCCCATCGCTCTCGGTTTTGGCGCGGACGGCGCTTCACGTCGGCCTTTGGGCCTGGTGGTCGTGGGCGGCCTGGTCGTTTCCCAATTCATCACGCTCTACATTACGCCCGCCATCTATCTGTACCTCGAAGAATTCCAGGAAAAAGTACTCGACAAAACCAGCTTCTTCCATTCCGTGCGCCCGGCGGTGCCTGCCACGGCCGCTGCCGCGGTGGCCGGCGGCCCGGTTGGGCACTAGCCCATCCGCCCTAACCCCATGAAACCCACCAACCCCCAACGCCTGCGATCCAACCCGCGCCTCCCCGCTGCACGAGGCATCCTTGCATTTCTCTCGCTCGCTCTCATCGTAGCCGGCGGGTGTGCCGTCGGGCCGGACTACCATCCGCCCAAAATGGCTGTGTCGCCGGCCTTCAGCGCCGCCACCAATCAACCGCCCGCTGAACCTGGCTCGGCTCCGGCTTCTACTGTCCCGGTTCAGCTCCAGCGTTGGTGGGAGAATTTCCATGACCCCGCGCTCGATCATTTGATTGTCCAGGCGGTAGCGTCCAACCTGGACGTCCGCCTGGCCCAGGCCCGCGTCCGCGAGGCCCGCGCCCAACTGGGCGTTTCTCGCGCCGGCCTGTTTCCTACTTTGAATGCGTCGGGTTCGTTTACTCGCACCCGCACTAGCCAGGGTCTCCTCTTCCAAGGCGAACCAACCACAGCCAATCTCTTTCAGGCCGGCTTTGATGCCGGCTGGGAAATCGACGTGTTTGGCGGAACGCGGCGCCAAATCGAAGCCTCGCGCGACACGCTCGAAGCTCAGATCGAAGCCAGGCGGAATGCGTTGGTTACGCTGCTGGGTGAGGTTGCCCAAAACTACTGCGCGCTTCGAGGCTACCAACACCAACTCCTCATCGTCAGCAACAACCTCGCCGCGCAACAAGACACGTTGCGACTCCAACAATCCAAGCTCCAGGCCGGCTTGGCCACCGATCTTGATGTTGCCAATGCCGAGGCTCAGGCTGCAGCCACCCAGTCACAAATGCCGCCTCTGCAAACGCAGATTCAACAAGCCATCTATCAGCTCGGCGTCCTGCTGGATCGCGAACCGGGCGCACTTGAAGCAGAACTGCGATCCATCGCCCCTTTGCCCGAAGGCCCGCCGGAAGTTCCGCCCGGCCTGCCCTCCGACTTGCTTCGCCGCCGCCCCGACGTCCGTCAGGCTGAGCGCCAACTTGCCAGTGCCACCGCCAATATCGGCGTCGCCACCGCTGACCTCTATCCCAAATTCAATCTAACCGGGACGGCGGGCCAGGAGAGTTTCTCGTTGCAGACTTTTGCCAATGCCAGCAGCCGCTTCTGGTCTTTTGGGCCCACCGTAACCTGGCGCCTGTTCTCGGCCGGCCAGATTCGCGCCAACATTCGCGTCCAGGATGCGCGCCAGGAAGAGGCCTTTATTCAGTACCGCCAGGCCGTCCTTCAGTCTCTTCAGGATGTCGAGAATGCTCTGGTCGCCTACAGCCACGAGCAGGTCCGCCGACACTCGCTGGGCGAGGCCGTCGCCTCTGCCCGTCGAGCCGTCTCGCTGGCCCTTCGCCTCAATCAGGCCGGCGTGGTTGATTTCCTCAACGTCCTCAACGCGCAACAGACACTCTTCCAAGCCGAGCTTCAACTGGCTCAAAGCAACCAAGCCGTCGCCACCGACCTCGTCGCCCTGTACAAAGCGCTCGGCGGTGGCTGGCAAGCCGCCGAAGAACACGCCTCCCGTACGCCGTAGAGTCCTTGAACCGTGAAACGCGATTGAGTCGAGGTTTGCTGCGCCCGCAACACCGTCAAGGCAGGGCGCGTCCCCTTTCACATCCGACGACAAATCGTAACCGTGGTTTTCTGGCACAAGGCTCACGGAGGATTCGCCGTTGCCATCCCGCAGCCCGGCGCTACGCTGTGGCTGAATTGACAACAGGCTTTATGAAAAGAATCACCATCGCCGCGCTGACCTTGGGTTTGTGGATCTCACGATAAAACCGAATGCGTCCGGTGGCGTTAGTATCGACGAATGTAAAAACATTGTTGCCGGGCATGACCGTAGAACTCGCCCGAACACTTCGTCCAATCCGCCTGCGGCATATAAAATGCTTAGTTGTCGAGGAGGCGAAGCGAGCCCCACGGGCAACGTTGAGCTTTCCCCCCAACTGGGCGGCCCGTTGTCCCAACAGGCCCAAAGTGTCCCGGTTCGGGACGTTAGTATTTGATCGGCTGGAAATGTCAATGGTTCCGCGATTGGTCAAAAACGTGAGTCCCGCGTGGCTCGGAGCGAGCCAGGCGCACGAGAAGGCTGCCTTCTTGCCGGAAGCGGATGGGGCCCAGTCGGGAACATCTGTCGATTCGCAGGCCGGCAAGGGGCGAAAGATACTCGTCGTTGACGACAACCCCATCGTCCTCAAAGCCTTTGAGATGAGGCTGAAGCGAGATGGCTTCTTCGTCAGCACACTCAAAGATGCGACAGCCGTCGCCAGCATAGCCGCTCAGGACCAAGTCGAGCTTATCATCCTGGATGTCTGTTTTCCGCCCGGCCCCGAGATGGTGTGGGATGGCTTTTCAGTCCTGCAGTGGCTTAAGCGCTTCCCCGAATTGAGCGCTATCCCTGTGATCATGATCTCCAGCAACGGAGCACAGTACAAGGAAAAGGCCCAACAGGCGGGCGCGGTGGCATTCTTCGAGAAGCCCGTAGATTACCAGGCCCTACTGGCGGTGATTCAGCAGGTTCTACACTGACCGCTAAACAGGGCGGCGGCGCCGCGAGCGATTGATCGGAATTCACGCGGCTTCCCACGACACACTCAAGCCGCTTGCAACCAAAACGGGCCGACACGTCCCACCTGAGGCTGTCCCGAAAAACACGGACAAATAATAATTAGCATTAGAGCTTGACCTGATGGCGACTTTGCCTTATAAACGTCCAGTTCTCAGCCGGTTCGACACGTGAGGAGTGTAGAAACTCCCTAGGCGTGCAGCGTGCACCCCCGTCCTGAGGAGCACTTGGCCGGTATCTATGTTTGCTAAAAAGACGCGGCGCCAACAGTGGGCACTCGGTGGCGATAGGACGGCTGGTTTCCAAGCCCATGTTAGTTCCGTTCCCCTTCACGCCTTCATTTTGAATGTCCCTCAACTACAAAGAACATGAAACCTACACACCACTTCCGATCGCTCCTTTCCATCGCTTCACTCGGCCTCGCGTTTGCGTCTTCAGCAGGCGCGGCCACGATTTCCTGGACCAATGTCAATGGCGGAAACTGGAGCGTGGCCACCAACTGGAGCCCGAACCAGGTGCCCGGCTCCTCCGACACCGCGGTTATCAGCAATGGGGGCACTTACACGGTCACGCTGGACACGAGCCCGACCGTGGGCAGTTTGAGCCTGGGCGGTGACACCGGGCAACAGACGCTGGCGACGGTTGGCTACAATTTGACGCTTAACTCCGCCAGCACGGTCAACCCAAACGGCATCCTGGCCCTGAACGGGGCGCTCGGCGGCGGAGGCGGACTGAGCGTGAATGGTCAGCTTGCCTGGACGGGCGGGGCAATCGGCGACAATTTCACCCTCGACGTGGCCACCAACGGGCTGTTGGTGCTGGCTGGCGTAAACGGCGGCACGTACAATGTCGAGGGACCTTTGAACAACGCCGGAACGGTGCAGTTGGTGAGCGGGAATCTGCAGATTGATGCCTGTGCTAACGGTGCGTTCATCAACTTGCCGAGCGGGTTGGTCGAGTTAACCGCCGATGTTTCGATTCTTAATGCGTGCGGCGGCCCGGGCTTTGCCAACGCAGGCACAATTGTCAAATCCGGCGGAACGGCCACCAGCTACATTGAACCCCCCTTCAGTAACAGCGGGACGATCGAGGCCAACACCGGCGTTATCGCCTTAAGCGGCGGTTCCTTGAACACGGGCAGCCTCTTCATTGGCTCGGGCCAAACCGCCCTGACGGCGGGCACAGTGACCTTCAACGGCAATATCATCAGTTCCAACCTGGTGCTGGCCGGGGCCACCTTCTATGGCAATGGCGCACTGAGCGGAGTGCTGACCTGGACCGCCGGGCAACTGGGCGGCGGCGGAAACACTATCCTGACGATCGCGACCAACGGAGTGCTGGTCCTAGCAGGCGTGGAAGGCGGCGTTTATAATTTGGCGCAGCCCCTGACCAACGCCGGAGCAATTTACGTCCAGAGCGGCAATTTGCAGATTGACCAATGCGGCGGCGGAGCCTATGGGGCGCTCCTCAATCTGCCTGGCGCGTTGGTGGACCTACAGGCTGACGATTCGATTCTTAATGCGTGCGGTGGTCCTGGTTTCGTGAACGAGGGAACGTTGGTCAAGTCGGGCGGCACGAACACCAGCTACGTTGAAGCTCCTTTCAGCAACAGCGGGATCGTCGAAGCCAACACGGGCACCATCGCCCTAAACGGCGGCACCTTATACACCGGCAGCCTCTTCGTCGGTGCTGGTCAAACTGTCATGAATGGCGGCACCGTGACTCTGAACGGCAGCATTACCAGCTCCAACCTGGTGCTGGCCGGGGCGACTTTCCAGGGAAATGGCACGTTGAGCGGATTGCTTATCTGGACGAGCGGGCAACTCGGCAGCGGAGATAACGTCCTGACGATTGCGACCAACGCGGCCTTGGTGCTGGCGGGTGTGAACGGGGGCAGCTATAACCTGGCGCAGGCCCTGACTAACGCTGGAACGATTTATGTGCAGAGCGGCAATTTGCAGATTGACTGGTGCGGTGGACCCAGCTATGGCGCGCTGCTGAACCTCCCTGGCGGATTAATAGACCTTGAGGCTGATGTTTCGATTCTTAATGCTTGCGGTGGTCCTGGTCTCGTGAACGAGGGAATGTTGCTCAAGTCGGGCGGCACTAACAGCAGTTACGTTCTATCTCCCTTCAACAACAACGGGGTGATTCAGGTGAACACAGGCACCATCGGTCTGACGACGGGCGGCACGCTGAACGACGGCAGCCTTCTTAGCGGCCCGGGCCAAGTCACGATGAGCGGCGGCACGGTCACCTTGAACGGCAGTGTCACCAGCTCCAACCTAGTGCTGGCCGGGGCGATTTTCCAGGGCAGTGGGACGCTGAGCGGATTGCTGACCTGGACCAGCGGACAACTGGGCGCCGGAGACACCGTCCTGACGATTGCGACCAACGGGGCTCTGGTACTCGCGGGAGTGAACGGGGGCACCTATAACCTGGGGCAGCCTCTGACCAACGCCGGAGCGATTTATTTACAGAGCGGCAATTTGCAGATTGACTGGTGCGGAGCCAGCTATGGCACGCTACTCAATCTCCCTGGCGCGTTGATAGACCTTGAGGCCGATGTTTCGATTCTTACTGCCTGCAGCGGACCAGGTTTCGTGAACGAGGGAATGTTGCTCAAGTCAGGGGGCACCAACACCAGCTCGGTCCAACCTCCTTTCAGCAATGCGGGCGGGTCGATCGCCGTGAACAGCGGCACACTCTCCCTGGCCGGCAACAACTTTGCGCAAGGCGGTGGAACCTTCGCCATCACCCTGGGGGGAACCAACGCCGGGCAATCAGGAGAACTGACTGGCGTGGCCAATGCCTCGCTGGCAGGAATCCTGACCGTGGACCTCGCCAACGGGTTTGTCCCTACGCCAGGCAGCACATTCCAGATTCTTTCATGTTCCAGCCGCAGCGGCACCCTTGGCCCACTCAATGTTCCTTCCGGCCTCTCGGTCACCTACAGCAATAGCGGTGTGTTCCTCGCCGCAACCAGCAGCGTGAGCCTCCAGCCTGCCATCACGTTGCAGCCCACGAATCTCACCGTGCCTTACGGCGGGAATGCCCTGTTCGCCGTCACTGCTACAGGCATGCTACCCTTAAGCTATCAGTGGCAGCACAACGGCATCAACCTGAGCGACGGCGGACAGATTTCCGGCTCGGCCACCCCCAATCTCATCGTCACCGGCGCTACGGATGACAATGCGGGGAACTACGCCGTAGTGGTTACCAATGCCTTCGGAACAGTCACCAGCACCAACGCCAGCTTGACGGTGCTGAACTGCGCGGCCCCGCCTTCGGGCTTGGCTTCCTGGTGGCCGGGCAACCGCAACGCGCTGGACATCGTGAGCGGGGACAACGGCGCGCTCACGAACGGAGCGACGTTCGCTGCCGCTGAAGTAGGCCCGGGTTTTGAATTCACAAACGACTATGCTGGCGTGGTGATCGACAATACCACCAATCTACAGTTGCAGAATTTTACGATCGAAGCTTGGATTCAGCGCGGGAGTACTTCGTTCGTGACCGATGACCCCGACGCTCTCGCTGGAGGCGCTGCTTTGTTCTATTTCGGCACCCAGGGGTACGGCTTTGGGGTCGCCAGCAACGGGGTTCTGAGCCTCGGGAAAATTGATGTGGACAGGGTGAGCGCCGGTCCTGGAATCTCGGACACCAACTTCCATCATGCGGCCGTGACGAAGTCCGGAACCAGCGTGACCTTCTATCTTGACGGCACAGCGTTTCCGCTTGGGTCGCCCTACAATAGCGCGTTCCAGTTCACCACTCCCGCCGCCATTGGTGCGCGCCCCGACACGATCAACACCAATAACAACGATTCCTTCTTCGGCACGATCAACCAACTCTCCGTCTATAATCGCGCCCTGTCCTCCAATGAGATTACCGCCATCTATGGCGCGGGGGCGGCAGGCAAGTGTCTGACCGCCGCGCCCGCCATCACCGGCCAACCGCTCAGCCAGACCGTCGTGCTGGGCGGCACCGCCTCTTTCAGCGTCGAGACCACTGGGCTGTTGCCCATCACCAATCAGTGGCGATTCAACGGCACCAATTTGACGGATAACAGCCGCATCACCGGTTCGCTGAGCAATGTGCTGACCATTACCAACGTTCAGTTTGCCGACGCGGGCGCTTACGATGTCACGGTGAGCAACGTGGTCGGTGGAACCGTGAGCCTGCGGGCCAGCCTGGTGGTCCTGCGCAAGACCCCAGTCGTTACCTGGACCACCCCGGCGGCCATCGTTTATGGCGCAGCGCTCAATAACACCCAGTTGAACGCCACGGCCAACGTGCCGGGCAGCTTTGCGTACAACCCGCCCCCCGGCACGATTCTTGAGGCCGGCGCCTATCTGCTTTCAGTGGTCTTCACGCCCAACGACATTGTCGATTACTACAGCGTAACTAACTTAGTGAGCCTGAGCGTCTCGACTGCGCCGATGAGCGTGACAGCCAACAATGCGTCGCGCGCCTACGGCCAAACCAATCCGGTCTTTAGCGGCACGATTGTGGGTCTGCAAGGGCTGGACAACATCACGGCCAATTACACTTGCAGCGCCACTCCACCCAGCCCGCCAGGGCCCTATCCCATCGTGCCCTCGCTACTCGATCCGTTTGCGCGGCTGCGAAACTATTCGGTCGCGACTAATAACGGAACGCTGACGGTGCATGCCGCTGCGCCACCCACCCTCACCGCGGTCTCGCCCAACACCGGTTCGACCAACGGTGGCCAGACGGTGACCCTGAGCGGCACCGATTTCGAGATTGGCGCCGCGGTCAGCTTTGGCTCCGCGCTGGCGTCCGCGGTCACCGTGCTGAGCCCGACCAATCTCACGGCGGTGACTCCGCCCTCGGCGCCCGGATTAGTAAGTGTGGTGATTACCAATGCCGATGGGAACAGCACGAGTCTGGCCAATGCCTTCACCTTTGGCATACCGCCCAGCATCCAAAGCCAGCCCGTGAGCCAGGCAGTCGTGGTGGGTAGCAACGCCACCTTCCAGGTCCAAGCCTCCGGCCCGGCGCCGCTGGGCTTCCACTGGCAGTTCAACGGCGCCAACCTCCTGAACTTCGCCGGGATCAGTGGGGCGCGGACGGCGACCCTGAGCATCAGCAACGTCGTCCCTGCGGACGGGGGCAGCTACCAGGTAGTGATCACCAACCAATTTGGCAGCCTCACCAGCACCAGCGCCACCTTGACGGTCCTCTCACTGCCGACCGTTTCGGCGCCCCAGAGCGTGGCCGTCGGAGTGGGCGGCAGCGCTACCTTCTCGGTCACGCTTGGGGGAACTGCCCCCTTTGGCTTCCAGTGGTATCAAGGCAACACGGCGGTGGCTGGCGCCACCAACTCGGCTTTGACTTTCTCCAGCGTGCAATCCTCCAACGCGGGGCAATACACGGTAGTGGTCACCAACATCGTGGGTGCGGTGACGAGCGCCCCGGCGACGCTGACCGTGCTAGCCTATTGCGCCAGCGCGCAGGCGGCGCAATCGATTTACCCCGCGGGCACGACGGTGCCCCTGACTGTCAAGACGTTCAATTGCAGTTCGCAGGCGGCGGCCAGCAATAGCGCGGCGGTACTGTGGATTTACAATGGGGGCACCAGCCGAACGATCCCGGTGACAACCGGCGGGTCGGGCAGCACGACGGTGAACTTCACCCCGCTGGCCGGCGAGGTCGGTTTGGTGCAGTATGCGGCGGACCTGCCGGGACAAAGCGCGCCGGCGGCCCAGGGCTCCTTCACGTTGGTGGGCATGGCGATCAGTCCGGCCAGCGCGACGCCGGTGTTGACCGTCGGCCTGGCGCAAACCAACACGATCACGCTGACCAACCTTACGGGTGTGGCACTTTCGGGCCTTACGGCCAATGTCGTGGGCGCGCCTGGCAACGTGAACGTTCAGGTCAGCGCGCCTGGCACCCTGCCGGGGAGCAGCTCGGTGCAGGTTACTTACACGTTGGCGGCCAGCGGCGTGACCCCCAACCAGGCACAGTTCAACCTTCAGTTCACCACCTCGGCAGGAACCACTAACAGTTTTCCGATCAGCGCCACGATCGTGCAGTTGCAGCCGCAGGTGGTGGCCACGCCGGCGGCTTTGAGTGGCACGATGGTAGGGGGCTCGCAAACGCTAATTTCGTTCGGATTGGCGAACCTGGGCGGAGCCGACAGCGGCAGCCTGCAAGTGCTGCTGCCGGGCAATGCCCCTTGGCTCTCCACCGTGACGGCCCAGCCCATGGGCTCGCTGGCGCCCGGCCAAACCAACCTCGTGACACTGGCCTTAACGCCCACCAACAACCTGCCGCTGGGCGCTTATTCGGGCGCCGTCGTCATTGCCGGCGGGTCCTTCCAAATCAGTTTGCCCTTTACCTTCGATTGCGTCTCGACTCAGCTAGGCACCCTGCAGGTCACCGCCCAGGACGAGTTTACGCTCGTAAGTCCCGGCTCGCCTAACGTGTCCAATGCCACGGTCACGGTGACCGACTTCCTCACCGGCAGCAACATTGCCACCGCCGTCACCGGCCCTTCCGGCACGGTGCTCTTTAGCAACCTGACCTCCGCTTATTACAACATTGCCGTCGCGGACACCAACCACGGCGGTTTCAACACCACGCTCTTAGTCGCGCCCAATAAGACCAACGACGTCGTGGCTTTCCTGCCGGTGGATCTAGTCACCTACACCTGGGTGGTCACGCCCACGGAGATCCCCGACAACTACGATTTCACGCTCACGACGACCTTCCAAACGCAAGTGCCCTGGCCGGTGGTGACAATCAATCCGGGTGCCATCAATCTGTGCCAATACAGCGGCACTAACCAGGTTGATCTGGTGATTACCAACGCCGGGCTGATTTCCGCCCAGGGCTTGCAGCTTGTCTTTGGCAGCAACCTGGATTGGTCCATCGTCCCCTTGGCTACCAACCTCGGTGACTTGGCGGCCGAGAGCAGCATTGTCGTGCCGGTATTGGTTACTCAATTGGGCTCCAGCACCGCGGCCGCCTCGAGCGTCCCCGCACAACTCAACTGGCATGTGTTTACCCCCACCCAAAGCAATTATTATACGACGCCGATCTACGTCTATAACGCCAACCCCGACAATTGCATCATCAGCAGCACGCCCGTCGTCGATGTGAGTGGCGGCGGCGGTGGCGGTGGCGGCGGTGGTGGTGGTGGCGGTGGCGGCGGTGGCGGTGGCGTCCCTCCTCCCACGCCTTATGTGGCCTCTCCCAGCTATGACTTTGTGCCGCCGGTAGTTGGGGCGATCGTCGATGTGACGCTCCAGATCAATCAGCATGCGGTCATCATGCGGGACGCCTTCAGCGCGACCCTTCAGCTCAACAACAACGCCAGCGCGCCCATCACCGACCTTCAAGTGACCATCAATCCAGTCAATGCCTCAGGCCACCCCGCCAGCAACCTGTTCGAGGTCCGGCCTCCCCAATTGACGGGCCTCGACGCGGTCGATGGCACCGGCACGATGGCCAGCGGCGCCTCCGGGACCGCCGGTTGGACCATCATTCCCACCACCAATGCCGCCCCCACCGGCCCGACCCAATTCGCCATCGGGGGCACGCTCTCCTATGTGTTGAATGGCGAGCAGGTCATCATTCCCCTCTTCCCGGTGCCGATCACGGTTCTGCCCAGCCCGATCCTCAATGTGGATTACTTCTTGGAACACGACGTCTATAGCCAGGATCCCTTCGTTTTGCCCGAACGCGAGCCCTCCATCCCCTTTGGCCTGGGCATCCTGGTTCGCAACGACGGCTTGGGC
>Ga0209415_10010871_pt1 | contig 15412 bp, 10 predicted proteins | sample PeaSoiSIISIP2007_FD_187696 | JGI IMG/M metagenome (GOLD analysis project Ga0209415, IMG submission 187696) | Peat soil microbial communities from Weissenstadt, Germany - SII-SIP-2007 (SPAdes) (version 2) | ecosystem: Environmental > Terrestrial > Soil > Wetlands > Peat | place: Germany... | reverse complement strand
GAAATAGCGCATCGTGCTGACGTTCTCGACATCGAAGACGAGCCGGCTCGCCGAAGCCTCTACAATCTGCATTCGGTAGATGGCCTTGCCAGAAAGGTTGTCGACCTGTTCGAAGTAGAGAACCTTACCTTCCTTCATCTCATCGGACGTGAAGTCTTCGCGGTGTTGACCAGACTGCGAGCCAGTCAGAGCAATGACGCCCTTCAGAGTGTTGCCCGGATTTGCGAAGCTTTTATTATGGCCGGATCCGCCCGTTGAGCGGGTAGTCGGGGACACGCAGCATGGCTGGTTGTCCAGGTTGGCTCCGGCGAGAAGTCAGCATAGATCATTCCCAGACAGCAGCCTGCTATGTCTTGCGCACTGATATGACGGAGGCAGTGTAGCGGTCAGCCCGCAACAACGAGACACTGTACTCAATCGGGACACGCTGCACATCGTATGTCGTTTCCTTGATCGAAAGAAGCGCACTCCCGGGTGATGTCTGTAAAATTCGAGCTTCCTCATCGCCGGCGGTGACCGCACCGATCACTTCTTCGGCCCAGTGAAGTTTCCGCCGGTAGACAGTTTCGAAGACATAGTAAAGAGATTGCCGGGCCAGGTCTTGCTTCTCAATGCCAGAAAAAAGGCGCACTGGCAGGTGGCTCGTGACCACGGCCACCGGCTTCTTGTTCACGAAGCGGAGGCGCCGCAAACAATACGTCTTCTCGTCCGCGGCGAGCTTGAGCGCTTGTGCCGTCTCCGGATCGGGCTCTTCGAGCTCAAGTGCCAGGACTTTGGCGGAAGGGACCAACCCGCGTCGAAGCATCTCTTCGCTGAAGCCACGCAGTTCCTGGAAATTCCAAGGAACACGTCCGGAACCAATGACTGGCCGCTTACCCTTGGCCAGGATGAGCAGACCTTCAGAGCGCAGCTTCTGAAATGCCTGCCGGACGGGCATCTTGCTGATACCGAGCGAGCGGGCAACATCACCCTCCGAACAGAAGATCTCCCCCTCGTGGAGCAGGCCGTTCTTGATCAGATTGCGCACCCGATCCACGATTTGCTCGTAATAGGGGACGAAGCTGCTGTTGTCGATCACCAGCCCCAAAGACTCAGCCTTGGGCGCCGCGCCAGAGGCCAGATGGGGAGCTGTGAATTGACGGCGATCACTCATAGATACATAGTATACAACGTACATAGGTTATCTAAACCACATTTCTACGGCTGGGCGACAAAGTTTCAGGGAAAGATTTTGGAACTCACACTAAGTGCAACAATAGCAGGCGTATACAAGCAATGCCAGTCGGGCCTCTAAGCTACGTGGCCCTCCAATCTGAAAAATAACGATTGACAACATATATACATACGATGTTTACATCCAATTGCAAGAGCAAACTTTGCTCCACGCAATAACGTGGTTGACGCTCCAAACGCCGAGCAGATCACAAGTACGTTTCATGAGTCCCGACAAGTCCAGGTTTGAGTAAAGTTCGTTCTATCTCCATGGCGCACGACGGACCTATTTGCAGTTTCTCCATGGATGAGAAGAAAAGGAGGCAAAACGATGCGGGGTCTGGCAATCTGCCGCTTAGCTGCACTGGCGATCATTGTCTTGTCCTGTCTGTCCGGTGTAGCCCAAGATTGCTCTGGCCCCTCCATTCGTGGTTCGTTTCTCCAACCAGCGCTCGGTGACGCGTGGACTTTAGAACAGTGGCGCAACGAGTTCCACTACATGAGGAACGCTCGACTCGATCAGATGGTTCTACAGTGGACGGCCGACAGCAAGGAGAAGACCACGATCTACCCCTCTGGAATCGCCGGATATACGCAGAATACACACCATGATGTGGTCAAGCGGGCTCTTGATGCGGCGGATGACAGCGGTGCGCAAGTGTATCTGGGCCTGCAGATCAATGACGACTGGTGGACGAAATACATTACGGACAAGTCCTGGCTCGAGAACGAGGCTAAGGTCGCCAATGCGTTGGCTGACGACCTCTGGAAGCGCTACGGCCAGCACGAATCTCTGACCGGATGGTACTTGGCGTTCGAAGTGGATAACGTCGCAAGCACTCCGGCAGAGTGGAAAACCCTGGTGGCGTTCTACCGGACGGTGGGCAATCACCTTCACAAGCTCACGCCAGGCAAGCCGATCGCGATTTCACCATTCTTCAATCCCAAGGCAGATCTTGCACCTTCCCAGTGGGAAACCATGTGGGAAAAAGTTCTGAAACGCAGCCCCATCGACATCCTGGCACTGCAGGACGGAACAGGTGCCTCGCACGTGACAAAAGCGCAACTACCCGAGTGGTTCAGTGCCGTCCAAAGCGCGATTCAGAGTTCCCATCCCCACATGCAGTTCTGGGCCGATACGGAAACCTTCACAGCGGCCAGCGAACCTCGTCCGATTCGTTCCATCTTGAATGACATGTGCGCGGTGCAACCCTACGTCACCTCCTATCTTAGCTTTAGCTTCAATCACTACATGAGCCCGCAGCAAGTGAATCCACAGTACTACCAGACATACCTGGATTACCTTGCGACAGGCAAAGTTGAGCATGTGCGTCCGACGCCACCGGCCGACTTATCCAGTCTGGCCCTCGACTCCCTGACCATCCGTCTGGCGTGGGTCGCGTCGACCGATAACATCGGAGTGGTCGGTTACAACATTCTGCGTGATGGACGGCAGGTCGCGAGCCAGCGCGATGGGACGACGACCTTTCTCGATTCGCAACTCCAGCCCGGCACCACCTACACATACCAGGTCAGGGCATTCGACGCTGCGGGAAACATCTCGGTGCCGAGCAACGTGACAACGGCGACTACGCCGGAGCCACATCTTTACCCGACCAATATTGCTCTCGGCAAACCGTACACGGCTACCATGCTCGCAAATCCCAGCTATCCCGATAGCGGAGGCGTTGAGTTGACCGACGGAATTCTGGGATCGGCCGACTTCGCCGACCCCGCATGGCAGGGCAGGGCAACGACGAAGCTGTACTCGTTCACTATTGATCTCGGTTCCGAACAGGTGATCAGGGAAATCCGCAGCCATTGGCTTCAGGACGAACCACCGGCGATCTTTCTGCCAAACCAGGTCAACTGTTTTGTCTCTGACGACAACACGAACTTCACTCCGGTGGGGACGGCGAAGAAACCGTCTCGCGGTGATGGCACCCTGAGTTGGTGGTACACCTTGACGGACTTAAACAACGTAAATGGGCGCTATGTACAGGTCCAGGTCAAACCAGGATCCAATGCGGGCTGGACTTTTATTGACGAGATTGAAGTGCGCCAGTAGGACCGCGCGCAGGAACAGGAGGCAAGCACGGTGCAGAAGAAGAGAGTGCTCCGCTTAGTGGGAATTGGAACGATCGCCTGTTGGGCACTTCTATTGCAGGTACGATCCAGTTACGGTCAGCCGGCGAGCTCAACGGCGACGACAACGGCGAGCGTAAAGAAGTTGCCGCCGGTTCATCTCGATGGCCAATATTTTGTGCGTGATGGTAAGCGGTTTCTGCCCGTCGGTGCGCACTGGGTTCCAGCCAAGGCGGCTATGCAGTGGCCGGTGCAATGGGACGCAAAGGACATCGAAGCCGACTTCGCGAAGATGCATGAACTCGGCTACAGCATTGTACGCTTCGACATAATGTGGGCATGGTTTGAGCCCCGTCCCGGAGACTACAACCCGGTTGCGTTTCAGCAACTCGATTACCTCGTTTCGCTGGCGCACAAGTATCAGATCTACCTGCACCCCTCCTTATTTATCGGCGGCGAAGTGGGCGAGGCGTATTGGGATGTGCCCTGGCGGCACGGGCGCCATCCGCACTCAGATCCGGAAATGCTGCGGCTGGAGACGAACCTCGCAGCCGAATTTGGCCGGCGCTATGCCAACGAGAGCGCGATCATCGCCTGGGACCTGACCGATGAGCCTCCGTTCTGGATTGTGCAAGCACAGACCACCGACGCCATAGCCGTCAACTGGACTCGCATGATTGCGGGTGCGATTCGCCGCGAAGACAAGCTCCACCCCATCGTGGTTGGAACCAGCGGAGAAGAAATCGGCCATGGGCCATTCCGTCCCGACAACATTGCAAAAGAAGTCGATTTCTTGAGCGTGCATCCCTTCACGATCTATAGTTCCGATCTTTTTCCCGACCCCATGCTTTCCGAGCGCGGAACCTATGGCGCTGCTTTCGAGATTGCGTTATCGAGCGGCGCTGGGCGTCCGGCGATGATCCACGAAATGGGCGGCTCGACCGCGCAGTATTCCCCCGAGAGAGTTGCCCTTTACGATCGCCTGCAGATTTACTCGGGTCTGGCCGCGGGATCAATTGGAGTGGATCTCTGGTGCTACACCGACGCTTCACCGGAGCAATTTCACAAGGCACCGTACGTGCGAACCCCCCAGGAGACGCGCTGGGGAATGACGACGTGGGACCGTCACGACAAGCTACTAGCTACCGAGTTCAAGAAGTTCTCAAAGATTGTAGGGCAGTTGGACCTGAACGGCGTAGCGACTGCTCCCGCCGAGGTCGCCATTTTGATCCCCGGAGAATGGGCGCGAACGCATGGAGACTTCTCGCGTTTCGGGCTGACCGGTCCCGAAGTTACGCCCTACGTTTCCACCTTCGACGCCGATGCCATACCCGGTCAGGCCTCGCCTAGTACGGGAGCCGACAACCAATGGCTGATCAGTTCGGCGCTGAATTCCTTCATTCTGGCCCACCGCGCCGGCCTGAAGGCGGATTTCCCGCGCGAGTATGACGACTGGGCGAAACGTCCCATGATGTTTCTGCCGTCTCCCCTTACGAGCACGACGAGCGTCATCACCCACGTTCATTCAGACTTCTACGAGAAAGCGAGACAGTATGTTGAGGGCGGAGGCTTTCTCTATGCGTCGGTGGCCGCTGACGCCGCCATCCCCGACATGGAGACGATTTTTGGCGCGCGCCTGGTGGATACCGCGGTTGTCTCAGAAGTCACGCTGAAAATCGTCGAGCCTTTCGGTGGCCTGAAGCCGGGCGACACCTTCCACTACTCGGTTCCCGGCGCGAACCCACGCGTTTGGGGATCGCAGCTGGAAGTAACGGGTGGAAAAATAATCGCCGTCGATCAGGAAGGCCGGCCCGCACTAGTCGCCAACACCGTCGGCGCAGGAAAGACCCTGCTATCGGCCTATCCGATCGAGACTTATCTCGCGAATACTCCTTCAGCATTCGAGAAAGCGGAGAGCACCCAGCGCATCTACGAAGCTTTCCGCAGTTGGACCGGCGTGAAGGCCGCCTTCAAGAGTGACCAGCCTTCGGTGGAGGTGACCTCGTTGCGCGGCGACCATCGCGGCTATGCCGTGGTAGTGAATCACAGTGCGCAGCCTTACCAGGCGACGATCTCGACGTCGCTGCCGGTGAAATCGGTTCGCCAGATTGGACCGGAAAGTTCCAAGGTGCTGCCGGTCGAAGGTTCCAACTGGAAGATGGACTTGGAGCCCTATGAGGCAGCGATCGTGGAGTGGAAATAGAGTTCGGCCGGGAAGGAACCCTCATGATTGGCGCAGTTGACATCGGCGGCACAAAAATCGCCGTGGGAGTGGTCGATGATAACGGCCGCGTCTTGTCTCAAGCGCAATGTCCGACGGATGCGGAGCGCGGCTATGCAGCGGCGCTGGCGCGCATCGAGCAGATGTTGCGTGCCATCGCGACAGCGGCCAATGCCGAACTGACTGGCGTTGGGATTGGAAGCACGGGTCCTGTCGATCCCGTTACCGGCGAAATCGGCGACGTCAATTTCTTCCCGGCCTGGCGTGGTCAAAATCCGGTGGCTGACCTTGCCCGCATCCTTGGTGTGCAGGTTGCGATGGAAAACGATGCCGATGCGTCGGCCCTCGGGGAGGCTGCGTGGGGTGCAGGAAAAGACCGGAAACGTCTGATCTACGTGACCGTCGGAACAGGGATCGGCGCAGGAATCGTTTTGGACGGCTGTCTTTATCGCGGCGTGGATGGGGCTCACCCGGAGATTGGCCATCATGTCATCGACGCTTCCGGGCCGCTCTGTCTATGTGGCTTCCACGGGTGCTGGGAATCGCTGGCTGCCGGTCCGGCCATGGTTTCGTGGGTGGAGAGCAGAATGTCGAGAGATTACCCGCACCGCGACAATTTAACCGCCAAGCGGATTTGTGAACTTGCGCGAGCCGGAGATGACTTAGCCCGCCAAGCGGTCGCCCGGGAAGGTCGCTACCTGGGCCTCGGCTTGGCCAATCTGGTCACGTTGTTTACACCCGATGCCATCGTGCTGGGGGGCAGCGTGATGAACAGCGCGTCTCTGTTTCTAGACGAGATTCGCAAAATCATTTGCCAGTGTTGCCGTTTTGTTCCGTACGAAAAAGCGGATCTGACTCTGGCTTCTTTAGGTGAGGATGCAAACCTGATCGGGGCTGCGCGAGTGTGGCATCACCGGTTCACCCATGAGCGAGGACATCATGTCTGAGGATCTCGCAATGATCGAGGGCGAATATCTTCGTGACATCCTCCATCAACCGCAAGTTCTGGAGAACACTCTCGCCCGCCTGGAAGCTTCCAAACCGCTGCAGGCCGTGGCAACGCGACTGAATGAGGGCAAGTTCCAGAGAGTGGTGCTGACCGGCATGGGCTCCTCATTCCACGCCCTTCATCCGTTGAACCTGGAACTCATCAGCCAGGGATTCACTGCCCTCATGGTCGAGACCTCTGAACTGGTGCACTACAAGAACCGGTTCTTCGATCCCAAGACTCTGATCATCGCCGTGTCGCAGTCGGGGCAAAGCGCGGAGATGGTGCGACTGGTGCAAACGAACCGTAAACGCTGCACCGTGGTCGCGGTGACGAACACACCCGACAGCTCGCTGGCCAAACACGCGGACGTTGCGGTGCTCACCCAGGCCGGCAACGAGTTTTCCGTCTCCTGTAAGACCTATGTGACCGCGCTCATGGCGTTGAAATGGCTGGGCGATGTTCTCTGCGAACGCGACCTGCGCCGAACGCGCCAGGAATTGAAGCATGCCTGTCCCGCCACCGCTGCCTACCTCGCCGATTGGAAGGACAATGTCCGCACTTTGGCTCAACTGCTTAAGAACATCCGCCACTTGTTTCTGGTTGGCCGCGGAGCCTCACTGGCTACAGTCGGTACCGGCGCATTGATCGTAAAGGAGTCCGACCACTTTCACGCAGAGGGTATGAGCAGCGCTGCTTTCCGGCACGGGCCCTTTGAAATGCTGGGGGGTGAGACTTTCGTCTTCGTCTTCGCTGGCGACACCAAGACGCGGGCCTTAAACGAGCGCTTGCTCCACGACATCCACCAACAGGAAGGGCGCGCCGAAATCGTCGATAAAAGAGCCGCTCTGCCTTGCTGCCGGATAGTCGATCACGGTCCGAGCGTTCGCCAGATTCTGGAGATCCTGCCGGTGGAGATGGTCACATTAGCGCTGGCCCTGCAGGCGGGACGCGAACCGGGCCGCTTCGAGCTGGCGAGCAAGGTTACGACGACAGAGTAAAGCAGCAGGAAAAGGACTTGTAACTATGGCACGAAATCGCTACATGGTCGGCTTGGTCTTCCTGACATTCTTCGTGATGTCTCTGTTGACCAACATCCTGGGGCCGATCGTGCCCGACATCATCAGCAGCTTCGGCGTCAGCCTCACCGCCGCAGCTCTCTTGCCCTTTTCTTTTTTCATTGCCTACGGTGTGGTGTCGATCCCGGCAGGCTTCTGGGTAGAGCGCTTTACCGAGAAGCCCGTCATGATCGCAGCTTTCCTCGCCGGCACCATCGGATCGCTGAGCTTTGCTCTGTTCCCTACCTACCACGTTGCAGTCGGGTCATTGTTTGTCATGGGCGCTGGAATGGCGACGCTTCAAGTTGCAATAAATCCGCTCTTACGGGTAGCCGGAGGCGAGGAACACTTCGCCTTCAACTCCGCATTCGCTCAGCTCATCTTCGGCACCGCTTCCTTTGCCAGTCCGAGAATTTACTCCTATCTCGTGGAGAATCTGGGCAAGCCTTCTGCCCGGGGCAGTCTGCTTCTGCAGACTCTTGCCAGGCTGACTCCGCCTGCACTGCCGTGGGCCTCGATGTACTGGATCTTTGCCGCATTCACGGTGCTGATGATTGCCGTCCTCGGTTTCACCCGCGTCCCTAGCGTCGAACGCACGAGCGACGAAGCAGCCGGTTCTCTCCAGATGTATGGCAGCCTACTTCGCAAACCAATGGTCTGGGCGTTTTTTCTCTGTGTCTTTGCTTACGTCGGATGCGAGCAGGGAACCGCCGATTGGATGTCGAAATTTCTCGCGCAGTATCACGGCTACGACCCGCACACCACGGGTGCCACCGCCGTTTCCTGGTTCTGGGGAATGCTTACCACCGGATGCTTCGTGGGTATGGGACTGCTCAAGCTGTTTGACAGTCGGCGAGTGTTGATGGCTTTCTCCATCGGCGCCTTGCTATGCCTCACGGCGGCGTTGTTTGGCCCGGCACATGTGTCGCTGATCGCGTTTCCGGCCATTGGCCTTTTCGCTTCCATCATGTGGCCGGTGCTGGTTTCGCTAGCATTGAATTCAGTTTCAGAACACCACGGGCCATTCGCTGGAATTCTGAGCACCGGAATCATGGGAGGAGCGGTGGTGCCGGTGATCATCGGCCGCATTGGAGATTTCGCTGGTCTACGCGCTGGTGTGGCGTTTCTGTACGTAACCTTCGGATGCGTTCTGAGCGTCGGATTCTGGGCGCGCCCGATCATCACGAACGCCACCATCTTGCATCGGGACAATGCCCTCGACGCTGTTGCTGAAACGGAAGACGTGAGCCCGAAATGATGTCGGCAGAACTCTACAGCGGAGGTAGTGTGCGGTGGCAGATGCAGCCGCAGGCTGTTGTGGCGGTCATCGGCGCCGTTTTCCTTCTGTTCGCGCTGGGCGTTGCTTCTCCCGCACAGGCTCTCGTTCCCGAGCCCATTCACGGTGTGACCGTCGACGACAAGAACGACATTCGCGACGGAGCATTCCTTGCGAAGTTACTGGACTCGCTGAGGCATCTGTCGGTGAAACCTACGGTGAGGATTGTCTACGCACCTGGCAAGAAAAACGGATACTTCTCCGCCAACTCTTACCTGGATGCCACCCGGCAGATCAAGAGCGTGGGTTACGTCTTCGGCCAACCGGTGGACTCTTTCTACATGAGGTGCTTCACGCCGGCCGAACACCTTGATCGATTCAGAGATTACGTAACCACGCTGGGCACATTCGTTGACATCTGGGAAGTGGGAAATGAGATCAATGGCGAGTGGCTGTTCGGCAGCACCAAACGCTGTTCGCCGAAACCGTCCGTGAAGTCCACTTCCCAGGCTGACGTCGTGACCAAGATGGTGGAGTCTTTCGATTACCTGAAGTCCCAGGGAAAAGTTACGGCCCTCACACTTTATTACAACACGCCGTGTCGCAGACCTGCCGCCAACGAGATGTTCAGTTGGGCGGACGCCAACATTCCCGCCCGCATGAAAGCGGGCTTGGATTACCTGCTAGTGAGCTACTACGAAGTGGACTGCGGCAGGTACAAGCCCGACTGGCAGCAAGTCTTCAGTGAGCTCGCGACCATGTTTCCCAACTCCAAGCTGGGTATTTCTGAGTTTGGCTGGTCGGACAAGAGAACTTCAAGCCCGATTATTAAAGATTTGTTGCAGAGGCATTACGCCATTCATCCCAGTGTTTCGAACTGGGCCGGTGGTGGCTTCTATTGGGAGTTCGCAATCGACATGGTTCCCTACAACCCAGATTCAGGTTCGCTGTGGAACACGATCAATACGGCGATGGCAGATCAGAAGTGAATTACGAAGCATGCCGTGAATTGTTGATGAGGAGCAATCATGTTCAGTCCCGTTCGTAAGCTCAGCGTTATAGCCGGAGTCACTCTTTTCGTACTTGCTGCTGGAGTCGCGGTTCATTCGCAGGAGCCGCCCAAGACTGTGTCTTACCTGAAGCTCACGGCGCCGCGCCACGTGCTTCCCGACGCCCAGAAATGGGAGGGGAACGAGTTTCCTCACACCATGTCGGTGCTGGAATTAAAACGTGATGGATTCCTCTACTGGGGGTGGTACGGGCTGAACGAAGGCCGCGGTATCGGCCTGGCGCGCAGCAACGATCTGGTGAACTGGACCAAGTATGAGCAGAATCCGCTTTGGACGAACGCTCGCTGGCCCTCGGTGCTAGCCGGCGCCGACCCGAAGCACGCCGACCTTCTCTACTTCGCGATTACGCGTGAATACGATACTCCGAGCAGCCACATCGTGTTGGCCACTTCGCGCGATGGCATCCATCTGACCGAGGAAAAGGTATTGGTGGCAGGCGTTCCCGACCAGCGCAACCAGAATCCGAATCTCTTCCGCGATCTGCGGACAGGCCGGTTCTATCTCACGTTTTACCGCGGCAACGACAAGGATCACTTCGAGATCATCAGCAAGAGCGCCGATTCCGTCGTCTACCTGGACAAGGCACCGGAAAAGATTCTGCTTAAGTCCGAGACCACAATCGCGGCACCGACCCTGCTTTATCTCAAGGACGCGGCGAACCCCAGCAGCAAGAAGACCGGAGTCTACTACCTTGCCACCGAGATTTACCCGCACCGTTACACGGAGGATCCGGAGGGCGAGTGGCAGGTCAAGATCTTCGCGGGCGATTCGCCGGACGGCGATTTCCAGCCTGTAGCGGAAAATCCGATCATGCGCGGCCAGCGCGCCTGTCTGTTCCAGCACATTTTTAACGATCGATTTTATGGCTATGACTGTCACTTGGAGACACCCGATCACTGGGTGCTCGAGGAAGTCGAGGCGCCCTTGCCTTGAAAGATGCTCACATCGTGTGCACGACCGGCGCGAAGACAAGAACAGATTTGGAAATACAAGGAGACTGCAATGACCGAACCTACAAGGTCCTGTTTCGTATCCCAGGGCACCACCCGCAGAGCGTCGATTCTGAGCATTGTCGCCGGCGTATCTCTGTTTGCACTAGTAGCTCTATTCGGGTTAACAGCTCCGGCCCAAGCCCAGCTTTATGCCGGAACGGTTACCGGCGTGGTCAGCGACCAGACCGGAGCCCTGATCGCAAAGGCTGAAGTGACACTTGTGGATGCGGAGAAGGGTTTCACTTTCACCGCCAAGAGCGACGACAACGGACGCTATCTTTTCCGCTCGGTGCCCCCCGGTGTGTACAACCTGTCAGTCAAGGCTCCAGGGTTCAAGGATCAGGCTCGGCGCGGAATCAAGGTTGACGTCAGTCAGAACGTGGGCGCCGATTTCGCGATGCCCGTTGTGAATGCCAAGGAAACGGTGACCGTCTCCACCGCCGCTCCCCTGTTGGCGACCGAAGACGCGGTGACTGGACAAGTGGTGGACCGGAAGTTCATCAACGACCTCCCGCTCAATGGACGAGACGTGTGGAATCTGGCTTTTCTCGCTCCCGGAGTCACCGAGGTGGATGCGGCGTGCGCGGGTTGCTCCGCCAATAACTTCATTTCGAATGGAACCCGGAACGCGACAGCAGACATTCTGATGGATGGAGTTACCACCACGAACTATGAGCAGAACAGCGGAATTCGCGTGGACACGTACACGCCTTCGGTAGATGCCGTGGAAGAGTTCAAAGTGCAAGAGTCGAACTTCAGCGCGGAATACGGGTTCAGCGGGGCCACGATCATCAATATGGTCACGCGCTCGGGAACGAACAGTTTTCACGGAAGCTTGTTCGAGTTTCTGCGGCACTACAAGATGGACGCGAATAACTGGTTTAGCGACCAGCAGGGGATTCCCAAACAACCTCTCCGCCGCAACGACTTTGGCGCTACCATCGGCGGACCCATCTGGAAGAACAAGACATTTTTCTTTTTCGATTATCAAGGCACGCGCATCACCCAGTTAGCCGGGCCCAGCTTCTACGGAGTGCCCAGCGATCTCGAGCGCCAAGGTGATTTTGGCGAGGTTTGCACCGACCAAGGAGGATCGTTCGCTACCAGCGGCGTTTTGACCGGCGAATGCACCGACGGGCAGGGAAACATCCTATACGCCGGCCAACTCTGGGACCCCTATGCTGGAGTTTATGATCCGCAGGTTGGCGGGGCGAGGCGCGACCCCTCTGCGTTTATCCCCTTCAACAATCTCGCGGTTTACACCAGCACCGTGGACGCGAACCATCCTGGCAATGTGAACCTAGTCGGTACTCCCTACAGTCTCCCGACGGGGCCGGGAAACTTGATTGACTCGGTGGCCTCAAAGCTCATGAAGTATTTTCCGGAGCCAAATTTTAGCGGGGCCGGCTCCGGCCCAACTATCAACCGCGTGGACGCGGGGTCGGTAAAGTCGAACGACAATCGCTGGGATCTGAAGATTGATCACCGCTTTAACCAGAAGAATCTGCTGAGCGCCAAGTATTCGCACGATTACAACACGGCTACTTCGTTCAACTGCTTTAACAACGCCGCCGATCCCTGCAGCAGCGGCCCCAGTAACGGCGGCGCGCATCTGTTTGCCATCAATGACACGCATACCTTCAACCCCACGACTTTGCTGGCCGTGTCCTATGGTTTGTCGCGTGGTACTTATTTTTACCCTGGCGTTGCGGCTGCCTACCCGAACGTGTCGCCGGTAGATGTGCTGGGTGAACCGCAGTACATGAAGGATTCGGGTTACAACTGGTTCCCGGCAGTTGCCATCGGAGAATATACCTCCGCCGGAGCCTACAACATCGGCGGAAACCCCTATAGCTACGCCCGGCAGGGCCAGGAAACGCATCATCTGATCGGAACGCTGAGCCTGGTGCGGGGTACGCACGAGTTCAAGATCGGCGGTGAAGGGCGAATGCACCGGCTCGACTACACTCAGCCGAACTACGCACCGGGCGGAACCTTCTACTTCGATCAAACCGGCACGGCGAACTACGACCCTACTTGTCAGCCGACCCCGACGGTTCAATGTCTGCCATTGGGCGGCGATGGCATGGCCAGTTTCCTGATTGGCGCTCAACCCAACGACTGCTGCGGACAGTACGAAATCCCGAACTCCGTCGCCAGCCAGAATTTTGAATTCGGCGGATTCGTACAGGACAACTGGAAGAAGACTGAGAAGCTGACCCTCAACCTTGGCCTGCGTTACGAGCTAGTCTTGCCGCGCACCGAGCGGCGCAATGAATTAAATTGGGTCAATCCGAAGGTGCAATCCCCGATTACGCTGCAAAATCCGATTACTTTGACAAACGGACGCCTTTCTGGCGGCGAGATCTTCGCCAGTTCTAATGACCGGCATTCGTATGTTCCCGACTATAAGAATATTCAGCCGCGCTTCGGTTTTGCTTATCGGACGTTCCACAACACGGTTGTTCGCGGCGGTTACGGCATCTATTTTTCATCGTGGCGAGGAGCGGTGGCCGGAACTTCGGGCGTCGGACAACAAGGCTTCGATCAGTTGACGAATCTGGTCGCCTCGCTCGGGGGGGATGGCGCCACGCCCGCCGCCAGGATGAGCAATCCTTATCCTTACGGGCCGATCAAGCCTCCGGGCAGCAGTCTGGGCTTGTTGAACGATGTGGGTTACACGGCCTACGGGCCGATCCGTGATGTCAGCAACAAAGTGCCTTATGAACAGAGCTGGAGTTTTGGCCTGCAGCACGAAACCAAATGGAACTTGGTTCTCGACGCCTCTTATATAGGCAAGAAAGGAACCCACCTTTATTTCGCCAACGCCGGCACCATCAGTCATCTTGGACCCGAGATCGAGCACTATACCCCGACCCAGATCGCGGATCTGAATTCGTTCGTGGACAACCCTTTCATTGATCCCAGCCTGTCGAACGCGTCGCAGATCATCGCCGACCCCAACAACCCTCTTCTCGTCAATCCGCAGCTCCAGAAGCTGCAACTAATGATGGCCCACCCGCAGTTCTTTGGGTTCGCAGGCGATGAGCCTCCGATCGCCAACTCGATCTATCACGCACTGCAGGTTCGAGCGGAGAAGCGCTTCTCCAACGGCTTGGAATTCCTCGCCACCTACACCTTCTCGAAGTCCATTGACGATGCCTCCCTGACCAGTACGAACAGCATATATCTCGGAAGCTTCGCCAGTTTGCAGAATCCCAATAACCCTGGTGGCGAACGCAGTCTTTCGTCGTTCGACATCCCGCATGTTTTGCAGTTCAGCTACACCTACGAGCTTCCGATCGGACGGGGCAGGTGGATCGGAGGCGGTCTGAATCCGGTGTTGAATGCAATTGTGGGCGGATGGCGCACCAACGGCATTTGGCGTTTTAACAGTGGCCGCCCCATCGAGCCGATGCTTTACGGGAACCTTTCCCAGCCTCTCCCGACGTATGGAGCGCAACGCCCCAACCTTATAGGCACGCCCCACCGCAACGGTGGAAAGGACTCGGTCTGGATTAACCAATACTTCACCACAGCGGACGGCAGCGACTTCCTGGCACAACCGGCGCAGTACGCGCTGGGCACCGCGCCCCGAACCTTGGGTAAGGTGCGAGACCCGGGCGCTGCGAACGCCGATCTATCCCTGTTCAAGGAGTTTGGTTTAGGTTCGATTCGCGAAGGAATGCGGCTTGAGTATCGGCTGGAGACCTTCAACGCCTTCAACCATCCACAGTTCTGCCCGCCCGACGTGACATTTGGCGGTCCGATCTTCGGCCAGATTTTCTACACCTGCAACGCTCCTCGGGAGGTGCAGATGGCACTGAAGTTTTACTGGTAGCTGGGTCGTTGCGCGACCGAGAGATCAGCGTCCGCGACTTGCTGGTGTTCCTAGCGTCGAAAAATTCGCGAGCCGCACAAGGGCATCGCCACGGACACTCTTTAGGGATCGAGCCATCTACCGCTTGACCACTTCCACCAACGCGTCGTTGGGCCCGTTCCAGGCTTCCGCTCCTTCGTGAGTAAACTTGTTTGCCGCGTCATCCCAGCGTAAGTGGGTGATGGAGCCCGCCCCCGCTTCGTAGGCATAGGTGCAGGGCGTCGTGATGATTCCGAGTCCTGGATTCGTCATGGATCAAGCGTAATTTTGTCCTCAGGACAATGAAATTCCTTGTATTTTTCCCTGTTAGCAGGGGGAATCAACTGTGTCCCCTAGAAACTACTGCCGCCTCGGGTTCCCGACAGTTGGTCTGGCGCCACTCTTGAATTTGCAGCTCCGTGCACTCGAGGCGACGGAGCTGGAGCGGCGAATCGCTACTGTGGAGAAACTCCTGGCCCAGGGTACGACGAGACGCCTGCGCCTGATTTCCGCAAGCCGGCCTTGTGAAAATGATGAAGCCTGGCATGCTACAATGCTTACAAGAGTTACACTTGGAGATTTCCAATGAGATCAACTCATTCGATGGTTATCAGCATGCGGCTGCCGGCGGAGAGCGGAAAACGGCTCAAA
>Ga0209415_10010870_pt1 | contig 15412 bp, 8 predicted proteins | sample PeaSoiSIISIP2007_FD_187696 | JGI IMG/M metagenome (GOLD analysis project Ga0209415, IMG submission 187696) | Peat soil microbial communities from Weissenstadt, Germany - SII-SIP-2007 (SPAdes) (version 2) | ecosystem: Environmental > Terrestrial > Soil > Wetlands > Peat | place: Germany... | reverse complement strand
GGTGCCGAGTGGCGCAACGGTTGCCGGGTAGCCCGCCGTTACCATCGCGATCACGTCCACGTAGCCTTCGACCACGATCACCGGCACCTTGTTGGCAGCGCCGACATGGACGGCCTTTCGTGCCGCCGCGGCGTTGTAGAGCATGGCGCCCTTGTGGAAGAGCGGCGTTTCCGGCGAATTGAGGTATTTGGCGGCTGCATCCTTGTCGAGCGCCCGTCCGCCGAAGGCGACGAGCCGGCCGCCGAGGTCGCCGATCGGGAACATCACCCGGTTGCGGAAGCGGTCATAGGGCACCGGGATGTCGTCGCCTGCGACCAGAAGCCCGGCATCGATCATGTCGTCTGTCGAAACCCCGAGGCCGCCAAGATGCTCCTTGAGGGCAAAACGCTCCGGTGGGGCGAAGCCGATGCGAAAGCGAAGCTGGGCGGCCGCATCGAGCTCGCGGTCGGCCAGATAGCCGCGCGCTCGCGCACCGGCGCGGGCGGCGAGCGTCGTTTCGAAGAACTTGGCAGCGAGCTCGACCACGTCATGGAGGCTGCGGCGGCGGTGGGCCTCGGCCTCGGCCTCGGGGCTCGCCTTGGGCACGGCAAGGCCCGCAAGCGCCGCCAGGCGCTCCACCGCCTCCGGAAAGGTGACGCCCTCGGTCTCCATCACGAAGGTGAAGATGTCGCCGTGCTTGCCGGACGAGAAGTCGTGATAGAAGCCCTTGTGATCATTGACGAAAAATGACGGCGTGCGCTCCTTGTTGAAGGGCGAGAGGCCTTTCCATTCGCGCCCCGCCTTTTTCAGCCGGACGCGCTTGCCGACGACGTCCGATACCGCGAGCCGGGCCCGCAGGTCGTCGAGGAATTGTGGCGGAAACCGCATGTCAGTCCGTCGGCTCAGAACGAGGCCGCCAAGAATCGGGGCCCCCTATAATAGGGCGAGTGCAAGCCCCGGTGCGGGCGATCGGGCTTGTCCCGGTTATCCACAGGCTCGATGAGGCTCGCCCATAAAAGCAGCAGCCGGGAGCGGCAGTCCGGCATGTCACCCAATTTGCCGCAGATCATATATAGCGATTTGCAACGAGCGGCGGCGCGCCCGTCCGCGCAGTGAACGAGAATGGCCCAATCTCCAGCAGCCGCGTCCAAGGACGCCATCATGGCGCGGCTCCACAAGCTCCATCCCAAGCTCATCGACCTGTCGCTTGACCGGGTCTTGCCGCTGCTCGGCGCGCTCGGCGATCCGCACAAGCGCCTGCCGCCCGTCATCCACGTCGCCGGAACCAACGGCAAGGGATCGACCATCGCGTTCATGCGGGCGATGCTCGAAGCCGCGGACGCACGCGTGCATGTCTATACCTCGCCGAACCTCGTGCGGATGAACGAGCGCTACCGCATCGGCCGCCCCGGCGGCGGCGTGCTGGTCGTGGACGCCGACCTCGTCGCGGCGCTCGCGGCCTGCGAACGGGCCAACGGCGATGCGCCGATCACGGTGTTCGAGATCGAAACCGCCGCGGCGTTCCTGCTGTTCGCCGATCATCCCGCCGACGCGCTGCTGCTCGAGGTCGGGCTCGGCGGCCGTTACGACGCCACCAATGTGGTGCCGGCGCCGGTCGCGAGCGTCATCACTTCCATATCGATGGACCACATGGATTTTCTCGGCGACACGCTGGAAAAGATTGCCGGCGAGAAGGCCGCCATCATGCGGCGCGGCACGCCGGCCGTTATCGCACGGCAGACCGAAGGGCCGCTGTCGGTGATCGTCGAGCGCGCCCGGGAGGTCGGCGCGCCGCTCCATGTCGCCGGGCAGGATTGGGTGGCGAGCGAGGAGCGCGGCCGGATGACCTTTCAGGACCAGCAGGGTCTCCTCGACCTGCCGGCGCCGCGCCTGTTCGGGCGGCACCAGATCGATAATGCCGGCGCGGCGATTGCGGCGCTGCGCGTTGGCGGCTTCAAATTGCCGGCGGCGGCCTTCGAGCAGGGCCTCGTCAAGGTCGAATGGCCGGCGCGGATGCAGCGCCTTGCCGCCGGCCGGCTGGTCGCGCAGGCGCCGGCCGGCAGCGAGGTGTGGCTCGACGGCGGCCATAATCCGGATGGCGGGCGGATGGTGGCGGCGGCGCTCGCCGATCTCGACGAGCGGGTGTCGCGCCCGGTGGTGCTCGTGGTGGGCATGCGGCCCGGCAAGGACATTTTCGGCTTCCTGCACAATTTCCTCGGGCTGGCGCGCCGGCTCGTCGCGGTGCCGATCGGCAACGACCAGGGCATGGCGGCCGAAAGCGTGGCGGAAGCCGCCCGCGCCATCGGCATGCCGGCCGACGCGAGCGCGAGCGTTGCCGCCGCGCTCGACCGCATCGCCGCGCTCGGCCTCGACCCGGCGCCGCGCATCCTGATCACCGGCTCGCTCTATCTTGCCGGCGACGTGCTCGCCGCAAACGGCACGCTGCCGCAATGAGTGCGATTGTCGGCTGCGAGAAGACGGTCATTGCGGGGCGGCATAAGCCCGAAGCTGTCGAGGGTCGGCGCTTCCCAGCCAAGTCAAGGAAGCCGCAAATGAGCACGTTTGCCGAGATCGAGCATCCCCGCTTCGCCCGCGACCGGCAGGGCCGCCGTGATAAGCTTCAGGCCATTGAGGCCGCGAAACCACCGCGAAACCACATGGGCACTCTCGACGAGCTTGAGCCGATCGAGACCGCGAGCCGCGACGAGCTTCGGGCAACGCAGCTTCGCCGCTTGCGCGAAACGGTTTCGCGCGGCTATGAGCGCGTTCCTCACTACCGCCAGACATTCGCGGCGGCCGGGGTCCATCCCGACGATCTGGAGACGATCGAGGATGTTGCGAAGTTTCCGCTCACCACCAAGGACGACCTGCGTCAAAACTATCCGTTCGGCATGTTCGCGGTGTCGATGGACGACATCGTGCGCATCCACGCCTCCAGCGGCACCACCGGCAAGTCGACGGTTGTCGGCTACACCAAGGCCGATATCGAGTTGTGGGCGCGGCTCATGGCGCGTTCGATTCGCGCCGCGGGCGGCCGGTCGCGCGACAAGGTGCACATCGCCTACGGCTACGGCCTGTTCACCGGCGGCCTCGGCTTCCATTACGGCGCGGAGGCGCTCGGCTGCGCCGTCATCCCGGTCGGCGGCGGCTTCACCGAGCGCCAAGTCCAGCTCATCGGCGACTTCAAGCCGGACGTCATCGCCGCGACGCCGTCCTATCTTCTCGCCATCGCCGACGAATTCGACCGCCAGGGCGTCAACGCCCGCGATTCGAGCCTGCGCATCGGGCTGTGCGGGGCGGAGCCGTGGACCGAGGGGATGCGGGCCGAGATCGAGGCGCGTCTGGGTCTTGACGCCTTCGACGTCTACGGCCTCTCCGAAGTGATCGGTCCCGGGGTCGGCCAGGAATGCGCCGAGACCAAGGATGGCCTGACCATCTGGGAGGATCATTTCCTCCCCGAGATCATCGACCCGGCGACCGGCCGCGCGCTCCCCGACGGCGAGGCGGGCGAACTCGTCCTCACGTCGCTCACCAAGGAGGCGATGCCCGTCATCCGCTACCGCACGCGCGACCTGACGCGCCTCCTGCCCGGCACCGCGCGTGCCATGCGCCGGATCGAGCGCATCAAGGGCCGCAGCGACGACATGCTGATCATTCGCGGCGTCAATGTCTTTCCGACCCAAATCGAGGCGGCGCTTGGGCGCGAGGCGCGGCTTGCGCCCCACTATGTGATCGAGGTGACCCGGCCGCAGCGGCTCGACGAACTCGATGTCGTGGTCGAACTGCGTCCGGAGGTCGCGGGGACGCTGGCAGCGAAGGCGCAGGCGGAACTGGAGCGGCGCGCCGAGCATCTTATCAAGGCGCATGTCGGCGTGACGACGACCGTCCGCGTCGTGCCGGCCGGCACCATCGAGCGCTCGCAGGGCAAAGCGAAGCGGGTCATCGACAAGCGGCCCAAGGACCAAGAATGAAGAGGCGCGCATGAACGATTCCCCCGCCCTCGCCGCGGCCGGCCTGTCGCCCTCGGCGGTTGCCGAATGGCGGTCAACCGAGCCAAGCGCCGCAACCGACATCGCCTCCGATCTGCACGGCTATGCGGGCTTCTGGCTGCGCTCGAACCGCCTCCTCAAGGCGCTGCCGGTACGGCCGAAGCGCACCGCGGCGGAGCAGGCGGCGGCCGAGACCATCCTTGCGGCAGCGCGCAGGTCGCGCGAGCGCTTTCTCGCCGCGCATGCGGCATGGGTCTACGATTCCGTGACCGGCGGTCGTTCCCGCTTCCTGCGGCTCGACGATCTGGTCTACGCCGCGGCCGCTTCGGTACCGGGCCTGGTGCCGGGCAAGGAGGAGGTCGCCGCCGAGGCTCTTCGCGACCAGCGCGACAAGGACGGTGTCGAGATCGACCAGGGCATCTTCCTCGCCCATGTGCTCGCCGTCGAGCGCAGCGGTCTCCACCTCTGCCATGCCATGCTGCTGGCGCGTGCGGACAGCGCCGAGCACTGCGCGCGGTTTACCGCCGACGGCAGGCTCGATCTCGGCGCAGCGCGCCTCGAACGCCGCGGCAATGCGATCCATGTCACGGGCGCCAATCCGCGCTTCCTCAATGCGGAGGACGATACCACCCTCGACGCCATGGAGATTGCCGTCGATGTCGCGACCCTCGATGCCCGAAGCGAAATTGCGGTGCTGCGCGGCGGCCGGGTCGAGCATCCGAAATATGGCGGCCGTCCCGTCTTCGGCGCCGGCATCAACCTCACCCATCTCTATCGCGGAAAAATCCCGTTCATCTGGTACCTCAAGCGGGACTTGGGCTACGTCCACAAGCTCCTGCGCGGTATCGCGCAGCCGGAATTGCTGCCCGACGACGTTCATGGCTGCGGCATCGAGAAGCCCTGGATCGCGGCCATCGATCAATTCGCGATCGGCGGCCACTGCCAGGTCATCCTCTGCATGGACTACGTGCTCGCCGGCGCCGACGCCTTCCTGTCGCTCCCGGCGCGCAAGGAAGGGATCATCCCGGGCCTCGCCAATCTGCGATTGCCGCGGTTCACCGGCGACCGTATCGCCCGCCAGGCGATCCAGTCCGAGCGGAAGCTTGCCTGCGACAGTCCGGAAGGACGCCTCATCTGCGACGAGATCGTGCCGGCCGCCGACATGGGTGCCGCCATCGATCGCGTTGTCGGGGCTCTAGCGGGCTCCGGCGCCGTCAGCGCCGTGGGCAATCGCCGGGCGCTGCGCGTTGGCGCCGAGCCGCTCGAACTTTTCCGCCGCTATTGCTCGCTCTACGCCCGCGAGCAGGCCTATTGCCATTTCAGCCCGGCGCTGATCGCCAATCTCGAACGCAACTGGGATGCGGCAAATCGAAGGGCGTGATCGGTTGATGGGATGTCGGCCCTCACACCGAGGCGGTGATCCACTGCTCGAGCTTGGCCTTGGGGGCGGCGCCGACCTGGCGGGAGGCCATCTCGCCGTTCTTGAACAGCATCAGGGTCGGAATCGACATGACGTTGTACTTCTGCGGCGTCTGCGGGTTCTCGTCGACATTGAGCTTGACGATCTTGACCTTGCCACCCAGCGCGCCGGCGGCGATTTCCTCAAGCGCCGGCGCGATCATCCGGCACGGGCCGCACCATTCCGCCCAGAAATCGACCACGACCGGCTCGGCCGACTTCAGCACGGTAGCCTCGAAATCGGCATCGGAAACCTTGGCAACACCCATGGGACACCTGTCCAGCAAATTACGGGCGCATCCGGCGCCCCCGGGTATCGACGAAACTAGGTAGGCGCCCCGATGGCGTCAAGGCGCGCTCACACCGAGGTGACCTGCCGCCGCGCGATCGAGCAGGGCGGGCGGCAACTCCATCAGGTCGGGGACGTCGGTCCACACCAGGACGGCGCGAATCGGCCGGTCCGGATAGATTTGCGAAAGCACGGCGCGATAGAGGGCAAGCTGCTCCACATAGGCCGGCGGCACAGCGTCCGGGCATTGCGGCGGATTGCGGTTGGTCTTGTAGTCGGCGATCAGGACGGCCTCGGCGGTCACGACCAGGCGATCGATCTGGCCGGACACCAAAATATCCGGGCGGCCGGGACGGCGCAGGCGGCCGACGATCGGCACCTCGGCACGGCTGCCGGCCGCGAACAGCGGCGCAAAGCGCGGTTCGGCAAAAAGCGCAAGCGCCGCCCGCGCGAAGCCGTCGCGCTGCTGCGCGGTGAAATCGGCCCCGGCCCGCACCAGGAACTTGTGCGCTGCGGCCTCGCGTTGCGACGGCGCCACGTCGGGCAGCGACTGCATCAGCCGATGGATGAGCCGGCCGCGCGCAAGAGCCGTCGCGACGTCTTCGCGCCCAGCCGCATGTCGCGGCGCGGCGGCTTCGTCATAGGCGGCCGACGGCGCGAGCGGCACCGGCCGACCGGGTTCCGCCGGCGCCGGCGCGAAGAGCCAGGCCGGCTCCGCCACGGGCGGCTTGGCGTGCGCGGCCTGCGGCGGCACGCCAGCAGGCACGCCGGCGGACGCCCGGCAATAGCGCCACAGCTTGGCCTCGCCGGTCCCGACCTCCTGCCATTCCGGCGTCCGCTGGAGGGCGCCGACGATAAGGTCGTACCAGCAGCCCTCCGGGCGCCGCCGCTTGCCCTCATAGCCGCATATGATCAACCGCTCGGCCGCGCGGGTCATCGCCACGTAGAGGAGGCGGCGATGCTCGTCCTCGATCTCGGCGAGCGCGGCAGCGCGCGCGGCGGCAAGCGGCGGCACGTCGGTGATCTTCCTTCCCGCCCACACCAGGCAAGGCGGGGCGCCGGGGGGAGCCTTGGCGCGGGGCAGTTCGATGAGGCGCGGCGAATAGACGCCTTTCGGCGGCGTCGTCGTGTCGGCGAGGATTACGACCGGCGCTTCGAGGCCCTTGGCGCCGTGCACCGTCATCACCCGCACCTCGTCGCGGGAGATCGCCATGTCGCGCTTGACCATCGTGTCGGCGCGCCGCAGCCAGGCGAGGAAACCCTGCAAGGACGGCGTCTCGCCGCGCTCATAGTCGAGCGCGAGCGCCAGGAACTCGTCGAGCGCGTCGGCGGCCTCGAGGCCGAGCCGGGCAAAGAACCGGCGCCGGCCGGCTTGCGGCCCGAGCAGCCATGCAAAGAACGCAAACGGTGTTTCGTGGCGCACCTTTTCGGCGCAGCGGCGCAGCAGCGCGTCGGCTTGGGCGTAGGCGTCGTCGTCCTTGGCGCGGGCCGTCAATGCGGCGCGCAGGCTGCGGTTGCGTCGATGGGCGAGATCGAACAGGCGATCATCGTCGAATCCGAATAACGGGCTCTTGAGCGCGATGGCGAGAGCAAGGTCGTCCTGCGGCAGCAGCAGCGCATCGGCGAGCGCCATCAGGTCGACGACCGCGATGTGCTCGGTGAGCTGCAGCCGGTCGGCCCCGGCGACCGCGACGTTTGCCCGCTTGAGCGCACGGATGATGGCGTCGAACAGCGCCCCGCGCTGGCGCACCAGCACCAGGATGTCGCCGGGGCGCATCGCCGTGCCGTCGGCCCCGAGCGGGGTCGCGGCGTCGATGAGGCCGTGCACCGTCGCGGCGATCTTGCGCGCGAGCCTGACGGCGGCGCTGGTTTCCGAGATCGCATCGAGCGGTGCGTCCCAGGGCTCGACTTCGGCCGTCTTTTCCGTCTCGACAAGCGGCCACACCTCGACGATGCCGGGCAGCGTTCCCGGCAGCGAGATATGCGCGAGCACGCCATCGGTGTCGGACGTGACGCTGCGGTAGACCTCGACGGGCCGAAACACCGCATCGACCGCGCCGAGCACGCTGTCGCCGGAGCGGAACGAGTGATCGAACCGCACGAAGCGCCACGGAACCTCCGAACCGCGATAACGCGCCTCGAAATAGGCACGTGCGGCGGCATATTGGCGCGGCGCCGCGCCCTGGAACGAGAAGATCGACTGCTTCTCGTCGCCGACCGCAAAGACGGTGCGGGCAAGGAGCCCGCGCGCGCCGCTGCCGGCGGTGAATTCCTCGGTGAGATGCCGGACGATGTCCCACTGCGCTTCGCTCGTATCCTGCGCCTCGTCGACCAGAATATGGTCGAGGCCGAGATCGAGCTTGTGATGCACCCAGCCGGGGTCGATCTTGAGCAGCTTTTGGGTCTTCTCGATGAGATCGTCATAGTCGAGGAAGCCGCGGCGCTGCTTCTCGTCGCGATAGCGTGCCATGACCCGGCTTGCGATGGCGAGAAGCGCGGCGGTGCGGTCGCGGCAGATGACGGCATGGCGGCGAATCAGCAGCGGCGGCAATCGCGCCAGCTCGCGCGCGAGCCGCTCGGCGAGTGCCGGATGGGCGGCGGCAAAGCCGTTCGTCACCACGCGATTGCGGGACTCATATTCCTTGGTGAAGAAGACCCCGAGATAGCCCGCGACCCGGCTTGACCCGCTCGCCGCCAGCGCGCTCCGCAGGCACGCGGCCCGGGCAACGTCGGACATCGAACCGTCCTCAAGTTCGCGCGCCGCTTCGGCCCAGCGCGAGACGGGCAGATGCGGTCCCTCGACGATTTCCCGGTCGACCGCGGCAAGATCGTCGGTTGCCGCGATGCCGAGTGCGGCGGCGAGTTGTCTAACCGCGCCGCCCACGCTGCCGGCGGCGGCGAGCCACGCTTCGAGGCCCTTGCTTCCTGTCACGGCCTCCCGGATCACCTCGCGGAAGGTGGTGTCGGCGGCGGACGCGGCTGCGACCGCGAGCGCACGGCCCAGGTCGCCATCGGGCGAGCCGGCCGCATCGAGCAGGACCGTGTTGGTGGCGCGTTCGAGCATTTCGCTCTGCGCCCGCTCCTCGAGGACCGTAAACCTCGCCGCGACAGCGGCCTCGAAGGGGAATTGCTGCAGGATGCGGGTGCAAAAGGCATGAATCGTCTGCACCTTGAGACCGCCGGGCGTCTCCAGCGCCGTCGCGAACAGCACACGCGCGCGGGCGCGCTTGGCAGCATCGATGCCGGTGACACCGATTTCCGCCATTGCGCGGTCGAGCGCCAAGTCGTCGAGGCCGATCCAACCGCGCAGCGTGTCATAGACGCGCGTCGCCATATTGGCGGCGGCCGCCTTGGTGAAGGTTATGCAGAGGATTCTCGACGGGTCGACGCCGCCCGTTGCGCCGTCCAGCATGAGCCTGATGACCCGCTGCGCCAGCACGTGGGTCTTCCCTGCGCCGGCATTGGCGGCGACGAAGGCCGCGACCGACGGATCGGACGCCTCGGCCTGCCGCCGCCGGACCGTGTCGGGGATTTGGCGCGCGCCGCTCATGGCTGGATTTCGTCGTCGGTGCCCGCCGACCACTCCTTGACGCGCGCGAGATCGTCATAGGTGCCGTAGCGCTTCGACCACATGGAGAGCATCAGCGGGTGGTAGGCCGTGTTTTCGTCGGCGAAGCGGGCGATCAGTCCGGTGAGCTTGGCGAGGGCCTCCTCGGCGGCGGCATCGGGACCGTTCTTCAACGCGACGGTGTGGTCCTCGCCCGGCGGCTCGCCGCCGGACAGCCGGACATAGATCAGCGCCGCGACGGATCCTCCCGCCGCGATATCCGCAAAGGCACCTCTGCGCAGCATCGCGGCTTCGAGGGTGAGTTGGGGGGCAAGCCCGCTCGCGACCTGCGGGTCGCTCGGCGGTGCGCCGGTCTTGAAATCGAGGATCGCATAGCCCCCGGCATTGAGGCGCTCGATGCGGTCGGCGCGGCCGGTCAGGCGGAAAATCTCGCCGCCGATATCGATTTCGAGCACGCCGCGTCTCTCCGCATAGGTCGTTGCGATCGCGGGGCGGCGCTCGCGCTCGAAATCGGCAAACCAGCGCGCGATGCGCTGGTAGCGCAGCCACCAGAAGGCGCGCACCTCGGGAAAGTCGTCGAGCGCCGCAAAGCGCGCTCGGCCGAGGCGCACCAATTCGGCATAAGGATCGGCCGGCAGCGCGTCGGCATAAAGGGTCGCAAAATCGCCGATGCCGCCATGGACGACGCTACCGCGCTCGGCCGCGCCGGGCGGGTCGTCAACCGGGTCGAGACGCGGCAGCCTGAGGACATGCTTGGCGTAGATGGTATAGGGATCGCGCAGCCAGTCCTCGACCTCGGTGACCGAGAGCGATTTCGGGCGCGCCGCGCGCGGCGGGCGCGGCGCCGGCCGCGCGCAGGGCTGCGGCGCCGCCTTCGGCGCGTCGAGGCTGCGGGCGATGTCGCAATAGCGCTCGCCGCGCTCCACCGCCTTCTTCCAGGTCGCGTCGCCCGCGACGGCGGCCAGCCGCTGCACGAAGCGCGACGCGACCGTCGGTGCGCCGCCGAGCCTCGCGGCATAGGTGAGAAACACTTCGCGCGCTCCGAGCAGCTGGGCGAAATCGTGCGCCGCAAGGCCGATCCGCCGTTCCGGCGGATCGAGCCCGACCGTCTCGCGCATCGGCCGGGAGAGCCAGGCATCGGTGCGAGATTCGCCCGGCCACACCCCTTCGACCAGGCCGCCGATGACGACGCGATCGACGCCGGTAAGCCGCGCTTCGAGCGGACCCAGGATGCGCACGCGGCTGCCCGGCATGCCGGGCCGGCGCACGACGCGGTCGTCGATCGCAAGGCGGAACAGTTCGGCGTAGTCACCGCGCGCGACCGCAAAGGGCACGGCATCGACCTGCGCGCAAAGCTCATCGAAAGCCTCGGCGAGCGCAGCGCCGTCGGGGCCGGCGAAAGCCGCGGCGTCGCCCGTTTCGTCTGCGCTCGCGCGTCGCACGGCGTCGCGGTGGCGCGCCGCGAGGTCGGCGAATTCGCACGTTCCGGCCGCGTCTTCGAGCGGCGCAAGCGCCGACTTGATGCGCTCGAGGAGCGCCCGCGCCTCCTCAAGCTGGGCCTCGCTCAGCGCTGCGCGCGGCTCGGCGCGGTGGATCGCGGAGGGCTCGCCGCGCCTGAGCCGCATCAACTGATCGTGGAAGCCTGCGAGCGCGTCGGCAAGCCCGGCCGAGCCGGGACGCGGGCGCGGCCCACGCAGGATTGCGCGCTCCAGCGCCGCGACGGCGCGGGCGTGGCGGGCCGGCTCGGCGCCGAACCGCGCGAGCTTGTGCTTGGCGAGCGCAAGCAGCGGCGCAGGCGCAAGCCCCTCGAGCGCCGCCTGCACCACCGCGCGGGCAAGAACGCCGGCGGTGGTCTCGGCGAGCGCGTCGCCGCCGGAATCGTCCGCCCCGACGTCCCAGCGCGCGAGGTTGACGGCGACCCGGCGCGCGAGGGCGCGATCCGGCGTCACCAGTGCGGCGGTACGGCCCGGCTCGGCGATCGCCTCACGCAGCACCACCGCGATCGCGAGCGCTTCCTCTTCGGCATTGGCGGCTGCGATGACGCCGATGTCGGCGAGCGCGCGCTCGAGCGCGCTGCCGAACCGATCCTCGCCGAGCCGCGTGCGCCACTTGTCGGTCGCCGCCGCCGGGCGCAGCGCCTCGCTCAACACGATCTCGCGGCCGTGCGGCGAGGGGGCTTCGAGCGCAGCGACTTCGCTGCGCGCGAGCCCGAGGCGCGCCAGCAGCGCGTGCATGGCGAATTGCGGATGGCCAGGTGCGGCGCCGACCGCCTGCCAGGACGCCTCGTCGAGCTCGGTGTCGAGGCCCGGCAGCACCACCGCGCCATTGGCAAGCCCGGCGATGGTCGCCAGCAGCTTCGCGGTCGCCGGCATGGAGCCGGTCGAGCCCGCCGCGATGACCGGCGGGCCCTTGGCGGCAAGGCGCGCGGCTTCCGCCGCGATCATGCGATCGCGGCGCGCGGCGGGCTCGATGGCGCCGTGCGCGGCGAGGATCTGCGGCCAGTGCTCGCGCGCAATGGCGAGGAATTTCAGCGTGACCTGCCAATATTCGTCGTATTGCGCTGGCACCAGCCGGTCGAACCGCTCCCACGGCACCTCGCGCGTGATCATGTCGTCCATGAGTCGCGCGAGATCGTCGGCAAGGGCAAGCGCCGCCGCGGGATTATGCACCACCAGCGGCGGCGCGCCGGAAAGGGACTCAAGCTGCTTCGCCCACGCGAGAATCAGCCGTGCCAGCAGCAGGCGGCGCTTGAGGCCGCCGAGCGCGGGCGGCAGGTCGAGCGCATCGAGGGCAGCGGCGCCGGTCGCCTGGTCGGCGAAGGCCAATTCGTCCTCGTCGATGTCGCCGATCGGCACGATGCGGGGCAGTACCGCGGCATCGACCCCGGGCGCGTCGAGGAATGCGGCGGCGGCGAGGCGGCAGGCGCGGCGCGTCGGCAGGTAGATCGTGGCGTCCGCAAGCGCAAGCGGCCCCGCCCCGAGGCCCGGCATCAGCCGGCCTTCCCGCAGCGCGCCGATCAGCGCGGGCAGGAACGGCACCGAGGACGGAATGGTGAAAACGCGCGGCGTCATCGACGGCCAATCAGGCGAGGGAGGATTCGCTTTTGCCCCAGCCTATCACGCCGCGCTGGCGAGGATCGCAGCCTCGGCGGCCGCGATCGCTTCCGGCGTGCCGACATGCATCCACACGCCGTCGAGCCGCAGGCCGAACAGCCGCCCGGCCTCGATCGCGCGATCGAACAGCAGATTGAGCGAAAAGGCGCCCGGCGGCGCGCCCGCGAACAGTGCGGGAGCAAAGATCGCAACGCCCGCATAAACGAACGGCGCCACCTCGCGCTCGCCGCGCCGGGCGAGCCGGCCGTCGGGCGCCATGGCGAAATCGCCGCGGCCCGCATAGGCGACGCTTGAGGAGGTCGCGGCCAGCAGCAGCAGCGCGTCCATCCGCGCGGCGTCGAAACCCTCGCCAAGCCGGACCAGATTGGGCTTGACGCCGTCGAGCCAGATGGTGTCGGCGTTGAGGAGGAAGAACGGCGCGTCGCCGAGGAGCGCCAGCGCCTTGACGACGCCGCCGCCGGTATCGAGGAGCGTGCCGCGCTCGTCCGAGATGCGTATCTTCGGCGCCTGGCGTTGGGCGAGATGGCGCTCGACCTGGTCGGGGAAATGATGGACGTTGACGACCGCCGCCTCGACGCCGGCCGCCGCCAGCCGATCGAGCACATGGTCGATCAGCACCTTGCCGCCGACGGCGACCAGCGGCTTGGGCCTGGTGTCGGTCAACGGGCGCATGCGCGTGCCGAGGCCGGCTGCAAGAACCATGGCGCAACGCGGCATTCGCGAACCGATTGTCATTCCAACACCTCGAAAGTCGAGTGTCTTTCCCAAACCGAACAGAAATGTGACGCGTCGTCCCCAATTGTCGTTACGGCGGCGGCACGTGGGTCAAGTACCAGTTGTCGAGGCCGGCGAGCGCCGGATGGAACAGCGCGCGCCGCAGATAGGCGTAGACGCGGGGCAGGTGCCGCAGATATTGGGGCTTGCCGTCGCGGCGATCGAGCCGCGCGAAAATCCCCAGAACCTTGGTGGCGCGCTGAGCCGCGAGTGTTGCGTAGATGCGCGCAAACCCGTCGGCGTCGAAATCCGCCGCCGCCTCGCGCCGCCCCCGCACATAGCGGCGGAACAACGCGATCTCCAACTCCTCGCTGACGTCGACGCGGGCATCCTGGATGAGCGAGGCAACGTCATAGGCGGCCGGTCCTCTGACGGCGTCCTGGAAATCCAACAGGCCGACCTGGGCGAGGCCCTCGCGATCCGCCAGCCACAGCAGGTTGGGCGAATGGAAGTCGCGCAGCACCCAGGTCTGCGCCGCCTCGAGGGCGGGGCGCAGCGCGTCGCGCCATAGCGACAGGAACAGCGCGCGTGCCTCGGCGGAAGCCACGGTGCGACGGTAGGGCAGATACCAGTCGATCGAAAGCTCCGCCTCGATCAGGAATGCGTCGAGATCGTAGGCGGGCAGGCGATAATCGACATGGGGGGCGACCGGCAGCACGGCAGGCGGCGCGTGCGCGTGCAGCGCAACAAGGACGTCGGTCGCACGTTCATAGCGTTCCGGTACCGGTGCCGATGGGTCGCCGGCGACGATCGGCTCGGTGCCGAGGTCCTCGAGCACGATGAATCCGCCATCGTAATCGGCGGCGAAGATTTTCGGCGTCGAGAGGCCGTATTGGCGCAGCGCCTGGGCGACCGCGACGAACGCCTTCACGTCCTCGGCGAGATGGGCGATGGTGCTGTAGGAGAGTCCGCGCTTGACCGGCGCTTCGTCGGGCCGCGGCGGCGCGTTCATGACGATGAAGCTTTTGCCGCCATGGACGAGGCGCTCATAGGAGCGCGTCGAGGCGTCCCCGGCGATGCGCCGGCGCGGCGCGTTCGCCAAGCCCGCCTCGTCGAGAAAGCCCATGAGGGCGCCGAGGCGATCGACGCGCGCGCCCGCCGCGCCGTGACCGACGAGATAGGCGGTGCGCGCTTCGGATTCCTCGGTGCCGGCGAGCGCGAATGTGATGTCGATGCGGTCGGGGGGAAGCTCGCTGCCGGCGCGCTCCGGCCATTCCATCGCCACCACGGCGCCGGCATCGTCGTCGAGCCCAAGCTCGGCGAGATCGCCCGCGCCGCCCAGCCGGTAGAGGTCGGCATGGACGAAGGTGAAGCGCGGCAGGTCGTAGCTCTGCACCAGCGTGAAGGTCGGGCTCGGCACGTCGACCTCGGCGGCGCCCGCGAGATGGGCGATCATGGCGCGCACGAAGGTGGTCTTGCCGGCGCCGATGTCGCCGGCGATCGCGACGAAGTCGCCCGGCGCCAGAATGTCGGCAATGTCGACCGCAAGCCGCCGCGTCGCCGCCTCGTTCGCCAGCGCGCGGGTGAAGCCTGCGCCGGAAGTGATCGTCTCCATGCGCGTCCGGCTCGCCTATGCGGCGTGTTGCGCCGCTTCGGTCGCGAGCGGGAAGGTGCATACCACGGTGGTGCCCTGCCCCGGAACGGACTCGATGCTGACGCGGCCGCGGTGCAGCTCGACGAAGGAACGCACGATCGACAGGCCGAGGCCGGCGCCGCGGTGACGGGTGCCCTGGGCATGGGTTTCGAACCAGTCGAAGACCTTGTCCCTGATCTCGCTGGAGATGCCGGGCCCGCGATCGGCGACCGAGAAGATCACCGCGTCGGACGTGCGCGCGGCCGATAGAACGACGGTTTCGCCCGCCGGCGAGAAGCCGACCGCGTTGGAAAGGAGATTGAACAGGATCTGGCGGACGCGGCGTTCGTCGGCGACGAAGCTGCCGATGTCGGGCGGCGCGTCGATCTTGAGCGTTATGCTGCCCTTGACCAGGCGGTCCTGCACGCCTTCGGCAGCCGCCGCCATGGTGGCGCGAATGTCGACGGGTTCGAGATCGAGCGTCATGGCGCCGGCGCCGATCGAGGCGAGATCGAGGATGTTGTTGATGATGGCGAGCAGCGCGTTGCTCGATACCGTGATGTAGCCGAGATATTCCTGCTGCTTGGGGGTCAGCGGGCCGGTCGAGGAATCGCCGAGGAAATGCGCGAAGCCGATGATGTTGGTGAGCGGCGAGCGCAGCTCGTAGGA
>Ga0209415_10010869_pt1 | contig 15413 bp, 13 predicted proteins | sample PeaSoiSIISIP2007_FD_187696 | JGI IMG/M metagenome (GOLD analysis project Ga0209415, IMG submission 187696) | Peat soil microbial communities from Weissenstadt, Germany - SII-SIP-2007 (SPAdes) (version 2) | ecosystem: Environmental > Terrestrial > Soil > Wetlands > Peat | place: Germany... | reverse complement strand
GCTCGGAAACTTCGGTCGCTGCACGATGCGCCGCCAACAAGGGGGATAGGACAACTGCGATGGAATTTAACACGAAGGCCGCAGCGCCCGAGACGATCAAGGTCGATTGCCTTGTCATCGGCTCATTCGAGGACCAAGGGCTGACCGCGAGCGCCCGGCGCGTGGATCGCGCCACCGGCGGGGCGATACGCGCGGCGGTCGCAAGCGGTGACATGAAGGGTAAACGCGGATCGCTGGTCGTGCTGCGGTCCCTGCGCGGCGTGGCCTGCGCCCGCGTCGCGCTCGTCGGGCTGGGCAAGTCGGCCGAGTTCGGCGACAAGGCGTTCGCCGAAGCGGTAGGCACCGCGGTGCGCGGCTGCGGCGCCGGGGTCACGACGCTGGCCTTTGCGGCCGCCGACTGGAAGGTGGCCGGCCGATCCGCGGTCTGGGCCGCGCGCGCCATGGTCGCCGCCGCGCGGGCCGTGCGCTTTCGCAGCGACGAACTCAAGACCAAGGCCTCGGCGGGGTCGGGCGGCAACGGCGACCGGCCGCTGCGCATAACCTGGCTCGCCGAGCAGCGCGATCGCGACCTGGGCCGTGCGCTGCAGCAGGGCGAGGCCATCGCCAACGGCGTCGAACTGGCCAAGCGTCTGGGAAACCTGCCTGCCAACGTCTGCACGCCGGACTTCCTGGCAAGCCAGGCGCGCAAACTGGCGCGCGACTGGCACCTGGGCGTGCAGGTCCTCGACCGGCGCCAGATCGCCGCGCTGCGCATGGGATCGTTTCTGTCCGTGACCCGCGGATCGGAGCAGCCGCCGCGCTTTATCGTCCTGCGCTACCCGGGGGCCGGCGGCCGGGGATTCGCCGATCCGATCGCCCTGGTCGGCAAGGGCATCACGTTCGATTCGGGCGGCATTTCGCTCAAACCCGGCGCGCAGATGGACGAGATGAAATTCGACATGTGCGGGGCGGCGTCGGTGCTGGGCACGATGCGGGCGATCGCCGAGCTCAAACCCAAGATCAACGTGGTCGGCGTCATCCCGGCCTGCGAGAACCTGCCCTCCGGCACGGCCACCAAGCCCGGTGATATCGTCACCTCGATGTCCGGCCAGACCATCGAGATCCTCAACACCGACGCCGAGGGACGCTTGATTCTGTGTGACGCGCTGACGTACGTGCAACGCTTCCGCCCGGCCGCGATCATCGACATCGCGACCCTGACCGGGGCCTGCGTGGTCGCCCTGGGCAACGTCCACTCGGGTCTGTTCTCCCGCGACGATGCGCTTGCGGCCGAACTGCTCACGGCCGCCAAGAGCGTCGGCGACACGGCCTGGCGCATGCCGGTCGATGATGACTACCAGGAGCAGCTCAAGTCGAATTTTGCCGACATGGCCAACATCGGGGTACCCGGCAATGCCGGGGCGGTGACCGCCGCATGCTTTCTTTCGCGCTTCGTCAAGGGCCAGCGTTGGGCCCACCTCGATATCGCCGGAACCGCGTACCGCGGCGGCACGGCCAAGGGCGCCACGGGCCGACCCGTCCCGTTGCTGACGGAGTTCTTGCTGACCCGGGCGGCTTGATCGCGGTCGGACGGCGGCGCGCACAGCGGTGTCAGGAGTTCATGCCATGTCTGAGACCCCGACGATTGATTTCCATTTCAACGTCGATCACTGCGTCCCCTATGCGTGCCGCGTGGTCCGCAAGGCGCGCAGTTCCGGCAAGACGGTGTTGGTTTTTTGCCGCGACGAGGAACGACGCTCGCGCCTGGATCTGGCGCTCTGGACATTCTCCGCGCTCGACTTCCTGCCGCACGTGGATCTACCCTCACCCCTGTCCGCAGCCACGCCGATCTGGCTCAGCGCGACGCCAACGGATGCACCGCGCGACCTGCTACTGCTGCTCGACGACGAGCCGGCACCGCAATTCGCTACCTGGTTCCCGCGCTTTGAACGGGTGATTGACGTGGTTTCCGTCGAGCCGGCGGAGCGCGCGCGCGCGCGCGCGCGCTTCAAGACCTATCGCGACGCCGGCTTTACGCCTATGGCACACGAAATCGGAGCGACGTAAGACGCCGCGATGGGTACAGCGCGATGAACACCCCCCCGAAGAAGCCAGCGCCGCCGGTCGCCGCAGCGGGTACCGACGACGCATCGATACCCGTGCTCACCGACCGCCTGGGTCTGCCGCCCCTTGAGTTCGACACGACCTTGCCGCTCATCGAGACGACCGGGCAGAATCCGCATTCCGCTTTCGAGGGTCTGACGGCCCTGCCCAGCCCGCCGCGGTTTGTCGCCGAGGCGGCACCGGTGGCAGCGCCCACACTTCGGCGCGAGCCCGCGGTGGCGACGCGCGGCAGCGGCGCGGCGCGGCCAGAGTCGGTCGCGCCGGGCGAGGGGGCCGCCTCGCAGGAGGCGGTAAGCGTGCTGGGCGCAACCGGCAGCAGTTCGCTGCCGGCGGCGCGTTCGGCGGTCGACGGCCGACACTGGGCGCGGATCGAGATCGAACTGCGAACGTCCATTCTGCGCGATATCGCCGAGCAGTTGCCGCGCGAGGTCGAAGCCATCGTGCGCAACCGCATGAGCGCCACGATTGACCGCGTGCTGAGCAGCTTGGCGGCGGAAACGCGCCTCGCGGTTGCCGCCTCGCTGCGCGAAATCGTCGAGCATGCCGTACACGCCGAGCTCGAGCGCCTGCGCAATTCCAATCGGGGATAGCTTTGACCGCATCCGCAGACGCAACGCCGGCGACGGCGCTGCCCAAGAGCTTCGACCCTGGCGATATCGAGCGCCGCTGGTATCCCATCTGGGAAGCACGCGGCTACTTCGACGCCGGCGCACAGCCGGGGCGGCCCTCGTTCGGCATCCAGCTGCCGCCGCCGAACGTCACCGGCATCCTGCACATGGGTCACGCGTTCAACCAGACCATCATGGACGCGCTGACGCGCTACCACCGCATGCTCGGACACAATACGTTGTGGCTGCCGGGCATCGACCATGCCGGCATCGCCACCCAGATCGTGGTCGAGCGGCAGCTGGAGCAACAGGGCATCCGTCGGCGCGAAATGCGCCGCGCCGATTTCGTCCAGAAAGTCTGGGAGTGGAAGCAGTACTCGGGCGACACGATTCTCCAGCAAATGAGGCGCCTGGGCGACTCCTGCGACTGGAAGCGCGCCTACTTCACGATGGACGAGGCGCGCTCGCGCGTCGTTGTCGACACCTTCGTGCAGCTGCACGAGCAAGGGTTGATCTACCGGGGCCAGCGTCTGGTCAACTGGGATCCCAAATTGCAGACCGCGGTATCGGACCTGGAGGTCGAGTCCGTGGAGGAGGACGGACGCATCTGGGAGATCCGCTACCCGGCAGTCGACGGCAGCGCCGGCCTGGTCGTCGCCACGACGCGGCCGGAGACCATGCTGGGCGACGTCGCGGTCGCTGTCCACCCCGACGACCCGCGCTACCGATCGGCGATCGGCAGCCGGCTTGAGCTCCCGCTCTGCGATCGAACGATCCCCATTGTCGGCGATGCGTTCGTCGACATGGCGTTCGGGACCGGCTGCGTCAAGATTACGCCGGCGCACGATTTCAGCGACTTCGCTGTCGCCCAGCGCCACGCGCTGGCGCCGATTTCGATCTTCACGCCGACGGCAACGATCAACGCGAACGCGCCGGCCCGCTTCCGCGACATGGATCGCTACGCGGCCCGCGAGGCGGTCCTGGGCGAATTGCGTGCTGCCGGCTTGCTGGTCTCCGAGAAAGCGCACCGCATGACGGTGCCGCGCTGCGAGCGCACCGGCGAGATCGTCGAGCCGATGCTTTCAAATCAGTGGTACGTGGCCATGAGCAAGCCGACGCCGCCGGGTACGCCCAACGCCGGGCTGTCTCTGGCGCAGGCGGCGCTGGCTGCCGTCGACAGCGGTGCGGTCCGCATCGTTCCGGATCAATGGCGGCTGGTGTACCGCCAGTGGCTGACGAACATCCAGGACTGGTGCATTTCCCGCCAGCTCTGGTGGGGACACCAGATCCCCGCCTGGCACGACGAGCAAGGGCGGATCTTCGTGGCCCGCACCGAGGACGAGGCGCAGCGCAAGGCGCTGGCAGCGGGCAGCGCCGGGGCCCTGCAGCGCGATCCCGATGTACTGGACACCTGGTTCTCCTCCGCGCTGGTGCCCTTCTCCACCTTCGAATCGCCGCAGGCCGACGCCTTCGACCGCTATCTGCCGTCCTCGGTGCTGGTGACCGGCCACGAGATCTTGTTCTTCTGGGTAGCCCGCATGGTCGTCATGACGACCCATTTCACGGGGCGGGTACCGTTTCGCGACGTCTACATTCACGGCATCGTGCGCGACGCCGAGGGCAAGAAGATGAGCAAATCCGAGGGCAACACGATCGACCCGGTCGATCTGCTCGACGGCGTTGACGTGGAGACGCTGGTGCGCAAGAACACCACGGGCCTGCGCCGGCCCGAGGACGCGCCCAAGGTTGAACAGCGACTGCGCCGCGACTTTCCCGCCGGGATGCCCGCCTACGGCGCCGACGCGCTGCGCTTCACCATGGCCGCCTACGCGACACTCGGGCGAAACGTCAATTTTGACTTCAAGCGCTGCGAGGGCTACCGCAACTTTTGCAACAAGCTGTGGAACGCCACGCGCTTCGTGCTGATGAACACCGACGGACACGATTGCGGCAACAGCGCCGGCGCCCAGGCCTGCGCTCTGTCCTTCGTGGATCGCTGGATCCTCGGGGAGCTGCATCGGACCGTGGCCGAGGTCGAACGAGGCTTCGGCGACTACCGCCTCGACAATGTGGCGCAAGCGATCTACCGCTTCGCCTGGGACGAGTACTGCGACTGGTACCTGGAACTGGCCAAAGTGCAGCTGGCGCGCGGGGACCAAGCGCAGCAGCGCGGCACGCGGCAGACCCTGGTGAACGTGCTCGAGGCGCTGCTGCGCCTGGCGCACCCGATCGTCCCGTTCATCACCGAAGAACTGTGGCAGAAAGTGGCACTGCTGGCCGGCAAGCGAGCGCCGGGCGAGCAGACGTCCATCATGGTCCAGCCGTATCCGCGCCATGGCCAGTTGCCGGTCGATCCGGCGGCCGAGGCCGAGGTCCGCGCGTTGAAGCAATTGATCGATGCAGCGCGCAACCTGCGCGGGGAGATGAACCTTGCTCCCGCCGTCAAGGTGCCGATGGTGATATCTCCCCCGGGCCCGCAGATCAGCGCCTTTGCTCCCTACCTCGTGGCACTCGCGCGACTCGAATCCGTGCAGGCGGTCGACGATCTGGCCGCGAACGCCGGGGCCGGACGCGCGCCGGCCACGGTCGTCGATGAATACCGCTTCTTGCTGCGGGTGCAGGTGAACGTGGCCGCCGAGCGCGAGCGCCTGGCCAAGGAGGTCGCCCGGCTCGAGGCGGAAATCGGCAAGGCCCAGGGGCGGCTCTCGACGCCGAACTTCGTGGCGCGCGCGCCGGCGACGATCGTCGCCCAGGAGCGGGAGCGCCTGGCGCAGTTCGCCGCCACGCTGGCGAAGGTGCGCGAGGAAGCCGCGCGACTGCCCGCGGCCTAGCCGCCCGAGGGGGGGCCCCTCCCGCGGGTGGCGCCGGCGTCGCCCCGACGCGCGGCCCGCAGCCCTACTGGGGCGATGCGGCCGGGGAGTGCGTCGCCGGCGGCTCGGCCACCAGCGCTACGTCGTTGACCCAGTACTCGGTCTCGCCAAAGCACGATCCCGGCAGTCCGCGATGCTGCTCGTAATGCAACATGACCCGCTGGCCCACCGCCTTGCTGATCCGCGATGCAAGCGCCTCGTCGCGCACGGTAAAGGGAAACTTCTCGGGCACCGAACCCGGCAGCGAGACCATGGCAAGCTCGCCCTCCCAGGTCTTGCATATCCAGCCCTTGCGGCTGAATTTCTGGATCCAGCCGGCGCGCTCACCGCTGGAATAGGACCACTGGAAGACCAACACCAGATACAGCGCGAGCAGGGCAAGGCCGCCGAGCACGCTCCCCAGCAGCAGCCGCCGCAACATGGTCAGATTCGGCACGGGACAGACCCTTTCGTCGCAAAATGCCAAACTCGCTGCGGCGCTCGCTTCAACGCCGCCGCAGGAAGTGCAGGAACTCCTTGCCCACCGTCTCCTGCCCCAGCAGGGTGTTGCCGGTCTGGCGCGCGAAGGCCTGGAAATCGCGCATCGAACCCGGGTCGGTACAGGCGATCTTCAGAACCTGACCGCTCTGCATGTCGGCCAGCGCCTTCTTGGCGCGCAGTATCGGCAGCGGACAACTCAGGCCACGCGCGTCGACTTCGCGGTCAAACTTCTTCTCGACCGGTGCTGCAGGTACATTCATCTGCTTCCTCCATTGCGTCCCGATCCCGGCGGTGCGCCACCATGCCGCCGACCCGGCCCGGTCTCGCAAGACCCCGGCACGGGCGGCCGCGCGCCCTCACAGCCGCTGCCGCGCCCACGCTTCGACCGCGGCCAGCGCCTTGGGCAAGGCGCCGGGATCGGTCCCGCCGGCCATTGCCAGATCGGGGCGACCGCCACCCTTGCCACCGACCTGCTGCGCCACGAAATTAACCAGCTCGCCGGCCTTGATACGCGCGGTCGCGTTGGCGGTGACTCCGGCAACGAGCTGGACCTTGCCATCGGCCACCGCGCCCAGGACGATCGCGGCGCTGTCGAGCTTGCTCTTTAGCTGGTCGACCGTGTCGCGCAGCTGCCGCGCATCGACGCCGTCGAGCACCGCGGCGAGCACTTTGACGCCGCCGATCTCGACGGCGCGCCCGAGCAACTCCTCGCCCTGCCCGGCCGCGAGCTTTTGTTGCAGGCGCAAGATCTCCTTTTCATATGCCTTGACCTGCTCAAGGATCTGCCCGATGCGATTTGACGCCTCTGCCACCGGGGCGCGCACCGCCGCAGCGATCTCATTCAGCCGGGCATCGATTTGTTGCACGTACTCGAGCGCCCCGGCGCCCGTTACCGCCTCGACCCGACGCACGCCCGCCGCCACCCCGCTCTCCGAGACGATCTTGAAAAAGCCCACGTCCCCGGTTCGGCTGACGTGCGTTCCGCCGCAAAGCTCGACCGAGTAGTTCACGGCCCCGTCGCCCATGGCGACCACGCGCACCTGATCGCCGTACTTGTCGCCGAAAAATGCCAGTGCCCCGGCACGGATGGCGTCGTCGTACGGCATCTCACGCACCGAGACCGCCGCATTGGCCCGGATCGCGTCGTTGACCAGATCCTCGACCTGGCGAATCTGCTGCGGCGTCATCGGCTTGTCGTGCGAAAAGTCGAAGCGGGTGCGCGCCGCATCGACCGAGGACCCCTTTTGCTGGACATGCGAACCCAGGACCGTACGCAGCGCGGCGTGCAGCAGGTGCGTGGCCGAATGGTTGTGCCGGGTACGCCCGCGCGTAGCGGCGTCGACCTGCGCCCGGACGCGATCGCCGACCCGCAGCGTTCCATCCCGCAGTTGTCCGTGGTGCGCGATCACTCCGGGTTGCAGTCTTTTCGTATCCTTGACCTCGAACGCCTCGGCCGTGGCCTGCAGCGTGCCGTGGTCTCCGGCCTGCCCACCGGACTCGGCGTAAAAGGGCGTCGTGTCCAGAATCACGATCGCCTGCTGGCCCGCCGCGAGCGTCGCCAGCGCGCTCTCGCCCTGGAAGATTCCCAGCACGCGGGCGTCGCACGCCAGGGTCTCGTAACCCACGAAATGGGTCGCCGGTCCATCGAAATGCGCGCCGCCGCCCGTCTTGAACTTGCCGGCAGCGCGCGCCTGTTCCCGCTGACGCTCCATGGCGGCATCAAAGCCGGCCAGGTCCACGCCGATGGAGCGCTCGCGCGCAATGTCGGCCGTCAGGTCGACCGGAAAGCCATAGGTGTCGTACAGGACAAAAGCGGTGTCTCCGTCGATCCGCGGCGCCGGACTGCCGGCGAGGCGGGCGAAGGCCTCATTGAGGATTTTCATGCCGTGCTCGAGCGTCTCGCCGAAGCGCTCCTCCTCCTGCAGCAGTACGGACTCGATGCGGGGACGCTGCTCTGCGAGTTCCGGGTATGCGGCGCCCATTTCCTTTTCCAAATCGACGACCAAGCGGTGGAAAAAGGGTACGCGGCACCCGAGTTGGTACCCGTGGCGCAGTGCTCGGCGAACGATGCGCCGCAGGACATAGCCGCGCCCCTCGTTGCCGGGGATCACGCCGTCGGCAATCAGGAAGGCGCAGGCACGGATATGGTCGGCGATCACCTTCAGCGAGTTCTCGCCCAGATCCGTTGCGCCGGTGATGCGTGCGGCGGCGCGGATGAGGTTCTGGAACAGGTCGATCTCGTAATTGCTATGAACGTGCTGCAGCACCGCCGCCAGGCGCTCCAGGCCCATGCCGGTATCGACGCAGGGCCTGGGCAGCGGCGAGAGCTTGCCGGCCGCATCCCGATCGAACTGCATGAACACGAGGTTCCAGATCTCGATGTAGCGGTCGCCGTCGGCGTCGCTCGAACCGGGAAGCCCTCCGGGCACCGTGGGACCATGGTCGTAGAAGATCTCCGAACACGGGCCGCAGGGTCCGGTATCGGCCATCTGCCAGAAATTGTCGGAGCTATAGCGTGGCGCGCCTGCCTTGTCGCCGATGCGCAGGCATCGCTCCGGCGTCACGCCGATCTCGCGCGTCCAGATGTCGAAGGCCTCGTCATCGTCGACGTAGACCGTGATCCACAGACGGTCAACGGGCAGGCGGTATACCGAGGTAAGCAGCTCCCACGCGTAGCCGATCGCCTCGCGCTTGAAGTAATCCCCGAAGCTGAAGTTTCCCAGCATTTCGAAGAACGTGTGGTGGCGAGCCGTATAGCCGACATTTTCCAGGTCGTTGTGCTTGCCGCCGGCGCGCAGCGATTTTTGTGCCGAGGTTGCCCGCGTGTAGGGACGCGACTCCCTTCCGGTGAACACGTCCTTGAACTGCACCATGCCGGAATTCGTGAACAGCAGCGTCGGGTCGTTGGCCGGTATCAGGGAGGCGGCTCGCACCCGCGTATGGCCTTTTGCGACAAAGAACTGCAGGAAGCGCTCGCGAATTTCGGAACTGTTCATGGGATTGCGGTCGATCCCGACCGGGCGGGACGGGACAGGTGCGGTTCGGACATCGGCCGCACATGATACTGGTCCTGCGGCGTCGACGCCGCGCGAGCGCAAAAAGCGGGTTCAGACGATCTTGGAGTACGGCCGGCTGCGCCGGTCATCGCGCAGATGGCGGTCAAAGACCATGGCCAAGGCGCGCACCAGGAGCTTGCCCTTGGGCGTCACGCTGATCCAATCCGGGCTGCACTCGACCAGCCCGGCTTCCTGAAACGGCCTGAGTTCGGCCAGCTCGTTCGCGAAATACTGGTCGAAGTCCACCAGGTGCGCGGTCGCGATGGATTCCTTGGCGACCTGGAAATGGCACATCAAGGCCATGATGACGGCGCGTCGGACCAGATCGTCGGCGTTGAGCTGGATGCCGCGCTGAATCGGCAAAACCCCGCCGCGCAGACACTCGTAGTATTCCTCCAGCGCACGCGCATTTTGCGCGTACGTCGGCCCGATCTTGCTGATCGCGGAAACGCCCAGGCCGATCAGATCGTAGTCGGGCCGCGTGCTGTAGCCCTGGAAGTTGCGGTGCAGCCGGCCCTGTCGCTGGGCGCGCGCCAGGTCGTCGTCGGACTTGGCGAAATGGTCCATGCCGATGTATTCGTAGCCGGCCGCACACAGGCGCCGGATCGCCTCGATCATGATCGTGAGCTTCTCCTGCGGCGAGGGCACGGCTTCGGTGTCGATACGCCGCTGGGGCTTGAATCGCTCGGGCAGATGCGCGTAGTGGTAAAGCGCGATGCGGTCCGGGCTGAGCTCCAGAACGCGGTCCAGTGTCACGGAGAAGCTGGCGCAGGTTTGCTTGGGCAAGCCGTAGATCAGGTCGAGGTTGATCGATTCGAACCCGGCGGCACGCGCCTCTTCGATGCTGGCGCGCGTGACTTCCAGGCTCTGTTCGCGGTTGACCGCCAGCTGCACCTGCGCATCGAAATCCTGCACGCCGATCGAGAGGCGGTTAAACCCCAGCGAAGCCAGCGCATGGATCTTCTCCGCGGGGGCCGTTCGCGGGTCGATCTCGATGCTGAATTCGCCCCGCGGCGCAAAGGCAAAGCGTGCCCGCAGCAGCACCATGACCCGCTGCAATTCCTCGCTCGTGAGGTAGGTCGGCGTTCCGCCGCCCAGGTGCAGTTGCTCGACCCGGCGCGCCCCGCTGATCTTCGCGGCGACGAGGTCGATCTCCTTTTCCAGGAACCCCAGGTATTCGACGGCTTTGCTGTGGTCCTTGGTGACGATCTTGTTGCAGCCGCAGTAGTAGCAAACCGTATTGCAGAAGGGAATATGCACGTACAGCGACAAGGGTCTTGCGCCGCCCGTGCTCGGCTCGGCCAGCCAGCCACCGTAGGCCTGCGCGTCAAAGGCCTCGATGAACCGGTCCGCCGTCGGATAGGACGTGTAGCGCGGTCCCGGCTGGTCGAAGCGGCGCAGGGTCCCCCGGTCAGGTAGTTCCACAAGGCCGCCGCCTACGCTGGCTGGTTTGCTCACTGCAATGTCGTCCAATTCGGGCTCGCTTTCGGTTTTTTCCCGCGGTGCGGTGCTTTTTTTGACTGGCTATGACCCCCTACCCGGGAGAACGCCTGGTCAGTGCCGGGCTCTCGCCTCGGAACCACCGGAAATGCCGCTGCTGGCATAAGAGAGCGCCGGGAAACCACCCGGAACCCAAAGTCGGGAAAAATTAGGGATTTATGGCGAGTAATATCGCATCTTGAGCGGCCGGGACATTGACGAGCGTCAATTCCGGTTGCGTACGTCGCCCGCATTGGCAGCAGTCTGTTCGCAGGAAACACCATGAGACTCACATGAACTTGGCTAATCTTCGTGTTGCCTGTTCTAACTGCAACCTGCGCGAGTTGTGCCTGCCCGTTGGCCTTTCCTCCGACGAGTTGAGCCGGGTCGAGCAGATTGTCGCGACCCGTCGCAAGATCCACCGGGGCGAATCGCTTTTTCGCGCGGGCGACCGGTTTGACTCGCTATATGCGGTCCGCCTGGGTTTCTTGAAGAGTACTTTGATGTCGAGCGACGGGCACGAGCAAGTGACCGGCTTCCATATGGCGGGCGAACTGGTCGGACTGGACGGCATCTCGGCCGATGCCCATACCTGCGACGTAACCGCGCTCGAAGACACCGAGGTGTGTGTCATCCCCTATGAGCGCATCGAGGAGTTCGCCACGACCCTGCCGGCCTTGCAGAACCACTTGCGCAAGGTCATGAGCCGGGAGATCGTGCGCGAGCACGGTGTCATGCTGCTGCTTGGCAGCATGCGGGCCGAGGAGCGGTTGGCGGCTTTCTTGCTCAATCTCTCGCAGCGCTTCGAGGCGCGCGGCTACTCGCGTTCGGAGTTCGTCCTGCGCATGACCCGCGCAGAAATAGGAAGCTTTCTCGGCTTGAAGCTCGAGACCGTGAGCCGCGCCCTGTCGCACTTCGCCCAGGAGCACCTGATCGAGGTCGATCAAAAGCACGTGCGCATACTCGACGCCGAGCGCCTGCGCGCCTTGCTCGGATCGAGCGCGCCCAAGCCCGAGCGCTAGCCCGGGGCGCGTCCCCGCGCTATTTCAACGTCATTTGGCTAATCGGCCACCTCTTTCGGGCCCGGGTCGTCGCCGGCGCCGATGAGGTCGATGCGGTCGGTGCAGATGGCGTCCACGCCCCAGCTCCAGAGCGTTTTGGCTCGCTGCCGGTCGTTGACGGTGTAGCAAAGCAAGCCGTAGCCTGCAGCCGTGATCTGCTGCGCCTGCGCCCGCGTCAGCCGGCGGTGATCGCAGTGCAGGGAAACGCAGGAAAGCGCCCGCAGGGCCTCCCGCCAATCGGCTGTGACGCTGGAAAACAGCAGCCCTCGGGCAAGCTGCGGAGCGCTGCGGCGCGCCGCCTCCAGCGCCGGTCGCGAGAATGACGAGAGCAAGGGCGCCGCAAGGTTCGCCGGGCCAGCATCGGCCCAGAACGACGCGACCACTTCGGCGACCACCGTCCCCGTGCGCACCTCCCGGCCGGCCAGCGGCTTGATTTCGACGTTGAGCCAAATTCCGCGCTCGGTGCAGTGGCGCAATGCCTGCAAGAGGGTGGGAATGCGGGCATTGGCGAAATCCGGATGAAACCAGCTGCCGGCATCGAGCGATGCGAGTTCCCCGGCGGTTCTGGCCTCGACCGACCCGTGGCCGTTGGTGGTGCGCTCGAGGCTCGCGTCGTGCAGCAGCACCGGGACCTCGTCGGCGCAGAGCACGGCGTCGACCTCCGCCGCGCGGTAGCCGTGCCGCGAGCCGACTTCGCAGGCCACCAGGGTATTTTCCGGTGCCAGGGTGCCACCGCCGCGATGGGCCAGCAGGCGCGGATACGGCCAAGGCGCCATGGCCGGTGCTCAGGCGGTGGCGGCCGAGGCGATGAGGACCGCGTTGCTGCCGCCGAAGGCGAAGGAGTTCGACATGACATGCCGGAGTCGCACTCCGTGGCGCGCGTTGTTGGGCACGTAGTCCAGATCGCAGGCAGGGTCCGGCTGGTGCAGGTTGATCGTCGGCGGCAAGAAGCCATGCTGCATCGCGAGCACGCTGGCGATGAACTCCACGGCACCCGTGGCTCCCATCAAGTGACCGTGCATGGATTTGGTCGAGGACACCGCCAGGCTCTTCGCGTGGGTCCCGAATATGCGCTTGATCGCGTCGGTTTCGGCGACATCGCCGGCAATCGTCGCTGTGCCGTGCGCATTGATGTAATCGATCTCCGAGCCCTGCAAACCCGCATCCGCGAGGGCCGCCTGGATTGCCATGGTCTGCCCGCTCGGATCGGGTTTGGTCATGTGGCTTGCGTCTGTGCTCGTGCCGTAGCCACTGAGGCGCGCGTGGATCGTCGCACCGCGGCCGCGCGCGTGGCCCTCTTCCTCGAGAATGACGAAGCCCGCGCCCTCCGCCAGAACCAGTCCGGTGCGGTCCGCGGCGAATGGCCGACAGGCCGTCGACGGATCGGCCGGGTCCGGAATCGCCAGAGTCCGCATGGCCTGCCAGGCGGCAATCGCGCCATAGGTCAGCAGCGCCTCGCTTCCCCCGGCGATGGCGACATCGGCGCGACCGCTGCCGATCGCCCGCTGCGCCTCGCCGATGGCAATCGCCGACGAGGAACACGCCGTCGAGTACGTGAGGCTCTGCCCATGGCAGCCGAAATCGATCGCGATGTGCGCGGCCGCCGCGTTGTTCATGCTCTTGACCACGATCAGGGGATTGATCCTCGAGGCGCTTCGCAGCAGCAGTTCCTCGTAGCCCTGTTGCACGGACTCCGACCCGCCCATGCCGGTGCCCACGTAGACGATGGCCCGGCCCAGGCACTCGTGTCCGGCGAGCCCCGCGGCGGCGACCGCCTCGTGGGCGGCAAGCAAGGCGAAGACACTGAAGCGGTCGATGCCGGCAAGGCGGCTGCGGGGAACCGTGCTCTGGGCCGGGAGGTCGACCACGCCGAAGGCGTTGTACGCCAGCCGTTCGGCGAAGTCGGTGCGCAATGCGCGGATGCCCGATCGCCCGCTTTGCAGACCCGCAAGAAAAGCAGGCACGCCATTGCCGATCGGGCTCACAACGCCGATGCCGGTCACGCAAACCGTACGGGGTTCACTCATTGCGCGGCTCGTTCCGTATCGCGGGGTAGCGGCGCCGCACCGGCTGGGGCTGCAGTACCCTGGTCAACAAGCGCAGCGTAACGCAAGAACCCCGGTGGGCACGGATTAGGCCTGGGCGGGCTGCTGCTCGCGAACGGCGCGCTCGATCTCCGCCACGACATCGGCGACCGTCACCAACGGAGCACGGGAGTCGGCCATCCGAATGTTGAATTTCTCTTCCATCTGGAACATGAACTCGATCATCGCCAGCGAGTCGATGCCGAAGCTGGCCACCTCGGTCTCGGGTGTCAGCTTTTCCAGATCGATGCCGAAATGCTCGGCGATCAGCCCTTTGATTTTGTCCGCCAGATCGGCATTCATCGACGTCTATGCTACCGAGAGCAGTTTGGGCTTGAAGCCCTCACCAGATTCGCCGGAACGCGCCGAGCCCGCATCCGTCGCGCCGCGGAAGAACGCAATCGTCTCATCGGCGACGGATTCCTTGTCATTATCGATCGTAAGTATATGGTAACTGTTGTGGTACAGGATTGTACGCACTTGGCTCGATCCGATGTTAAGCGCCACGAACTCGGCGCTGCGCGGGCTGGCGACATCGTCCTCGATCGCATGCATGATCAAGGCCGGCGCGCGCACGCGGGCAATGTCGCGGCGCACCGCGCGGATCAGCTGGTGCGCCTCGTGGATGCCCGACAGCGGAAGGTAGGCCGATCCGACGGCCGAGACCCCGTGCGCGTCCATTGCGCGCACGACCCACTCGCGCAGCCGTTCGTTCTTCAGACCGTAGGGAGGGCGTTCGGGCCAGGCGATCATGCGGCGCAGCGGCGTGTGGTACGCAAGGGGCGCCAGGACCCGGTACCAGGGCATCTGCCATCCATCGTAGGCCAGCGTGGTGGAAACCAGCGCCAGCCCCGCCACCTGGCGGGGCCGCTCGATGGCCAGGCGCAGCGCCAGGACCGCCCCGATGCACAGCCCGGCCACGTAGACGCGTTCGTGGTCATGGCTCAGCGCGTCGAGCTCGCCGGAAACGAACGCCGCCCACTGGCGCCAGGTACCGGTGTCGAACCGGTCCTCGCGCGTGCCAAACCCGCAGCCCGGGATGCTCGGGTTGTGGGCATGGAATCCGGCCTGGCGCATGCGCCGCTCCAGGTACTGCATCTCCAGCGGACTGCCGGAGAGACCATGCAGCAGGAGTACCGCATCTTGGCGGGAGCGCTTGGAGGCCAATTGCACGACCATGAGAATCTTTCGATTTAAAAAAAGACGCCAATCGAGGCGCCTGAGCAACCCCAATTTTACATGCCTGTGCTATTGGAAACGCCCAATAAGGCGTCCGCTGCGCGCGCCATACGCATTAGCGGATCGGTGGATCGAGCAGCGGCTGGAGCTGGCCGACGCGCCCCAATCACAAAGAAGACGCATTCCCCCGCGAAAGAACGACGGTTCGCGCCGCTGGGCAGCGATGCACGGCAAAAAGAGACCCAGTAGGGTCGAGAAAGTTCCCTGAGATTAAGATCCTCAAAGATCGCCTTCGAGGTTACAGCCACGGATTCACCCGGATCAATACGGACTCCGTGGAGCGGCATCGGATTAATCCGTGAAATCCGTGAAAATCCGTGGCCAGCGAATTTCGCTGTGGCACACTGAACCTATGCACCGGCTCACGCTTAGCGACTTCGAACTCAGCGTTTTTTCTGACGGCACCTACCCGCTCGATGGCGGCGCGTTTTTC
>Ga0209415_10010868_pt1 | contig 15413 bp, 14 predicted proteins | sample PeaSoiSIISIP2007_FD_187696 | JGI IMG/M metagenome (GOLD analysis project Ga0209415, IMG submission 187696) | Peat soil microbial communities from Weissenstadt, Germany - SII-SIP-2007 (SPAdes) (version 2) | ecosystem: Environmental > Terrestrial > Soil > Wetlands > Peat | place: Germany... | reverse complement strand
GATTCATCAAAGCCGCTGGGGAAACCAGCGGCAGTTTTTTGGCGCCGATCCGTGCAGGCAGCATTGCCGACGCTGCCCTTGGCGCGACGCAATTTGCTCTCTGCCGGGTTTCTCCGCGTACTCTGCGGCTTTTCTCAACGGTCCCTGCGTGCAAGGTCTTGGTGGAGACTCCGGCAGACCCGGAGTCTTAGATCGCGGAGGTCGCGGAGAACAGCCGCAGAGCACGCGGAGATAGCAAATCGCTGGTAGGAATGTTCGGGCTCGCTGAAACCACTGCTTTGACGCTGTCAATTTTTGCCTGTTACACTGAAGAATTGTCAGCGACCCGAGCCGCCAGAAGAGGAACCCGTGCGCGCAGAAGTTCGTCATCAACTGAAACAGGATCGATTCAGCCAGGTCACCATCGAAGCCGCCGAGAAGACGGTCGACTGGTCGGCGCATCACAAGACGGTGCTGGTGGCTGTGGTGGTGGTCGCGTTGCTGGTGGCGGGAGCCGGGTTCGGCGCCTGGTATCACTTCAATCAGCAAGACCAACTGGCCAGCCTGGAATTGGGCCAGGGAGTTCGCATCCTGGACTCGCCGGTGCGCCCGGCAAACATGCCGCCGCAGCCGGACTATCCGAGCTACGCTTCCTCCAAAGAGCGGGCCAGCGAAGCGCGCACGAAGTTCGAGGCCATTGTCGATCATTATCCGCACACCCATTCGGCAGACATCGCACGTTATTTTATCGGGGTAACTGACGCCGACTTGGGAGACAACGCAGCGGCCTCCCGCGAACTTCAATCGGCGACCCAGTCACGCGATGCCGACTTCGCCGCCTTAGCCAAGCTTGCCCTGGCTTCGGTCTATCGCAATCAATCTCAAAACAAGCAGGCGATTGATTTATACAAGGATCTGATCGCAAAACCCACCACCACGGTGAGTAAAGCGACGGCGCAGATGGAACTGGCGGATGCCTACCTGGCAGACCAGCAACCGCTCGAAGCCAAGCGCGTATATGAGCAGGTGCAGAAAGAGAATCCCGCCACCCAGGCGGCGCAATTGGCTTCAGAGAAGCTGGAGGCGGTGAAGTAAGAGCTGTTGATTCCGGCTAGCCAACGTTTCAGCCCGGCAAAATAGATCGATTGCCAGCTCGCAGCTCGGATTTTCCTCAGGGCGCTGCCCTCGCGGCAAACAACTTTCAGCGCTCAACTGTCAATGCTCGGTAAACAATTTGTTCCACTCCGCCGGGGGTGTTGGAGGGACCAGTGCCGGCTTGAGGTTCACGGCCACGTGCTGCTTGTGTCCCATGCCGATCAGCGAAGTGGCCACTCCGGGGGCCGAGCGGGAAAACTGGATGGCGTTTTCCGCATCGCTCTTGAGACCCAGGATGCGGCCGACTACCTCGGGCAGGCCGTGCGTCAGTTGCCCCTGATAAAGCGTGGCGCTTCCCATGACGGCAACGCCGAGCTTCGACGCCGCGGAAAGCAGCGACATCCTCTCCTTGGCAACTGCCTGGTTGGCTAGACCGTAAGCCTCCGGCATGGCCAGATTGAAAGGCAGCTGGACGAAGCGGAGGTGATGATGGTCGCCTCCCGCGTGGTGCGCGATCTGTACCACCTCAAAGAGGCTGATGTAGTCGCGGGAAGCTTCTGCTACCCGGAAGGCTCCCCAGGTTGCTAGTCCGTAATACTGCAGTCTCCCCACTTTGACTTGCTTCTCCAGCAGGGTGAATGCTTCTTTTAGACGCTGGTGAAAGACTTCCCGGGTGACGTCGGCCAATTGCGATTCAGGATTGTGAAGATAGAAAAGGTCGATGGTTTCCAATCCCAGATTGCGCCGCGAACGCTCAATCTGGTTCTCCAAATAAGCGGGAGACATACAGTGCATGCCGCCAGCGAGCTGGGTGGGATCGAGAATGCCAGGCTCGATGTACTCGCGCTGGAAGTAACCGCGCGGATCGGGCGGCTGGTTGCCGTCGAAGGAAAGATAACCCGCCTTGGTACAGACCAGAACCTCATCTCGCTGCAATTCGCCGGAGTTCACGAGCTGCCTCAGAGCAGCGCCAATGTTGCGTTCGGAACGTTGGTGGCGGTAATTGATCGCCGTATCCAGCACGTTGACGCCGGAACGCAATGCGGTCACGATGGCTTCGGTATAAGCTTGGTCGGCGGTGTCGTCCGCCTCGCCCAGATAGGTCCCAAGCCCGATGGAGGACAGCCACAACTCACCCGCTCCCGGAACGTGCTCCGGGCGGCGAAAATGTCCTGCGTCCCGCAATGAGGGGAAGTGGTCGCGATAGCGGGCGGTGCCTTCGGCGGTGGCATGTCCAACGAGCATGGAGAAGCCAGTGTAGCAGCGCCAAGTCCACTTTGGTTCCGTTGCCGTGTTCTAGTGGTATAATGACTATGGTCATATGGAGTGGTCATGAGAGTGATTCCCGCGGGGCAGTTCAAAGCTCGCTGTCTTAAGGTGATGGATGAGGTGCAATCCACTCGCCGGCCGGTCATCATCACGAAAAAGGGGCGCCCCGTGGCCAAGTTGGTGCCGGCGGACGGATCGCCGGAAGATATCTTCGGGTGCATGCGGGGTGAAGTGGAAATCGTCGGCGACATTGTGTCGCCCGCCGTGCCGCTGGAACACTGGGACGCCCTACGTTGATCCTGCTTGATACTCATGTCCTGGCCTGGCTGGTATCCCAGCCCGAGCGCCTTTCCCGCCCGGCTGCTTCGGCCATCCGCCGGGCTCGAAGCAGCGATGGCTTGGCGATTTCAGACATCACCTTGTGGGAACTGGCGTTCCTGTTCACGCGAGGCGCCCTGCGGTCGCACGGCACAGTCGAGAGTACGCTTCGGACACTCGTGAGCCGGTCGGGGGTCAACGTGCTGCCGATTAGCCCTGAAATCGCCGCCCTGGCGACTCAATTTCCCGCAGACTACCCAAAGGATCCGGTAGATCGCCTGATTGGGGCAACGGCTCGCGCCGAGGGTTTGGCCCTCATTACACGCGACGAGCAGATACGCCGCAGTCCGCTGCTAAAAACCATTTGGTAAATGTGCCGGCGGAACGCCCCGCTCTGCCATTCGCGTTCGCATTACCCTCGTAACATCGGTTCACCGGTTTTGGGGTGAGTCTCGGCTCCGATTTGCGGACAATCTCTAGTCGACATTTGTCGACCGGAGGCCCCGTGAGTCCAGCCTGCTGCGCCCGCACTATTCTGACTTTTTGCCTTTTATCTTTCTCTTTGCCTACGTTCGGCCAGCAGGCAGTCGCTCCTGCCTCGCTGAACCGGGACATCGGTTCAGCGGCCAGTTCGGATGAGAGCCAAAGTCTGGGTGACGCGGCGCGCCGGATGCGGAAGGATCAAACCAGCGAAGTACAAATGTCTGCGGAGGATGCCAAAAAGCTGTTCAATTCGGTGGACAGGATCGTGGCTTTTGCAGCAGACGACACCGGCTTTCCCAAACGCTCTGGGGTCAAGCGGCAACTGGTGGGATCGGCGGAGGTCGAGAAGTTTATGCGCGGCCGCCTGGCGAAAGAGGAGTACACACAGCGCTTCGAGCGCTCCGAGATGACCATGAAGAAATTCGGTCTTCTGCCTCGGGATTTCAACCTGCGCGAGTTCCTGGTCAAGGCCACCGGCAAGGAAGTGGCCGGCTATTACGACGAGGACAGCAAGTCGATCTCACTGTTGAACTGGGTTCCGCTGGAGCGGCAAGCGCCCATTCTGGCCCATGAATTGACGCATGCTCTCCAGGACCAGAATTACGATCTTAAAAGCTGGCAGAAAGCCGGCCAAACGGGACCGCAATCAGCGGGCAAGAATAGCGGCCAACCTGAGGCCGAAGACGACAGCACGTCAGCGCGCCATGCCGTGGTCGAAGGGCAAGCGATGGTGGTCATGCTCGATTACCTGCTGGCTCCCGTGGGCCGCAACCTGCAGAACACTCCCGGTGTGATTTATCAGATGGAAGACCCGGCGGTGAAGGCCTCATATGACTCAGAATTGCTGCATAGCGCGCCCATGATTCTGCGCGAAGCGGGCACGTTTCCCTATCGCGACGGGCTGATCTTCGAGGGCGAGCTGCTGCAGAAAGGCGGCAAGCGGATGGCCTTCGCGGGCGCGTTCACCCGTCCGCCGCGGAACACGCACGAGGTCCTTCAGCCCAGGGCCTATATCGAAGGCGAGAAACTGCCCTCGGCGCGCATTCCAGACGTTCGGCCCCTGCTGAGCGGCACGTACGAGGTGTACGACTCAGGCAGCTTTGGCGAGCTGGATGTGCGCGGGCTTCTGAAGCAGTACGGAGACCGCATCGTGGCCGACGACCTGGCTTCAGCCTGGCGGGGCGGAGCCTATGTGACTTTCCGCCGGACCGTCAAGGAAGCTGCCGCCAAGGACAATCCGGGCACCCAAGACCTGGCTTTGCTGTATGTCTCGCACTGGAAGTCTTCGCAGACGGCGGAACGTTTTGCTCACCTTTACGCGGCCGCGGTGGGCCAGCGTTACCAGAAAGCGGCGGCCCAACCAATGCCGCCTTGCGCGGAAGCGCAGTGTCCGTTATCCGCGGTGCAAGTTCTGACCGAGGAAGGGCCGGTGATTGTGGAGCAGTGGGCGGACAATACGGTGCTTGTCTCTGAGAGTTTTGACACAACCACGGCGGCTAAGCTGCGGGATGCGGTGCGGGAAGGCAGTGCCGAGACCCACGCGGAAAATTTGCAACAGGACGAACTCAGCTTGCGCCTGTATGACTTGCCTGCATTTGCGGCGTTCTCGACGCAGATCGGAGCCAGAATCTTGGAAGAAGTTCGGCAAGAGCTGCAAAAATAAGCCGGGCAGTTTCCAACTTGCGATTGTGATACATGTAGAGGATGCGCTATCGACGCGCCATCCATCGCGCCCTCTGTTTGGTTGCTTTTCTGGCGTCAACGGTTTGTCTTTGGGCGCAAGCCGCCCCGCCTGAAACGCCGGGCATCGCGCAGCGCCGGGCAGCCAACCTGCGGCACGGCATCAATGCCAGCGCGTGGTTTGCGCAGGTTTACGACCCCAAGGGATACACCAAGGAACATCTTCAGACCTGGACCACGGCCGAAGACATCGCGTTGATCAAGTCCATGGGCTTTGATCACGTGCGGTTGAGCGTCAATCCGCAACCCCTGTTCACCGCGAACCGCCCCAACGACCTTCCCGCGGAATATCTTGGATACCTGGATGGTGCGGTGAAGATGATTCTCGATCACGGGCTGGCGGTGGTGATCGACATTCATCCCGAGAGCGACTTCAAGGAAAAGCTCGCCAAGAACGACGACTTCGTGCAGCAGTTCGCCGATTTCTGGCGCGCCCTGGCCGAGCACTACTCGGCCATCGATCCTGATCGGGTCTTTTTCGAAATTTTGAATGAGCCGGAATTCTCCGACCAGTACCGCTGGTATGGCGTGGAGGCCAAGCTGGCGGCGGCGATTCGGGAAGGCGCACCGCAACACACGATCATTGCCACGGGCGCGCGCTATTCCGACGACGATCAGCTGCTCTTTCTCGAACCCCTGCGTGATTCCAATGTCATTTACAACTTCCATTTTTACGAGCCGCACCTATTCACCCACCAGGGCGCAACCTGGGGAGCTTATTACTGGCACTGGGTGAAAGGGCTGGCCTATCCTTCGGCGCCGGAATCGGCGGCCCGAGCTGCCGCCGCCGTGCCCGATGCCGTGGACCGGCTCTATGTGATCCGCTATGGCTATGATCATTGGGATGCTGCCCGCGTCGACGGCGAGATCAATCAAGCGGCCGAGTGGGCGCGCCGGAACGGCGTGCCTCTGGTCTGCAATGAATTCGGAGCCTACCGCGCGTATGCCGATCCTCGTGACCGTACACAATGGATTGCCGACGTGCGGACCTCCCTCGAACAACATGGCATCGGCTGGGCGATGTGGGACTATAGCGGCGGCTTCGGCGTGGTGACCAAGGCGAATGGGCGGACGGTGCCGGATGAGCTCACGGTGCGCGCCCTGGGTCTTAGGATGCCGAACTAGAGCGGGGAGTAGCCGGTAGCGGGTCAGTTGGAAATCCACCCGGTATGAACGTGATGGTAAAACACGATGTACAGAACTGCGATGACGGCTGCATAGACCAGAGCAAGGACAGCCCAGAATGCGTGAGTCTGCTTGCTATCGGTAGCGGCTGCTAACTCGGAGAAACGCTCTCGGAAGCGGTAATAGAATATTGCTACCCCAATCGCAAACAGTGCGAGTGGCGCAAGTGATATGAGAATGCTCATGCTTCACGGAATGCTTTCAGGATAAGCCTCTCGTCAATCCGCTCTAGACATGGCGCTATGATGCCACTGAAATCAGGGCGGATGGGATACCCTGTGGAAGTCGGACTGACCCACTACCGAATAGTCGGCTACCTCGGCGACACACTAGTCGCTGGCATCGGCTGCCCCACTGTGATCTTGAACAAATTGATGTTGCGGCCGAAGGATTCAACATCCAGGCCCCGAAATTCCGGAAACTTGTTCTGCAGTTCCTGAGCCAGGCCGATATCCCAACCGGCCTGGAAAAGACATACCGTTTCGCCCGCTTTCAACTGATATCCGCTGACCATAAGAGGCCAGCGCGCGAGAAACGACTCGGCGTCAAAAATGTTGGTTTCGGGGTCGGTGGAAATCACGTTATATCCGCTGCATTCGAAAGAGCGGAAGCCGGATACCGGGGTTTCAAACGCGGTGCCAATGTCAGGGCAAAGATAGTCACGAATCACAAAGTAGGTTTGAAAATCCACGAAGATTCGGCCGGGCGGCGAAACTTGCTGCCGGATGGCCGCGACGGCGCGAGTCATGTTCGCGCTACGCTGGTCCTGGCGGAGCATATACGGCCGGTGGGGAGCGCCGAACCCCTGGCATAGGACGACGATCGCAATAGCAGCGCCAACGCCCCGCGCAATTTGCCGCCCGGCGAGCTTCGCCAATGGGAAACTGACACCTGCAATCACGAAGGGCGCAAGAAATGACGAGTGCCGCGTGCCGCCATAGGGATACAAGTCCGCGATGGCGACTGCGCAGTTGATCGCAAAGGGCAGCAGCAGCAAAGTTCCCAGTTGGCGAGGCGTCGGTCCGGACTGCTCCCGCCACGCGTTCCCTCTCAGCAGGAGCACAATCGCTGCGACCAAGGCCAGGCCGGCAACGTCTCCGATCGCCAGTTGGCCGAAGACGAACTGGCAAACGCCAAAGGTTCTGGCAAAAATAAATAAGAACAGGTGATCGTGTCCCCAGTGGAAATAGGAGCGGGACAGGATGCTGTTCATTGTCCGTTGCGCGACGTCGCTGCCCTTCAGTTGAGAAATATGAGTTCGGTAGAGAAATATGAAGAGGCCAAGCGCAACCGCCTGACCCGCAACCCAAACTGCGATTACGCGCCGGGAAACGCCCTGACTGGTCAGGCGCAGCAGGCCATAGCCGCCGATTGCGCCCGCGAACAGAATCCCAGAGTAATGACTGAGTGTGGCGAGATAGAGGGAGAGAAAGCTGAGCAGCATCCGGCTGGCCGAGGCAGTGGCCAGCGAGCGCTCGAAGCAATACAGCGCCACGGCCATGAAGCACAACAACAACGCATATTGCCGTATCTCGGCGGAGAGCTCGATCATGGGCGGCAGAAAGGCCGCGAAGATCAAGCCGGCCCAGCCCGCGGTGCGGCCCAGGACCTCGGTCAGCCATTTGAAAAAGACCCAGCAGAAAACTGTGCCCGCAATGACCGAAGGCAAACGCAGAACCAGTTCCGACGTCCCAAAATTTCGCCACAGGTTGAGCACCAGGAATAACAGCGGTGGGTGGGAAGTATCCAAGCTCGCCCGATAAACCGCCATCACGGAAGGCTGATTCGCAACCAGGAAGTGCAAGGCTTCGTCAGGATTGAGAAAAGTCCCGGAGGCAGTTTTGAGGCGAAGCAGAAATCCAATTGCCAGGACCAGTGCGGCGATCAGACTGGGGTGAGTATGGAACCAGTCCAGCAATTTACAGCGCCATCCTTCCAGACCGGCCACATTCATAGCGTCCCCGGACATTTCACTGTCAAGAACATGAATTATAGATAAACTGCTTTCGTCTGGAGGTTCGACTGAGGAGAATCCGCGTCATTTCGGCAATCCTTTCCTACGCCGGCCTGCTCTGGGTGTTGTGGCTTGAACTCGAAAGCCATCCCGGCTTCGCGGCCAGTCTTGGCCCGCGCTTGCCCTACGCTTTCGCCAGCTTTGGGCTGCTGCTTGCTCCCCTCTGGTTCTTTGGTTTTGGAGCGGGTGAGTGGTTGAGGGACTCGATGCGCTCGACCGCCCTGCGTACTTTCCTGCCAGGCCTGCTGGGTGTTCCTTATCTGGTTTTCGCAATTCCGAGCGGGGAGTTTCGATGGCATGCGGTAGTTCCCATGTTTGCGCTTCCCATTATTCTGGCGGGATTTCTCGAACTTCCGCATCTTCCTCCAAAACTGGTGCTGCGAGACGCCATCGCGCTGGCCGTTTTGCTCGTCACCTACATGCTGCGGTTGCTAGGCGAAGCCTGGCCGCAGGCGTCGCTCGCCGTTCTATCCAAGCTTTTCGTGGCTGATCTTGCCCTCTACCTTTATCTCGTGGTACGGAAGCTGGAAGGGATCGACTACTCGTTCCGGCCGACGCTGGATGTTGTCGTCATCGGCCTGCGGGAATGGGCTTTCTATTTGCCGTTCGCGCTTGGCATCGGGCTGGCGACCGGGTTCATCCACTTCCATCCTCGCCTGCCATCCCTCGCGGGCGTGATCACTGCAATACTGGTCACGTCCTTGCTGGTGGCCGTTCCCGAGGAGATGTTTTTCCGCGGGATTCTGCAGAATCTGTTGGAAACCCGCTGGGGACCCAGGTTCGCGCTTATCCTGACCTCGATCCTGTTCGGTTTGGCTCACTTCAACAAGGGAGCACGTTTCAACTGGCGCTACGTTCTGCTGGCCGCCATCGCAGGAATTTTCTACGGCCGAGCATGGCGTGCCCGGCGGCAGCTACTGGCTTCTGTCCTTACTCACACCGCGGTCGATGTGGTGTGGTCACTCTGGTTCCGGTGAGGTTCCGTGAGGCCGGCCATTTTCATCCAGCGTGCACTCCCAGCGTCTTTTCGATACAGTAATGACTCCCCATGCTTGATCTGAACTTTGTCCGTGACCACCTGTCCGTAGTGGAAGAGAAGGTGCGCCAGCGCGGGATGGACCCCGCCGAAGTTTTGCAGGACTTCCGCGCGCTGGATGCCCAGCGCCGTCAGGCCATTACCGAGGTGGAGACCACCAAGGCCCGCCGCAACCGCGCCTCCGAAGAAGTTGCCAAGCTGAAGAAGAGCGGTCAGGATGCTAGCGGGCTCATCGGGGAAACCAAAGAGCTACGGGAAAAAATTCAGGAGCTGGAAAAATCCGCAGCAGAACACGAAAGCCGGCTGCGGCAAATTCTGGCGGGAATCCCAAATCTGCCCAGCGAAAGCGTTCCCGTGGGCAAGTCCGCTGAGGATAATGTAGAGATCCGGCGGTGGGGCAGTCCGCCGAAGTTTGATTTCACCCCCAAGCCGCACTGGGAACTGGGAGAGCAGCTCGGAGTGCTCGACCTGGAGCGCGCCGCCAAGCTCGCCGGTGCCCGCTTTGCCGTGTATTGGGACCTGGGTGCGCGCATGGAACGAGCCCTGGCCAATTTCATGCTCGACCTGCACACTCGCGAACACGGCTACACCGAAGTGCTGCCGCCTTACCTGGTGAATTCCGATTCCATGTACGGTACGGGGCAGCTGCCCAAATTTGCCGCCGATTTGTTCCGCGTGCCCCACGGCGAAAAGGAGCTGTGGCTGATCCCGACGGCTGAGGTTCCAGTCACGAATTTATATCGCGATGAGGTGCTGGACGCTTCCCGGCTGCCGGTCTCGCTGACGGCGTATACTCCCTGTTTCCGGAGCGAGGCGGGATCGTATGGCAAGGACGTCAGGGGCATCATCCGCCAGCATCAATTTCAGAAGGTGGAATTGGTCAAATTTTCCAGGCCGGAGACTTCCTACGACCAACTGGAAATTCTGACCCACAATGCCGAAACAGTCTTGCAGAAATTGGGCCTGCATTACCGCGTCATGCTGCTCTGCTCGGCTGACATGGGCTTCTCTTCGGCAAAGACGTATGACATTGAAGTCTGGCTGCCGGGGCAGCAGTTGTTCCGCGAAATCTCGTCGTGCTCGAACTTTGAGTCGTTTCAGGCGCGGCGAGCCAATATCCGCTACCGCCCCGAGGGCAAGAACAAGCCGGAGTTCGTGCACACTCTGAATGGTAGTGGTTTGGCCGTCGGCCGCACTTGGGTCGCGATCGTGGAAAACTGCCAGCTGCCGGATGGCAGTGTGGCGGTTCCAGAGGGACTGCGGCCTTATATGGGTACGGACCGCATCACGCCGAAAAAGTTTTGATTTCTGGCAGCGGTCGCCGGGATTGCTTTCCGTTTGCTAAGAAGAGGAGTAAAAACTAGACTTGCAAAGAGCTGAGGCAGCCGCGACCAAAGCGGGCGCGCCTTCCGTGCCGATGACCGACATCTGGCGCACAATTCGCGGCTACATCCTTTGGTCGTATGAGCGCGGCACCATCCAATATGACGTCATGGTGACGCTCATCCTGCTATTCGTTTTCCTCGCCCCGGTTTGGATCAATTTCAAGGACAAACCAATCGAACGCAATCCCCATCCAACTGGGGTGATGGTAACCCCCGACCCTGGGGGAGGGTTTATCTACCAGATTGAAGGTTCTGCGGTTTCCGCCAGGGACGATGCCGCAATCCGCGAGCAGTTGCTGCGCGTCATCGAACCGATCTCGGGGGAGGTTAGCATCACCAAGATCGAGCCGGCTCGCGACAAGTCAGGGAAGGTCTTGAGTTACAGAGTCTGGGTGCAGAGAGAGTAAGGCGAGGTGACAGCCGGTACCTTAATATGACAACTTTCTTTCTATTTCGCACCTGCGCGCATGCGATCTTTTTGCTTGCGGTGTGCGCCGTGACGCCGGTGAACGCCCAGTCCAATGCCGCTCTCGAGCTGGTGCTCAATCAGATGGACAAGGCGGGCGCGACCTTCCGTACCACCGAAGCCAGCTTTGTCTGGGAACAGTACACCAGCGTGGTGAAGGAGACGGATGAGCAAAAGGGGAAGGTCTACTTCCGTCGTGAGGGCAACGAAATCCAAATGGCGGTCGACGTAACCGATCCCTATCCAAAGTACGTGCTCTTGACGGGCAGCAAGCTACAGCTTTTCGAACCACGTCTTGACCGGGTCACGGAGTACAACATCCAAAAGAATCAGGGTGAGTTTGAGATGTTTCTCGTCCTAGGCTTCGGGGGAGGTGGCCACGCAATGCTGAAATCCTTCGACGTCAATTACCTAGGAAGCGAAACCCTGGACGGAGTGGAGACCTCCAAGCTCGACTTAGTTCCGAAATCTCAGAAAATCCGCGGCATGTTCCCGCACATCGTCCTGTGGATCGACCCCGGCGATGGTATTTCGGTTCGGCAGCAACTCTTTCAACCCGACGGCGACTACCGCCTTGCTCGCTACTCCAATATCCAACTCAACCGGAAGATTTCTGATGCGGTTTTCAAGCTAAGAACCAAGAATAAAACCACGATTGAAAGTGTTTCGCCGCGAAATTAGCCTCCAATCTGTATTGGACGCTGGATCGAGCGGCACTGGTCGAGCAAAGATTAGGGCTGAAAAACAATGGTTGGAACGGTATACTTAGATTTTCCAAGTGCCGTCGAAGTCAGTATGGCGGCGAGTGGCGGCTCTGCGAACTGTGGTTTCTATGGCTAAGGTTTTCACCATCCCGGTGGCTCCCCAGATTGGCCGCAGACTGCGTGAGCGTCCTTCTGATCCGCGCTATGTGGATGGCCAGCGTCTCCTGGTGGAGGCCATGAAATATTTGGCGCAGTCCGACCCAGTTGCCAATCGGGATGCAGTCGAACTTCTCTCCGAGCACGTGCGCACCAAATTCCGGATGACCGACTCGCCCCTCGCCTAGGCAGAAGTCGCTCAACCCGGGCTCATCCTTTTCACCCCGCAGGGTTCAGAAACTCAGTCGCATCGCCAGCTGCAGAATGCGCTCCGTGTGCAACGTGGTCAAGCCTGTGCCAAAATCCGTGCTGGTGATCTGGCCGAATGTGAGGCTATGGAGTGTTTCAGCGGAACAGCGCACTAACCAGCAATAACACAACTGGATAACATTCAAGTGTATAACGCTGTTCTGGGTTCTCAAGCGTTCCGAGAAAGGCCGAGCGCAGAATCACAAATGCAATCAGCAAGGCAAGAGGGCTCGTGAACCTCACGCGCATCAGGCCCAGAACCGCACCAGCGGTGTAGAGCAAACCGGCGAGTCCGAGTGCCACAGCCAACCCCGACCACTGAGGGTCGTCATCGAACTCCCACCAGCGCGTATCGGAGGGCAACAGCTCGGTCCGCGGACGCAGCCACATGTCTGTGATGCGCACCAGGGGCAGCCACAGATGGTAGCGCAATGGCGCGGCGCCGACGCGCTCCGCCGCCAGAGCCGCAAACCGGGCATCCAGGGCCGGAGTCATGTGCAGCACCTGGTTGTAGTCAGCCAGCAGTTGCACAGTCTGCTCGCGCTGTGCCTCCGAATCGAAGGCGCGCGCGGGGAGCTTATCCGCATCCATGAGACCGCCAGGTACGGCCCAGTAAATCTCCTCGACTGAGACGTAGTCGGCCATCCAGGTCTTGACCCAGCGGTTGAATCCGCTCGGCACGAACTCTTGTTCCGCATTCGCATAACGAGGCGCCAGCGGCTGGAATTGGTGCAGCGTGAGCCGATTTCGCAGAGTCCACGGAGCCAGCGGCGCAAGCGAGACCAGCCCAACCACAATCCCAGCCCGCAGCACATACCGCGCCTGGGGCACGGACGCGATTCGCGTTCCCCTTGACCATGAACCAATTGAACATGTACCAAAAAGAAGTGCAAGAAAGTACAGACCAATCGCAATCAGCAGCAACCCTCCATCCGGCCGCAGCAGAATTGCCGCTCCCACCGCCATCCCGCATCCGGCCCAGGGCTGTAACCGCGGGAAGTCTTCCAAGCCAGCGAGAGCGAAATCCAGCGCAAGAACCGTAAAAAATATTTCCAGAGTTTCGGTCAGTGCTGCGGCGGAATAGTTGGCGAGAAACGGGCAGAGCGCCGCGAACAAAAACGCCGCTCTCGCTGCCCGTGGAGAAACCACACGCCTGGCCATATCCGCGATAAGAAAGCATGTAGCCAGATCCGCGAATACCTGCAGCACAAGCACGGCGCGGTAATGATCTATGCCGAAAACGGCAAACACCATGGCCAGGAACGCCGGATAACCTGGCAGCCGGATGCAAGTGGGCGTAATCTTGCCCGCGTCCGTGATTCCGTACACGCCATGTTGCAGCCAGTTTTTGGCGATGTCGCCATAGACAAGCGAGTCCGCCGTGAGGCCGGGAAAGCGAAAAAGGAAAAGCAGCCGCAGCGCCACGGCGGCGACGGTCGCGAACAGAAAGAACCGGAGATGTTGGCGCACGATCTCGCGCACCGAGCGAATATAACGCGTTTCGCTCGAATCTCCACGTCCACAACCGGGTGCCAATCCGGTATCATAAGAACCAAGGGTTATATTTTTCCGCTTTTCCGCTCGTAGCTTGGGACGAAGTCGGCTCAACATTCATGGCACAACCGGTTTTTTACGATCCACGTCAAGCCCGCTGGAAGCGGCTGCGCCGCCTTTTTGACGTGCTCGGCATCAGCCTCATGCTGATCGTTATTTTCTTTGTCTATACCGCCTTACGCAGCCAGCCTCTGCCTGAGCTGGTTTGGCAGACGCAAAAGAAGCCCTACCATGCGCTGAAAGAAAAAGAAAAGGAGAAGGCGAAGGAACGGCGGAAGTTGACGGCGCACCGCAGCCATCGCAACTCGCAGGCCGCACCCTCTCAGGTCACGTTGAATGCCGAGGAAGGTATTCGGGCAGCTTTTTACGTTCCCTGGGATGCCGCCAGTTTCTCCTCCCTGCGTGAGTACGGGCGCCAGATCGACTTGCTCTTCCCCGAGTGGCTCACGGTGCTGACGCCCGATGGTCATCTGCAGAGCGTGAGTCCGCTCACCAACAAATTCTTCGACGTGATACAGGGCGACGAGGTCCACTCGGTGGACGACAGAGTCATGCCCTTCGTGAAGTCTGAAGACTCGGGGATGGAAGTCTTTCCGCTGGTCAACAACTTCGACGGGCTGGATTGGGCGGATATCAGTTCCTTCCTCAATGACCCCGACGCCCGGGAGAACTTCCGCGATCAGATCGGCGACTTTCTGGCCAGCGATAAGTATCGCGGCCTCATGGTTGACTTTGAAGCCTTCCCCAAGAAAGGCCAGCCTGGCTTTCTTGCTTTGTTGAACGAACTCTCCGCCGACTTGCATGCCAAGGGCATGAAGTTGTATGTGACCGTGCCCTCGCATAACGACGAGTGGAACTACCCCGCCGTGGGCGCGGCCGCCGACGGCGTCGTGTTGATGAACTACGACGAGCACTATCCGGGAGGGGAGGCTGGACCGGTCGCTTCGCAAGACTGGTTTGTCGACAACCTGAGGTTTGCGGAGAAAGTGATTCCGCGGGACAAGCTCATCTGCGCCATCGCCAACTTCGGTTACGACTTTGTGGAGAAGCCGGCGCACGGCAAGTTGCCGCCCGGAATTGCCGATAAGAACCAGACAGTGCAGGACGCCTGGCTCGCAGCTCGCGATTCCGAAGCGGACGTGGACTTTGACAGCGACAGCCTCAATCCCCACGTCAGCTACCTGGACGAACACAATCTGCAACACGACATCTGGTTTCTTGACGCGGTGACCGCGCTCAACCAGATGCGCGCCGCCCAGACTTTAGGGATTCAGACATTTGCGCTGTGGAGGCTGGGCGCGGAGGACCGCTCTCTTTGGCGAGTGTGGGACGTGCCCGGGGACTGGGCTGCCCCTTCCAAGTTGAGCGACGTTCCCCCCGGACAAGACGTGGATATGGAAGGTCTGGGCGAGATATTGCGCATCGAGGCTAAGCCCTCGAATGGGCAGCGCACCTTCAATCTGGATCCTGTTTCCGGCCTGATCACCGATGAAACTTTCGACCCGCTGCCTGAGCCCTATCGAGTGGGCCGGTACGGCGCCAGCCCCAATGAAATGGCCATTACCTTTGACGATGGCCCCGACCCCACATGGACGCCCAAAATTCTGAATGTGTTGAAGCGCGAACATGCGCCTGCCACTTTCTTCCTCATTGGACTTGAAGCCGAGAAAAATGGCGGCCTCGCTGAGCGTATCTACCGTGAAGGCCACGAAATCGGAAACCATACTTTCACCCACCCTGACATCAGCAACATTTCGAGCACCTACGCCAAACTAGAATT
>Ga0209415_10010867_pt1 | contig 15414 bp, 12 predicted proteins | sample PeaSoiSIISIP2007_FD_187696 | JGI IMG/M metagenome (GOLD analysis project Ga0209415, IMG submission 187696) | Peat soil microbial communities from Weissenstadt, Germany - SII-SIP-2007 (SPAdes) (version 2) | ecosystem: Environmental > Terrestrial > Soil > Wetlands > Peat | place: Germany... | reverse complement strand
TTGCTCACGAAAATCCGGTCAACGAAAGATGACCGGCCGGCTACGGTTGCTTTTGCAATTCGGGCAAATGCTCCGGCGGGACCGTGGCCGCCGGCGCATCGGGCTTCACAGCCATCGCATTCGCGGGCGCGGAGGGATTCACCCCAAAGTCCCATACGTACGTGTTGATCCCGTCCTTGCCCAGCATTTCGACCACCGCGTACTCGCCGGTGGCGAGAGGATCGACGGGAGTGACCTTGACCCAGTCATCCTTCAGTTTCTCGGCAGTGGTCGGGACGAGTTTTTGTTCCTGGCTCACTTTGCCGTAGATAGCAACTTTAATGTCGCCCACAATCCGCTTGTCCTTGTTGGCTTGCATGCGGACGATGCGGAAGCGCTTCCAATCATCTTCGGGCGTGGCAGCGGCATTCGCGGTGGAGGCATTGGACATGGAATCCGGGGGCTGGAGCTTGACGTAGATGGCAGGCAGCGTGGTATGCGCCTGAATTTTCGCGTGTAGCCCCGCCAGCTCGATGTTCTCTTTGGCGCTGCCCACCGGGTTGATGGCGGCGCGAAGAATGTTTCCCTTCCTGTTCTGGCTGATTTCGCTGCCACTCTGCTGAAGTTCGACCAATTCCGGCTGATTGTCGAAAGTGTCAAGCAACAGGATTCCGCTATCTGCGGGCAGGCGGAGTCCCGGGGCGACCAATGGATTCTTCGCCTCCTCGGCCTCACGTTCTTCCGCAAGTTCCTTGTCCAGGTCCACAGCTCCAATGGGTGGAACGCCGGCGGCCTGGTCTTTCGCATATTTCTCGGTGGCCGCCCAATCCACCATGGAGTTAGGCACTTCCTCCCACTCGCCGCGCTCCGCGCTGAGATAGCGCACCCGCTGCCCATGCACCTCCCACTTGGTGGCCAGCTGGTAGGAGCCGTCGGTCAGGATGAGGCGCTTGGCGAGCTGCTGGGCGGACGCCTGGCAAACCAACAAAAGACACAACAGACCGAGGAGTGCACAAAAAGAAAAGCGAAGTCCGGCAGTCAACCTCATGGCCAAGCCAATTATCAACCCAACGGAGGCCTTCTGCACTCTTTAGATGCGCCGGCAGTGGCGCCGGCAGCCTGGTGAGTCTTCTCCTACGCCCGTGAACCTGGCTTGGGCGCGGTCGAAGGGAGCCGCTGATCCAAGAGGTCGCCCAGCCGTCGCTTAACCGCCGGCCACTGCGAAGCTACGATCGAGTAGCGTACTGAGTCGCGAGCAATGTAGTCCGCGGCCATGCGATGGGAGCGGAGAATCCCTTCGAACTGCCCGCCGATGCGTTCAAGCGCAGCGCGTGAGCGCTGGTTGCGCGCGTCGGTGTGAAAGCAGACACGCAGCACCTGCCACGTTTCGAAGGCATGCGTCAGCATGAGCAGCTTGGCCTCGGTGTTGGCCGCAGTCCGGATTGCCGAGCCGGAAAGCCAGGTGTAGCCAATCTCACAGGCATCAGGGACGCTGCGGCCGTGCGACGGGTGGCCCGGTGGCCAGGACCATCGCTCCAGGTTCCAAAAGCGCGTAGAACCGATCACCACACCGTCATCCGTGCGGACAATCGCGAACGGCACCGCGCTGCCGGCATCCTTCCAGGCCAGGGCCGTGTCGATGTAGCGGGTGGCCTCTACCGGGCCCTGCGGGACCGGACTCCACTGGTAGAGGGCGGGGTCAGCCGCCGCAGCGGCCACCAACCCTTCGATGTGGTCGTGCTTAAGGGGTTCGAGACGAACCTGCCTGCCTTGCAGCACAAGATCTTCCGTTCTCATGACTTCCAATATGCAATGAATCGCTATGCGGCCACAATGGGATTTACGAGCTCATTTCTGAGTTTTGCCCCACGCGGACTTAACTCCACATGTGATCGGATTGCGCGCAACTGTCCATGGTGCGGGAATGCCCCTAGTGAATCACTACCGACCCCGCCACGGTTTGGCAGATCGCGTCCAGGGCCTCTTGCTGCGCAACAGCATAGGAGCAAGTGACAGGCGCCAGCCGGCCGTAAGGGCCGATTACCATCACCAGCCGTCCGCGGATGGGAGCCAAATCCCGAGCGGTCGCCGTGAAATCAGCGAATGCAGCCGGGCGGTCTTGTAAGCTGCTGCTCTCGAAGTCCAGCCTGTGACCAGAGCCGCCCGCAAACCATAAATAGTTGGCGACGAAACGGGTGGTTTGCTGCTTGAGTAGTTCCTCTTCGTTGAGGCCTTCATACTGCCGATCGAGCACGGGGCCCACAGCCACAGTGATCGTGCGCTCTCCGGAACCACTTAGCAGCAACACTGTGGTGTCTGTACGATCCGCCACACGGGTCTGCTCCGGCACAGCGATCGACAAGTCAAAACAGTATCCGCCGCTGCAATAACTGTTCTGCCATCGCTCAAAGCCGTGCGGGGCGCGGTCCAGCGAATCCGAAAGCTCCTTGTGCTCGTTTGCTCTTGTCCCCGTCTTGGTCGGGCGGGAAGCGGCCGCTAAGTCTGCCAGCGACTGGCCTTCCGCGACGCTGCTCGATGGAATTGATTTGACTTGCGTCACCGGTTCGCTTTCAAATTTATGCAGTTCCGCCAGCCATGCTTCGGAATTCTTGTCCGGAAGCCAGCGCACCGTGGATTCCTCCTCGATGGAATAGGTCGCAAGCGGAACCGAGGTCTCGCCGGAATCGTACTTGAGCATCATGCGGTTGTCGATGCTGCGCTCCCGGCGCAGGTAGACGATTCGCCGGTTTGCGCCGTCAAACAGCAAAGACACATTTCCCCTGCCGGTCACGAATGCAGTTCCCGAAAAGTCGCGCGCCTGGCTGCGGGTTTCCACGTACGCGGGCACATCCGCCGGCGAGAACACTTGTTTGTATTGCAGCCAGGCGTAAGGTTGCCCCGCGATGGTCGCGCCCCGCGTGTATTGCATGGAGGCAGCCGCCACCTCCATGTCTTCCACAAACGTGTCTGGCCAGTAGAGAAAACGCCGGCTGGGGAAGGAATTTGGTCCTGGGGTCAGCGCCTTATCACTTAAACGCACTTGCAAAAGGTCCCAGGCCGCTTTCAGCAACACGCTGACGCCTTCGCATTCGGCGGCCGCCGGAGCCTTACTCAGCCGGGTGTCCCCTGCCGGATTAATTTCAAACCTGGTTTCGTTCGCTTCCAGGTTCTGCAGGGCGTTGGCCAGCTGCGACCTCGGCGGAATCGCGCAGGCCGGCCCATCGTGCCGGACGGCTTGGAAATGAACCCGGCCACTGAGGGCGCCGTCCGCACTGGCAGCATCGAAATCGAACTTCAGCACGGCGCGCAGCCGGTAGGAACAGTCATCGGGAACATTCAACGTTACGTTCTGGGCGTGCCCAGAGGCGATGTGAACGATGCCTTCGAATTCATATCGCACGCTCTCTCCGGGAACAAACCGCACCGCCATGGCAGTCGCAGAGGCGGGTGCGGACGACTGCCCCCGGCAGAGCGCCGCGGCCAGCAACAACAGGATCGGCCCCCACTTTGGGCGGCGCTTGTGATCATTGTTGATGCTGGACATAGATGTATCTCTGGGGAACCTCCACGCGGAGAGAAGAGATAAACGCATCGCATTCCGGCTCGGCTTCCGTGCGGTCCTTGGCGTTGTACATGCAATAGGCCATCAGCGTGGCGATCGGCGTCTCGATCAATGCCGCGCTCCCCTGCATCTTTCCGCGCGTGTCGTGCAGAATTTCAAAATGAGCCACGCGCGCTGTATAGTCCCCGACGGCGTCGTCCGAATCAAAGAGAATCCGCGCACTGCTCGCGACCCAACCTCCGCCCTGAAACCTTTTTAGAAACGCGTGTTCGGCGCAGTCCAGGGAGCCGCTCCCGCACCAGTCTCTTTCTGCTAAGTGAGGCCCGAATCCGACGTAGATCTTGTCTTTCTTTTGCCCGAGGGCGGTCGCGGAGGAAGAATCGTCGTTCGGGGTCAGGCCGGAAATGTGGACGGCGGGAATGATGACGAACTCCGCCACCCATCCGTTCATCCAGTTCATGTGGTTGGCGGGAATGTCGTCGTCGCTCACCACGCGCTTGGCGGTCTTCGAGTGCTGCCGCTGTTCGCGTTGCTGCCGCACCACATCTCCCAGAGGAGTCTGTCCGCCGGAGCCTGCATCCTGCGCCCATGCGCCGGCCAGCAGCGTAAGGCAGCACAAGGCTATCCAGCACAGCCCCGGCAAACGGGATTTACCGGTCGTTGCCATCCGCGTTTGCCTGAGCAGCCTCCAGAGAACGCACAACGTGTTCACACAGATCCTTGGCGTCGGCATAAACCTTTTCCGGAACGCTGCAGCGGATCTGCACGAACACACCCGGCGCCATGTAGGCCGCCTGTTGAGTAACCACCGGCTGGAAAGCGGCAGAAGAGCGGAATGTCGCCAGCCGCGCCGGCATGCCGGACAATGTCGTTAGTTCTTCGCTGTACACTTCGGCCTTCCCGGCTCCGCTGAAGTACGCCGCCGGCACATTCTCAATCCACCAATCGATTTTGGTATTGATGAATTCCTCGCGGCTGATAATACCCGGCTTGGTCGAGGCTCCCTTGGTCGCCTGAATCACCGCCACGGTATCGCCGATCGGCACTACAAATTCAAAGAGTCCCGTGTAGGCAGTCTGGAACTGCTCGTCCTTGCGTGCTTTGACCGGAATCTGAAGCGTGGCCGTGTAGCATTCGTCGTTCGAACAATAATTAAAGCCGTAAGAGTAAAAACCCGGCGCCGCGTGCGCAAGCTCGGTCACGACTTCCGTGGAAGAAACTTTCTTGTGCAGGCGGGCAAAGCTCCCCAGTGAGTCTTGCTCAGCGGCCACCGCAGTTACAGCGCTTGGCGTGGAATCAGGATTGAGAAGGGCATTGGTGACTACGGCCTTCTTAGGCGCGGTTTCCGCCGTCTTCGGATGCCACTGCGAACCGTGCTCATGAAAACTCAAAGACGGCAGGATCACGTCGCACGCTCGGCGTCCGTTATTTTCCCGGTCGTAGGTCTTGACCACGGTTGCGATTGGGCGGTTTGGAGTGGAGTGCAGATCCTCGGCGGTGAAAGGGTAGCCGCACACCATGGGCATGACGTAGCCGTCGCCCAAGACAAGCTGAACCGAGCCCAGCACTTCATGGTTCAGGGGACAGGTGCCGAAACCAACCGTAGCCGCAGGATGCCCATGCACCGGTTTGCCTGCTACACCGATTCCTGTTCCTGCGGGAGCGAATCCTACCTTGCAACCGCTGAAGTACGCCTGCGCCGCATTGCGCAGGATTTCTTCGGGTGTGTCGCCCTCGGCAGGAATCGGATCGCCCAGGATGACTACGGTGCGCGTTCCCATCAACTCCGAGGAGAGCAGCTTCAGGCCATACGAAGTCCGCCCTTCAACTTCCGCATCCGCCGGCACCAGTATCGAATAGTCGCCCGGTTTGAAGGTGTAATAACGATAACCTATCGGAGCAGGTGTAGCTTGCTCGGACGCATCCGAGAGCTCATCGGCCATCTGGTTCACGGCATCGGAGTTGGTAGATCGCTTCGTGCGTTGCCGCTCGCGCTCCTCCCGCGCCCGCCGCGCGGCATCGGAAAGATCGCTCTGCGGCTGCGTTTTCCCTAGGTCTGGCTGGGCTTGGGACTGCTCCGCCGGAGCCTGGGCGGACGGAATCTGACTACCGTTGGCCGATGCATTCGTCTGGGCAGCGGCCAAAGCCAATACCGGTACCAGCGGCAATAGAAGCACCCACTTGCTCCCCATTACCTGCGTTTCCCAGCTTCTGCGTCGCATTCGACACCGCCCCTAAGAACTCAACTTTCCGAAATTATAGAGTCTTTCTACGTTGCACTGGACTACGGTCGGCGCTGCGACGTTACCCAAGTAAGCAGAGGTATCCTACGGAAAGCAATGCAGATGTACTAACGTACAGTTCGGCAGACCAGGAACCGTGAGGACGTTTGCGGTTAGGGGGACGCCCCCGTTTCGAACCAGCTAGGAAGCACTCGATTGCATCAGGCGCCTGGTCCAATACCCGCAGTTGCAAAGCGTTTCTTTCCACAACCTTTTCTGGCATAATCAATCGTGCACCCCAACCTGCACAAATTTTCAAAACAATCTAGGGCGAGGAATCGATGTCGGCAAAGTACATCTTTGTGACCGGTGGTGTGGTGTCTTCATTGGGGAAAGGACTGGCGGCGGCTTCCATCGGATGCCTGTTGGAAAGCCGCGGCCTGAAAGTCAACCTGATGAAGTTCGATCCCTATCTCAACGTGGACCCGGGCACCATGTCGCCCTTCCAGCACGGCGAGGTTTTCGTCACCGATGACGGCGCCGAAACCGACCTCGATCTCGGCCACTACGAGCGCTTCACCCACGCCAAGCTTTCCCGCGACAACAATTGGACCACCGGCCGGCTTTACGAGCAGATCATCGCCAAGGAGCGGCGCGGCGACTACCTCGGCAAAACAGTGCAGGTCATCCCCCACGTCACCAATGAAATCAAGGCCGCCATGAAAAAGGTCGCGCAGGACGTGGATGTGGCGATTGTGGAGATCGGCGGCACGGTAGGAGATATTGAATCGCTGCCGTTCATGGAAGCGATTCGCCAGATGCGCCAGGAACTGGGCCGCGCCCACACCGTATTCATCCACGTAACCCTGGTGCCGTTTATCGCCGCGGCGCAGGAGTTGAAGACCAAGCCGACCCAGCACTCCGTGAAGGAATTGCTGAGCATCGGAATTCAGCCGGATATCCTGTTGTGCCGCACCGACCGTTTCCTCTCCAAAGAAATCAAGTCAAAAATCGCGCTGTTCTGCAACGTGGAGGAAGAAGCGGTAGTCACCGCCAAGGATGTGGCTTCCATCTACGAAGTGCCACTGGTGTTCGCCAACGAAGGCGTGGATACGCTGGTGCTGAAATATCTGCGCATGGAGGCCCGGGACCGCGATCTCTCCAAGTGGGAAGACATTGTGCACCGCATGTACAACCCCAAAGCCGAAGTCACGATTGGGATTGTCGGCAAATACGTGGAGTATGAGGATTCGTATAAGTCGCTGAAAGAAGCGCTGATCCATGGTTCCTTAGCTCACAATCTGAAGCTGAATTTGAACTGGGTGGAAGCCGAGGGCCTCGAAACGGGAGGCCGCACCTACGAGGAACAGCTGGCGGACTACGATGGACTGCTGGTTCCCGGCGGCTTTGGCAAACGCGGCATTGAAGGCATGCTGATCGCGATTCGCTACGCGCGCGAGAAGAAAATTCCCTACTTCGGTATTTGCCTGGGCATGCAAACCGCTTGCATCGAGTTTGCCCGCAACGTGTGCGGGCTGGAGGATGCGAACTCGAGCGAATTCGATCCTTCCACCCCGCACCGCGTGATCTACAAACTGCGGGAACTGCGCGGCGTCGAGGAACTGGGTGGCACCATGCGCTTGGGAGCGTGGCCTTGCAAGATCGAACCCGGAACCTTGGCGTACAAGATCTACGGCCAGCTCGAAATCAGCGAACGCCATCGCCATCGCTACGAATTCAACCGGGAGTACGAAGGCACCATGACCGCAGCCGGACTGCGGATTTCCGGCTCAACCCCGGACGGCACTTATGTGGAGATGGTGGAACTTCCGGATCACCCGCATTTCATCGGCTGTCAGTTCCATCCTGAATTCAAGTCGAAGCCGCTGGAGCCGCATCCGCTGTTTAAGTCTTTCGTGGGCGCAGCGTATGAGCGTGGGCTGAAGCGGCGAGCAGAAAAGGCGGCGGCGGAAGTGGAAATGTTCCATCGGCCCGAGAAGGTAGCGAGAAGATAAGAACACGCCAGCGCGATTTCCTCGTTTAAATCGTGATCCGGGCGCCATCCAGCTTGGTAAACGTAAAGCCGGTAAACGACTCGTTGTAGCAACGCCTCTGGTCTCGCAGGACACTAATCGCCATGGCTTCCCCGAGGAGCATGGCCTGCGTGGCATCCGACCGCCAGTGCACCCCTGCAATATTTCGCGCCTGTGCAATGTTGCTGGCGAGCTTGTTCAATTCTCCCGCGAGCGTGATTTGTCCCACATCTGCCCCGGTATAAGGCTGAAGCGAAAGACCATCCGTTGTCGGCACCACGGGATTCGGGAAGGCAACGTTGTCAGTGTTGAAGAACGCCTTCAGTATGGTCACGCACGCACCCGCAACCGTTGCGTGACCCGATCCGTAACTGGGATGGGTGGGTGAGCCTTCAGGAAACGCCACGGGCAGCAGGTACGTTCCGGTTCTCCCGAATACCTCCGCCAGCACATGGGAATTGAGCACGTCCGCATGCAAAGGGTAGCGGGCAGCGGCGGTCTTGGTGTTGTGCACCAGGCCCCCGTACGCCTCCGGCCGCAACGCCCGGTGCACCCACCACTTCTGGAACCACTGCGCCCGCAATGCGTATCCGCATACCTCGGTCATGAGGACGTTGACATGCGGACTCCCGAAGGTTCCAAAGCCGGCCTGCGTACGCGAAGCGTTATAAGGATTTCCCACATTGTACGAGGCGTTCTTGAGCAGCCAGAGCATGCCCATGAAATAGGCCTGGTACAGCAGATCCACATGAACGAAGGCCGAGACGCCGCGGCCATCGCGCAAATAGCGCAATTGTGGGTCGAACACGTTGGGCGCGAACGGCCCCTGTCCGTTTTGCACCGCCAGCCAGGAACCGAAATCGGTTATGTAGTCGACACCCGGCAGGTAGGTCCCGTATCGCTGCGCGATAGGTAGCGCGCCGAAGTACACGTTTTGCAACAGGAACTGCGAAATGTACGGCCCCACGATGTCGCCCGTGGTAAAGCCCCGGAACAAGGTTTGCGGAGTGACCCGCCCATTGATCCGCGGTCCCTTGAATCCGGAAAGTTTCGTGAGTTCAGCGCAGGCATGCGCTGCGGTTGGATCGGTTGCATAGTCGGTAAACGGCACGTCGCGCAGCAGCGCCATCCAATAGACTTCCACTGCTTCGTCGGCGCGTTCCTGGCTGCCGACCGCAGGCGAGGGCGGCTCCACCAGGTTGCCGGAATCTGTGCCTTCCAGTCCGAAAGCCAGTCCAGCTTGCGGGTCCGTCAGCCGCGTGCTGCCGCCCAGCGGGATATTTTCAAAATCCGCCGGTTCGCCGCTTCGAATCGCGTTCAAGTAGAGGTTGTACGCGGCCGGATCGACCTCTCCCAGGCCGTTGTGGGGAAGAGCTTTGGAGTAGTTGCCAATCCTGTTGCTGTACAGCTGCTCGTCGCCGTTATGGCGGAGAAACACCAGCGGCAGATCCAATTCTGCTTCCGCCGCATTGCGCCGAATGGTGTAGGCTTGAATCGCGCGCGTCCGGCCGTAAGTGGTGTCGGCGTGCGCCTTGCTGCTTTCGGATCCTAGAAGGGGCGCAAAACTGATTGCACCAGCCGTCCAGGCGGCGGCCGTAGCTCCGGCGATTTTGCCGAAAAATTTGCGGCGGCCGGGAGAGGAAATTTCCGAAGACAGATTTCGGGAAGGAGTTTCCGCTCCGCGCGTGGTTCCCGTAGCGGCACATGCGATTTCGCGTGCCAGGACAGATGGTTTCACAACATTCTCCTGGCTGGAGGATTAGTAAAGCAGGCTGGACTGAATGGAAGACACAATATAGCTGCACGGTAGTTGTCGTCAAGGCCCAAAAGGGCAGACCGGAGCGGCTTTTCACTAGTTGAGGGCGCGGCAGCGGAGGCAGTTCCGTACCATTGGATATCATTCTTGAATTCAACGATGACCGTTTCATTTCAGGTCGAAAGTATCAGGATCGGCTCTGGCCATCTCTTTCTCATTGCCGGCCCTTGCGTGATTGAGAGCGAGGAGCACGCCCTCCGCATGGCGGAAATCATCAAGGGTGTGACCCGCTCGCTGAATCTGCCTTTTGTCTTTAAAGCTTCTTACGATAAGGCGAACCGCACTTCGATTCGCAGTTTCCGGGGTCCTGGTCTGGTGGAAGGCTTGCGCATCCTGAAAAAAGTGAAAGATGAAGTGCACGTCCCGGTGCTGACCGACGTGCATGAAACCGCCGACGTGGCAAAAGTCGCCGAGGTCGCCGACATCCTGCAAATCCCCGCCTTCCTGTGCCGGCAAACGGATCTGGTGGTAGCGGCGGCCATGACGGAGCGCGCGGTAAATATTAAGAAAGGCCAGTTCGTCTCGCCCTGGGATATGCGTCATTCTGTTGACAAGTGCCGAACCGCGGGCAACGATCGAGTCTTCGTCACGGAGCGGGGATCAAGCTTCGGCTACAACAATCTGGTGGTGGATATGCGCGCTTTGGCCATCACACGCAAGTTTGCGCCTGTGGTTTTTGACGCCACCCATTCGGTGCAGTTGCCCTCAGCCTCCCATGGGGACGAAGATCAGCCGGCCGCCAGCGGCGGACAGCCGGAGTTTATCCCGGTGCTGGCGCGGGCGGCGGTCGCGGCAGGCGTGGATGGCATATTCATGGAAGTCCACGACAATCCTCAGGCCGCCAAGTCCGACGGGGCGAATGCGCTGGAGTCAACCAAGCTACGGGATGTGTTGAAAGAATTGCTGGCCGTACACAACGCGCTGACCGCTGCTCATTTCAAGCCGTGAGCCGGTTGCATTCCTCCGGCCCGCGCGCGCCCCGCCCGGCCTGTCACGTGACACCAAATCTGCTACCATCCGAGTTTCATCCGCTCAATCGCCCATGCTGATCCTCTCCAGTGTCGCCGGTATCGCGATCATCCTCAGCGTTTTGCTGGACGCGTTTGAGACGGTGGTTCTGCCACGCCGGGTACAGCGGCACTTTCGGATTTCGTCGTGGTTCTATACCCGCACCTGGATTCCATGGCGAAAGATCTCCAGCCGGATTAAGTCGCCCAGCCAGCGCGAGAACTTCCTGGGGTATTTTGGGCCGTTGTCGCTGCTTTTTCTCTTAGCTCTGTGGGCCGTCGGTCTAATTTTCGGCTTCGCGCTGCTGCAGTTTGGCGCGGGAGAACATCTCCAGCTCAACGGTGAGCCCATCACCTTTGGCCGTCTCATCTACCACAGCGGCGAGACTTTCTTTACTTTGGGGTATGGCGATATTGTGCCGAACTCCGGGCTTGCCCGCGCACTCGCGGTGCTGGAAGCTGGGATGGGTTTCGGCTTCCTGGGCACAGTCATTGGATACCTGCCGACCATTTACTCGTCATTCTCACGGCGCGAGATTGAGATCTCCTTGCTGGACGCGCGCGCCGGATCGCCGCCGACCGCAGCCGAGTTGCTGGCGAGATTCGCAGCCGACCCGCGGCAGGTTGTGATTGACCAAATATTTCGTGATTGGGAGCGCTGGGCGGCTGAGGTCCTGGAGAGCCACCTCTCTTATCCTGCGCTCAGTTTTTTCCGCTCGCAGCACAATAACCAGTCCTGGCTGGGCGCGTTGACCACCATGCTGGATGCAACCGCGCTGGTGATCGCGGGAGTCGATGGCGTCCGCGCAGATCAAGCCAAGATCACGTTCGCCATAGCCCGGCACGCCGTCGTGGACTTGGCGCAGGTGGTATACGCCCGATACGATCCGCTCGTGCCGGACCGCCTGCCTGCCTCCGAGTTGGCGCGACTGCGGCAAAGCCTCGCCGAGCGGGGAGTGAAGCTAGAGGAGGGAAACGAGGCCGAGCAGAAATTGGCGCAGCTGCGAGCCCTGTATGAACCCTATGCGCTGGGCGTGGGACGAAATCTGCTCATCAATCTGCCGCCGTGGATTCATCCCGAAAAGAAAAAAGACAACTGGCAGGCGGGTCCCTGGGACCGGGCCATCCAGGCCAGAAGTCTGGGCAGTTTGACGGGGCCGCGGCATAGAACGGACGAGCATTTCTAGATCCGTCTCAGGTGTTAACATCCTCCTGTCTCCAATGAAACATGTGGGCGAAAACGTGGTGCGCATCGAAGCGGAGGCGCTGCGGGCGCTGGCGGACCGTATTGGCGGGCCCATGGCTGGGGCCTTCAACCACGCAGTGGAGTTGCTCCACGGCTGCTTGGGACGAGTGGTTGTGACCGGCATGGGCAAGAGCGGCATTATTGCCCACAAGATCGCGGCTACGCTGAGTTCCACCGGGACTCCGGCGTTGTTTATGCATCCCGTGGAGGCCGTGCACGGAGACCTGGGCATGGTGGTCCGCGGGGACGTTGTTCTGGCGCTTTCGGCGAGCGGGGAGACGGAAGAGATTCTGCGGCTGCTGGCGACGCTCAAGCGTCTGCAAGTGCCACTGATCGCGATGACTTGCGATGAGATGGCGGCGGGAGGCGAGGTTTCCACTCTGGCCGCTGCGGCGGAAGTTGCGCTCGACTGTTCGGTGGCAAAGGAGGCGTGCAACCTGGGTCTGGCGCCGACTGCCTCCACCACCGCCATGCTGGCTCTGGGCGATGCGCTGGCTATGGCGCTGGCGGAAAAACGCGGATTCAAGGAAGAGGATTTCGCCAATCTGCATCCCGGCGGCAAACTAGGCAAGCGCCTGGCACGCGTGGAATCGCTGATGCACCGCGGAGATGCCACGCCCCGGGTATCACCGCAAGCGAAAATGCCGGACGTGATTTACGAAATGTCGCGCAAGAAGCTGGGCATGACTGCTGTGGTCGAGGGCGAGAAGCTGGTAGGGGTCATCAGCGACGGTGACTTGCGGCGGTTACTGGAACGCCGAGGGAAAGACGGGCTCGATCTAACCGCCGGCGAATGCATGACGCGCGCTCCCAAGACCATTGCTGCCGGCGAATTCGCCGCCACCGCGCTGGCGATCATGGAGGAGAAGAAGATCACGTCGCTCGCGGTTGTGGACGGGGCCGGAAAACTGGAAGGCATCATCCATCTGCACGATTTGTGGGGAACCGAGATGGTGTAGAAAATTTGGTAATTGGGTAATTTGTAATTTGGTAATTGAAAACTGCCACGGTCGGCCCGCGAGGTTCTTCAATTTTCAAATTACCCGATTACGAAATTACCGAATCAAGAGGTTTTATGTATCACTATGATCCCACTACAGCGCTGGAAGAATTGACCGAAGACGCGACCCTCCCTAACCCGGTGCACGTGCGCGACATGATTCTCCGACAGCGGCTCAAACCGGATAAGTCCCTGGAATTGAACCGGCTATTCGTCGAGTACCAGAAGTTTTTCGGAGAGACGCAGAAGCTGGGGAAACAGATTCTGCAACAGTTAGTGGGTTGATTGTCCACGGCTCACGTAGGGACAGCCGCCCCCGGCTGTCCGGGTGGACGAGGGCGTCTGCCCCTACGTAGGCTGAGGTAAATTAGCCAAACTGCAAGTCCTTTGCGGTTGATCCATTTACAATAAGCGATTCCCACACGCGGGACTCCAAAACTATGCATCGCTGGTCTGAACTCTTCATCCCTACACTGCGCGAGGCCCCGGCGGACGCCGAGGTCGCCAGCCACAAATTCCTGGTACGGGCAGGATATATCCGCCAACTGGCCGCTGGAATCTATACCTACCTTTTCCTGGGGCAGCGCTCGTTCAACAAAATCATCGGCATTGTCCGCGAGGAGATGGACAAGATTGGCCAGGAATTTTATCTGCCAGGCCTCAATCCGCGCGAGTTATGGGAGGCCAGCGGGCGCTGGGCGGCCATGGGAGACACCATGTTCCGGCTCAAGGACCGCAAGGGCGCCGACCTGTGTCTGGGCATGACCGCCGAGGAAGTGATGACCGAGATCGCGCGCAAAGAGCTGCGAAGCTATAAGCAACTGCCGCAGATCTGGTACCAGATTCAGACCAAGTTTCGGGATGAAGCGCGGCCTAAGTCCGGGTTGCTGCGGGTGCGGCAGTTCATTATGAAAGATTCTTATTCCTTCGACATCGACCCTAACGGCCTGGATGCCTCCTACCTCAAGCATCGCGAAGTGTATTGCCGCATTTTTGACCGATGCGGACTGAAGTATACGGTCATCGAAGCCGATTCCGGCGCCATGGGCGGTTCGCAATCAGAAGAGTTCATGGTGCGAACCCCTGCCGGCGAAGATCTGGTGGTGAGCTGCGACAAATGCGGCTATGCGGCCAACATGGAGAAGGCAACATCCAGTCCCTCGCAGGTCGATGATTTGCCGCCGGAAGGCGATGGCAAGCCGCTTGAAGTTCATACGCCGGGCAAAGGTGCGATTGCCGACGTGGCGGAGTTCTTAAAGATCTCGCCCCGGCAGGACATCAAAGCCGTCGCCTATATGGCGGAAAAACCCACCGACGACAAGTCGCGTACCTTGCGTCAAGCGGTTGCAGTCTTTCTGCGCGGTGACCACACAGTGCATGAATCCAAGCTGCTGCGTCTGCTCAAGGTTAGCGAACTGCGCACCATGAATGCGGACGAATTGCAACATTATTTTCACGGGCCCGCCGGATTTCTGGGACCGATCGGACTCGCTGTGCGGCCGGAAGCAGCGCTGGGCTCGTGGGACCACTCCGCCGGGAGCGATCCGCGCAATATCAATATCAATGTAGTGCTGGACACTGCGCTGGAAGGCCGCAAGAACATGATCTCCGGCGCGAACAAACTCGACTACCACTTCAAAAATGTAACTCCGGGAAAGGATTTCGAGTACACCGTCGCCGCCGATATCCGCAACGTGGAAGCCGGCGAAGGCTGTCCGAAGTGCGGCGCAGCTCTGCGCATCGATACCGCCGTCGAGATCGGGCACATTTTCAAGCTGGGCTATAAGTACTCCCAGTCCATGGGCGCGCGTGTGCTCGACAAAAACGGGAAAGAGGTTACGCCGATCATGGGTAGCTACGGCATCGGCATTGAGCGCATTCTGACCGCTGCCGTCGAGCAAAGCAATGACGAAAACGGCTTCTGGCTGCCGCGGCAGATCGCGCCGTTTGACATCATCGTCACTCCCACCAACGTCCGCGATGCGTCATTGAAAAATGCCGCCGAAGACATCACCCGGCGCCTGGAGGCGGCAGGTTACGACGTGTTACTAGACGACAGGGACGAACGGCCTGGGGTCAAATTCAAGGACGCTGACCTGGTAGGCATCCCCTACCGGGTTACCGTGGGAAAGAAGGTTACCGAAGGCACTGTCGAGGTGGTTCAACGCTCGACACGGGAAATGCAGGATGCTAGCATCGCGGCAATAACCGAATATTTTGGAAAGCTGTTACAGTCGGCGCGCTAGCGGGCTGCCCGAGCGCGCAGAAGAGGCGCGGCGCGTTATGGGTTCGTTCAAATTCATCCTTGGGATTTCTATCATAGTCCTCGCTCTCTACTTGTGCGTGGAGTTGGTCCCGCCCTACTACTCCAACTATGAATTTCAGGATGCCATTCAGTCTGAGGCCTTGATGAGCACCAACAACAGCAAGACCGAGGATGCCATTCGCGAGAGCGTATTTAAGAAGGCACAGGACCTGCAAATCCCGCTGACCCGGGAGGGTATCAAGGTCCACCGCGAAGGTGTGAATGGCAGCGGCTCGGTGAGTAT
>Ga0209415_10010866_pt1 | contig 15415 bp, 12 predicted proteins | sample PeaSoiSIISIP2007_FD_187696 | JGI IMG/M metagenome (GOLD analysis project Ga0209415, IMG submission 187696) | Peat soil microbial communities from Weissenstadt, Germany - SII-SIP-2007 (SPAdes) (version 2) | ecosystem: Environmental > Terrestrial > Soil > Wetlands > Peat | place: Germany... | reverse complement strand
CGGGAAGGCGGCCGCACGGTCGGCGCCGGCGTGGTCACCAAGATCCACAAGTAACGACCCGCACCGCCTGAGGAGCCCATGCCTCGCGAGAACATCATCATGGAGTGCACTGTGTGTAAGACCCGGAACTACTTCACCACGAAGAACCGGCGGAAGCACTCCGAGCGCGTGGAGTGGAAGAAGTTTTGCCCGCGGTGCAACAAGCATCAGCAGCATAAGGAATCCAAGTAAGTGGCGACCGAGGCCCTCGACACCCCGAAAGGCACCTGGTTCGCGCGCACGGTCGACTTTTTCCGGGACGTGCGCGCGGAACTGCGGAAGGTGACCTGGCCCACCTGGGAGGAGCTCAAGAAGGCGACGACCGTGATCGTGATCTTCGTCGCGATTCTGGGCCTCGTGATCGGCTGGATGGACTGGCTACTGCAGCAGATTTTCGTGGTCGGTGTGGCGAAACTGTTCTGATGTCGGAGCATCGCTGGTACGCGATCCAGACGACGGCCGGGCACGAAAACAAGGTGCGCTCCCTGATCGCGAGGCGGATCGCGGACGATCCGCGCCCCGATCCGGAGAAGCCGATCCGGCAGGCGCTCGTGCCGGTGCAGGACGTCGTCGAGATCAAGAACGGCAAGAAGGTGACGGTGGAGCGGAAGATCTACCCTGGCTACGTGCTGGTGGAGATGGTGCTGAACCAGGAGACGATCCACGTCATCAACGGCATCCAGGGGGTCATCAAGTTCGTCGGGACGGGCCGCCTGCCGATGCCGCTGCGGGCCGAAGAGGTGAACCGCTTGCTCGGCATCGAGGAGGCGGTGAAGGAAGAGGAGCCGGCCGAGCACATCCCGTTCCTCGTAGGGCAGGTCGTGGAGATCACCGAGGGGCCGTTCTCGGACTTCAGCGGCACCGTCGAAGAGGTGATTCCGGACAAGGGGAAGGTGCGGGTGTCGGTGTCGTTGTTCGGCCGGCCGACGTCGGTCGAGCTCGACTACCTGCAGTTGAAGGCGCACTGAGGATGCCGCGAGGGTACCATGGCTAAGCCGATTACCGCAGTCGTCAAACTCCAGGTGCCGGCGGGACAGGCGACACCGGCGCCGCCGGTCGGGACCGCGTTGGGCCCCCACGGCGTGAACATCATGGAGTTCGTCAAGCAGTTCAACGCGCGGACGCAGGCCCAATCCGGGATGATCACGCCGGTCGAAGTGACGATCTTCAAGGACCGGACGTTCACGTTCATCACGAAGACGCCGCCGGCCGCCGTGCTGCTCAAGATCGAAGCGGGCATCGAGAAGGGCTCGCCCACCTCGAACCGCCAGAAGGTCGGGAAGGTGACACGGGCTCAGGTGCGCAAGATCGCCGAGCTCAAGATGCCCGATCTGAACGCCACGTCGATCGAGGGTGCGATGGCCATGGTAGCGGGGACCGCGCGCTCGATCGGGCTGGAGGTCGTGGACTGATGCGGGTGCACGGGAAGAAGTACCGGGCGGCCGCCCTCACGATCGCGCCGCGGGAGTCCTACGCACCACGGGCCGCCGTCGACCGCGTCAAGGGAGCCGCGTTTGCGGCGTTTGACGAGTCGGTCGATGTGGCGGTGCGGCTCGGCGTCGACCCGAAGCACGCCGATCAGGTCGTGCGCGGCACGGTGACGCTGCCGCACGGGACGGGCAAGAAGGTGCGCGTCCTCGTGATCGCTCAGGGCGAGCAGGCGAAGGAGGCGGAAGCGGCGGGTGCCGCTGCCGTCGGGATCGAATACATCCAGAAGATCAAGGATGGGTGGCTCGAGTGCGACGTGATCGTCGCCACGCCGGACGTCATGGGGCAGCTCGCGCCGCTGGGCCGCGTGCTCGGGCCGCGGGGGCTCATGCCGAACCCGAAGGCGGGCACCGTGACCATGGACGTGGCGCGGGCGGTCAAGGATCTCCAGGGCGGTAAGATCGAGTTCCGGGTCGACAAGAGCGGGATCGTGCATGCGCCCATCGGCAAGAAGTCGTTTGCGCCCGAAGCGCTCGCCGACAATCTCCAGGCGTTCATGGAGGCGATCGTGCGAGCCAAGCCCGCGGCGGCCAAGGGCCACTACATTCGCTCGGTGACCGTCTCGAGCACGATGGGCCCGGGCGTACCGATCGACACGGCGGGATACCAGACCTGATGCGTACGAAAGCGCAGAAAGAGGAGCTCGTCGGTGCGCTCGTCGGCCGACTGCGGCGCGCGCCGACGCTCTATGTCACGGATTTCACCGGGCTCGATGTCGCCCGGATGACGGAGTTGCGCCGGCGCTTCCGGGCCGCGGGTGTGGAATACGTCGTCGTCAAGAACACGCTGGCGGTCCGCGCGCTCGCCGAGGCGCAGGTGGCCGGGCTCGAGGCGTTCCTCGGGGGGCCGACCGCGCTCGTATTGGCGGGCGCCGATCCGGTGGCCGCGGCCAGGGTGCTCACGGATTTCGCGAAGGAGCACGAGAAGCCGGCAGTCAGGGCGGGGCTGATCGACGGCCGCGCGATTACGCCGGAAGAGGTCAAATACCTGGCGCAGCTCCCCTCCAAGCTCGAGTTGCTCGCGCAGCTCGGCGGGACGCTCCAGGGGCCGATGGCAGGGTTCGCGGGAGCACTGAACGGTCTACTGTACATGATGGTGGGAGCCCTCGAGGCTCTTCATCGCGAGCGCTCGCAGAGCGTCGCGTCATAACTCGGCGGGAGAGACCATGGCGATTCAGACGGGGTTGAGCATCGATGACCTTCTCGACGCGATCGGCAACTTGTCGGTCGTGGAGCTCGCGCAGCTCATCGAGAAGTTCAAGGCCAAGTTCGGCGTAACGATTGCGGCGCCCGTGGCGGCCGCGGGAAGCGGGGGTGCCGCCGCTGGTGGGCCGAGCGCGGCGGTCGCCGAGGAACAGACCGAGTTCACGGTTATACTTAAGAGTAGCGGCGAGAAGAAGATTCAGGTGATCAAAGAGGTCCGGGCGATTACGAGCCTCGGCCTGAAGGAGGCCAAGGATCTCGTCGAGGGTGCGCCCGGTACAGTGAAGGAAGGCGTGTCGAAGCAGGAAGCGGAAGAAATCAAGAAAAAGCTCGAAGCGCAGGGCGCGGTCGTCGAACTGAAGTAGGCCGAGGTGTTGACACCGCGGGCCACGGGGGCCCCTGGTGCGAACCTCGAGTCTTCTTTGGTCGACCCCATGCGCCTGCTTGCACTGCTTGATTGCTGAGTTGCGCCCCTCAGGGGCCCCGGGCTGCAGCGTGCAGCCGGGGCGAGGGGCCTTTCGTGTTGCCTTGAGGTTGTGACATGACAAAGTCTTTGCCGGTCCTGTCGTTTGCCAAGCTCGAAACGGGGATGCCGATGCCGCATCTGCTCGACATCCAGACGCGGGCGTTCCAGTCGCTGTTGCAGCCCGACGGCAAGGGCGCCGAGCGCGCCGACGTCGGGCTGGAGCGAGTGTTCAAGGACGTCTTCCCGATTCAGGACGTGAACGGCAACTACTCGCTCGAGTTCGTGAAGTACGGGCTCGGCGAGCCCAAGTACACGGTGGAGGAGTGCATCGAGCGCGACATGACGTACTCGGTGCCCCTCAAGGCGACACTGCAGCTCGTGGTGATGGAAGAGGTCGGGGAAACAACCAAAACCAAGCGGCCGAAGAACATCATCGAGAAGGAAGTCTACCTCGGCGAACTACCGATCCTGACGCCGCTCGGCACGTTCGTCATCAACGGGGCGGAGCGCGTGATCGTGTCGCAGCTGCACCGCTCGCCCGGCGTGGTTTTCGAGGAGAGCATCCACCCGAACGGCCAGCGGCTGTTCTCCGCACGGATCATTCCGTTTCGGGGGTCGTGGGTCGAGTTCACGATCGACATCCACGACGTGATCTACGTCCACATCGACAAGAAGAAGAAGTTCCCGGCGACCGCCCTGCTGCGCGCCTTCGGGTACAGCGGTAACGCGGACATTCTGAAGCTGTTCTATGCCCAGAAGGAGATCGACATCACCGGGCGGCTCGAGGGCCGCGCCCAGCGCCGCGAGGTGATCGGGACGCTCCTCGCCGCCGACGTCGCCGACCCGGAGAACAAGAAGGGTGAGCCGCTCGCCAAGGTCGGCGACGAGATGACGCTCGAGAGGTTCAACCAGTTCCGCCGCGCCGGCATCGCACGCGTGCGCGTGTTCGCCGGGTACACCGCGGCCGACCTCCGCGACGACGCCCAGCCAACCACCACGCGGGAGCGGCTCGGACCGCACGTGCTCGCGTTCGACGTCGCCGACCCGGAGACGGGCGAGGTGCTGGCCGAAGCGGGGCGCGAGCTCTCCGACACGCTGAAGAAGCGCTTGCTCAAGGCCAAGGTCCTCAAGGTGGATGTGCTGCTGCCCGCGGGCCGCAGCGAGTCCCCGCTCATCAAGAACACGCTCATCAAGGACCCCACGCACTCGGAAGCGGAGGCGCTCGAGCAGATCTATGCCCTCCTCCGCCCCGGCGAGGCTCCGAATCTCGAGACCGCCCGCCAGGCGCTCGAGCGGCTCTTTTTCCACCCGAAGCGCTACGATCTCGGGCGCGTCGGCCGCTACAAAATCAACCAGCGGCTCAAGGTGAACGTCTCGCGGGACCACACGGTCCTGACCGAGGAGGACTTCATCGCGATCATCCGCTACCTGATCGAGCTGGCCGAGGGTCGCGGCTACACGGACGACATCGACCACCTCGGAAACCGGCGCGTCCGCTCGGTCGGCGAGCTCATCGCCAACCAGTTCTCGGTCGGCCTCTCGCGGATGGCGCGGTTGATCAAGGAGCGGATGAGCATCAACAACGACCCCGAACGCATCACGCTCGACGACCTCGTGAATGCGCGGACCGTGAGCGCGGTCATCCAGGCGTTCTTCGGGAGCTCGCAGCTGTCGCAGTTCATGGATCAGACGAACCCGCTCGCCGAGCTGACGCACAAGCGGCGGCTCTCGGCGCTCGGCCCCGGCGGCCTGACGCGCGAGCGCGCCGGGTTCGAGGTGCGCGACGTGCATTACAGCCAGTACGGCCGGATGTGCCCGATCGAGACGCCGGAAGGCCCGAACATCGGGCTCATCACGAGCCTCTCGACCTACGCGCGCGTGAACGACCTGGGGTTCATCGAGACGCCCTACCGCGTGGTCAAGGAGGGCCGGGTGAGCGGCGAGATCCGCTGGCTGTCGGCGTCGGAGGAAGAGGAGTACGCGGTCGCGCAGGCGAACGCGCGGCTCACGGACGACGGATCCTTCGCCGACGAGCTGGTGCTGTGTCGCAAGCGGGACGACTATCCGCTCTTGCCCGCGAGCCGCATCGATTTCATGGATGTGGCGCCGGAGCAGCTCGTGTCCATTGCCGCGGCGCTGATTCCCTTCCTTGAGCACGACGACGCGAACCGCGCGCTCATGGGCTCGAACATGCAGCGCCAGTCGGTGCCACTGCTCTTCCCCCAGGCGCCGCTCGTCGGCACGGGGCTCGAGAACAAGGTGGCCCTGGACTCGGGCGCGGTGGTCGTGGCGCGGCGCAGCGGAGTGGCGACGCGCGTCACCGCGGACGAGATCATCATCGATACCGGCGACGAGGACATGAAGGCCGGCGAGCACCCCCTGGCGCGTTTCAAGCAGCACGACCGGTACCGGCTGAAGAAGTTCTGGCGCACCAACCAGGACACCGCGATCAACCAGCGCCCCGTCGTCCCGCTCGGTGCGAAGGTCAAGGCCGGGCAGGTCATCGCCGACGGGGCGGGCACCGACCGCGGTGAGCTCGCGCTCGGCGCCAATGTGCTCGTCGCGTTCATGCCGTGGTACGGGCACAACTTCGAGGACGCGATCGTCCTCTCGGAGCGCCTGGTCAAGGATGACGTGTACTCCTCGATCCATATCCAGGAGCTCGAGCTGCACGTCCGCGACACGAAGCGGGGCCGCGAGGAGATCACGCGCGAGATTCCGAACGTCGCCGAGGAGTCGCTCGTGGACCTCGACGAGCGCGGCATCGTGCGGATCGGTGCTCACGTGAAGGCCGGCGACATTCTGGTCGGCAAGATCACCCCGAAGGGCGAGACGGAACTCTCCCCGGAGGAGAAGCTGCTCACGGCCATCTTCGGCGAGAAGGCGAAGGACGTGAAGGACTCCTCGCTCAAGGTGCCTCCCGGCATGGAAGGCGTCGTCCTCGACGTGAAGATCTTTTCGCGGATCGAGGATCAGGTCGTCGAGAAGGACCGGGGCGAGCGCATCGGCGAAGTGCGCCGTCTAGAAGGCGAGGAGAAGGCGCGGATCACCGACGCCATGCTCTCCGAGCTCAAGGAGATGCTCGAGGGCCAGGAGGTCGGCCTCATGCTCAAGGCGGGCACGGTCGAGGAATACCTCCCCGCGGGCACCAAGCTGACCGCGGCCGAGCTCGACCAGGTGCCGTTTGCCGACATCGACTTGAAGACCCTGCGGGTCGCGGCGAAGACGGTCAACGAGCGCATCCGGGCCGTGCTCGACGCGGCCCAGACGGAGCGGGCAAAGATCGAGGAGAAGTCCGAAGATCAGATCGACAAGATTCTCCAGCCGGACGAGCTCCCGCCCGGTGTGATTCAGCTGGTGAAGGTCTACATCGCGGAAAAGCGCAAGATCTCGGTTGGCGACAAGATGGCCGGGCGCCACGGCAACAAGGGCATCATCGCCCGGATCGTGCCGGAGGAGGACATGCCCTTCCTTCCGGAAGGGACGCCCGTGGACATCGTGCTGAACCCGCTCGGCGTGCCCTCCCGCATGAACGTGGGGCAGATCCTCGAGACGCACATGGGGTGGGCGGCGAAGATCCTCGGCTTCGCGGCGCGGACTCCGGTGTTCCAGGGGGCCGACGAGACCGAGATTGGCGTGCTCCAGCGGCTCGCGGGGCTGGTGTGGGCGGCCGAGAGTCTCCGCTTGGCGGCGCGCCCACCCGAGCTCACGCCCGAAACGGTCGAGGAGGTCTTGCGCGATCTGCGCCGCCTCCCGGCCACGAACGGCGCCCGCCCCAACTTGGCCACGACCGGGGTCGGGCTGCTCTCCTCGCGGGCCCTGACGCAGGCGACGCGGGACATCTATCACGCCCTGGTCGATTTCCTCCAGGCGGCGGCGAAGGAGTTGGCCGAGCGCGCCCAGGCCCAGCACCGCATCGAGCAGCAGACCCACCAGGCGCGGCTCGAGGCGGAGGGGGTGGCGAAGGGTGAGCGGGCCGATCTCAAGGCCGCGCTGAAGGAGGTCGAGCGGCAGCTCTCGCACGACAAGCCGGCCGAGACGCTCGGTGCGGAGGGGCTCGAGGCGCTCGCCGCACTGCTCGGGCCCAAGTCGGAAGCCGACGTCGATCAGGCGGTGAACGACTTGCTCCGCGTGGCGGGTCTGTCCCCGGCCGGCAAGGCGCGGCTGCGCGACGGCCGGACGGGCGAGTTTTTCACCTCAGACGTCACGGTGGGGTCTATCTATATGATGAAGCTGTCCCACTTGGTTGACGACAAGATTCACGCCCGCTCGATCGGCCCGTACTCGCTCGTCACCCAGCAGCCCCTCGCCGGGAAGGCGCAGTTCGGCGGCCAGCGGTTCGGCGAGATGGAGGTGTGGGCGCTCGAGGCGTACGGGGCCGCCCATACGCTGCAGGAGATCCTGACCGTGAAATCGGACGACGTGAACGGGCGGAGTCGCGTCTACGAGGCGATTGTGAAGGGGCAGAATCTGCCCAAACCCGGCATCCCCGAGTCCTTCAACGTGCTTGTGAAGGAGCTCCAAGCCCTCGGTCTCAAAGTGACCCTGGGCACCACCGAAGACGTTGAAGAGTGAAGGGGAGGGAGACTCGATGATCGACTTCCGGAGCGGGCGCGAGCCGAAGAGCTCGAGCTTCGACTACATCCAGATTCGGATTGCGGCACCCGAAGAGATCCGCGGACCGCGCGACTCCAAGGAGCGCGAGCGGCTGGAGCTTCAGGGGCAGCGGACATGGTGGTCGTGGGGGGAGGTCACGAAGCCCGAGACCATCAACTACCGCTCGTTCAAGCCCGAGCGGGATGGGCTGTTCTGCGAGCGGATCTTCGGTCCGGTCAAGGACTGGGAGTGCCACTGCGGGAAGTACAAGCGGATCCGCTACCGCGGGGTGATCTGCGACCGTTGCGGCGTCGAGGTGACCCTGTCCAAGGTGCGCCGCGAGCGGATGGGCCACATCGAGCTTGCGGTCCCGGTCGCCCACATCTGGTTCTTCAAGACGTTGCCGTCGCCGATGGGCAACCTGCTCGACATGACGCTGCGGGATTTGGAGCGGGTGATCTACTACACGAACTACGTGGTGATCGACCCCGGCAAGCAGGAAGTGCAGGAGAGGGAGTTGCTCGACGAGGACCGGTTCCTCGAGCTCCGGGCCAAAGCCAAGGAGGCAGGCGACGGGGCGTTCCGTGCGGACATCGGCGCGCCGGCCGTGCGCTCGCTGCTCGAGCGCCTCAACGTGGACAAGCTCGCCGACGAGCTACGCGAGTCGGTGGCGGGCGAGACGAGCCAGCATCGCAAGAAGCAGATGCTCAAGCGGCTGAAGATCGTCGACGCGTTCCGCAACTCGAGCAACGCTGGCGAGGCGCGCAACAACCCGGTCTGGATGATCCTGGACGTGATTCCGGTGATCCCGCCCGACCTGCGGCCGCTCGTGCCGCTCGACGGTGGCCGGTTCGCCACGTCGGATCTGAACGACCTGTACCGCCGGGTGATCAACCGGAACAACCGCCTGCAGAAGCTCATCCTGCACCGGGCGCCGGAGGTCATCCTGCGCAACGAGAAGCGGATGCTCCAGGAAGCAGTCGACGCGCTGTTCGACAACGGCCGCCGCTCGAAGGCGATCCGCGGGCGAGGGAAGCGGCCCCTCAAGTCGCTGTCCGACATGCTGAAGGGCAAGCAGGGGCGGTTCCGGCAGAACCTGCTCGGTAAGCGCGTCGACTACTCGGGCCGCTCGGTCATCGTGGTCGGGCCCGAGCTGCGGCTGCACCAGTGCGGGCTCCCGAAGGCGATGGCGGTGGAGCTCTTCAAGCCGTTCATCATCCACAAGCTCGTGGAGAAGGGCATCGCCGAGACCGTCAAGCGGGCGAAGAAGATCGTGGAAAAGGAAAGCCCCGAGGTCTACGAGATCCTCGAGGAGATCATCGAGGATCATCCGGTGCTTCTGAACCGCGCCCCCACGCTGCATCGGCTCGGGATTCAGGCGTTCGAGCCGGTCCTGGTGGAAGGCAAGGCGATCCGGATTCACCCGCTCGTCTGCGCGGCGTTCAACGCCGACTTCGACGGGGACCAGATGGCCGTCCACGTGCCGCTCTCCTTCGAGAGTCAGCTCGAGTCGCGGCTGCTGATGATCTCGTCGAACAACATCCTCAAGCCCTCCGACGGGCGGCCCGTGGCCGAGCCGTCGCAGGACATGGTGCTCGGCTGCTACTTCCTGACGAAGGAGCGGGCGGACTTCGAGGCATCCCTCGCCAAGGCGCCGCGCATCTCGTCGCTCGCCGAGCTCGAAATGGCGTTGGCCGTGCGGCGGCTCGAGCACCACTCGCCCCTGCATTTCTGGTTCGAGCCCCCGGCGTTGCCGGGCGGCGCTGAGCCGCAGGGCCGGTGGGTGGCGACGACCGCGGGGCGCGTGATCTTCAACAGCATCCTCCCCGCGGTGCTCAAGGCCGAGGGATTCCGCAACTTGGTGATGCGCAAGCGCGACCTGTCCGAGCTTGTCTTCGAGAGCTATCGGAGCGCGGGCCTCGCGGCGACGGTGCAGTTCCTGGACCAGCTGAAGGAGTTCGGGTTCCGCTACGCCACCATGGGCGGCGTCTCGATCGGCGTCGAGGACCTCGAGATTCCGGCCGAGAAGAGCCAGCTCCTCCACGACGCGGAGCAGCGCGTGGAGCGCTTCCAGCGGGCGTACGCCACGGGCCAGATCACCTTCGGCGAGCGCTACAACAAGGTGATCGACGCCTGGACGCACGCGAACAACGACATCGCCGATGCGATGGTGAAGACGATGCAGCGCGCCAAGGGCGGGTTCAACCCGGTCTTCATGATGTTTGACTCAGGCAGCCGCGGGAGCCGCGACCAGATCCGCCAGCTTGCGGGCATGCGCGGCCTCATGGCCAAGCCCCAGAAGAAACTGACGGGCGGCATCGGGGAAATCATCGAGAGCCCGATCAAGTCGAACTTCCGCGAGGGATTGTCCGTGCTCGAGTACTTCATCTCGACGCACGGGGCCCGGAAGGGGCTCGCGGACACAGCCCTGAAGACGGCGGACGCCGGCTACCTCACGCGACGCCTCGTGGACGTGGCCCAGGACATGAGCGTCACCGAGGAGGACTGCGGGACGATCCTCGGCCTGGAAATGTCGGCGCTCAAGGAGGGCGAAGACATCATCGAGCCGCTGCGCGAGCGGATCGTCGGCTGCGTCGCGGCGGATGACGTCTTCGATCCGCTGGAGAAGGACGAGGACGGCGACCGGAAGCTCTTGACCGCCGCAGGCGAACTGATCGACGAAGAAGCCGCGCAGGTGATCGAGAACGCAGGGATTGAGGCGGTGAAGATCCGCTCCGTGCTGACGTGCGAGGCGCGGCGGGGGATCTGCCGCATGTGCTACGGCCGGAACCTAGCGACCATGGACATGGTCGATCTGGGGGAGGCCGTGGGCATCCTCGCCGCTCAGTCGATCGGCGAGCCCGGGACCCAGCTTACGCTCAGGACCTTCCACATCGGTGGCACGGCCGCCCGGATCGCCGAGCAGACCGTGCGCAAGACGAAAGTGGCAGGGATGATCGAGTATGGCGACCGGCTCGTGTTCGTCACGACGCCGGAGGGGAACAAGGTCGTGACGAGTTACGAAGGCGAGTTGGTGCTGCGTGCCCAGGCCCACGGGGAAGCGGGCGGCGGCAAACTCGCCGTCCACTCGCGCTTCCACGTCCCGCTCGGGGCGACCCTCGTGACCGAGGACGGCGCCAAGGTGGCCAAGGACGGAGTCCTGTTCACCTGGGACCCGTACACGAACCCCATCATGACGGATGTCGCGGGCGTGGTCCGCTTCGTGGACATCGTCGACGACGAGACGGTGCGGGAGGAGTTGGACGAACTGACCGGCCGTCGCCAGCGGGTCATTATCGAGGACCGGGACAAGAAGCTGCACCCGCACATCGAGGTCGTCCAAAAGAAGGGTGAGAAGGAAAAGCGCCTGCGGGACTTCGTGATCCCCGAGGGAGCGCAGCTGACGGTCGAGGACGGCCAAGAGGTGTACGCCGGCCAGGTGCTCGCCAAGGTCTCCCGAGAGGCGTACAAGACCCGGGACATCACGGGCGGCCTGCCGCGCGTGGCCGAGCTGTTTGAAGCCCGGCGGCCCAAGGATCCGGCCACCATCTCGGAAATCGACGGCACCGTCCGGTTCGGCGAGATCAAGCGCGGGAAGCGCGAAGTGTACGTCCATCCGGAGGAGGGGGAGCCGCAGCTGTACGAGGTCCCGGCCGGCAAACACTTGCGCGTCCACGAGGGCGATCGCGTGCGGGCCGGCGACCGGCTCACCGAAGGTCCCGTGAACCCGCACGACATCCTCCGCATCAAGGGGCCGCGCGCGGTGCAGGAGTACCTGCTAAACGAGGTACAGGAGGTGTACCGGCTGCAGGGCGTGAAGATCAACGACAAGCACATCGGGGTGATCGTGCGCCAGATGCTGCAGAAGGTCCGGGTGGTGGAGCCCGGCGACACGATGTTCCTCGAGGGCGAGCATGTTGACAAACTCACGTTCCGCGAGGTCAACGAGCGCGTCGTGAAGAAGGGGGGACGCCCCGCGACGTCCGAGCCGCTGCTCCTCGGCATCACGAAGGCGAGTCTGACCACGCAGTCCTTCATCTCGGCCGCCTCCTTCCAGGAGACGACCCGCGTGCTGACGGACGCGGCGATCCGCGGGGCCAAGGACGATCTGCTCGGCCTGAAGGAGAACATCATCATCGGGCACTTGATTCCGGCCGGCACGGGCATTTACCGGTATCACGACATCGAGATCGAGCCGCCCGAGGGCTTCGAGCCTCCCCCGCCCCCGTCCGAGCCCGCGTCGGGCGCCGTGCCCAGTCCCTTCCCCGAAGAGGTGGAAGCAGACTAGGCCAAGTTCACGGCAGCGCGGCACAGATCGGTTGCGCGCCCGGTGGCAGCTCACCGGGCGCGCGGCGCGTTCGGGAGAGGCCCGAGCGCACGGGCGCGGGGTTGACCTAAGTAAAGATCACCGGCTATCTTGCGAGTCTCTTTCCCGAAAAGTTGCATTGGGTCATGCCGACGATTAACCAGCTCGTCCGTCACGGGCGGCGCGATGTCGCGAAGAAAGAAAAAGCGCCTGCGCTTCGCGGCAATCCGCAGAAGCGCGGCGTCTGCACGCGGGTTTATACCACCACCCCGAAGAAGCCGAACTCGGCGCTTCGGAAGGTCGCCCGCGTGCGGCTCACGAATGGGTTTGAGGTGACCGCCTACATCCCGGGCGAGGGCCACAACCTGCAGGAGCACTCGATCGTCATGATCCGCGGCGGCCGCGTGAAGGACTTGCCCGGGGTGCGCTACCACATCATCCGCGGCACGCTCGATGCGGCCGGCGTGAACGAGCGCAAGCAGTCGCGGTCGAAGTACGGGGCCAAGCGGCCGAAGGCGGCGGCCAAGTGAGCCGGCGCAAGCGGACGGTAAAGCGATCGGTGCCGGCCGACCCGCGGTACGACAGCCAAACCGTCTCCAAGTTTTTGAACAACCTGATGGAGAAGGGCAAGAAGTCGCTGTCGGAACGGATCTTCTACGAAGCGATGGACATGATTGAGCAGCGCACCGGACAGCCGGGCGTGAACGTGTTCAAACAGGCGCTCTCGAACGTGAAGCCCGCGCTCGAGGTGAAATCCCGGCGGGTGGGTGGGGCGACCTATCAGGTGCCGGTCGAGGTACGGCCCGAGCGGCGAACCGCGCTCGGGATGCGGTGGCTCATTCAATACAGCCGCGCGCGCCGCGAGAAGACGATGGCGGAGCGTCTGGCGGCTGAAGTGATCCTCGCCTCCAAGGGCGAGGGGGAAGCGATCAAGAAGCGAGAGGACACGCACCGGATGGCGGAGGCGAATCGTGCCTTCGCGCACTACCGGTGGTAGCGTAGGGACAAGAACCGCGTCCAGGGAGGTCGCCCTCCCGGATGATAGCGGAGCGAGACCGGCCCCACCGTGGGCGTCGCGGTCGCCCCGCCTTTTTGCTGACTGAAGGAAGGGTATGTCGCGCACAACGCCGCTCGAACGTCTTCGGAATATCGGCATCATGGCCCACATCGATGCCGGGAAAACGACTACGACCGAGCGCATCCTCTACTACACGGGCCGCACCTACAAGCTGGGCGAGGTGCACGAAGGCACGGCCACGATGGATTGGATGGAGCAGGAGCAGGAGCGCGGCATCACGATCACCTCGGCGGCCACGACGACGTTCTGGCCCCGGCGCGGGGAGCTGTTCCGCATCAACATCATTGATACGCCCGGGCATGTGGACTTCACGGTGGAAGTGGAGCGCAGCCTGCGCGTCCTCGACGGGGCGATCACGGTGCTCGACGCCGTGGGCGGCGTCGAGCCCCAGACCGAGACCGTGTGGCGCCAGGCCGACCGGTATGGCGTCCCGCGCATCATCTTCGTGAACAAGATGGACCGCGTCGGTGCGGACTTCGACATGTGCGTGAAGATGCTCCGCGAGCGCCTGGGCGCGAAGACGGCGCCGATCCATCTGCCGCTCGGGGCCGGGGAGCTGTTCACGGGGCTCGTCGACATCATCCGCCAGGTCGAGATCGTCTACGACGACGAGACCCTCGGCAAGAAGTATGTGGAAGGCCCGGTGCCCGCCTCCCTCCAGCCCCGCGTGGCGGAGCTGCGGCGCGAACTTCTCGAGGCGACGGTCGAGCAAGACGACGCGATTCTCCGCAAGTACTTGGACGGGCAGGAGCTCACGGAAGAGGAGATTCTCACCGTCGTGCGGAAGGCGACGATCGCGGGCCAGGTCGTGCCGGTGCTCTGCGGCGCCGCGTTCAAGAACAAGGGCGTGCAGGCCCTGCTCGACGCGGTGGTGGATTTCCTGCCGGCGCCCGTCGACATCCTCCCCGTCCAGGGACACTTGCCGCATCACGACGGGACGCACGACACGCGTGCGGCGAACGACGAGGCGCCGTTCAGTGCGCTCGCGTTCAAGATCATGACCGACCCGTACGTCGGAAAGCTGACCTTCTTCCGAGTCTACTCGGGCGTGCTCGCGGCCGGGTCCTACGTCTACAACAGCACCAAGGACCGCAGGGAGCGCATCGGCCGCTTGCTCCAGATGCACGCAAACAAGCGCGAGGAGATCGAGGAGGTCCGCGCTGGGGACATCGCGGCCGCGATCGGGCTCAAGGATACGCGGACCGGCGACACGCTCTGCGACGAAGAGCATCCGATCATTCTCGAGGCGATGCGCTTCCCCGAGCCCGTGATCTCGGTCGCGATCGAGCCGAAGAGCAAGGCGGACCAGGACCGGCTCGGCGTGGCACTCGCGAAGCTGTCGGAGGAGGATCCGACGTTCCGCGTGCACGGCGACGCGGAGACCGGCCAGACGATCATCAGCGGCATGGGCGAACTGCATCTCGAGATCATCGTCGACCGCATGAAGCGGGAGTTCAAGGTCGGGGCGAACGTCGGTCGGCCCCAGGTCGCCTACCGCGAGACGATCCGCAAGCGCGTCGAGAACGTCGAGGGGAAGTTCATCCGGCAAACGGGGGGCCGCGGCCAGTACGGGCACGTGGTCATCAACGTCGAGCGCGCGCAGCCCGGCGAAGGCTTCATTTTCGAGGACAAGATTGTCGGCGGGGTGATCCCGCGCGAGTACATCGGGCCGGTGGAACAGGGCGTGAAGGAAGCGCTCGAGAACGGCGTCCTCGCGGGGTACCCGGTGGTCGACGTCAGGGTGGAGCTCATCGACGGGTCCTACCACGACGTCGACTCGAGCGAAATGGCCTTCAAGATCGCGGGATCGATGGCCGTCAAGGACGCCGCCCGGCAGGCGAGCCCCGTGCTGCTCGAGCCCATCATGGACGTCGAGGTCGTGACCCCGTCGGACTACATGGGGGACGTGATCGGCGACCTCTCGGGGCGTCGCGGGAAGATCGGCGGCATGACCCAGCGTGGCGAGGCACAGGTCGTGGCCGCGAGCGTACCGCTGTCGGAGATGTTCGGGTACTCGACGGCGCTGCGTTCGATGAGCCAGGGGCGCGCGGTCTACAGCATGCAGTTCAGTCACTACCAGGAAGTGCCGAAGTCCAAGGCCGACGAGATCGTCTCGAAGGTCAAGGGCTGAGGCTACCAGCAACCGTTTCGGGACGCGAGAGTCATGGCCAAAGCGAAGTTTGAGCGGACGAAGCCGCATGTGAACGTGGGGACGATTGGGCATGTGGACCACGGGAAGA
>Ga0209415_10010865_pt1 | contig 15415 bp, 14 predicted proteins | sample PeaSoiSIISIP2007_FD_187696 | JGI IMG/M metagenome (GOLD analysis project Ga0209415, IMG submission 187696) | Peat soil microbial communities from Weissenstadt, Germany - SII-SIP-2007 (SPAdes) (version 2) | ecosystem: Environmental > Terrestrial > Soil > Wetlands > Peat | place: Germany... | reverse complement strand
AGCTCAATTGGATAGAGCATCAGTCTTCGGAACTGAGGGTTGGGGGTTCGAGCCCCTCCGGGGCCGCCATCTCTGAAAAATGGTTTTGTAGGGACAGCCGCCTTCGGCTGTCCGTCGAGCGCAGCTCGACGGGTTTGCTTACCTCCATGCCCCGCTGAAAAAAAGACTCGGGCCTTCGTCCCGAGGACAGCCGAAGGCGGCTGTCCCACATGGCATACGAGGCAGCCGAAAACCCTTATATCGCAGGCTTTCCGGCTGAGATAGAATCCTCCCTCAGCTTTTCGCCGTTTGAAACGCATCTTCCATTTCGGCGCGTCGTTGTTCCACCTGGGCCCGCTGGAGGAGCGCCTGCTCGAGGCTCTGTGGGAGTGCGGCCCCGCCACCGTCCGCGATCTGCTGAACGGCGACGGCGCCTGTCAGGACCTGGCTTACACGACGGTGATGACCACGCTCGACCGCCTCTTCAAGAAGAATCTGTTGGCGCGCGAGGTGGAAGGCCGCGCCTTTCGTTACACCCCGCGCTTCACTCGCGAGGAACTGCACCGGGAAGTCGCCGGTGAGGCGTTCCGGCAATGGATGGACGCGAGCCCGGCATCGTCGTTGCCGTTGTCTTATCTCGTAGAGGTCCTAACCGAGCGTGACGCGCAGTTGCTCGACGACCTGCGCGAGGTGGTCGAAGCCAAACGCCGGCAGTTGCGCAGTGGTCAGTTGCGCGACCGCAAGGCCCGCAACGAATCCAAACCCAAGGACAAAGCCTGATGTTCGCCGCCCGCGGTATCGCCGTCTCCTTCTCAGTCCTCGTGATGGTGTACTGCGCTCTATCGCTCGCCGTGTGCCTCGCCTGGCGCACGGTCTGGCTGCGCAGCCAGCAGCATCCGGCTCGGCGCGTCGCGGATTTGCTGTTTGCCTTGCGGATGTTGCCGCTGGCCGCAGCAGCCGTAATCACGGCAACCTTCATCGTGCCCTCTTTTCTTCTGCTGGAGCCGCGCGCCATTGACGAACCCCTGGGCGGAATGTCTCTGGCGCTGGGGATTAGCGGAGCGATGCTCGGGGTTTTTGGGGTTGTGAACGCCAGCATGGCGCTCCGCCGAGCTTCCCGCACCATTGCGATGTGGACCAGCGCGGCGCGCCGGGTCGGGTCCCGCGCTCCAATTCCGGTTCTGCGAATTTCCCAAGCCCTTCCGGCAAAGACCGTCCCTGCTCTGACGGCCGCCGGAATTGTTCGTCCCAAAATCCTGCTGTCCGGCGCCGCAGAATCCATGCTGACCGCCAATGAATTGCGGACGGCATTGAATCACGAACTGGCGCATATACGCCGCCGCGACAACCTGAAAAAACTTCTACTGCGCGTCGTGACCTTTCCTGGGATGACCGGCCTGGAAGCCGCCTGGCTCGAAGCCACCGAGATGGCCGCCGATGACGCAGCAGTCTCCAGCGCCGGCGAAGCGCTCGACCTCGCGGCAGCCCTGATCAAACTGTCGCGCTTGAGCCCGGTCGAGCCTTCCGCCGATCTGACCGCTGCCCTGGTGCACAGCCCCGCTTCGATCATGAACGCCCGCATCGAACGCCTGATCGCCTGGAGAGACGACCGGCTTGCGTTGCCCGAGAAATTCTCTCCGTGGTACGGACTCGGCGCAGCACTGGCCACAGTCGCAGTCTTCGCCGTAACCTACAGCCAGTTGCTGGCGCAGGTGCACACCGCGACGGAGTGGCTGGTGCGCTAAGGGCAAGTTTTTCCTTTTCTTAGGTTCTCCTAGAACCTCTATTTTCCTACAAAGGATGACACTCAAGACGGGGGATTGTGCTCGGCAAAGCGATCAGCTGCGGCACGTTGAAGAAGGATTCCAAAGTACTTTACCCGGACCACAGTCGTTTCTAGAACACCATCGCGCAAGATCCCCCAGGAATGCTGTCGCCAAAGCCCGTCCTGAGTAAGGGCATAGCCCGTGGCGATGGCGACAATTCCGAACCTGCGTTTCTTCCAGACGGATGCCACATTTTGATGGCACGAACTGGCATTCATGACCTTCAGTTTGATCGGTCCACCTGTGAGAAACCCTGTTTCCAGTAGCATCGGGACGTCTGGGTCACGTTTAGGAGGCGCAACGAGGAAATCTCCGCCGAGTCGCAAGAGCAACGCCTTAAGACGCTTTAAGTCGGGTTGCTCACTTACGGCCTTACGAAGTCGGCGTCGCAGGTGCTTCTCTTGTTCAGGTGTCATCGCACGCGAAAGCTTACCACGCGTGCCAATTCTGACCGCTTATGATCCTCAGAAATTCACTCTCACGCCCAACTGCGCGGCGAACGGAATCCCCACGGTTGTGCCGGGGCCGAAGAAGTCACCCAGGCCGCCGCCGGGAATCTCCAGCTGTTTGAAGCTGGTGACGGGCTGGAGTTGGTTACAAGACGGAAAATCGAGACAGATGGTGGTCGCGTTGCCCGCCGTGATGTCGCTGGGAATCAGGGGCAGAGCGCTGATATTCGCCACGTAATTCGCGCCCGGATTATTACGGTTAAAGACGTTGAAGAACTCGGCGAAGGGACGAACTTCCCAGCGGTCGCCGAACCTGAACGGCCGCGTGACCCGCAGATCCATCTGGATGTAAGGCGTGCCGCGAAAGGCGTCGAGAGCGGTGGACTTGCCCCTTACCTCGATCCGCTGGCTGTTATCGGACGTCGTGATAGTAAAAGGCCGCGCGGACTCGGCTTGCGTCATGGTCGTCAGTTCAAAGCCGCCGGGGATGTGGACCGTGCCCGCCAGCACAAACCGGTGTCGAACATCTTCGCCCGACGGGCCGTAGTTGCCTGGCGCGAACGCGTTCAGCGGATCGCAAACTCCATTCACATAGTCAAACAGTTCGCCCAGCACGCATCCCCAAGTCTGCGCCTTGGCCAAAGTGTAATTTGCGACCAGATTGAATCGATCCGTCACGTTCCCTTGCAGATGCAGCATGAGCGCGTTGTAACTGGAGCGGTTGTCGGACCGGAAAACGGTAGCTGCGGTCGGAGAAACAAACGGATACGCGCGATAAGCGTGATTGCCTTCTTCGTGGGTGTAGTCCGCGCTCGCGGTCCAGTTCGCGTTGAACGCATGCTGCACTCCGCCGGTCGCATGAAGCGCGTAAGGAGTCTTGTAGTTGGGATCGATCAGGGCGGCCGGAGGATTCGGCCCTCCGTTCACCGCCTGCAACGCGGCGGCCCAGCCATTCTGCGCGAGATCGTTGAAGAAAAGTCCGAAGCCCGCGCGGGCCACCGTGCGCCCGCTGTTCCCCGGCGAATAGGCCAGTCCTACTCGCGGCCCGAATTGCTTGCGATCATCCTGCGGAGCACGCAGAGCGAGTCCAAACGAAGGCAGCAGAGAAAACGAGGGGTTCAGTCTCTGGTCGTGTCCCGAAGCGATGAACAGGCCGACAGTAGTTTGCCAGCGCAGTCCGTAGTTGACCGTGAGATGGCGCGACACTCGCCACGAATCCTGCGCGTAAAGCGCGAGCCGCTGGACATTTTGCGAGAAGGTGCCATCGCTTGCTGGAGTGGTCGCAGCTCCGTTCGCATAGTCGACGGGGAACCGCGCCAGATTCGTGGCATTCAACGTGTAGTACGTCGGATCGCTGGGAAATGAGTACAGTGTCTCCTGATTCCCCGGAAACGCCCCTCCCAGCACCGGCTCGTGAATAAAGTTCACGCCGAACTTGAGCGACTGGTCGCCCGTAGCGTGGCCGAGGTCGTAGCGGAATTGATATTTCTGCTGATTGCGCAGCGATGGGAACAGCGTAATCGGAGTGGCGAACTGGTTGTCGCCATAAGTCTCGTAACCCGACACCGTCAGCGTCGTCGAACTGAATGGAAACGCGAGCGCAAACCCCAGCGTGGAATTCCGCGTCTGCGTCAGGTGCAGCAAGCTGGCATCGAAGACGAACGTGCCCAGCCAAGTCGGGCTGAAACCGTAGGTATTGCTCACGACGCTGTTCCAGTAGTTGTTGTGCGTGGTCAGTCCGGTCGAGGGCAGAGTCCCTTGCTGCACCAGCGCATTGTGAGTCAGGTAACTGTCTTCCGATGTCCGCAGAAACCACTGCGATTTCGCCGACTGCGCCCAGTCGAACCGCACCGAGCCAATGTAGTCGCGAAACGGAATCGGCACGTTCTGCGGAACCGTGATCGACGGCACGCCTGGAATCAGCCCGTCGGCGGCGATCTGCGCCAGCGCTTTGAACTCGCCGAGGCTGTTGGGGCTGTAGGCAATGCTGGCGTTTTCGTGGACATATTCCAAAGAAGAAAAGAACCAGATCTTGTCCCGCACGACCGGCCCACCCACCGCGGCAACATAGTTTTGCCGCGAGAACGGTTGCTTGGGATTGGGCGCGGGATTCTCGATCGGAAACCGCGCATTCAGGTCGGCCGCCCGCTCGTAGAACGCTCCGCTGCCGTGCCATTCGTTCGTCCCGCGCTTGGTCGTGATAACGACCGATCCCGCCGTGGTCCCGCCCGTGTCGGCGTCTTCGTTCGCCGTACGCACAGCGAATTCCTGAATCGCGTCCGGCGAGAAGTTCTGCAGAAATCCGCCAATCCAGTCGTCGGAGTTGTCGCCGCCATCCACGGACAGATCGTTGTTCAGCCCCGAACTTCCGCCCGTCGAAACTGCCGTGATCCGCGCCTTGGTTGGATCGGAAGGCTCCACCGGCTCGGTTCCCGGAGCCAGGTATGCAATGTTCGCGAAACTGCGTGCGGCGAGGGGAAGCGTCTGCAAATCCCGGCTGCTGATCACTCCCTGATGTACCACGCTGACCAGGTCAATCGGTTGCGTTGTGATGGAAGAATTCTGGCCCTGCACGGAGACGCTTTCTCCCGGAGCCGCAGCCTTCAGCGTAACCGTGACTTCGCGCACCGAACTGACGGCGATGGAAACGTCCGCCTGCGCCGGAGCGAATCCCGTCGCGCTCACCGTGAGGTGATAAGCGCCCGGAAGCAGATCATCCAGCCGAAACTCGCCGCGGTCTTCGCTGGCGGCCTCGCGCTGCATGGAGGAATCGACCGACCGCACTACGATCCTGGCTGCAGGTATGCGGGCGCCGGTCACGTCCTGCACTGTGCCGCGCAGCGAGCCCCTGGGGTTTTGGGCTTGAAGAACGGCGGCCAACACGAACGCCGACAACATGACGAGGCACGATGTGCGAAACAATTTCTCTCCTGAGGGTCTCCAAGGGCCGAGCGGTCACCCAGTTGGAAAGCGAGGTTAACTTGAAGAAGCGACCTACTACCAGCCATGGTAGAGATGGGTGGGGCAACTCCGCATCAGGTACCGCAACTCCGCCGCCCACCTTGGAGATGCACTCCCGTCGGCTCTTCCCTCTCAATTTCCTAAAGTCCCGTTAGCCGTGGCCGATGGACTGAAAGACCGCATGGTGAGGGGTACCCCTTTTTGTAATCGCCGTCCGCACGCTCCATTGCGCGATTGCGAGATGGCGGATTTCGCGTGATATGTGGCCGTCGTCAGAATCCGCAATGCTTGTTCGTCGGAGAATCCAGCTATGAACCAAATTGCAACCAAACCGGACTCGCAGGATGAAAGTCTGAAACATCTTGGTCTGAACAATCTCGGTAACGTCTATTGGGACTTGCCCACGTCAGCTCTCTATGAAGAGGCCATTCGACGGTATGAAGCCGCTTTAGGCCATCTGGGACCGCTCGTCGTGCGCACCGGGCAATACACTGGCCGTTTGCCCAAGGACAAGTTTCTGGTTCGCGAGCCTTCCAGCGAGAACAAGATCGCGTGGGGCAAAATCAATCGCCCGCTGGATCCAAACAAGTTTGACGCGCTCAAGCACCGGCTCTGCGCCTATCTCCAGGGCAAAGACATTTTCATTGAGAACTGCTACGCGGGAGCGGACCAACAGTATCGCGTCCCCATTCGCATCATTAGCGAGCGCGCCACCGCGGCCCTGTTTGCCCGCACCATGTTCATCCGCGAACTGGATTCGGAAAAGCTGGCGCGACACGTCCCGGAATTCACCGTGCTGCACGCGCCCAGTTTTCACGCCGACCCGGAAATTGACGGCACGCACTCCGAAGCGTTCGTGCTGATGCACTTCGGCAAGAAGCTGATTCTGATCGGCGGTACGGCGTACGCCGGAGAAATCAAGAAATCGATTTTCACGGTAATGAATTATCTGCTGCCGCAAAAAGGTGTGATGGCCATGCACTGTTCCGCGAATTACGGCAGCGATGAAAAGGACGTGGCCATTTTCTTCGGTTTGTCAGGCACGGGAAAAACCACGTTGTCCGCCGATCCCGACCGCACCTTGATCGGCGACGACGAACACGGCTGGAGCGATGACGGCACCTTCAATTTCGAAGGCGGTTGCTACGCCAAAGTCATCAAACTGTCGCCCGAAGGCGAGCCCGAGATTTACGAAACCACGCGGCGTTTCGGCACGATCCTCGAAAACGTTACCATGGACATGCGCACCCGCCACGTCGATCTGGACGACGCCTCGCTCACCGAAAACACACGCGCCGCTTATCCCATCACGCATATTCCAAATATGACGCTTTCCGGCAAAGCGGGACATCCCAAGCACATTCTCATGCTCACTTGCGATGCCTTTGGCGTTCTTCCCCCGCTGTCGCGCCTCACGCCCGCACAGGCCATGTATCATTTCCTTGCCGGTTATACCGCCAAAGTCGCGGGCACGGAGGCTGGAATCAAAGAACCGCAGGCGACGTTCAGTCCCTGCTTCGGCGCCCCGTTCATGGCCCTGCCCCCGGCGGTGTATGCCAAACTCCTCGGCGAGAAAATTGCCCGGCACAACGTGGATGTGTGGCTGGTCAACACCGGTTGGAGTGGCGGCCCTTGCGGACAAGGTCACAGGATCAAACTCGAATTCACCCGCGCCATGGTCAAAGCCGTTCTGTCCGGCGCGCTCAACAAAGCGGCCACTACAACCGATCCGGTGTTTGGAATCGCGGTGCCGCGCTCCTGTCCGGGGGTGCCGGACGAAATTATGAACCCGCGGAATACGTGGCAGGACAAAGCTGCCTATGACCGCAAAGCGCGCGAACTGGCCGTCATGTTCGAGAAAAACTTTGCGGAGAATGCCGGCGATGCCTCCGCAGAAATCAAGGCGGCAGGCCCGAACCCAACAGATCTGACAGCCCCCAGGGCTGCGGGAGCGCCGGGTTAACCGGACTGCCAGGATTCCGTTCCGGCTAGCCGATTCCTGACCTCCGTCTCACATGGGTTAGAATCCGGCACACCAGAATGTGCTCGCGCTTCGGAAGGGCTCCGCCATGACCGACATCGCTCGCCTGTTTCAGGCATTCCTTGCTCCTGCTCTCTTCGTTTCTGCAACTGCCTTGCTGGTTCTCTCGATCAACGTCCGGCTTATGGGCATCGTTAGCCGGTTGCGACAGTATGTGCACGCCAAGCATGATGCCGTCAAGAATAACCGACTGCAAGAAGCCGAGGCCTACACCGCCCAGATCGGCTTTATCGAGCAGCGCGCGGAAATGATTCGGCGCTGCTTCCTTCTGGTGCTGATCTCTCTTGCTGGCACGATTGTGTCCTGTCTGCTCATGGGGTTCGGTCTTTACTGGAAAGATGCCGCGGTCGCGGCGGTCGTCGTTTTTGTTCTGGCAATGATTTGTTTGCTGATCGGAACTTTGTACTACATTCGAGAAGTTGTCGTGGCCCTGAGTTCGGTACACAACGAGGCGCACGATTTGCGCTTCATGGACCTCGGCATCCCCCCCGAGATCCGCAGCCACAGTCCGCTCTAGACGGCCATCTCTACGGATCCTTTCTAGTCCGACCACCGCTGCGGCGTCCGGTCCCAGCGATGCTTCTTCAGTTCCGCGAGCAGCGTTTTGTCCAGAGGCCCCGCGTCACTCGTGGCAATATTCTGCCGCACGTGCTGCCCTTTCCGCATCCCGGCAATCGTCGTGCTCACCGCGGGATGCGACAGGATGAAGCGCAGCGCCATTTCCGGCAGCGTCATCCCTGCAGGCAAAATCTCTTTCAGCTTGTCGACCCGCTTGACCGTCTTCGCCAGGTTCTCAGGGCCGAAATATCCCGCGCGCCAGTCGCCTTTTGGGAAGTGGGTTTCGAGCGTCATCTTGCCGCCGAGGCTGCCTTCGTCCAACGGCACGCGGGCTATTACGCCGACGTTGAGTTCCCGGCAAACCGGGAAGAGTTCATCCTCCGGCGCCTGGTCGAAGATGTTGTAAATCACCTGCACCACATCCACCAGACCGGTGCGTAAAGCCTTAATGCCGTTCTCCGGCTGCCAGCGGTTGATGCTTAGGCCGAAGAAATGAATCCACTTGTCGCGCTTCAGTTTTTCCACCGTGGAGCGGAACTCAGGCACACTGGTCCACGAATCGTCCCAGACATGAAATTGCAACAGATCGATCGTGTCCACCCCCAGCTGCTTGCGGATGAGGTCGGCATACTTGAAAACGTGGGCCGGTGAAAAAACCTCGCTGTACTTGTATTCCGGCAGCGCAGGCCACCGGTCGTTGCCGGGAGGAATCTTCGAGGCAGCATAGAGCCGCTTGCCCGAATTCCGCGCCATCATCTCGCCCAGCAGGCCGTCGCTTTTGCCCTCGCCATAAGCCCATGCTGTATCGAAAAAATTGCAGCCCAGATCGACCGCCAGCTGCATCGCAGCCAGAGATTCCCTATCGTCGGAGCCGCTCCACCCGCTCATTCCCCACAGCCCGTGGGCGATGTCGCTGACGTCGAAACCGGTACGGCCAAGCTTGCGGTATTTCATGATGGCGTCCTCCAAGAAATATCCGTTCCGGGAAGAGGTTCAGAAGCGGACTGACCAGCATATATCGAACTACAGATTCCCGCCCAACCGTCCGCCCCTAGCCGATCTATTTCTAGCCGATCTATCTGGAAAATGACGCCTTGCTGGTTTTTCGATAGCAGGCATCGAAATTTTGCGGCCTCGTTCCAGCTCCCGAGGTGTTTAATGAACCTAGATCATAAAGATGGAGGTCCTCCCCCAATGAAATCTGAATATCCTTATAACCCAACGCCCGGCAAGAAAGACGAACTGATCGCACCGCCGCCCTCCCGTTTTATCGACGAGAAAATCTCGGACGAGTCGGGCACGGAAACGAAAACCGACAGCGCGCTGGCGCCGGCGGGTCTCAAGAATCCTTTCTGGAACTAATCTCGGCCAGCGCCGGTTGGTCGCAACGCAGATTTGCAGCAGTGATCTAAGACGACGATTGGCGCTTTTTCCCCTTACAAACCGGCCTACCGCAAGATGGGCAGGCACAGACACGGCCGGATCGCGAAGTCCAGCCCTGACATCTCTTCCACCGCAGGATGCAGAAGCGAATCGCGGCAGGGCTCCAGTGTGATCACAAATGGCAGCGAGGCCTTGTCAAAGCCCGGCTTCTGCAGCAAAGAGTCGATGTTCAGGCGATGCGCGGCCAGGATCTGCGCCAGCCGCGCCACGATGCCCGGCTGATCGCGCACAAAAAACCGCAAATACCACGGTGTCTCGAAATCGCTGCTGATCCCCAGTGTAGAGACGTAGCTTGCTACATCTCTCTTGCCCCCACCGCCGGACAGGCTCTCTGCCACGAACATCAAATCGGAAACCACGGCCACGGCCGTGGGATCGCCGCCGGCGCCGGCGCCGAGAAAAGCCATGTCTCCGCCGTACTGGCCCGAAGTGAGCACCAGGTTAAGATTCCTCTGCACGCGTCCGAAGGGTGAGTCGGTAGGAACCACGCACGGACCAACGTCGGCGAACAGAGTGTCACCCTTCAAGTCAGCCCGCGAAATCTGGCGAATGGTACAGCCCAGCTCCGCCGCGTAATCGAAGTCGACCGCGTCCACCGATCGAATGGTGCGGGCGCGAATCGATTCCGGCGTAACCTGCGTGTGCAACCCCGCGAGCGCCAGAATCGCGAGTTTGGCGCGCGCGTCGCCGCCATCCAGATCCTCCGAGGCGTCGGCCTCGGCATATCCCCGAGCTTGCGCTTCTTCCAGCGCTTCGCTGAAGGGAATGCGCGCGTTTTCGATCCGGCTCAGAATGTAATTGCATGTACCGTTCAGGATGCCCGCAATGCCGTGCAGCCGGTCTCCGCACAACCCGGTGCGCAGCGCTGGAAGAACCGGGACCCCTCCGGCCACCGACGCGCCGAACTCGATCTGGCATCCCTTGCTGCTGGCCAGTTGCAGAAGCTCGGGGCCGTGGCGCGCAATCAGTTGCTTGTTCGCCGTCACCACCGACTTGCCCGCCTCCAGCGCGCTCCGCACGATCTGTCCGGCGGGATTCAGGCCGCCGATCAGTTCGATCACGATCTCGACATCCGAGTTCAGCACAGACTGCACGTCGTCCGTCCAAACCACGTCGCTCGGAACCCAGGCCTGCTTCTTTCTTTCCACGTTGCGGTTGCAGATGTGGGTGAGCTTCAGAGATCCGCCGCCGTCTTCGCACAGAATCTTGGCCACTGCGCGGCCCACGCTTCCAAAGCCGATCAGCGCAACGCGGCAGGCGGAGCTTTGTTCCGGGCTCTTGGATGTGGCCGCATTCGCCGCCGGTTTTGAAGTTCGCTTGGGCAAGGAGTCTCTCGCTGAGAAAATGGAATCCCTTATCATACGTGCGACCTGTGATTATCGGAAGCTGCAAACTGCATTGCGCGGCACTCACGCAGCTTCGACGTTCGACGCAGGGAGAACCATCTCTGCCAGCCTGAAAGCGTTTTGCCGGCGCGTTTTTCGGCTATGATCACTGCCTCCATGTGGACCGTCCGCCATCACCGCTCGCGCAGTGCGCTTCTCGCCGTTCTCCTGATGCTATTGTCCGGCTGCAAAACGAAAGAGGGCGCGCCGCAGGCCGACCATCCCCGACTGACTCCGAGCGTGGTTCTGCGCGACGTCACATTCCATAGCGCGGCTCTCAACCGCGACATGCAGTATCGTGTCGTCCTGCCTCTCAGAATGGCGCCAGGACAGAAGTTGCCGGTGGTCTACTTATTGCATGGCGGCGGCGGAGGCTTTCGCGACTGGACGAACGATTCCGACGTCGCGCACTTCGCGGAATCAGGCCTGATTCTTGTGATGCCCGAGGGCGCCTCATCGTATTACGCGAATGCCGTCGACCCACCGCAGGATCGCTACGAAGACTACATCGTCAGCGATCTGATCGCAGAGGTGGAGAGCAAGCTTCCGGCCACAACCGGCCGCTCGAACCGCGCGATCGTGGGCGTCTCCATGGGAGGGTTCGGAGCGGTGAAGCTGGCGCTGCGGCATCCTGAATTGTTCATTTTCGCGGGTGGAATCAGTTCCGCTATCGACGTCCCCCGCCGCGCGTTCTCTATCAAGCGACTGCAACAGTCACGCCATTACAACTCGATTTTCGGTTCCTCCGGAAGCCAGACGCGCCGCGACAACGATCCCTTCGCCTTGGCCCGGACTGCAAATCCTGAAGCAGCTCCATATTTGTTCCTGACCTGCGGCGAACAAGAGGGCCTGCTGCCTGCAAACCGCGAATTCGCCAAGCTGCTTGAGGCGCGTCACTTTCGGTACGAGTTTCATACCGTTCCCGGAGGCCACGACTGGAACCAGTGGAATGCCTGGCTTCCCACTTTGTTTCACAGCCTCGGTGAACACACGAATACCAAAGAGTCGACCCTCCAACAGCGGCCATGACCTGGCGGGGCGGCATCGCGGGCGGAATCGGCATCAAAGTTGGTATCATGGTGCCTGCCTGCTGCGAGTCCAATCCCGGCGGGAGCATCGCGGACCCGTCGTTCCAGAAGCGCCTGTTTTTGACGAGCTATGAGGCCGAAGTCTGGCCCGCGCGCAATAGTCCGCAAACCACGCCCGGCAGCGGGAGGAGAATGAATGATTCGAAAGTTCGTGACGGTTCCTGCATTCAGGGTCGTTCTGGTGTTCATCGCGGTGACGATTCTGGCTGGAGCCGCAACGGTCTTTGCTCAACCAGCCCAGGCCCAACCAGCCCAGGCGCAGCAAACTCCGGCCCAACAAACCCCGGCGCAGCAGCCACCGACCCAACCGCCCTCGGCCCAACAGCCCGCTCAGCAGCCGTCCAGCACGCAGGAAGCTTCGCCCGAAGAGATTGGTCCCGTGCGTAAGCCAAAGGTGAAAGACTACAAGAACTGGACTTTCAACGTAGGTGGCGGAGCCAGTCTCACCAACGGCACCACCGCGAATTTCGTGCGTGGCGGAGGGCCCATCGGGGCGGCCGGCGTCGCTCGCAACTACAGCAAGTATTTTGGATTCCGCCTGGATTTCCAGTTCGACAACCTACCTCTGCGCAATTCCGCGCTGGAACTGGCGCAGGCCCCGGGGGCCACGAGTCATGTCTACTCGTTCACGCTCGATCCCATCCTCAATGTTCCGGCCACGAAGACTTGGGGCGGGTACGTCCTGGCCGGGCCGGCCTTTTTTCATCGATCGGGCAAGCTGGATTCCTCCACTGCGATTCCGGGATCGGCCTGCAACCCTTTCTTCCTTTGGTGGGGGCCGTGCCTGAACGGGAACATGCCCGTGAGTGGACAATTTCTCAAGGCGAACCAGAACGAATTTGGCGAAAACTTCGGCGGCGGCATAACGCGTAAGATCAATTCGAATCTGGAGTTCTACGCCGAGTTCCGTTATCTGCATGGCAAGCACTACGGCATCACCACCGACTTGCGCCCCATCACCATTGGTGTGCGCTGGTAGCGTCGGCCGGTTTATGAGCGTGCGACAACTTTTGTCTACTCTCCACGCCTCAGTCTTCAACGAACGACTTGAGCCTGGACAGAGCGTGATCCCACTGCTCGGAAACGAAATCGAGATATTCCTGAATTCCCGCAATCGGCTGCGGGTCGAATTCGAACCGGCTTTCGCGGCCTACCCGGACGCTGTGTACGATCCCGGCCCTCTCCAGAACGCGAAGATGCTTGGTAATCGCCTGCCGCGTTAGCCTCGAGCCCTTGTTTAACTGAGAGTTGGTGAGCTGAGAGATGGAACGAGGCTGCCCAGAAGAGAGTTTCGTCACCAACGCCAGCCGCGTTTCGTCGCCCAATGCGGCAAATACGGGTGAACGAGGCCGCGGTCTGGCGGCAATATTGCTACGACGCTTGGGCGACATGTTTTTCGATGTTCTTCATTTGCTCTGCCCAGCCGCCCTCGTTCCTGCGGAATGCTTCCAGCCGGCGGTTGCTGGGAATCTTGTCGAAGCCAGACTCCGTGAGTACCAGCAATGTGCCGCTCGCGGTCTTCTCCAGCCTGAATTCAACGAGCGTGGGCGTTTCCTTCGAATAGTCAGCTCTTGGATCAACCGCATAAGGATGCCACGTGAAGGAAAACAGCCGTTCGGGCTCCATCTTCTGCACCACGGCCTCCCATTTCAAGTGCTCGTAGCCGGGATAGGTGATGTGGCCGCGTGAGATCTGACCCGGTACGAATGGGCCATCCAGTTTCACGCGAAACCACTCACCAAACTCCCGGTAATCCGTGAGCGCACGCCAGACCCGTGGAACCGGCGCCTTGAGTTCGATGCGCTTCTCAATACGGTCGTCCATATTACGCAACCTCCGGGTTGCATATTAATCGAGGGGACCGCAGAATGCAACTGTTTGGTTGCTTATCATGCCAGCGCGAGCGAATTTCCCAGTGCTGATTACTCGGGATTCGTGCGGTAATTCCAAAGATCCCCGGTCTGCTTTTGTAGCTGCACGAACGATGAAGCAGGCACAGGCTGTGCGACTGCGGGCTCTGCATTCGCTTCACGCACGGCCGATTCGACAATGGCGTGCGATGGCGCCAGCGAGCAGGCGGGATCGGTCACCGTGGCGTCTCCGGCCAGCAGGAACGCCTGACAGCGGCAGCCGCCGAAATCTTCACTGCGCCGATCGCAACTGCGGCACGGCTCAGGCATCCAGCCTTCGCCGCGGAAGCGGCGGAACGAAGACGATTCCTGCCAGATCCATTCCAGCGTCTTTTCGCGCACGTTCTCAAACGACAAGCCCGGCAGAACTTCCGCCGCATGGCACGGAAGCACCTTGCCCGCGGGATTGATCAGCATCAATCTTCGTCCCCAGCCTCCCATGCAGGCTTTGGGATACTTCGCGTAGTAGTCGGGCACAACGGAATCGATGCGAATTCGCCCCGCGAGCCGCTTTTCGGCGTCCGCCACGATCGCCACCGCTGTCTCAAGCTGCGCGCGCGTAGGCATCAGCGCGGCGCGGTTCGCCAGCGCCCAGCCGTAGTATTGCGTGTGAGCGATCTCGACGCGCTCCGGGTTGAGTTGCTCGATGAACGCGATCATCTCTTCCAGGTGATCGAGGTTCTGCCGGTGTACGACCAGGTTCACGGTGAACGCGATCTTTTTTTCACCAACCAGCCGGCGTATCGCACGCGACAGTTCGATTTTGTGCGCGTGCGCCTTCGCTCCGGCAATCCAGTTCGCAGCCTCTTCCCGCGAATCCTGAAAACTGACCTGAATGTGGTCGAGGCCGGCATCAACCAGCCCCTGCAGACGCTGTTCATTCAGCCCGATGCCTGAGGTGATGAGGTTGGTGTAGAGTCCCGCGGCACGCGCGGCAGAAATCAGTTCCGTCAAGTCGGTGCGAGCCAGCGGCTCGCCGCCTGTGAAGTGTGCGTGCAGCATGCCGAGCTTGCCGGACTGTTGGAAGACGCTCGTCCATTCGTCAGTCGAAAGTTCCGCTTGCGCGCCCGCCAACTCCAAAGGATTCGAGCAATAGACGCAGTGCAGCGGGCAGCGGTGCGTGACTTCGGCGATGAGGGCGAGAGGATTGGAAAGCATTGAGTAATTGTGTAATTGTGTAATTTGGATTTGAGCGCTTGATTCACCAGAAGCCTCGATATGCTTTTGATGTTCAATTGCCAAATTATAAAATTACCCAATTACCAAATTCTTAGTAGTCCACGATCCGCTTCTTCTGCAGTTGCTCCAGAAACACGCTGATATCCGCGCGAATCTTCGCGGGATCAGCCGTGTCGAATTGCTTCTGCAACTCCGCGATGATCTCGCCGAAAGTGCGCTGGCCGTCACAACGCTCCAGCACCTGGCGTCCGGTGCCCTGGAGATTGATCTTGCCTTCAGGGAACAGGATCACGCGATTTTCATCGCTTCCGCCCCACCGACATCCGACGGCGAGGCGCGGCTGGCTTGCATCTGACGGTGGTGCCATCCTAGCTACCCTCGATGAGAAACGCTCCGGGCGGCGGCCAACCGGGCTGCACGTAGGCGAAATAGAGCGCGTCGAGCTGCGCCCAGAGAATGTCGCACTTGTCGCGCAGTGCCTGAATGGCGAGTTCCTGCTCGGCCCGCGTCTTCGCATTCTCGTACACATAGTTGATCGCAAACTTGGCGTCTTCAGGGGCCTGTGTCAGGCGCGCCTCAAAGTACGCCAGCCCACC
>Ga0209415_10010864_pt1 | contig 15416 bp, 19 predicted proteins | sample PeaSoiSIISIP2007_FD_187696 | JGI IMG/M metagenome (GOLD analysis project Ga0209415, IMG submission 187696) | Peat soil microbial communities from Weissenstadt, Germany - SII-SIP-2007 (SPAdes) (version 2) | ecosystem: Environmental > Terrestrial > Soil > Wetlands > Peat | place: Germany... | reverse complement strand
TGGTGCCTGGGGGCGGATTCGAACCACCGACACGCGGATTTTCAGTCCGCTGCTCTACCAACTGAGCTACCCAGGCTAGGGCCAGGACGTCGAGGGAGGCCGTCTATAGGTGACGCCCCAAGCGGTGTCCAGCCGAGGAATCTTCAGGCCTCGTCGTCGTGGTCGTCACCGCCTTCCGCCTGCTCGGATTGCGGGGCGCCGGGGATCCGGTAGGCGCCTGAAAACCAACGCTGGAGATCGATATCGGCACAGCGTTTGGAGCAGAACGGGCGGAAGCGCGGGTCGAACGGTTTGCCACAGATGGGGCACGGCGGTTTGGTCACGGCCGATATCCCAACCCTTCGAGCAGGCTTGCGGTTTCATAGAGCGGCAGGCCGACCACGCCAGAATAGGACCCTGAGAGGCTGAGGACGACGGCGCCGGCCCGCCCCTGGATCGCATAGGCGCCGGCTTTGTCGCGCCACGCGTCGCCCGCGAGCAGGGTCGCGATGTCGCCCTCGGTCAGCCGCTTGAAGATCAGCCGGCTATCACTCAAACGCGCGCCCCGCCGGCCGTCCGGCGCGACGAGCGCGACCGCGGTCAGCACACGGTGGGCCCGCCCGGACAGGAGCGTCAGGAAGCGCTTCGCTTCGTCAACGTCACGCGCCTTGCCGAGCATGCGGCGGCCGACCGCAACGATGGTGTCGGCGGCGAGCACGAAGGCGCCGGGGTGGCGCGCGTGGGCGGCCTCGGCCTTCAGCCGCGCCAGCCGCCTGGCTGCCAGGCGCGGCGTCTCCTTGGCTTGCGGAGCCTCGTCGATGTCGGATGGATCGATCAGGTCTGGCTCGACGCCGATCTGGCGGAGCAGCGCGAGCCGCCGGGGGCTGGCGCTCGCGAGCACGAGCCGCGGACGCTCGGCCAGTCTACTTGAACCGATAGGTGATGCGGCCCTTGGTCAGGTCGTAGGGAGTCATCTCCACCAAGACCTTGTCGCCGGCCAGGACCCGAATGCGGTTCTTGCGCATTTTGCCGGCGGTGTGGGCGATGATCTCGTGATCGCCGTTGTCGAGCTTTACGCGGAAGGTTGCGTTGGGCAGGAGCTCGCTGACCGTGCCCGGAAACTCCAACAGCTCTTCTTTCGCCATGCGGCCTCTCTGACTGACGAACCATCGCAAGACGGCCCGCGCCGGCTGATCGTGACCGGGGCGCGAGCCTGGAAATCAGGCCATTCAAGTATAACGCATTCAGCCGCCGAACGTCGATGGCTTGCCGAAACGCGCGATGATGCGCGCCATGAGCCCGTCGCGGACGCCGCGATAGGCGTCGAGCACCCCCTCGCGCGACCCGCTCGCCAGCGTCGGATCGAATGTCGGCCAATAGTCGATCTCGACCGCCGCGGCGCGCGTCATCTCCACCGCGCGGTGGTGCGCCTCGGGCGTGAGCGAGATCACAAGGTCGAACGCGTTCGGGTCGAGGTCGTCGAAGCTCTTCGCGTGGTGGCGGCTCAAGTCGGCGCCGATCTCGCGCATGACCTCGACGGCGAATGGATCAAGCTCGCCCGTGGGCTTCAGCCCGCAGCTGTCGACGTAGATCTCCGTCCCGTAGAGCAGCTTGATCAACCCCTCGGCCATCGGCGAGCGGACGCGGTTCAGATTGCAGGCGAAGAGAACGGCGCCGGGCCGCGCGGCGACCGGCATCCCTAGCCCCGCCAGTGCAGGGCGCAGATGAGTGTGAAGAGGCGCCTAGCGGTGTCCAGGTCGGTCTCGACCTTGCCGGCCAGTCGTTCGCGCAGCAGAACCGAGCCCTCGTCGTGCAGCGCCCGGCGGCCCATGTCCAACGCCTCGATCTGTTGCGGCGTCGCGTTACGGATCGCGTCGTAATAGCTCTCGCATACCATGAAGTAATCTTTGATCAGGCTGCGGAACGGCGAGAGCGACAACAGGTGCCGATGCTGGAATCCGGGGCCGGTGACATCGAGCGCCAGCCGGCTGTCGATCAGCGCGATCGTCAGCGCATAGGGGCCGCCCTCAGCGCCGGCGGGCGCGAAGTGGTTGGCCTCGAGAAGATCGAAGATGGCGACCTGCCGCTCGTGCTCCTGGTCGCGCGAGACCGAAGCCAGCGACGCCTCGTCGAGGGTGATGCTGGCCAGCCGCTGGTTGGATCGATCCTCGGTCATGCTCGGCGCTTGCTTTAGCGTCAGCGCCCGCCCTTCGCCATCGGCAGCGGCCTCAGCGCTTGCGATTGAAACGGATGGACGCCGAGCGGGCATGGGCGGGTAGGCCCTCGGCTTCGGCCAGCGCCGTGGTCGACGGCGCGAGCGCGGCGAAGGCGGCTGCGTCGCAGGCGATCAGCGAGGTGCGTTTCATGAAGTCGAGCACCGAGAGGCCGGACGAGAAGCGGGCCGCGCGGCTGGTCGGCAGCACGTGGTTCGAGCCCGCCACATAGTCGCCGATCGCTTCCGGGGCATAGCGGCCGAGGAAGATTGCGCCAGCGTGCCGGATCGCCGCGGCCAGCGGCTCCGGGTCCGCCACCGCCAGCTCCGCGTGCTCCGGCGCGATCAGGTCAACCAGCGCGGCCCAGCGCTCAGCGCCGGCGACGACGATCGCGCCATGGTCGCGCCAGGACGCGCGCGCCACCTCGGCGGTGGCGAGCGCGGAGACCTGCGCCTCGACGGCGGCTTCGACCGCGGCGGCGAAGCCCGCATCGTCGGTGATCAGGATCGACTGGGCGTCGGGGTCGTGCTCGGCTTGGCTGAGCAGGTCGGCGGCGATCCAGTCAGGATCGTTGGCGGCGTCGGCGACCACGACGATTTCCGACGGGCCCGCCAGCGCGTCGATGCCGACCACGCCGTACAGCTGTCGCTTGGCCTCGGTGACATAGGCATTGCCAGGCCCCGTGATTTTGTCGACCGGCTGGATCGGACCGGCGCCATGGGCCAGCGCCGCGCACGCTTGCGCGCCTCCGACGCGCCAGATCTCGCTGACCCCGGCCGCGCTGGCGGCGGCCAGCACCGCTGGCTCGAGCCTGCCCGGCGGCGTGACCATCGCGATGCGCGTCACCCCCGCCACGCTCGCGGGGATCGCGTTCATCAGCACGGTCGAGGGATAGGCCGCGCGGCCGCCGGGCACGTAGAGGCCGACGGCGTCCAGCGGCGTCCATCGCCAGCCGAGCGAGACGCCGGCCTCGTCGACGAACCGGAGGCCGGAGGGCCGCTGGCGCTCGTGATAGGCGCGGATGCGGCCGGCGGCGAAGGCGATGGCCGCGGTCACCTCGGCCGGGCAGGCCGCCGCGCCGGCGCGGATCTCGTCGGCGGTGACGTGGATCGACTCCTCGTCCAGCTCGACGCCGTCGAAACGGTGGGTGAATTCGAGCAGCGCGCGCAGCCCCTCGACCTTCACGCGTTGGATGATGTCGGCAACCGCCGCGCCGACCGTGGCCGGCGCGCCCCTGGGTTCGTCGAGGAAGGCGGCGAACTCGGCCTCGAAGGCGAGATCCGCCGCGTCGAACCGGCGCATCGCGGCCCTCTTACGCCTTGTCGTGGGCGGGCGCGTGGCGCGCCGGCCACGGCTCGGTGAGGTCGGCCAGCGCCGCGTCGATACACTCGACCTCGAGTCTCAAATCGCCGCCGCCGGCGAAGCGCAACAGCACGCCGCCGCCCGGCGGATCGCCCGGCTCGAAGTCGGCGGCCAGCAACTCGACCACAGCGTCGGGCTTGTCGCGTCGTAGCTTGCGCGCCTTGACGCCCAGCACCGAGCCGAACTGCAGCGCGGTTCGCACGCGCCGCTTGCCTTCCGCGTCCCGCTCCCAGCAGAAGCGGTTGAGCACCAGCGTCACCCGCCGCTCGGCCTTCTCGTAGGCGATGTCGCCGATGCGCCCGACGGCGTCCTGGAGCGCCGCCGAGATCAGCTCCAGGTCCTCGGCGTCCTCGGCGAGCAGTCGAAGGGGCGAAGTCTCCGTCATCGGAGACCGCCGCTACGTCAACCCTCGCCTTCGCGCAAGCGCCGAACCTTCGCGCCGCACGCGCCGAGCTTCTCCTCCAACCGCTCGAAGCCGCGGTCGAGGTGGTAGACGCGGTTCACCACCGTCTCGCCGCGCGCCGCCAGACCCGCGATCACCAGGCTTACCGAGGCGCGCAGATCCGTCGCCATCACCTGCGCACCCTCGAGGTTTTCGACGCCGCGCACCCGCGCCTCGCCGCCTTGCACGGTGATGTCGGCGCCGAGCCGTGAAAGCTCGGAGACGTGCATGAAGCGGTTTTCGAAGATGGTCTCCTTGATCACGCTCTCGCCGTCGGCGGTGGTCATCAGGGCCATGAACTGCGCCTGCAGGTCGGTGGCGAGGCCAGGATAGGGATCGGTCTCGATGTCGACCGCCTTCAGCCGCGCCCCGTTGCGCTTGATCACCACCCCGTCGTTGGCGTGGACGACCTCGGCGCCGGCCGCTTCGATCCGGTCGAGCAGCGCCTGGATGAAGTCGCTGCGCGTCTTGGTCAGATGCACCTCGCCGCCGGCCATGGCCGCGGCCACCGCATAGGTGCCGGTTTCGATGCGGTCGGGCATGACGGCGTAGGTCGCGCCGTGCAGCTTTGCGACGCCGGTGATGGTGATCAGGTGCGTGCCTGCGCCCTCGACCTTGGCGCCCATGGCGTTCAAGCAGTTGGCCAGGTCCTCGATCTCGGGCTCGCGCGCGGCGTTCCTGATCTCTGTCACGCCCTCGGCCAGCACCGCGGCCAACAGGGTGTGCTCGGTGGCGCCGACCGTCGAGATCGGGAACTCGATCTCGGCGCCTTTCAGCCCGCGCGGTGCCTGGGCGTAGACGTAGCCTTCGTGCAGGTCGATGTGGGCGCCCAGCGCGCCGAGCGCTTTCAAGTGCAGGTCGACGGGCCTGGCCCCGATCGCGCAACCGCCTGGCAGGCTCACCTTGGCGTGGCCGGTGCGGGCGAGCAGCGGGCCCAGCACATTGAACGAGGCGCGCATCTGGCGGACGAGATCGTAGGGAGCGAACGCGCTCGTCACTTCCGGCGCGTGCAGAACCGTTTCTGGGCCGGCGACGCCCTCGCGCTCGTCGACCTCGACGCCCAGCCGGCGCAACAGTTGGCCCAAGAACCGCGTATCGGCCAGCCGGGGCATGTTGGTGAGGCGCAACGGCTCGTCGGTGAGCAGGCTCGCCGTCATCAGCTTGATGGCCGAATTCTTCGCCCCGCTGATAGGTATGATCCCCTCCAGCCGGGCGCCGCCGGCGATCGCGATACGGTCCATGAAGGCCCCTGATCGGGCTCGCGAATCGTCCGTATCGCGAGCGTTCGTTGACGGTGTCTCTATACCACGCAACCCAACCGCAGGCGGCGCACATTTCAGCTCTTTTTCGTCACCGGCTTGCTGCGTTGTGCGGCCTTGCGCCGCTTCAGGTTCTGCCGGAGCGCCGCCGCTAGCTTGGCCTCGCGCGCGGCCTTCGCGCCCTTGGGGGCCGGCGGTTTCGAGTCAGCCACGATCAACCCGCGAGCGCGGCGAGTTCGGCCTTCTGCTTGCGCGTCAGGCCGGCGCAGACGAGGTCGTAGGAGTGGCCGACAAGGCGCTCGATCTCGCCCGACGGCACGTCGGTGTCCAGGGTGATGGCGATCCAGTGGCGGCGATCCAGATGCGAGCGGTGGCCGACGCCTGAGTACTGCTCGCGCAGGACCTCGGCGAGGTGGGGATCGCACTTCAGAATGAGCCAGCCACACCCGTCGCGGCGGCGGATGGAGAGGATGGCGAAGGTCTTGCCCATGACCTTATAGCCCGTTGGCTCGGCAACCGCCCCGGGTCTGGCGTCCAGCAACCCCTTCGCCTGCGTCTGCTGCGGCGTCGGCTGCATGCACGAGTCCCTCCCCATCGCAGCCTAGCGCGTAGCGCCGCCCTTTTCACTTCACTTGCGCCGCCTCGTCCGCTACCACCCGCCCTCCCAGACGCCGCCGTAGCTCAGTGGTAGAGCGCATCCTTGGTAAGGCTGAGGTCGACAGTTCGATCCTGTCCGGCGGCACCACGTTCTCGTACAGCGGCGTTCGATCGGCCCGCCTGGCGTCGCGCTCGGCCGACGCGCTCTAGCCGCCCCGATGCGTTAAGAGGCGGCCGCCCCCCCTCAGCCCGCTGCGGCGGCCTTGAGCGTAAAGAGTCCGAAGACCAGCCAGAAGATCCAGGTCAGCGTCGTGACGGCGGCGATGGGTTGCGGAAACCACACCGCGACGACCGCGAGGCCCGAATAGAGCACGAGCGAAAGCCAGGCGTTTCGGTAGCTCGTGCGCAGCGTCGATGCGGCGGCCGTGTCTTTGGTCAGCCGGTCCCTCAGGGCCACGCCGCAAAACAGGATCCAGCCTATGGCCTGCAGCGCGATGACGGCGTTGTAGATGACGACGGCGGGCGCAGCATGGTCCGTGAGCAAATAACTGCCGAGCAAAGCGGTTGGGAACGGGATGAAGACAACCGTCAGCAACAGGAACGCGTTCGAATAGATGAAAGCACCCGAAGATTTGTTTATCGACTGAAATATCGAGTGATGATTCATCCACGTGATGAAGATGATCGCGAAGCTCAGGAGAAACGCGAATACGGATGGAAGGATGCTCTGAAGCGCATGCCACAATGCGGCGGTGCTGGTTATCGCCGATGAGCTCGGCGCCTTGATGTCGATGATCAGCAACGTCAACGCGATGGCGAACACGCCGTCGCAGAAGGCCTCCAGTCGCGCGTTCGGGCTCTTCTCCGGCATGCCTGGGCGGCCCCACCCCTGGCCGCAGCTTGAACCCTAGCTAGGCCGTAGAGCGAGGGGCAAGGGGGAAAGCTGGCCGCGCGTTTGGAGGCCGCGCTTAGCGGGCCAGCTTGACGGGCGGTGCGGCTCCGACTTAATACAGCGTATTACTTCTGGGCACACGATGAACGCCGCCGGCGCAGCACGGAAAGACGAGACGACTGGGACGTCCGACGAGCTCCTGAATCTCGCCGAGCGCATGTTCGCCGAGCGCGGTGTCGAGAACGTCGCGCTGACCCAGATCGTCGCTGCCTCGAGCCAGAGAAACCGCTCCGCCTTGCACTATCACTTCGGCTCGCGCGAAGGCGTGCTGAGCGCCCTGCTCGACCGCCGGCTCGCAGCCATCAACGCACGGCGCGAGATGCTGCTCGACGCGCTGCCGGCCAGGCCGACGGTGCTGGCCATCGCCCGCGCGACCGTGGCCGCTCTCGGCCAGACCCTGGTCGAGGAGCCCTGGGGTCGCGACTACATCTCGATCCTGGCCCAGGTGCGGTTTCATCCCCGGCTCCTCGGCGAACGCGCGGTCTTGGACGAGCACCTGACCGGCGTGCGGCGCACCAGACGCATGATGCAGCAGGCGGCGAGCCCCCTGCCCTCGGCCCTCGTCGCCGAGCGGTTGACCTGGTTCACCGATGCGGTGGTCTTCGCCATGGCGCGCTGGGCGCAGAAGACGCCCGCCGGACCCAAGGCGAAGGCGGCGATGGCCGTCTTGATCGAAGAGCTTGCCGACTTCGGCGCGGCCGCCGTGGCCGCGCCGACCCACGCCGACCGTTCGGAGCCATAACGACATGAGCCAGAAGACCCCCGCCGGCGAAGACTTCCATGGCGTGATCAACGAGAGCTTTGCGGATTCGACCCCCTGGTGGCCGCCGGCGCGGTACCGGGACGGCGCGCCGAACGTGGTGATGGTGGTGCTGGACGACACTGGCTTCGCCCACCTGGGCTGCTACGGCTCGACGCTTTCGACGCCGAACATCGACGCGCTCGCCGAGGGCGGCGTCCGTTTCACTGGCTTCCACACCACGGCGCTGTGCTCCCCCACCCGCGCCTGCCTGCTCACCGGGCGCAACCACCACGCGGTCGGCATGCGGGCGATCTCCAACTTCGACACCGGCTTTCCGAACATGCGCGGCGCGATCCCGCGCAGCTCTGCGACCCTGGCCGAGATCCTGCGCGAGAACGGCTATGCGACCTTCGCGGCGGGCAAGTGGCACCTCGCGCCCATGGGCGAATGCTCGGCGGCCGGCCCTTTCACCAACTGGCCGCTGCAGAAGGGGTTCGACCGCTACTACGGCTTCCTGCAGGGCGAGACCGACCAGTTCTTCCCCGAGCTCACATCAGACAATCACTTCGTCGACCCGCCGGGCGGACCGGCCGACGGCTACCACGTGTCGGAGGACATCGTGGACCGCGGCGCCGACATGGTCCGCAACCTGACCTCGCTCGTGCCCGAGCGGCCGTTCTTCCTCTATCTGGCGTTCGGGGCGATGCACTCGCCGCATCAGGCGCCGAGAGCCTACCTCGAGAGATGGCGCGGCAAGTTCGACGCCGGCTGGGACGTCGTGCGCCAGCAGTGGTTCGAACGGCAGAAGACGCTGGGCGTGATCCCGCCCGAAACCCGGCTCGCGCCGCGCAATCCGGGCGTCAGGCCGTGGACCGAGCTCACCGAGAACGAGCAGAGGTTCGCCTGCCGCCTGCAGGAAGCTTTCGCGGCCTTCCTGGAGCATACCGACGACCAGATCGGCCGGTTGGTCGCGTTCCTGAAGTCGATCGACCGGTTCGAGGACACCATCTTCATCCTGCTCTCCGACAACGGCGCGAGCCAGGAGGGCGGCGCCACCGGCGTGCTCGACGAGATGAAGTGGTTCAACGGCATTCGCGAGAACGCCGACGAGGCGGTTCTTCGCCTCGACGACATCGGCGGGCCGGACAGCCACTGCAACATCCCATGGGGCTGGGCCCAGGCCGGCAACACGCCGCTCAAGTGGTACAAGCAGAACACCCATGGCGGGGGCGTGCGCGACCCCTTGATCGTGCACTGGCCCGCCGGGCTGAAGGCCAAGGGCGGCGAGACGCGTGAGGTGTTCTGCCACGCGATCGACGTCGCGCCGACCATCCTGGACCTCGCCGGCCTCGAGCCGCCGGAGACGGTCGCCGGGGTCGCGCAGATGCCGATGCACGGCGCGAGCCTGGCGCCCGCGATCGCCGAACGCAGCGCTCCGCTCGCGCGTGAAGTCCAGTATTTCGAGATGCTGGGCCACCGGGGGCTCTGGAAGGACGGCTGGAAGGCCGTGACCCGCCACACCCCCGGCCAGCCGTTCGAGTCCGACCGCTGGGAGCTCTACCACCTGGCCCAAGACTTCTCGGAGTACGAGGACCTGGCCGAACGCGAGCCGGAGCAGCTGATGGACCTGATCGCGCTCTGGAACGCGGAGGCCGAACGCCACGGCGTCTTCCCGCTCGACGACCGCAACGCCATGCAGCTCTTCCGAGCCTCCGGGCGGCCGGGGCTGCCGACCTCGCGCACGCGTTTCGTCTACCACCCGCCGATCTCGCACCTGGTCTCCGACGCCTGCCCGCCCGGCGCGCGCGGCTGGACCATGACTGCGGAGATCGACCATCCGCAGGGTGGCGACGGGGCGTTGATCGCGCGCGGCAGCCTGAACAGCGGGTTTGCGCTCTACGTGAAGGAGGGCCGGCTCGTCTTCGACTACAACCATTTCCACGAGCACACGCGCGTCGCCGCCTCCGAGCCGCTCACGACCGGGGCGCACGCGGTGCAGGTCTCCGTCGAGCGCACGCCCGACGGCGGCGGGGACATCGGGATCGTGGTTGACGGCAACGTCGCGGGCGCGGGTCGGGTGCCAAAGCTGCTGTTCGTGATCTCGTCGACCGGGATGGACATCGGGCGAAGCCTGTCGCCGGTGACGCGCGACTACCCGGCGCCGTTCGCCTATCCGGGCCGCATCAGCCGCGTGGTGTTCGAGGTGCCCGAGAGCCGCCCGCGCGGCGAGGTCAGGGCCGAGGCGCGGGCCGAGATGGCCCGGCAGTAGGATCGCCGCCGCAAGCGCGCGGGAAGGATGCAGACATGGACAACGCCTACCGCATCTTCGGCTCGGAGATGTCGCCGTACTCGGTGAAGGTTCGATCCTACTTTCGCTACAAGGGTCTGCCGCACGAGTGGATTGCGCGCCGCGCCGAGAACGACGAGGCGTACCGGCGCTATGCGCGTTTGCCAATCATCCCACTCGTCGTGACCCCGGAGGACCAGGGCATCCAGGACTCCACCCCCATCATCGAGGCCGTGGAGGCTCGCGCGCCAAGCCCGTCCATCCACCCCGACGACCCGGCGCTCGCGTTTCTTTCAGCCCTGATCGAGGAGTTCGGCGATGAGTGGGGCAACAAGCTGATGTTCAACCACCGCTGGTACGACCCGGTCGACCAGGATGCGGCGTCGCTGGTGCTGGCGCGGCTCAGCCTGCCGTTTGGCGAGAAGGCGGAGGTCGAGGCGCGCGCGGCCGTGATCAAGGCGCGGATGACCGGGCGCGGCGCGTTCGTCGGCTCGAGCGACGCCAACGCACCCTTGATCACCGCCTACTATTTCGAGCTGCTCGACATCCTCGAGCCGCACCTCAAGGGCCGCCGGTACCTGTTCGGGGCCCGACCGAGCTTCGGCGACTTCGGGCTCTCGCATCAGCTGTACGAGGCGTCGATCGATCCGACCTGCGGCGCAGCCATTCGGGCGCGCGGTCCGGCGGTTCTCGACTGGTGCCATCGCATGCTCGAGCCGCGCAACGACGGCGACTTCGAGACCTGGGCGAGCCTTTCGGCGACGCTCGAGCCGCTGCTCAGCTACATCGGCCGCTACTTCCTGCCATGGACGAGGGCGAACGCCCGCGCGCTGGCCGCCGGCGAGGCGGAGTTCAGCGTCGCGCTGCCTGGCGGCGCGTACGCCCAGCCGCCGCAGAAGTATCACGCCAAGTCGCTCGAGGCGCTCAAGGCCAAGTTCGTCAGGGTCTCGGACAACCGGGCGCTCGCGGCGATCCTCGCCGGCAGCGGCTGCGACCTGGCCGGCTGATCCACGCCGGCGGTAGCCAAGAGCGAAGCTGCGGGCCTAGTGTCTGCGGGCGGTCGAAACGGGGGGCAATATGCGTGGGCGAGACATCGTACGGCTGGCGTTTGCCGGCGCGGCGCTTCTCGGCGGCGTAGGCTGCCATCCATCCGGCGTCGCGAGGTCGAGCGCGGCGGCATCGTCCGCCGCTCCGGGCAGCGCGGCGCCAGCCGCCCAGCCGCAGGCCGCGGCCCCGGCGAGTTTCCAGGTTGCCGTCACCCTGAGCCCGGCCGCGGCGGCGCAGATCGCCCATAGCCAGGTGCAGGTCGACGTTATGACCACCTTCTACGGGGACCCGACCGACCCGACCCTCGAGGGCCAGTACCAGGGCCAGTATCCCCTGGCGCCCGAGGAAGACGTCATCCTGAGCGGCGCCGGCACGGCGACGCTCGCCATCCCGCAGATCGACCCAGCCAAGGCGGCCGGCATGAAGAGCGGGGCCTTGTATGAAGTGTCGGTCGTCTCGGGCAATCATGTGACTGAGAACAACACGCTGAACTGCGACGTGATCCTGGACCAGCCGCTCGCCGCCGTGGCCGGCAAGACCATCCCGGTGAACTGCAAGCTGATCGGCGAACAGTAGACGGCGGAGAACGGCCTTCCGCCGTGAACGCCGCTCCCCTAGTCTCGCTCGCCAAATGCGGGAGCAGGCGATGGACCTCGGGACCGAGAGGCTGATCGGGCGCAAGGACGGCGCGATCGGCTGGATGATCTTCAACAACCCCGAGCGGCGGAACGCCGTCTCCACCGACATGTGGCAGGCGATCCCCGGCGTGCTCGAAGCCTTCGAGGCCGACCCGGAGGTCCGGGTGGTCGTGTTCACCGGCGCGGGCGACAAGGCCTTCGTCTCCGGCGCCGACATCAGCCAGTTCGAGGATGTGCGCGCCAACCGCGAGGCGAACGAGGTTTATTCGGCGCAGAGCGCAGCCGCGAACCGCGCGATGACGCGGCTTTCGAAACCGTCGATCGCCATGATCAAGGGTTATTGCATCGGTGGCGGCATGGCGGTGGCGCTGACCTGCGACATGCGCGTCTGCTCCGACGACAGCCGCTTCGCCATCCCCGCCGCGCGCCTCGGCCTGGGCTATGGCTATGACGGCCTGAAGGCGCTGGCAGACGTGGTCGGCCCGTCCTTCGCCAAGGAGATCCTGTTCACCGCCCGCCAGCTCAACGCCGCCGAGGCGTTGCGCATCGGCCTGGTCAACAAGGTGGTCCCCGCCGCAGAGCTGGAGGCGGCGGTCCGCGACTATGCCGCCATGATCGGGCGGAACGCGCCGCTGACGGTCAAGGCGGCCAAGATGGCGGTGCGCGAGGCGATGAAGGACCCCGAACGGCGGGAACTTGACGAGGTGGCCAAGGCCGTCGGCGCCTGCTTCGAGAGCGCCGACTACGCCGAGGGCCGCAAGGCCTTCATGGAGAAGCGCGACCCGGTGTTCCAGGGGAAGTAGAACCCTGCCGCGCCAACGGGTGGCGCACGAGCGCACAGGCCAGGATGGGCAGACCGATCGCGCTCGGCAAGACCCAGAAGGCCAGGTCCGGCAGCCGCCGCCACAGCGGCAGGTGCGGGCCGTTGTCGACGTAGAAGGCCGTGAGCAAAAGGATGTAGGAGGCGCCCATCCCGCTCATGTGCAGCCGCGCCCAGCCCGGCCATATCCGCCGCCGCGCCGAGCGGCCGAAGAGCGCCGCGGCCAGCGAAAGCCCCCCGAGCACCGCCAGCCTGGCGTCGTCGGCCCAGCGAAAGGCCGAGACGATGGCCATCGTGGCGAACACGACGACGAGCGAGGAGACATAGATGGTCCCCGCGCGCGGATGGCGGCCGGCCGCCTTCGGGCTCAACATCGCCACCGCGCCGGCGACGACGCAGGTGAGGCCCGCGGCGACGTGGATAGCAATCAGGCCGAGAAAGAGCGGCGTGTCCGAAGGCAGTGGCAGGCCGCCGATGGCGATCGGGCGACCGCCGAGCATCATGGCGCCGACGGCCGATTGGCGGCGGCGAACAGCATCCTGCCGACGAGCACTCCCGCCACCGCGCCCACGAGCTGGCCGGCGATGAACAGCGGCGCCGACGTCGGCGCGACCCCCGCGAAGGTGTTGCTAAGCGCGCGCGCCACGGTCACCGCCGGGTTCGCGAACGAGGTGGAGGCGGTGAACCAGTAGGCGGCGACGATGAAGAGGCTTACGGCGGCGGGGGTCGCTGCGGGGCGAAAGCGCAGCGTGCCCAGGATCGTGAGGATGAGGCCGAAGGTCGCCACGAACTCGGAGAACACCTGCGCCGGCCCGTCGCGAAGCTTGGTCGACACCTGAAGGATCGGCTCGGCGAACATCGCGTGCGCCGCGTACACGCCGAGCACCGCGCCGATCAGCTGCACGACGACGTAGGCTCCCGCCATCGGCCAGGAGAGCTCGCGTCGGAGCGCAAACGCCAGCGACACCGCGGGATTGAAGTGAGCGCCCGACAGCGGTCCGAAGATCGAGATGAGCACATAGAGCGACCCGCCGGTGGCGAGCGCGTTGGCGAGCAGCGCCACGCCCGTGTTTCCTGCCGAAAGCCGCTCGGCCATGATGCCGGAGCCGACGACGGTGGCAAGCAGCCAGGCCGTTCCGAGCGCCTCGGACGCCAAGCGCTTCGCCGGACCAAAGCTCTCGCGCGGCGGCTCCAGGCTTGCGTCGTGGCTTGCGCTCACGCTCGGCTCACCGTCGCGGTGAGCTTGCCGATCTCGTCGACGCGCCGCTGCAGCGACATTCGGTCGAGCGAGTCGAGCGGCAGGTTCATGAACAGCGTGATGCGGTTGTGGAGCACCCGGTAGGCGTCGGCGAACGCCAGCCCGACCTCCGCTTCCGATCCTGTCACGGCCGCAGGGTCCGGAATGCCCCAATGTGCGGTCATCGGATGACCCGGCCACGTGGGACAAACCTCGCCTGCGGCGTCGTCGCAGACGGTGAAGACGAAATCGAGCTTCGGCGCATCCTCGGTCGCGAACTCGTCCCACGACTTGGAGCGCAAGCCGTCCACGGGGTAGCCCAGCCTGGTGAGAAGCACGAGCGTGTGCGGATTGACCTGGCCCTTCGGATACGAGCCCGCCGAGTAGCCCCGAAACGCGCCCTTCCCCTCGCGGTTGACGATCGCCTCGGCGAGGATCGACCGCGCGGAGTTGCCGGTGCAGAGAAAGAGGACGTTGAGCGGCTTGCGGGCGCACGGCATCGGCGGCTCCTTAGGCAGGTTCGGCGGCGCAGCAGGCGGCGGCGATCTCGGCGAGCGGCGCGCAGATTTCGGGCTTCCCACCGCAGCAGTCCTCCATCAGGAAGGCGAGCAGCTCGCTCATGCGGCCATAGCCGGCCGCGTAGATGATGGAGCGGCCCTCGCGCCGCGAACTGACAAGGCCAGCTCCAGCGAGCACGCCCAGGTTCGTCGACAGCGTGTTCGGCAGGCTGCCGGTTGCACGGGCGATGTCGCCTGCCGCCATGCCGTCCGGCCCGGCCCTCACCAGCAGGCGGAAAGCCTCTAGCCGACCGGGGTGAGCGAGCGCCGAAAGCGCGGCGACGGCGGAAGGACTTCGCATCTGGGTCAGCAAGAGGATGTCGCCTTGGCGCCGGTCGCCGGGGCGGCCATCGCCGCGGCTTGTGCGGCCGGATCCTCGCCGTAGGCCGTATGTTCGCCGAAGGTGAAGAACGTCTCCCAGCGGACGCCCGCCGGGTCCTTCGCCCAGCTCTTGTCCGACTGGGCATAGCAGCAAGCCGCGCCGGTTTCGTCGAACGTCTGGGCGCCGGCGGCCCTGAGGCGCCCGGCGAGCTCGCCCAGCTCGGCCGCGCTCTCGACCTGTATGCCAACGTGATCGACGCCCGGTGTCTTGCCGCAGCGCTCCGAGATCGCGAAGTTGACCTTCGGATCGTCAAGCATCCATTTGGCGTAGTCGGGCTTCACGACCGAGGGTCGCGCGCCGAACAGCGTTGCGTAGAATTCGATCGACTTGGCGAGGTCGGGCACGCTCACGTGCAGGTGCATGCGCTTCATGATTGACTCCTAAGGCGCTCGTGCGACACTTTATTTCAGTATTTCCGGAAATATAGAAGAGTCAAGCATGAGCCTGAGCGTGCGCGCGGCCCGGCGGGAGGACGCCCCCGCCATCACCGAGATCTACAACCAAGGCATCGAGGACCGGATCGCCACCTTCGAAACCGAGCCCCGGTCGGTGAGTAATATCCTGCCCTGGTTTGACGAGGCGCACGCGTTCGTGTCGGTGACAGACGCTGACGGCGAGGTGGTCGGCTACGCGGTGGCGCACCCCTACTCGGATCGCTGCTGCTACCGCGGGGTCGGCGAGTTCTCGGCCTACGTACGCCGACCTGATCGGGGGCGAGGCGTGGGCCAGGTCGCGATGCAGGCGCTGGTCGAAGCGTCCCGCGCCGACGGGCTGTGGAAGCTCATGTCCCGTGTCTTCCCCGAGAACCGAGCCAGCCTGAGCCTCATGGCCCGCATGGGCTTCAAGGAGATCGGCGTGCACGAGAAGCACGGCAAGCTCGAGGGCGTCTGGAAGGACTGCGT
>Ga0209415_10010863_pt1 | contig 15418 bp, 13 predicted proteins | sample PeaSoiSIISIP2007_FD_187696 | JGI IMG/M metagenome (GOLD analysis project Ga0209415, IMG submission 187696) | Peat soil microbial communities from Weissenstadt, Germany - SII-SIP-2007 (SPAdes) (version 2) | ecosystem: Environmental > Terrestrial > Soil > Wetlands > Peat | place: Germany... | reverse complement strand
CACCGGCGCCAGACGGCGGCGCAACGCCGGCCGCGGCCAGCCACGCCAGCGTCGGCTCGCGGTAACTGACGCGCGCACACAGATCGCCGAGCACGTCGCCGGCATCGACCGACGACAGCTGGTCGCGGTCGCCGAGCAGGATCAGGCGCGCGCCGGACGGCAAGGCATCCACCGCCCGCGCCATCAGGTTGAGGTCTATCATCGAGGCCTCGTCGATGACCAGGACGTCGAGCGGCAAGGGATTGCCGGCGTGATGGCGCGCGGCGAACACGCCGGGGCGCAGGCCGAGCAGGCGATGCAGGGTCTGCGCCGTCGTCGGCAGCTGCTCGCGCACGGCCGCGTCGACCGGCAGCGACTCGCGCGCGGCGCGAACCGAATCGCTCAGCCGCGCCGCCGCCTTGCCGGTCGGCGCCGCCATCGCCATGACCAGCGGTCGTGGCGACAAGGCGGCCAGCAGGGCGAGCAGACGCACCACCGTCGTCGTCTTGCCGGTGCCGGGGCCGCCGGAAATCACCAGAAAACGCTGGCGGCAGGCCAGCGCCGCCGCCCGTTTCTGCTCCTCGCCGCCCGCGGCGGGAAACAGGCGATCGAGCCAGACCCGCGCATCCTCGGCCGCGACCGGTTCCGGCCTGGCCGCCAGCCGCGACAGGCCGGCAGCCAGCCGCGCTTCTGCCTCATATCGTTCACCAGCGATTGGCTGTTCCCGACCGCGGAGAGCCGCGCGCTCGTCCACGCCCTCAACGCCGTCGCCGCTAACGTCAGCTTTGTCGAGATCGAGACCGACAAGGGCCATGATGCGTTCCTGCTGCATGAGCCTGAGCTGTTCGCGACCTTGCGCGGTTTTCTTACCGGCTGTGCCGAGCACCGCGGCGTGACGCGGTTCTGGAGAAGCGGGGCGTGAGCGGCGGCGCCGTCCTACCGATCAGGGCCGCTCCATCCCGAGATACACAAGCGGCCGCCGCTCCCGATCAGCTTCGCAGCGATCTGCGCCTGATCGCCGAGATGATCGAGCCCCACTCGCGGGTTCTCGACATCGGCTGTGGTGATGGGGCGCTCCTCGACTATCTCGCGCGAACGAAGGCGGTCGACGCGCGCGGCATCGAGCTCGGCCAGGCCGGGGTCAATGCCTGCGTCCGCCACGGCCTATCGGTGATCCAGGGCGACGCCGACCGCGATCTCGAAGCCTTTCCCAATGGCGCCTTTGATGTCGTCGTCTTGAGCCAGACCTTGCAGGCGACGCGCGAGCCCCGCCATGTGCTCGAAGAATTGTTGCGCATCGGCAAGCGGGCGATCGTGTCGTTTCCGAATTTCGGCAACTGGCGCATTCGCCTCAGCCTACTCTTTCGCGGACGGATGCCGGTGACCGAGCTCCTCAACAATCCCTGGTACGACACGCCAAACATCCATCTTTGCACGATCCGCGACTTTGTCGTCTTGTGCGACGAGCTCGGCTCCCGCATCGAGCGCAGCCTGACCCTCGACCGGCACGGCCGCCCGTTCACCCTCGATCCCCGCGGCGCCCTCGCTAATTTATTGGCCGAGCAGGGCGTGTTTGTGCTCTCGGGAACCCGCTGATGCTGATCGCCCAGATTTCCGACACGCACATCCTGGCGCCGAAAAAGCTGTTCCGCGCGCGGATTGCGACACCGGCGCCGGGCGCCGAGAGCGTCTACGCCGAGTTCGACACCGGCGCTTGCCTCGCGCGCGCTGTCGCCGCGCTCAATGCGTTGGTGCCGCTACCCGACATAACGGTCGTCACCGGCGACCTCGTCGACCACGGCGAGGCTGCCGAGTACGACCATTTTCGTCAGCTGCTTGCGCCGTTGCGCATGCCGGTCTTTGTGATTGCCGGCAATCACGATGCGCGGGCGCCGTTGCGCGAGGCCTTCGGCGCCGACGGTTATTTGCCGCCGGACGGGTTTCTCCACTACGCGGTCGAGGATTATCCGCTGCGCCTCGTCGCGCTCGACACCTCGATCCCGGGCGAAAATGGCGGGAGGTTGTGCGCCGAGCGGCTGGGCTGGCTCGATAGGACGCTCGCCGCGGCGCCCGACCGGCCGACCCTCGTCCTCATGCACCACCCGCCGTTCGCCACCGGCATCACCTTCATGGACGGGTACGGCCTGGAGAACATCGGCGCCCTTGCCGAGATCGTTGCGCGTCACCAGCAAATCGAGCGCATCACCTGCGGCCACCTGCACCGTGCGATCGACCGCCGCTTTGCCGGCACCGTCGCCGGTACCGCACCGAGCACGGCCCACCAGCTCCAGCTCGACCTGCGCCCGGGCGCGCGGCTGCATTTCCGGTTCGAGCCGCCGGGCTACCAACTGCATCTGTGGGAGGCCGAGAGTGGCCTGGTCACCCACATCGCCGTTCTGGGCGACTGGTCCGGCCCCGGCCCGCTCGACGCCGCTCGGTAGCGCCGAGTGGCCGCCGGCGCTTACACGCCGGCATATTCCTCCGAGATGTCCTTGTTGGTGTAATCGGTCAGCATCGCCGTCGAGATGAACCCGACAATCGCGGTGACAAGGATATAGAGGGCGATCGGCAAGCTCGAATGGTACCTGGCGAACAGCCACGTCGCGATCAGCGGCGCCGGACCACCGGCAATGATCGAGGCAAGCTGATAGCCGATCGAGGTGCCGCTGTAGCGCAACCTCGGCGTGAAACTCTCGGCGATCAAGGCCGCCTCCGGTCCGTACTCGGTCATCACCGGGATCAGCGATATGGCGACCGCAAGGAAGATCACCCAGGGGACCCCGGTGTCGAGCATCGCGAAATAGATGAAGCCAAAGATCCCCATGAAGGCGCAGCCGAACATGTACATGTTCTTGCGGCCGACGTAATCCGACAACGTTCCGGCAACGACCACCCACAAGAAGCCGAGGAAGGTCTGGCAGATGACCGCGGTCAACAGGAAATTCCGGGTCATGTGAAGCTGCGTCGTGCCATAGGTGAAGATGAAGGCGCCGAAGACAAAACCGGGGCCCTGTTCCGGGAGCCGCAGCAGCGCGGAAAGCACGACCTGCTTGGGCTGGCGCTTCAACACTTCCCATACCGGCACGCGTTCGACGCGCTCCTCGTCGAGCACCTTCTGGAAAACCGGTGTCTCCATGATGCCAAGACGGATCCACAGCCCGATGCCAACCATGCCAATGCTGATCAGGAACGGGATGCGCCATCCCCAGACGGTAAACTGGTCACCCGACAGCCAGCTGAAAAACAACACCGCCACATTGGCCAGGAAAAACCCGCAGGGCGCCCCGAATTGCGGCCAGGACGACAGGAAGCCGCGGTTCTTGTTGGTGCGCGCCCACTCCATCGTCAACAACACCGAGCCGCCCCATTCGCCACCGACGCCGATCCCCTGAATGAGCCGAATGACCGTCAAGAGGATGGCGCCCCAGATGCCGATGCTGGAATAGGAAGGCACGAGGCCGACCGCCGTCGTCGCGATCCCGGTCACCAGGAGCGTCACGATCAGCGTTGCCTTGCGGCCGATCCGGTCACCGTAATGGCCGAAGATCGCCGCCCCGATCGGCCGCCCGACAAAGCCGATGAAGAAAATCGCGAACGAGGCGAGGACGCCCGCGAGCGGATCTTCCCCGGGAAAGAACAGTGGCCCGAATACCAGCGCGCTCACCGTGCCGTAGAGCAGGAAATCGTACCACTCGATGATCGTGCCAACGGTGCTGGCGATGACGGCGCGGCGCAGTTGCCTGCTGTGCTCGTCGGCGGAAAGTCCGGTCGGACCGATTTCGGCTGCGCTCAAGGCTCATCCCCCAGTTGTGCCGCGTCTGTTGAAATGAGCGCGGCGTTTGTTGTAGCGACGATGTTAGCAGTCGCCTGGAGAAAGGAAACACCTACCGCCTCGACACGCTGTGCGATTGGCGAATTTCCCCTATGCAAGAATGTACCGGCGATCGCTACAGCCGGTGCGTTACCGGCACGTAGACCAGCCGGCGCCGCGGCGCCCGCACGGCCGCCGGCTTGGCATAGATCTGCTTGGTCGCCTCGACCAGGAGTACGCCGGCAAAGCTCGGAAACCAGCGTTTGCCGATCCGCTCCCAGGCGGCCGCCGAGCGCAGCATCATCCGGCTCGTCGCCGGGGGGATGAACAGCGCGGCGTCGACCCCGACCGGGGTGAACTGCTCGTCGCGTAATAATTGCGAGAGCTGCGACATCGTGTAGGGGCGGCCGGAACCGAACGGCGTGCGGTCGAGCCGGGCCCAGATCCCGCGGCGGTTGGGCGCCACGATCAGCACCCGTCCGCCGCCGGCCAAGACGCGCCAGATCTCCTTCAGCATCGCGCGCACCTCATCGCTGGTCTCGATCGCGTGGACCAGCAGCACCCGGTCGATCGAGTAATCGGCGAAGGGGATCTCGCCTTCGTCGGCCAAGGTGACGAGATTGCGGCCCTCGGGCGGCCAGCGCAGCACCCCCAAGGTCGCCGGCATCACCGCGATCGTGCGCTCGGTTTCTCCCGACAGCGCCGACAGGAACGGCGCCGGATAACCGATCCCGAGGAGGCGCATGCCGCGCAAATCGGGCCACACCCGCTGAATCGCGCGGCGAATCATGCGGCGGACCACCCGGCCGAGCGCGCCGCGGTAAAAATCCCTCAGATCGACAACATCGGACGCCATCAGGAAAGCTTAGCACGGCAGGCGCGGTGCGCCGAAGCCCGGGACCGGCCGGCACGGGATTGCGTCGCTGCGCTCGCAATGACAATTTGTGGCTGTTATGGCGCGAGGGGAGAGGCGGCATGGATATCGGCGCGGCGATGTTCTTCACCGAGTACTCGATGGGTGTCGGCGAGCTGGGTTTGGCGCTGGAAGCGCGCGGCTTCGAGTCGATCTGGGCGCCCGAGCACTCGCACGTGCCATTGTCGCGCAAATCGCCGTTCCCCTCGGGCGGCGACCTGCCGAAACAGTATGGCGACGTGATGGACCCGTTCGTGACGCTGAGCGCGGCGGCGGCGGTCACGCAGACGATCAAGCTCGGCACCGGCGTCTGCCTCGTCATCCAGCGCGACCCGATCCAGACCGCCAAGCTGGTGGCCTCGCTCGACCAGGTCTCGCGCGGACGGTTTCTGTTCGGGGTCGGCGGCGGGTGGAACGCCGAGGAGATGGAGGACCACGGCACCGAGTTCAGAACACGCTTTAAGTTGATGCGTGAACGTATTGAAGCAATGAAGGAAATCTGGACCAAGCCGAAGCCCGAATACCACGGCGAGATGGTCGATTTCCCGCCGATGATGACGTGGCCCAAGCCGGTCCAGAAGCCATACCCGCCGGTCATTGTCGGCGGCATGTTCCCGCATGCCGCGCGGCGCGCGCTGCGTTATGGCGATGGCTGGATCCCGCATTCGCGCCGGCCGCAATACGAGGACGTCACCGACTACCTGCCGCAGTTCAAGGAGATGGCCGCAGAAGCCGGCCGCGACCTCGCCAGCGTCCCGGTCACGGTGTGGGGGATCCAACCGGACTACGACCGCCTGCGGCGCTACGCGGATCAGGGCGTGGCGCGCGGCGTCGTACAACTGGCGGCCGAGAAGGCCGACACGATCGTGCCGATTCTCGACCGCTGGGCCGGGCTGATCGGGCGGTTGAGCGCATGACGTTCGAGGATTGAGGCTTTTTCTCGAGGAGTAACCACCATGGATTTCGGCGCGGCGATGTTTTTTACCGATTATTCGATGAGCGCCACCGAACTCGCGCAGGCGCTGGAAGCGCGCGGGTTCGAGTCGATCTGGGCGCCCGAGCACTCGCACATCCCGACCTCGCGCCGCTCGCCCTACCAGGCCGGCGGCGAGTTGCCGAAGCAGTATTACGACGTGATGGACCCGTTCGTATCGCTGAGCGCGGCGGCTGCCGTCACCAAAACCATCAAGCTCGGCACCGGGGTGTGTCTGCTGATCCAGCGCGACACGATCCAGACCGCCAAGCTCGTCGCCTCGCTCGACCAGGTCTCGGGCGGGCGGTTCCTCTTCGGCATCGGCGGCGGCTGGAACGCCGAAGAGATGGAAGACCACGGCACCGTCTTCAAATCGCGCTTTAAATTGATGCGCGAACGTGTTGAAGCGATGAAGGAGATCTGGACCAAGGACGCCGCCGAATACCACGGCGAACTGGTCGACTTTCCGCCGATGGCGGCGTGGCCGAAGCCGGTGCAGAAGCCGCACCCGCCGGTCATCGTCGGCGGCGCCTTCCCGCATGCCGCGCGGCGGGCGCTGCGCTATGGCGACGGCTGGATCCCCAATGCGAGTCGCCAGCACTATGCCGACGTCACCGATTTTCTGCCGCAGTTCAAGGAGATGGCGGCAGAGGCCGGGCGCACCATCCCGGTCACGATCTGGGGCGCTACCGAGGATTACGACCGGCTGCGCCGCTATCAGGAGCAAGGGATCGCCCGGCTCGTCGTCAGCCTGCCGCCGGAGGATGCCGCAAAGACGCTGCCGGCGCTCGACCGCTGGGCTGAATTGATCCGCCGCATCGGGCGCTGAGCGCACCCCGCCGGCCGGCGCGACCGTCGATCGCCCCGCCGATTCGGCGGCCGGCGGCGCCGGGGAGCGCTGGGCCGCGCTGCGCATTCGGCCATTTTCGCCAATGTTACCGCGCTGACGCGTCAACGCGCGGCGCGTGCTCGCGGCCGGCCGAATCGCCGCCACAGTTTCGCGGCATAATGGTAGGCGTGCCAGCTTGCGGTGCCGCTGCGAGGTCGGGGAGAGGGTGATGCGCCCGGGGACGCGCCTGGGGAACAACGCGGGCAAACGCCGAGGCGCGACCGATGGCTGAGCCGCCGCGGCTGCGCGTCGATCCGGACGAGCCGGTGCGCAGCGCCCCGCCCCGCGGCCGAGCGCGTCAGCCGCCCCGCCCCGCCGGGCGCAGCAAACCGCCGCGGCGGCGCCTCTGGCGCGGGGCCGTCAAGCTCGGCGTATTGCTGTGTCTGTGGGCTTTCATCATCGGCGGCGCCGCGCTCGCCTATTTTGCCCTGACGCTGCCCGACACCAGCCAGCTGACCGTAAGCGAGCGCCGGCCGAGCATCACCATCCTGGCCGATGACGGGAGCACCATCGCCAGCTTCGGCGACCTGTTCGGCCGCCCGCTCACCCTGAAGGAGCTGTCGCCCTATCTGCCGAAGGCCGTGATCGCGACCGAGGACCGCCGCTTTTACAGCCATTTCGGCATCGATCCCTATGGCATGGTGCGCGCGGCGCTGACCGACCTGCGCGCCGGCCAAATCGTCCAGGGCGGCAGCACGATCACCCAGCAGCTCGCCAAAATCCTGTTCCTGACGCCGGAGCGCAACCTCGCGCGAAAAATCCGCGAAACCCTCTTGGCGCTGTGGCTCGAGCACCGCTTTAGTAAGGACCAGATCCTCGAAATCTACCTCAACCGGGTCTATCTCGGCGCCGGGACCTATGGGGTCGACGCCGCGGCGCACCGCTATTTCGGGAAATCGGCGGCCGAGCTCAATCTGTTCGAAAGCGCGGTGGTGGCCGGGCTCCTGAAGGCGCCGACCCGGTTCAGCCCGGCGCGCGACCGCGACAAGGCGACCGCGCGCGCCGACCAGGTGCTGGCCAACATGGTCGATGCCGGCTTTATTACCGCGGCCGACGAGGCCCGCGCCGGGAAAGACGAGGCCGCGCTCGCGGTCGTCGGTCGGCCGGGGTCGCGCTACTTCGCCGATTGGGTGGCCGACCAGATCCGCGACTTCGCCGGCACCGCGGACAAGGACCTGACGGTCCACACCACCCTCGACCCGCGGCTGCAAGCTGCCGCCGAGGCATCGATTGGCGACACCCTGGCGCGCTTTGGGGCCAAGGATAGGGTGAACCAGGGCGCGCTCGTCGCGCTGGCGCCGGATGGAGCGGTGCGAGCGATGGTCGGGGGCCGCGATTACGGCCACAGCCAGTTCAACCGCGCGACCCAGGCGCAGCGCCAGCCAGGCTCGGCGTTCAAGCCGTTCGTCTACCTCGCCGGGCTCGAAGCGGGGTTGCGCCCGACCGACCGCTTTGTCGACGCCCCGATCCGGATCGGCAACTGGCAGCCGCACGATTATCTCAACCGCTACCAGGGCGAGATGAGCCTCGCCGAGGCGCTGGCGCGGTCGATCAACACGATCGCTGTCCAAGTCGCCGAGCGCGCCGGCATCCCCCGGGTGATCGGGGTGGCCAACCGGCTCGGCATCACCTCCGATCTGGCGAACGATGCCTCGATCGCGCTCGGGACGGACGAAGTAAATTTGCTCGAGCTGGTGTCGGCCTACGCTCCCTTCGCCAATGGCGGGATCGGCGTCCTCGCCTACGGCATCAGCGAGATCAGCGACAGCGAAGGCAAAATCATCTACCGCCGCACCGGCTCGGGGCCCGGGTCGGTCATTGCCCCCGACCTCGTCGGCATGATGAACGAGATGCTCGCCGGCGTCATCGCGCGCGGCACCGGCAAGGCCGCGGCACTGCCCCGTCCCGCCGCCGGCAAGACCGGAACGACGCAGGATTATCGCGACGCCTGGTTCATCGGCTACACCGCCGACCTGGTCACAGGCGTGTGGCTCGGCAACGACGACGACACGGCGATGGTAAAAGTGACCGGTGGCTCGCTGCCGGCCGCCGCGTGGCGCACCTTTATGCTGGCGGCCAGCCAGGGATTACCGGTGAGGCCGTTGGTGGCGCCCAGGCCGGTCGCCGAAACAGGCCCGCGCGTGTCCGGGCCACCCGAAGAATCGCCGCTCGATCGGCTGATCGGCTGGCTTCCTCCCGGCACCGTTGTCCCGCCGCCGCCGTTCGCCGCCAGCCCGGCCGTGGGATCACGGGATTAGCGCCACACGGCCGGGTCGCCGATTTTCCGCCTCTAGTGCAGCGGCGAGAACTCGGCCGGAACGACGAACATGTTCTGCTGCTGGACGAACATGCCGCGGGTCGCCGGCGGCCAGGCACCGGCTGCGCGAGCCTTGTCGCGGATGCTGAAACGCTCGGCGGCGTCCTTGTAGGCCCAGACATGGATCCACTGGTTGAGCGGCCCGAGCTCGGTATGCCCGCAGAACGCGAGTGGCGAGAATTTGAGCCGTCCCTCGATCCGCTCTGCCCATTTTTCAATGACCGTCGGGGTGACGCCCGGCGCCATCGTATAGGTACGGATCTCGTAAAGGCCCCCGAGCTTGCGCGGTTCAAGCTTGGGCGAGAACGGCGCCGCAACGATGATCTTGCTCTCCATGTCCTCGATGAATTCCTGGATCTTCGGCGGCCAGCCCGGGATCTTTTCGGAGCGGACCTTGGTGCGGTGGGCGAGATCCTCGTAGGGCCAGCAATGGATGATCCGGTTGAGCGGGCCGACTTCGGTGTGGAAGAAGGCGCCGAGCGGAGACACGTGCACGCGTTCCTTGAGCCCCTCGGCAAACCGTTTCTCGACTTCCGGAACCGAACCGGGCTTCACGCGGTAAGTGCGCATCTCGATGATCATGGTGGTCCTCCAGGGAAGGGTGACCCGCCCATACTAGCGGGAGAAACCCGGTTGCGCACCAGCCCGCTATCAGGCGCCGTCACGGCAGGCGCGCGAGGCGCTCGGTGAGCAGCCGGTAAACCCCGTCGACGTCGACCGTTTCGAGGACCCGGGCATTGGGCTCCTGCCCGCCGCGCCCGCGCCAGTCGATGAGGGTCATGCCCAGGGTCAGCGGGCTGTGCGTCTCGATCGCAACATCGGCACGGCGCCCGCCGAACAGCTCGGGCTTCAACAGATAGGCAATGACGCACGGGTCATGCATCGCCATCGGCGGCTTGCCGAGGGCTTGCCGGGGGCCGAGCAACGCGGCGGCCGCGGCGCCGCAACGCGTGCCGAGCGCGCGGATCGGCGCGATACGCTCGGCGGTGCTGCGCAGGCTCTCGGTGACGTCGAGCGGCACCAGCGTGATCGGAACGCCGCTGCCAAAGACGAGCGCCGCGGCGTGGGGATCGGCGTAGATATTGAATTCGGCGGCCGCGGTTACGTTGCCATGCGTGCCGCCGCCCATCACGACGAGTTCGGCGATGCCGCCGGCGATCTCCGGCGCGGCGACGAGGGCCATCGCGATATTGGTCAGCGGGCCCAGCGCGCACAGCGTGATGCTGCTGGGCTCGGCGCCGCGCAGTGCGTCGATCAGGTAGAAGACCCCGTGCTCCGGCCGCGGCGGATGCCGCGGCGGCGCGAGGACCAGATCGCCTAGCCCGCCCTTGCCATGCGCCTCTTCGGCGGCGATCCGAGATCCGCCGAGCGGGCGGGGACAGCCGGCATAGACCGGCAGTTCGGCGCGGCCGGCCAGTTCGACGAGGCTGCGTGCGTTCCTCGCCGTCGCCGCCAGCGGCAAATTGCCGGCCACTGCGACCAGGCCCAGCACATCGAACTCGGGCGAGGCGAGCGCGAGGAGGATCGCAACCGCGTCGTCGATCCCGGGATCGGTGTCGATGATGATCGGGCGCGGCATGGCTCGCCTCCGGCTCCTCTCGGGCAACGCCGCGAAGCTTAGCAAAATTGCAACGGCGCCCCGAGCGAAGGGTTGACCTTGTGCGCGAACCAAAGTAGAACAATGTCAGTGTTTAGGGTTTGTTCCCTGACCGGAGAATGGGCATGCTGACGAAAAAGCAGCACGAGCTGCTGCTGTACATCAACCAACGGCTGGCGACCACGGGTATCGCTCCGTCATTCGACGAGATGAAGGACGCGCTCAATTTGCGCTCGAAATCGGGCATCCACCGCCTGATCAGCGGGCTTGAGGAGCGCGGCTTCATCCGCCGCCTGGCGCACCGCGCCCGCGCCCTCGAAGTCACGCGGCTGCCGGAGGAAAGCGCGGCGCCGTCGGGCTCCAATGGGGGCGCCGAGCGCGGACGATTCTCGCCGACCGTCATCCGCGGCGATTTTGCCGGCGCGCTGCCCGGGACGCCCGTCGCCCCCGATACCGCGGCGGTCGACCTGCCGCTCTATGGCCGCATCGCCGCCGGCACCCCGATCGAGGCGTTGCGCGACCAGAACAGCTCGATTGCGGTGCCAGGGAGCCTCTTGGGCCGCGGCGAGCATTATGCGCTCGAGGTCGCCGGCGACAGCATGATCGAAGCGGGGATTCTCGATGGCGACAGCGTCATCATTCAGCGCTGCGACACTGCCGAGAACGGTGCCATCGTCGTCGCGCTCGTCGACAATGTCGAAGTTACCCTGAAGCGGCTGCGCCGCCGTGGTGCCTCGATCGCCCTCGAACCGGCCAACAAGGCCTACGAAACCCGCATCTTCGGGCCCGACCGGGTCAAGGTCCAGGGCCGCCTCGTCGGGCTGCTGCGGCGCTATTGAGCGGGTGCGGCGACCGGCCGGACGGCCAACGTCAAATGCTTTACCGTTCATAAAATAAACCACACTCCCCTCGACCCATTGGCCGATCGGGTAACGAAGTGCCGCCTCGGTCGTTTAGAGAAGCGTGAGATCGCCGATCTGCCGAAGGGTGCGCGTGGTGCCGAAATACCGATCGGCAAGCGCGCCTGTGCGCAACAGAGGCATGCGCACAAATGCACGGCGCAAGTGTCGGCGGCGACCCATGTGCTCCTTCACCTCTTTAACCCAACACAACGGGGATGCAGCATGAAACGCTCGATCCCGGCGGCGGTCCGACATTTGAGTTTTGCCAGTGTTGCGCTTTGCCTTGGCCTTGCGGCGCTCTCGCCGCGAGCGCTGGCGATGTCGGCCGGCGGAACCGAGACGGTACGCAGCCTTTATGCGACGCTCCTGCAAACGATGCGCAACGGCGCGGCGCTCGGGCCGCGTGGGCGCTACGCTCAGCTGGAGCCGGTGGTGCGCCGGCTCTTTGACATCCCGCTGATGACGCAGCTCGCGGTCGGGCCGCAATGGGCGAGCCTCTCCGACGTGCAGCGCCAACAGGTATCGCAAGCCTTCGAGCACTATATCGCGGCGATCTATGCCGATCGCTTTGACAGCTATGCGGGCGAGCGCCTCCAGGTCACCGGTGAACAGCCTTCCGCCGGCGGGACCGTCATCACCAGCCAGATCGTCAAGTCGAACGGCGAGCCGGTGAACATCAACTATCTGATGCGACAGAACGGCGGCGTCTGGCAAATCGCCGATGTGTATCTCGACGGGACAATCAGCGAACTGGCGACGCGGCGCTCCGAATTCGCCCGCATCCTGCAGACCCGGGGCATTGCCGGGTTGATCGAGACGCTCAACGCCAAGACCAATACGCTCTCGGCGCGCGCCTCCTAGACGACGCCGTCCTCGCGCAGCCGCCTCGCCTCATCCGGATCGACGCCGCACAAGGCGCCAAGCAATTCTTGCGTGTGCTCGCCGAGGAGCGGCGGGCGGGTCACGCGTGCCGGCGAACCTGACAGTTCGACCGGACAGCCGACGGTCTGATAGGTGCCGCGGGTCGGATAATCGATGTCGAGGATCATCTCGCGCGCCTTCAGGTGCGGGTCGGCCAAGACTTCGCCGGTATCCTGCACCGCGCCACACGGCACCCCGGCCGCGCCCAAAATCCGCATCACCTCATGCTTGGTGCGCCGCCCGGTCCATTCTTCGATAATCGCATCGAGCGCGGCGCGGTTCTCCCAGCGCGCGGCCGGCGCCTTGAAGCGCGGGTCTTCGGCGAGTTCGGGCCGGCCCATCGCGCCGAGCATCGCGATCCACTGCGGATGCTCCCAGGCGTTGATGAACGCATAGTCGTCGGGCCCGCCGCCGGCGCAACGGTAGATCGTGCTCGGCACGGTTTGCCCCAGCTCGTTGCCGCGGCGCGGCATCGCGTGCCCGAAACGCTGGTGGTCGCGCAGACTGACCCGGATGATGTTGACGACGGCGTCCTGCATCGAGACTTCGACCTCTTGCCCCTCGCCGGTTGTATGGCGCTGCTGCAGGGCGGCGAGGATGCCGATCGCCATGTGCATCCCGGTGCCCGAATCGCCAATTGCCGGCACGACGGTGGTCGGCGGGTTTTCGGGAAACCCGGTGATGCTCATCGCGCCCCCCATCGCCTGGGCGATCGGTTCGTAGCTCTTGTACTCGCTATAGGGGCCGTAGGTGCCGAAGCCCTTGATCGAGGCGTAGATGAGGCGCGGGTTGAGCCGGTGCAGCGCCTCCCAGCCAAAGCCGAGCCGGTCGAGCGCGCCGGGGCCGAAATTCTCCAGTAGGACGTCCGACTTCTCGATCAGCCGACGGAACAGCTCCTTGCCGCGCGGTGTCTTCAAATTGAGTGTGAGGCTCTTCTTGTTGGCGTTGAAGAGGAGGAAAAAGAGGCTGTCCGAATCGGGCTTGTCGCGCATGTTGCGGCGCGCCACGTCGCCCCCCTTCGGCTCCTCGAGCTTGATCACCTCGGCCCCGAGAAAGGCGAGGATCTGGGCGCAAGCCGGCCCCGCCTGGTTGTGCGTCATGTCGATGATGCGGATGCCGGAAAGGGCTTGGGTCATGGTGCGTCTCCTGAGCGCGCATCGCTTGGTCGCTCGTTCGGCGGCTCTGGATACCAGTCGTCCGCCAGGATTTCGTCGATCGAATAGGGGCATTCCGCCGGCAGCGAGTGGGCCACCTCCGATTCCCCGTGCCTCAGCAGCTCGACCGCCGCCCGTTTCCGCGCGATCGCGGAGAGCCTGGCCAATCGCTCCTCAGAATCGCGCCGCAATGACCCAGAGAGTTTGTTTTCCAGTTCGCCACGCGCCTCGATTATCGAGTCCATCCAATCGAAGCGAGGCTCGCGCGCCGGCGAATAGGCCAGCTTAAGGAGGTGAATGAGGATACAGCCCACCTGGCTCCGCACGGCGTCGCGCTCGCTTTTGCCCAAATCCTCGATCTCCTCGGCGAGGCGGTCGCGATCAAAGCGGTTGTCACGGGTGCGCAAGGTGCGCAACACGCCCGCTTGGTGCTGCGTCCAGGCGTAGAAATCGTCTTCGTAGCGCGGTCCGTCCGGCATCGTCCTCATAACCCCATTTTCGTCCGCCCTTACCCCGTCTCGCCCATCGCCAGGCGTAAAACTTCATTCCTCCGGCAGGCCGGCGAGGCGTAGGCCGGTGACACGAAGTTCCAGAAACCCAGGCGCCATCCGGGAAAACACCCCTGATTGGTATCGCGCGATCGTCAACCTTGGCGCAATTGCCCGCAAATGGCCGAGTTCGGCACGCGCCTCGTCGAGTCGACCGAGATGAGCATTGGCGATGATCTTGGCCTGAACCGACATCACAAAGCGTGGGTTGTCGTGCAGCGAATGGTCGGCCCATTCGATCGCTTCTTCGAACCGGCTCGCCGCGAGGTGGGCGTAGGCAAGGCCGGCAGTGGTAAAGAAGTTGGTTGGACCGAAGGGGCACAAGCGAAGGGCGCGATCGAAGGCCTCGATTGCCGGTTCAGGCTGGTTATTATTTGCATAGACCCACCCTTTAATCGTCCATGCGTTCGTTGCGTTGGAGTTGAGCGCTAAGGCACGGTCCACCAGCGCCATTGCCATCGCCGTCTCGCCGCCGAAGCGGTACAGCGGCCAAGCGGCCTGCCACAGCCTCTCGGAATCGTCCCGCCCAGATGCGATCGCGTGCCGGGCTAGGCGGACCGCTTCCTCCCGGTCCTCATCCGACAAGGCGCCCCACCCCTGGGTTTGCTGCTGGGTGCGACAAAAGCTGAGGAATGCCGCGGCCGGCAGGTACGACGGATCGAGCGCGAGCGCTCGCCGTAAGAGCGCGACTGCCTCATCAAAGCCCTCGACGCAATACCGATACAAATGGGCCAGGGCGCGCAGGTAGAGATCGTAGACATCGAGATTCTCAGCCGGCTTGCGCGCGGTGCGCTCAATCTCAGACAGACGCAGTCGCGGTTCGATCGCGCCAATGACGCTCGCCGCAACCTGATCCTGAAGTTCGAACACGTCTTCGAGTGAGCCGTCGAAACGGTCGGCCCACAGATGCGCGCCGGTTTCGGCGTCGATTAGCTGCGCAGTGATGCGCACCCGGTTTGCGACCTTGCGCACGCTGCCTTCGAGGACGTAGCGAACGCCCAGTTCGCGACCGACCCGTTTCACATCGACCGGCTGACCCTTGTAGGTGAAGGTCGAATTGCGGGCGATGACGAAGAGCCAGCGGATGCGGGAGAGGGCGGTGATGGTCTCCTCGACCATGCCGTCGGCGAAATATTCCTGCTCCGGATCGCCCGACATGTTCTGGAACGGCAGGACGGCGATCGACGGCTTGTCGGGGAGCGCTGGGGCCGAGGTCGCGGCAGCCCCCACCCTTCCCTCCCCCGCCTGCGGGGGAGGGTTAGCTCGTGTACCGGCACCGGCGACCCCCTCCCCTGCTGGCGGGGGAGGGTTGCGGTGGGGGCTTGTCGCTCGAATGCGGTAGACGCGCACCCGGCGGGCGATGTTTTTTAGGCTTTGCTCGCCGAGATCGTCGAAGGCGAGGTCGAGGCGGCCG
>Ga0209415_10010861_pt1 | contig 15421 bp, 13 predicted proteins | sample PeaSoiSIISIP2007_FD_187696 | JGI IMG/M metagenome (GOLD analysis project Ga0209415, IMG submission 187696) | Peat soil microbial communities from Weissenstadt, Germany - SII-SIP-2007 (SPAdes) (version 2) | ecosystem: Environmental > Terrestrial > Soil > Wetlands > Peat | place: Germany... | reverse complement strand
GCCCTGGCTTCTGCGAGCATGAATTTGTGTGTTGCTTCGTTCACAATTTCAAACAGACTGATGCCGGTAACCTCTTCTCGTGAACATCTCTCAAGTAGCGTAAGGCACTGGGCGGATTCGCCATTCAATCCGTAGATAAAAATATTCGCGTCGATGAATATATCTGTTCCGGGAGGTACGGTCGATAGTGATTGCAAGAATTTCTCAAGACTGGTCTTCGAGATCTGCGTCCTCGGTGATCTGCCGCCATTCCTCTCGCGTCAATTTGATTTGCGATGGCTGATACAACGCTGCTAACGATCTAGCGATGCGGTCGTCTTTGTCCTCTGCCGTGAATCTCTGCCTTTTTGCTTCCGCTAGTTTTTCACTAGATGGAGCTAGCGGTCGCTCATCCACCGGCTTGTGCCACCAATTTTCGATCCGGCGGCTCGCCTTGCGCTTCTTGGACTTTTCACTTTCGCGCCTACCGGGCTTGCGGACAATCCATGCTTCGGCACCTCTCACACCAGCAGAATCGTCGTACCACTGATCGACGAGCAGGTGCTGTGGTCTCCTGCATAGTTCCAAAGGTAGCTCTTGTGTATCGGCGTCCATTTCAAGATCAATCTATTATCGGCAGTTTAGATGCCTCAAAGAATTTATGCAAGCCTGCGGCCTTATGTTCAGCCCGTATGATCTGAGACTTCAGGTTGAGCAAGTCATCCTTGTCCAGGGCCACATGGATCTCGCGCATTTCATCCCCTTCGTGGTAAGTGAGCTTTAACATGTGCGTAATGGCGGCAGCACTTGGTGGAGAGGTCACATCTTCCCCGTATACTGGGCGCACATCTGTAAAGATACGCAGGGTGCAGAGTGTATGCTCGTGGTCGTGCTGAATCACGACCCCTTTTGACGCGATCGTTAGGGCCCTTACGGCCAGCAATGCTCCAAGTCGATTTCGGAAAGCCTGGTCAATCTCGGGAGTCTTAAGTGACAATTCGGGGTGCCTGCTGCGCTTCATCGCTTGAACGACATCCTCCACAAAGTCGTCCATTGAGATATCAGAATTGGCTCGAACCGTGTATAGCGATAACAGGCTAGCCATGATGCGACGGAGATCTTTAGTCGGTATAGATGAGATCTTGCTGGAGATCAGAGAGGCTCCAGCGTTGGAGTCCTTAATGTCAAGAGAGGCTTGAGTTTCGGCCAGAGCTGCCCTGAGTTCGCTGATCGCCTGATCGGAAAGCGTTACGAGTTGCGCCAGCCCGCCAACGTATTCGTCTGGTATCGTCAAGCGTCGCATGATAGTTGGGGCGGACCATACCGCTTCCACGGTTCAATGTCAAATCGGGTGGCTGATTGGACCACCCAATTCTTATTTTATCGTACAGACGACTCTTTACGCTTGCCGCGCGATGGCCTACGCTGAAGTGATACTACAAGCATCATTTGCGGTCTTGCCGGTGAGTTGATCGAACGTCAGACGCTTGCCTACGATACCCAAAACGGCGATGCTGAAGCGCTCGCCATCGGTCATCTTGCGATTGAGTGTCGAACCCTTTCATCTTTTCCGTTATTTGGTCAGCTATATTGTTACCCTTACTTGGGCTTCGCCGGCTCCAAGCCGCTCTTCTGGATGGCCGGGTAGGCGGCTGGTGACGCAAGCCACTGGATGAGCGCCTTGGCCGCCTCCGGCTGTCTTGACGTTGCGGGGATGCCTGCGGCGAACACCGTGACCTTTTGTGCCCCTGGCGGCAGTTCCCCTACGATGTCGATGCCCTTCACGGGACGCAGCTCGCTGATCTGTTGGAAGCCGATCTCGACCTCTCCCGTCGCGACCACCCCGCCTACCGGGTCGGCCTCAATCTTTCGAGTCTTGTTTTTGATCTGTTCTGCGATTCCGAGCTTCGGAAACAACTCGGTGGAAAGATAGACGCCGCTGGCGCTATCGGAATACCCAATCGATTTTGCCGCCAGCAACGTGCGCTTGAGCGCGTCGACGGTGCTGATGTCGGGCTTGGGCGCTCCGGCCTTGACGGCCATGCCGATTTTGGATTGGACCAGGTCGACGCGGCTGTCTGGCCGGACCTTGCCCTGCTTGATCAGATCGGCCAGCGCGGGCGCGGCCATGATCACGACATCGATCGCCTCACCGCGCTCCAGGCGTATCGGAATGGCGTTGTGCGTGGTTCCCATGGAGGGTCCGAACTCCGTCACAAGTTTGTTGGACGTGGCGCGCTCATATTCGGAGGCCAGCTCCAGATAGGCGGCCGTGAACGCTCCCGATGTCACTACCTTGATCTCAGCCGCGCGCGGCGTGGCAGCGGTAAGCAGCGCACAAGTCAAAGCCAGGGCTGCGACGGCCCTGTATGGGCTTCTGTAGGAAATGGTTTGCATGGCCTTCCTTCCCTGCGCGCATCCGGCGCAAGCGATCCTATTCATTATGGTCCAAACGCTCCGGCGTTCGCCCCGGACTCTTTTCTCATACAAGATGAGCCTGAACGGGGCGCTGGATTCTCATACAAGATGAGCCTGAAAGGCAGGATTGGGATGCTGGGGATTGATCATCAGCATGGACGATTCGGAAGCAACGAGCCTGGAACAGATTCGGGCGTTTCTGGCCGGCAGCAGCGAGGTGCGATTCGCCGGTCAGCACCGCGAGGAAGTGTACGGCTGGACGGAGCGGATCCTGGTGCGGCAGCAGTACGCCGGCCGGAACCGGCGGGAGAAGGGCATGGTGCGGCGGTACATAGCCCGGATGACCGGGTTGAGCCGATCCCAGGTGACGCGCCTGATCACAGGCTATGCCGACAGTGGCCAAGTCAAAGCGACGGTCTATCAACGCAGAAAATTCGCGACACGCTACACCAAGTCAGACGTGGAACTGCTGGCCTATGTCGACAAAAGTCACGGAAACCTGAGTGGCCTGGCAACGAAACGGATTTTGGAGCGCGAGTACAGCGAATACGGCCAGGCTGCCTACCAGCGCGTGGCGGGCATTTCGGTGGCACAGATCTATCGGTTCCGCAATTCAGCGGCCTACCGCAAACGGAACACCAGTTACCAGCCGACCCGGCCCACGCCGATCCCCATCGGCGAGCGACGCAAACCGCGGCCGCAGGGCCGCCCCGGATACCTACGCATCGATACGGTGCATCAGGGCGATCGGGACGGCGTCAAAGGCGTGTATCACATCAATGCTGTCGACGAAGTAACGCAATGGGAGATCGTGGCCGCCACGCCGCAGATCTCCGAACACTGGCTGATTCCGCTGCTGGCGCAACTGCTCGAACAGTTCCCGTTCACCATCCGCGGGTTTCATTCCGACAACGGCAGCGAGTTCATCAACTACACGGTCGCCAGACTGCTCGAGAAACTGCTGATCGAACAGACCAAATCGCGCGCGCATCGTACCGGAGACAACGGCCTGGTGGAGTCCAAGAATGGAGCGATTGTTCGCAAACAACTGGGTTTCGGCCATATCGCCGCGGAGCACGCCGAGGCTGTCGATCAGTTTCATCGCCGCCATCTGAATCCCTATGTCAACTTCCACCGGCCCTGCGCGGTGGCCGAGATTGTCGAAGAACCCAATGGCAGGCGCCGACGCGTTTATCGCCAGTGGGCCACGCCCTTCGAGATCTTCCGCCAGTTGCCGCAGTGCGAGAGCTGTCTGCGGCCCGGTGTCGGCATGGCCGATCTGCAACGCCTCGCCCAAGCACAGTCCGACACCGAAGCAGCCATCCAGATGCAGCGCGCCAAACGACAGCTGCTGTCCGCCATTGCCAAGCAAAGCGCCTGATCGCCAGGTCCGAAAACACACCCCGGAGCGCCGTGGAAATGACGGTCGGATGGAAAGCGAGGAAAACCAAAGACGGGTTTCCCTCCCTTCCCACCGCCCTTGGAAATCGCCAGCGCGATTCCCACATTCCCACCGCGCCGACCACTGTTCTCTCTTCTCTCCCCAACCAAAACCGAAAGGACCCCGCTACTGCCCTGCCTTCCTCAGTTCAGGCTCATTCTTCGATGAGAAAATGCTCCGGACAACCTGATAGTCTGTTCAATGGCAATTGATCGGAATACCGTCATAGGAGAAGACGTCATGAATATGCGGATATCTACTGTGGGACTCGTGGCACTGGTTGCGGTTGTGGTGAGCGGCTGGTTAGGAGCGAACGCCGCCGGAACAGCCCCTCCGGCATCAGTCCCCACGTTTTCTACCGCCGAGATTGGACGCCAAGGCCATTTCTATGTTGGCGGTCACTGGGTCGGGGAGCCCGGCAAAGAAACCATGGACGGCGCCATGTATGTTGAAGTGTGGGTACCGAAGAATATCCGGCACCCGTATCCGGTCGTGTTCATAAGTGGAGGAGGCGGGCAAGGAGCCTACAATTTGTTGCAAACGCCAGACGGCCGGCCGGGTTGGGCTTATGATTTCGTCAATCAGGGTTACACAGTGTACATGATGGATTATCCAGGGTACGGGCGCTCGGCCTTTGTCCCTGGCCTGGACGGCAACTTGACGCCGCCTCGTTCCGGTCCATTAATGGAGGAGGTCTGGACCGGTGGCCGTCCGGCATCGACTCCGGCGAGCAGTTGGCCGCAGGCCAAGAAGTATTCGCAATGGCCCAGCGACGCGCCGAACAAAGGCAAGATGGGCGATCCGGTTTTTGATTATTTCGCGAAGACCGAACTTCAGATTCCAGTGGGTCCCACCCAGGAGAAGCGTAACGTGGACGCGATCGTGCAATTGGTCGATTTGATCGGCCAGCCAGTGATCCTGGTACTGAACTCTGGGTCCGCCGCTTCCGGGTGGGTGGTCGCGGATGCACGATCGAAGCTTGTCAAAGGCATCGTCGCCGTCGAGCCGGTAGCCCCGCCTATCGAGCAGGCGGAAAGGGGCGCGACTGGTCCGGGACGTGTTTGGGGCCTGACCAATCTTCCGGTTCATTATGATCCTCCGATCCAGGATGCGTCTGAATTGCAGACCGTTCGCCAGGACCAAGCGGATGGGCCGGACCTCATCCCGTGCTGGGTTCAGAAGGAGCCCGCGCGCAAGCTCGTTAACCTGCAGGGTATTCCGGTCCTCAATGTGACCGGAGAGGCGAGTTATCACCGCCCTTACGCCCACTGCATCGCCAAGTGGCTGAACCAGGCGGGGGTGAAAACTACATTTGTGAAGCTGGAAGACGTTGGGCTACCGGGCAATGGACACCAGATGATGTCCGAAAAGAACAGCGCCGGCATCGCCAAATACCTGCAAGGCTGGATCGAAAAAAACGTGCGCTGAGCAAAGTGCCGCCAACGCTGAGACCCCCGCAGGCGATATCCTTACTGGTAATGAAAGGTGCAGAAGCGTATGCCTAAGAAACAGGGTGACTCTGTCAGCCGCAGAGACTTCTTCAAGAAAGGCGCAGCTGTTGGCGCCGGTGTAACCACTCTAGCTGGACCAGCCGCCGCACAAGCCAGGCGCGGCCAGATTCATTTCGACCGCGTCGCGGATGTCGTTATCGTCGGGGCGGGAGCCTCGGGACTGCCGGCCGCCATCATGGCGCGCGATCAGGGCGCTTCCGTCATCGTCATCGATGCCAACCATGATATCGGCGGGCATGCCATGGTAAGCGGCGGAAGAATTCCTCTCGGCGGCGGGACGAGCTTGCAGAAGAAGTATGGCATCACCGATTCGGCCGATCAGGTTTACCTCGACCACACCAGCGTCAAGAACCCCGAGCTCCGCTTCGGCGATCGGGACCTGATCCGAGTCTGGGCTGACGAAAACGCGCCGACCTTCGAATTTCTGCTTCAAAACGGAGTGATATTCAACGACCGTCCTCCGACGATCGTGAACGAAGGCACGGTCCCGCGGCTCTTTGTCGCGGTACCCTATTCCGACAATTTGAACGAAACCATCAATGGAAGCCCGGGCTCTGGACTTGTGAGGCATCTCGAAGCCAGCGCCCGGTCCAAAGGCGTCACCTTTCTCTTGCGGCACAAACTGACCAACATCATCCGGGAGAGTCCCGCCTCGGGACGAGTTCAGGGCATCACAGCATCTTTCCAAGGCAAGGACGTGAACATCCAGGCGCGCCGCGGCGTCATCATCGCCACCGGCGGTCATACGGCCAACATAGAGTTCCGCCGAATGTTCGATCCAAGACTTACCGAGGAATACCAAACCGCCGGTGAACCTTGGACCCGGCAAAACGCGGATGGAGAGCTGTTAGCGATGGATCTCGGGGCGTCGCTATGGGCGACCTCGAATGTTGCCAACGAATACGGCCGGTCGATCACAAAAACGATTCACATCGGGTGCAAGTATGGATATCAGAACTTGAAGTGGAATCCGAGAAGTCCCATGTTCGATCGCGCCGGTGCGACCGGCCTTTCCGTCAAGGACTTTCAGGACCTGATCCTGGTGAACCAGATTGGCCAGAGATTCTGGAACGAGATCGACGAGTCATATAACTTTCTCAACGCCTGCTTGGGTACCAACGGAAACACGGGAAAGGGCGCCAAAGTCAATGGGGGCGGGCCGATTTGGGCTATCTTTGACTCCGACGCGGTTCAGCGCGAAGGCTGGGAACCGAAACCGCCCTATGTCGATCGAAGCGGCTGGTTTTTCTCCGCGGATACAATCGCCGAATTGGCCGGCAAAATCGAAAACCCGTATCAGTTGCAGAAAATGCCGTCGAGCGCGCTCCAAGAGACCGTTAGGAAATACAACGCGTTCGTGGATGCCGGCAAGGACGCAGACTTCGGAAGGCCTTCGCCCAAATACAAGATTGCAACGCCGCCGTTCCACGCAGCTTGGTCCACGCCAATCCTGCACGATTGCCTCGCGGGCCTGCGGATCAACCGCAAGTGCCAGGTCGTCGACATACATGGCCAGCTTATACCAGGACTGTATGCAGCCGGCGAATCGGCCGGTGGATTTGCCCTGCACGGCCTGCCCAGGGTCATTGTCTTCGGCCGCATTGCCGGACGGGAAGCTGCTCTCGACAAGGCCTAAGGGCGTGGAGCGGAAGGGCCCTGCTCGCAGCCACTCCAGCGTGCTGTCATAGCGTATCGTGGTAGCGATGCTTTCCTCTCTGTATGATCCCGTCGTGAGCCGTGTCCTCGACGCGCTCCATTCACAGGCCGATACCGTGGACCCTCCCTTGGTCGGCAACTTGGGCGGTAAGACGGACGATGAGATGGCCCACCTGCTGGACCACGCCTTCATGCCGGTCGCGCCCGATGTAGGACGCTTTCTGTATACGTTGGTGCTGGCAACCAAGACGGGCACGGTGGTTGAATTTGGAACCTCTTTGGGAATTTCCACGATCTATCTGGCGTCGGCGGTTCGGGATCGCGGAGAAGGCAAGGTGGTTACCACGGAACTTAATTCAGGCAAAGTGCAAAAAGCGCGCGAAAGCCTCCGTGCGGCGGGGTTGCTCGACTACGTCGATTTGCGCGAGGGCGACGCGCTCGAAACTCTGAGGGATGTCGCGGGCGGCGTGACTCTTCTCTTTCTGGACGGTTGGAAGAAGCTTTACTTGCCCATGCTGAAGCTTCTAGAGCCGGCGCTGGAATCGGGCGCCGTGGTTGTGGCGGACGACCTGGATCTTTTCCCCGAGGTGCACAAGCCCTATCTTGCCTACGTGCGGAATCCTGACAGCGGATACGTTTCCGTCGAAATCCCCATTGGCGATCGTCTGGAACTCTCCGTTCGGACCGCCTGACGCGAAAAATGCGGCAAGCAAAATCCGGCATTTGCTACCATATTGACGGCTCAAGAAAGCGTTGAAAGCTCCGTTCCCATGAAAGCCATTGAACTGGTCGGCAATATCGATGAAAAACATCGACTGCAAGCCGACGTGCCGGCGGAAGTTCCAGCTGGCCCTGTGCGCTTGATCGTTCTCTTCCATGATGAGGACGAAGGAGGCATCGCGTGGCCGCAGGGAGTTACCAAAGAATGGTCAGACGAGTTGCGGGACTCACGGCAAGACCTCTACACGCTCGACGACGGGCAACCGGTGAATGCGCCCCGGTGAAATCTTCCTAGCTCAGTTTCTTTTCGGGGATGTTCCCGGAATGAAGCTCCGGCCCGTATTACTGCTAACCGGAGCGGTTGGTTCTGTGCCGGAAGTGTTGGTCGCTTACATATCTTCGGTAACCCCGACTCAACCCCTTCCCTCGGGCCACGCAAACCCAAGTGGGGCCCGCCCGAGCGGGAGCGAGCCGTGGAAATGGATCGTGGAACGGGCGTCATGGTGCTGCTCAACCTGAACTAAATGAACTATGCCCAACGCGGTGAATGGCCAACTTGTTACGAAAGAATCGATCCGCAATGGGACGGTGATAAGATTCTAAGCTGACGAGACCGTGGGACAGGATCGGACCGCGGGAGAATGAAAAACATGAGCCTGAGTGACGCGAAAAATGCGGTATTGCCGCGCAGAGGATTTATTCAGAAGGCGGCGTCCGGCCTGGGTGCCGCTGCGCTCGGCGGGCTCGGCGCGAAGGAGGCGAAGGCCGCGACGGCCAACCGGCATTGGGACCTTTCCGCCGACGTTGTCGTGGTAGGCTCGGGGGCCGCTGGACTTCCGGCGTCGATTACGGCCGCCGAACTGGGAGCCACCGTGATCGTGGTCGATCAGAACTACGACATTGGCGGACATGCCATCGAAAGCGGCGGCAACATTGCTTTGGGCGGCGGTACCAGTTTGCAGAAGAAGTACGGCATTGAGGATTCGCCGGACCGCATGTTTGACGACCTGGTGCGATGGCACGATTACCGGTTCAGCGACAGGGAAATTGTGCGCGCCTTCTGCGACGAGAGCGTGGCCACGTTTGATTTTCTGCTGGCGCACGGTGTCCAATTTCCCGATCGGTCTCCGGCCGGAGCGGACGGAGGTCCGCAAACGGTGAAGCGGGCGCAAACGGTGGTCTGGAGCGGGGAAGTGAGCGCTTACGCCCCGACGGGAGCCAACGGCACGGCGCTCATGCGGCCTCTCGAAGCCAGCGCGAGAAAGCTCGGCGTGCAAATTCTCCTGCGGCACAGCATGACAGGCCTCGTCCGCGACGAACAATTCGCGGGCAGGGTTCTGGGAATCACGGTGACGCACGAGGGCAAGACCCTCAATATCCAGGCCAGGAGGGGCGTGGTGCTCAGCACGGGCGGGCACACCAGCAACGTGAATTTCCGCAGAATCTTCGATCCGCGTTTGACCGAGGAATACCAGGTTGTCGGAGAGCCATATTCGCGACAAACGGGCGACGGCGAAATTGCCGCCATGCAAGTAGGGGCATCGCTCTGGGGAGTGGCGAACCAGACGGTCGAGACGCAGGCGCGCTCGCACATCTTTGAGAAGCCTTACGTGATAGGGAATCAATTTGGCTACCCGCAGGGCGGAGGGCGACGGAATGAGAACATCAGAGACAGCCCGGTGAAAGGCATCGCCCGGGGGATCGGTCTGCAGGTGGCGGACTATCAGAATCTCATTCAGGTGAATCAAGTGGGCCGGCGGTTCGTGAACGAGTTTGCGACCGGATTCGATTGGTGGAACCCGTGCCTGGAAGTGAACGGCGGGAAGGGCGAGGGAGGCGGCCCGATCTGGGCGATTTTTGATGCGGACGCCGTGAAGCGCGAAGCATGGACTTGTGCGCCGCCCTTCGTGGATCCCGAGGGCTGGTTCTTTAGCGCCAACTCGCTGCGAGAATTGGCCGCGAGGATTGTCAGCAAATATCAAAAGGAGCCGATGCCGGCCGCGGCGCTCGAAGAAACGGTCGCCCGGTATAATTCCTTCGTCGATAAAGGCAAGGATGAAGACTTCGGAAAGCCTTCACCGAAGTACAAAATTCAAACGCGTCCCTTTTATGCCGCGTGGTCGACGCCCTGCATCCACGATTGCATCTCAGGGTTGCGAATCAATGCGAAGGCGCAGGTCATCGATTTGTGGGGGCAGGTTATTCCCGGCCTCTATTGCGGCGGAGAAACGGCCGGCGGATTTAACCAGCACGGTCTGGCAAAATCCTTAACCTTTGGACGCATTGCGGGACGCGAAGCGGCTAAGTTTTCAGTCCATTCCTGATCGCCCGCGTCATCGCGGCCACACAGCCCGGCTTATTGCGCGACCCATTTATCGAAGCGCGCTGTAAATGTGTGCGCGACGTATAGCGTCTTCTCGTCCGGACAGGCGATTTGATGTATGGAATCGATCGTGCCGGGAAAGCGTCCCGGTCGGCCGAACGCGCCGAGAATCTTGCCGGAGAGGTCCATTTTGTAGATGCGACCCACGCTCCCGACGAACATCAGCTGATTGGGGCCGCTGGTGAGGCACAAAGCCCACGGCGCAGTCGGCAGGTTCCACACTGCTTTGAGATTCCCCTCGGTATCGAACGTCTGGATACGACCATTGGCGCGGTCGGCGACGTAAACTACATCGTTGTTGTCTATCACGATGCTGTGAGGGGTGTTGAATTCGCCCGGCCGGTTGCCGCGTTCGCCCCAAGACTTCACGAAATTCCCGTCCTTGTCAAACTTAGCGACGCGCGAATTGCCGTACCCGTCGCTGACGAAGATACTGAGATCCCGACTCCACGCGATATCAGTCTCTTGATAAAACATGTTGCGGGTCGGCGCAGCACGCTCAATGACGTGGGTCAGCCACGTCCACGGCTCCGGATTTTGTCCCAACGTGCCCACCGTGCGGCCTTCCTTGTCGAATCGGAAAATGATGTCGTCGGCGGCATCCACGTACCACAGGTTGCCCTGCGGGTCGAAGCGCACAACGTGCGCGCCTGTGAACATGGTGGAGCCTTCGCCCCAAGCGCGTAGGAACTTGCCGTCGGAAGTGAACTCCATCACCGGCCGGTAGCCGCGATTCAACGTGACGATGTTGCCATTCGGCGCTACTGCGACGCCAGTCGCTCTACCGAGCACAGAGTTGGCCGGGTAGTGGAAAAAGTCTTCGTCCAGGCGGAAGTTCAGCTGCGGAATTGCTGCCGCACCTTGGCCCTGTGCAGTCGCTGGTGTCATCGTGTTTAGCAAGATGGTCATCGCGCCGATGGCCGGTTGTAGGTAATGTCTCGTCAGTCTCATCTGCTCCTCCTTTAGTATGTGTTCAGAATTCTACATCTCTCCCATGCGGCCTACGCCGATAGCGCGAGGTCTTCATAGGTCAGGCGCCAGAGACGCGTAATTCGACTGATTTTATCTCAGAATCTCGGATAGTGTCCGGTTGGTCGCCACTCGGGGATGGCCGAAACGCCGACTTGGCGCGCCGTTCCTGCCGCGAAATCCCCTTACTTCTCGCTCTCGGGGTGTATGGTCCGTGAAAATGGGCGCGTCCGGAGGACAGCCAACGCGAGTTAGTGTGTGCCGGTCGAAGTCGGCTTGCCGCCGGGATGGAGGCTGACCTTCTGGACCCGCCAGTTGTTCATGTCCGCGATGAATAGCGTATTTTCCGAAGGGCAGGCCAGGCCGTGGACCCAACTGAACTCTCCGACATCGTGGCCGGATTCGCCAAACATCCCGAGAATCTTGCCGTCCAGCGACAGCTTGTAGACGCGGCCGGGTTCGTTGTCGGAAGTGTAGAGATACTGGGTCGGACCCTGGGTGATGCAGATGGTCCAGGGAGCCGTTTCGTCGGGTGGATTCGCCGAAACATTGCCCAGCACCGGATGCCGCTTCTTGTCGTAAGGCGCGTTCAGCAAGATGAAGCGCTGGAAGTTCCCGTCGTGGTCGAAAACCTGAATGCGCCGATTCCCGCGATCCGCTACGTAAACGTTGTTCTGCCGGTCGATGCCGATGTTGTGCGGCGTGTTGAACGAACTGGGGTTCTCATTGGCGTGTGTTCCGCCCACACCGCGCTCGCCCCACGATTTCACCCAGTTGCCGTGCTTATCGAACTTCGCTACGCGCGAGTTGATGTAGCCGTCGCTGATATAGATGTTGTCGTCGGAATCCCATGCGACATCGGTGGGCGCGCGGAAGTTTCCGTCCACATGCGGAAGCGCCGGAAATATCGACGTCGCCCCGCCGCCTCGGCCGAGACCATTTCCTTTGTAATAGTCGGGCTCGTCGGGGCCCTCGGGTCTGCGGCCAAGATTCAGCGTTACTATGCCTGCCGGGTTGAACCGCATGGCCGCGTGAGTGCCTTTGTCCACCACCCACAGGTTGTCGTACTTGTCGAACCTAACCGAATGCGCGTAACCCAGACCGTATACGCCGTGACCGAGTTCACGCACGAACTTGCCGGTTGAATCGAATTCCAGAAGCTGCGTGGTTGCGTTCCCATAGAGCGGACCCGACGTGGCCGAGCCGGGGTGATTGAGAACGACAATCGTCCCCTTGGAGTTCACCGCCACCGAAAGCACTTCGCCGAGATTCATCTGATAATTCAGCTTGAGGAAGTTGGGGTCGGAATCGAAGGGGATGGACGGAGGAGTCTGTTGGCCAAATGCCGGCAGCGCCAGCAGCAGGAGCAGTGTTGAACGCATCGTAAATCCTTTCCAATTTGACAATTTAATGCTCGCGATCTATTTGGTGTCCGCGTCCGGGGCGGACGATCCAGCGAAGACTTTCTTTCCGTTTGCCAGCGTGACCTGAGTGGCGTTGGACGCTTTTGCGCCATTCTTCGCCAAAAATCCGTTGACGGAAATTTCATCCCCCAGCTTGAGCGAATTTCTGTTCCAACCCTTGTGCATCAGGGTGTTCGGACTTCCCAGCTCGCATTCCCAACTGGTGACCTTGCCGTCGGCATCTTTCACGTCCAGGTAGATGCGGGCGTGGGGGTTGGTCCACTCCAGTTTCGTTACGGTCCCGGTGAGGGCCACCGGCTTGTCGAAATCGAACTCCGCCGCGAAGGAATGGTGGGCCATCGCAGGAACCGCTGCGAGAATACCCATTATAAGAACGATAAGGTTCATGTTCATGCTCTTTTCGCTCCCTTTGAATTACGCACCTGTCGCGATCTATTGTTTCACATACTTCTTCAAATCGTTCGGGACGACTTCCGCGCCGTAGATCACTCCATGCGAGTCGATCGCGATACCTTCCGCCGCACTCGTGCTCGCTGCCACGTCCACCGGGTCCGGAATGAAGGCGACGATCTTCCCGTCACGGATACTTCCCGCGCGGATGCCCCGCTTCCAGCCGAAGTGGTTCCGCGATACCGATTCCGATTCGGAATCCGCCACATAAATCACGTCGTTCTTGTCGATCGCTATTCCGCTTGGCCGGCTGAACTGCGTAAACTGCTCGACAAAGTTTCCGTCCTGATCGAAGACCTGGATGCGATTGTTATTGCGGTCGCCGACCAGAAGGCGGCCTTTGGAATCGAATGCCAGACAGTGCGGCAAGTCAAATTCGCCGGGCGCGATTCCTTTCTTCCCCCAGGCCTTGATGTACTTTCCATCTTTCGAAAACTTCACGATCTGGTTGCCGCCTTCTCCGCCATGTCCTTCCGAGATGAAGATGTCGCCGTTGGGAGCGAACGCCACGGCGTTGGGCTGGTTGAGAGCATTGGGAGGGGAGCCGGCCACTCCCGCGGTGCCGAGCGTCATCAAGATTTTTCCTTCGGGCGAAAACTTGAACACCTGATGGCCCCGGCCATCCTTGCCCCCGTTATCGGTCACCCAGACGTTTCCATCGGCATCGATGCTGATCCCGTGGGGCATGACCAACAACCCGCCGCCGAAGTTGTGCAGCATTTTTCCGTCTTGGTCGAACTCGAAGATCGGGTCGAGCTTGGAGCCGGCGCAGGAGGCTGGGATAAAGCCTTTTACACCGCATCGCTCGGCCACCCAGATGTGGCCGTGCTGATCGATCGCCACGCCGCCCGTCGAACCAAAAGTTCTTCCCTCAGGCAGCTTGAGCCAGCCCGTCATGGTGCGATAGGGATTCGGCGCCGAATTGGTCGGCGGACCGGTGGGGACGGGCGGATCGAGCCGGACCCGGTTGTCTCCGCCTGCGGCTCCTTGAACCGCAACCGGTGCGGAGCTCTGGGCATAAAGGCCCAAGCCACCGATCACCATCATTGCAACCGAAATCATCTTCGTGGCGCTCTTCAGCGACATGGCGAATCTCCTCAATCGGCTCGGACAGCAGTCAGGGTTTCACGGCGGGCGTGAGCCGGTTTAATATGCTGTCGTTGTTCTCGCAGACGTAGTCCAGGAGCTCCATACCGGGGTGGAGCAGCATGTTCCAACTGTTGGTCCAGGGTTTCGAATACGCCCCTGGATCGTCGACGGTCACTTCGTAGTGCATGATCAGCTGATTCACCCGATGCCAACGCTCGATCAAGTGGAGTTGTTCAGTCTTGGGATGGCCGGCTGCGTCCAGCCAGGTTTTGTCATTGCTGCCGACGATATCAATGACCAGGTCGTCGCCCTCCCAATGACCGATGCTTTCGCCCTGGAAGTTTACGTTCCACTCATCCTTGGGTGTATGTTTGCGCCCATCCATATACACCATTCGGAACGAGTTCAACTTCTCGTAGGCGAAAATGATCCGGTCCGGCAGTTGGAAGATTTGAAATGGAAAAAGATTCGCGGAATAGCGCGGATGTCCGGGCACCAAACAGTACGCCTCGGGATCTTCAATATCGTAGCCGTTCTGGCGTTTGTCGAAGAGCGCTTTGGCCGCTGGGAGCATGGGAACATCGACTACTTTTTCCGGCTGCGCGCCGCCTCGTGAACGCGGAGTCTTCCCGCCACCCATATTGTCGATGGCAGGCGCGGCCCAGGCACCTTTCCCGTTGCCCAAATCGGGATGACCATCGGGTAGCCGCGGCGCCGGCGGAATGTCTTTTCGCTTCAGAGCCTCGGCAACTTCCCGTCCGCTAGGGTCCTGCGCGAGGCAGAGAATTGCCAGCCCTGCCGCCAACAAGGCTACGATGGCCGGTCCACTCAATACGCAAGCCGCTAAGCGATTCGTCACTGTAATTCCTCCCGGCAACGCATCCAACAGCCCACTCTGCGCGGTGTACGACGTACCACTTTACTACCTTATTGATTGAATATGAAGGCGGCCAGGCGGGGATAGTGAGTCAGTTTGGCGCAAGCAGGTGTGGCTGAACACAGTGACTACGCGCGGGAAATCTCCGGCAAGACACCGGTGGAGGGCAGTTCCGCGAGCGGGCGACTACCGCGCTCCCTGTGGTTGCGGCTCGCAAGTGGCGCCGGCGGCGCGGGCGGCTTCGCGCTGGGCGGACGCCTGCTTAGAGAAATGCGCATATTCGAAGGGGATCGATTCGTGGCGGCGGATCAGGCGCTGGGCGTGGGCTTCGATTTCATCTCTTGAAAAAACGAAGCCATACTCGGCCGGGTCGTAGGGAATCCCTCTGTATTTATGCAGTTGGAGGAGGGCTGAGGCTTGCTTGAGGTCGCGCTCTTGCTGGTGGCGGCGCTCGTATTGGATTTCGCGGAGGTGCTCCGAGACTTTTTGGAACTGGCGGGAGAG
>Ga0209415_10010860_pt1 | contig 15421 bp, 12 predicted proteins | sample PeaSoiSIISIP2007_FD_187696 | JGI IMG/M metagenome (GOLD analysis project Ga0209415, IMG submission 187696) | Peat soil microbial communities from Weissenstadt, Germany - SII-SIP-2007 (SPAdes) (version 2) | ecosystem: Environmental > Terrestrial > Soil > Wetlands > Peat | place: Germany... | reverse complement strand
TGCCGAAGGCCTCACGGTCGCGTTCTATGGCGGATCATGGGGTGAAGCGATTCAGAAATGCATGGTCGATCCCTTCGTCAAGGCAACGGGGATCAAGGCAACGCCCGAACCCGGCGTGTCGTCGGTCACGATTGCAAAGCTGCGCCAGCAAAAAGGGAATCCCTCGATCGACGTTGCGTGGATGGACGGTGGAATTTCCGAGCTTGCCGGCGATGAGGATCTCGTCGCGGCGATTGATCCGAAACAGGTCCCGAACGTTGCGGGAATGCTTCCCGAGGGAGTTTACAAGAAGGCCAACGGCGACATTTACGCGCTGGGCACCGGTTTTTATGCGCTCGGCATTGTCTACAACACCAAAGAAGTGAAGACGCCGCCGACCTCATGGCTCGATCTTTGGAAGCCCGAGTATGCCGGCGTCGTGACGTTTCCCGCGCCAGCAAATGCGATGGGCGTGCCCGCGATCGCGCTGATCAATACAGTGTCCGGCGGTACCCTCGACAATCTCGAGCCTGGCATGCAGAAGCTGAAATCGCTCAAGGTCTCGAGCTTCTTCGATACGTCAGGCGGCGCGGACAACAGCTTCCAGAACGGCGAGGCGATCATCGGCGGCCATTATGCTCAGGCGGGCTGGGCGATGGCTGATAAAGGGTTGCCCATTGGTTACGCAGTCCCGAAGGAGGGTGCACCGTCCGGCGACATTCGCGTTCACATCGTGAAAGCCACTCCGAAAATGGCCGACGCGGAAAAGTTCGTGAGCTACGCCGTCGGCAAAGAGGCCGCCACCTGCATGGCCGAAACGATCTATGTAGGGCCAGCGACGCAGGGCGTTGCGCTCAGCGACAAGGCGAAGCAGCGGATGCCTTGGGGTGCCAGCGGGACCGTGAAGAACCTGGCGCTGTCCGACTGGACCAAGCTCAACGCGGCGAGGTCCAAGATCACGGATGCGTTCAATCGCGAGGTCGTTGGCAAGTAGAGCCTGCGCTTTTCGCAACATGAGCGAAGACCTCATTCGACTGCAGGGAGTGGTCCGCCGATACGGCACGATCGTCGCGCTGGCGGGCATTACGTTCGGAATCCGAGGGGGTGAATTCATCGCCCTTCTCGGGCCCAGCGGCTGCGGCAAGACCACTCTCCTGCGGACGATTGCAGGATTTAGCCAGCCGGACGAAGGAGAGGTCTGGATCGACGGCCGCCTGATGACGGCCGTGCCGCCGAACAAGCGCCCGGTAAACACGGTGTTCCAGCACTATGCGCTTTTCCCGCACTATACGGTCGCCGAGAACATTGCCTTTGGTCCGCGACGGCGGGGGGTTGATCGCGGCGAGATACCCTCGCTTATCGACGAGGCGCTCGCGCTCGTCGGCATGGAGGGGTTCGGCGATCGGCTTCCGTCGCAGCTCTCCGGCGGTCAACAACAGCGCGTCGCACTGGCACGCGCGATCATCAATAGGCCGAAAGTGCTCCTGCTCGACGAGCCGCTCGGGGCGCTCGATCTCAAACTACGCAAGCGAATGCAGATCGAGCTGAAGACCCTTCATCGCAAACTCGGGATCACATTCATCTACGTGACGCATGACCAAGAGGAAGCGCTCGTCATGGCTGATCGGATCGCGGTGATGAGAAGTGGCGAGATCGTCCAGTTTGGGACTGGAGAGGAAATCTATCGCACTCCGAATTCCAGATACGTCGCCGATTTTGTCGGCGAGGCGAACCTGTTGCCGTGCACTGTCGATGATAACGGCACTGTGCGGCTCGAAGGCGACGGGCTTCACATGCCCTATCGGCTGAAACAGGCTCCCGCAGGCAAAGCAACTCTAATGGTCCGGCCTGAGAGCATCAGCGTGGGTGCCCCGACTGGAGATTTCCCGGCAATCGCCATCGACGTGCAAGTGAGCGACAAAGTCTTTGTCGGGAGCGGCACGAAGATATTCGGCCGCACGGGAACCGGACACGAGATCGTCGTGCAATCGGCCGATCGTGCTGCGACCGACCGAGCAGTTCTAGGCGAGACGGTGACCGTGCACTGGCCCGTCTCGGATGGGCGAATTCTCGAAGCGTGAGGAATACGAGTTGAAGGACGCAAAGTCATGTCATCGATAACGGTTCTCACTCCGACAGGCACGCTGGGCTACGGCTTCGGTGCGGACGCGCTTGAGCGGGGGATGCAACTAAGGCCCGATGTCATCGCCGTCGATGCGGGCTCGACAGATCCGGGCCCGCACTATCTTGGCTCGGGGGAGCCATTGGTATCGCGCTTCAGCATGAAGCGCGAGCTTTCCGATCTTCTCCGCGTCAGCCGAAAGGCCGGAATTCCGTTGGTGGTTGGTAGTGCCGGCGGCTCCGGATGCCGCCGTCACGTGGATTGGACCGTCGAGATCGTGCGTGAGATCGCGCGCGAGCAAGGCCTCTCTTTCAAGCTCGCCTGGATCTACGCGGACGTGGCTCCCGAGCGGGCGAAGTCTGCCGTTGCTCGGGGCGATGTGAAAGACTTCGAGGCCGACTTTCCGCTCACCGAAGAAATGCTCGACGAGACGATCGCGCTCGTTGCTCAGATGGGCCACGAGCCAATTGCCGCCGCTCTCGATGGCGGCGCCGATGTCGTTATCGGCGGTCGCTCTTGCGACGACTCGGCCATCGCCGCTTTCCCGATCGCGCGCGGAGCCGACCCGGGACTTGCCATGCACATGGGCAAGATCCTGGAGTGCGGCGCGTTCTCGGCCGAACCCTTCGGGATGGACGTGATGGTCGGAATCGTGCACGACGACTATTTCCTGCTAGAGCCGGGGAGTGCGGACCGGCGTGCCTCTGTCACGTCGGTGGCCGCCCATACGCTATACGAGCGCGAAGATCCGTTCCTGCAGCCGGGGCCCGGCCATTCGATGGATCTGTCGCAATGCCGGTTCGAGCAGGTCACCGACCGACGCGTGAAGGTATCCGGCTCGCGCTTCATCAAGACCGATGAATATTGGGTAAAGCTCGAAGGGGTCCGCCTGGCAGGATATCGCAGTATCTCGATCGCCGGTATCCGCTGCCCCACCATGATTGCCCGGATTGACGGGATCCTGGGAGATGTTCAGGCCGAGGCTATACGCTACTTCGCGTCGAACGCGTTTGAAATCGGGTTTCGAGTCTATGGGCGAGATGGCGTCATGGGAAAGCTCGAGCCGCAGCGCACAATCACATCTCACGAACTCGGTCTTGTCATCGACGTCGTGGCGCCGGACCAGGAGTTCGCGCACGCCGTTGCGCACCACGTCAGCGGCAATCTGCTCCATTACCATTTCCCCGGGCAATTCAACACCTCCGGCAACGTCGCTTTCCCGTATTCGCCGTCCGAGATTGACGCCGGCCCGAATTTCCGCTTCTCGGCCTATCACCTAATGCGCCTGCAGTCGCCGCTTGAGCTCTTCCCGATTCACTTCGAGGACGTCTGACATGGTTGCAACCGAGAAGCGCCTGCGAGATTTCGCTCACATCATCCGCAGCAAGAATGCCGGTCCATATCGCCTGACCTTCGACATTCTGTTCCGCGATGACGCAAGTTTTCGAGCGGTTTGCGAGAGTCAGGCAGTGACCAAGGACTCAATCGCGCGGCTCTATGGAGTCCCGATCGACCAGGTCTCATCGCTCTTCGTGGTGCCGATGGGCCGCGCCATCAAAGTCACTCTCAGGCGACCGATCGGGCAGGGCGATTTCGGCGATACCGATATCTACGGCTGCCAGCAGCATGCACCGCTGCTCGATTTACCGATTCCAGCCGAAGAGGCTTAGCAATGCGAATTACGCGCGGTTGGGCACTGGTCCTGCTCGGGATCCCGATCGCGTTTCTGATCGCGTTTTTTGTCGTGCCGTTTCTGGTCGTCGTTCTCTCTAGTCTGCAGACGAAGGACGGCAGTTGGACGATCGCGAATTATGTGAAGGCCTTTTCCGATCTCTACTACTGGGACACGCTGCTGCTGACGTTCAGGCTCTCCCTTCTCGTGACGGTGTCGTCCCTCCTCATCGGCTATCCCTTGGCTTACTACATGATCTACGTGTTGAAGAGCCGAGCCATACGCCGACTCTTTTACGTTGTCGTCGTGACGCCGCTGTTTACAAGCAACATCGTTCGCTCGTTCGGATGGATGGTGCTGCTGGGTCGGCGCGGCATGATCAACGATGTGTTGCTGACCCTTGGTCTCGTCGAGCGTCCGCTGCCGCTATTATTTTCAGAGACCAGCATCGTCATCGGGCTCAGCTACATCATGACGCCGTTCATGGTGCTGACGGTCTCCGGCGTTCTTCAGAACATCGATCGCTCGCTCGAAGAGGTCGCCCAGGATCTGGGCGCCGGCTCATTTATGACCTTTCTCAAGGTCACGCTGCCACTGAGCACGCCCGGCATTATCGCGGGATCGCTGATTGTCTTTACGCTCAGCGTGAGCGCCTACGTCACGCCGAGCATCCTGAGCGGCGGAAAGAAGATCGTGATGTCCATGCTGATCTTTCAGCAATATGGGTCGGTCTTTGACTTCAATTTCGGCGCGACGCTCGCGATCACGCTGCTGATCACGACCATCATCCTTGTGGTCGGCTACCTCCTCGCGATGGAGCGGGGAACCCGGATGACGGCAGCCGCGACATGAGCCAAGCGTTGTTCGCGCGCCTCGGTCGGCTCGCCCTGAGCGGCTTTGGGTGGCTCGCCATGCTTTACCTTCTTATTCCACTGGCCGTGATCGTCGGATCCTCGTTCACGACCACCGCCTATCTGAGCTTCCCGCCGGTCGGGCTGACCTTGAGATGGTACGGCCAATTTCTAAAGGACCCGTCCTACCTCAGCGCAATATGGACCAGCGCCTCACTCGCTGTCGCCGCGGCGAGTATTGCAACGTTGCTGGGAGTGCCGGCAGCGTTGGTTCTCGCGCGCGTGCGGTTTCCAGGCAGGCAGGCGCTCAGCGCGTTGCTGTTCTCGCCGTTGATTTTGCCGGCAATCGTCATGGGTGCGGCAATCCTCCAGTATGCATCGGCGCTCGGCTTCGCGCGGACGTTTGCGGCAATTCTCGCTGGTCACACTGTCATCGTGATGCCGTATGTCGTGCGGACCACGCTCGCCTCGCTGGTGGGGCTCGATCCATCCTTCGAGGAGGCGGCCCGTGATCTCGGCGACACTGGACCTGGTGCCTTCTTTCGCGTCACTCTGCCCTTGATCAAGCCTGGAGTGATTGCGGGCGCTCTGTTCGCGGTCATCATTTCCTGGATCAATGTCGAGCTCAGCATGTTCAATACGACGGCTGAGCTGATGACCATTCCGGTCAAGCTCTTCAACTATATCCAGTATTCCGTCGATCCGATGATTGCTGCGGTCTCCGCGGGGACGATCTATGTCGCCGTTGTCGTGGTGGTCATGCTCGATCTGACCGTCGGCATCGACAAAGCAGCCAGCATGAACCGCTGATAGGACAAGCCATGAAATCCAGACACGTCATTCACACTATCGATTCGCACACGGGAGGGGAACCGACGCGGCTCGTGCTTAGCGGAATCCCGTTGCGCGGCCGCAGCCTGCTCGAACAGCGCCAATTCATGCAGCAAAACTACGACCATCTGCGGTCCGCGTTGATGTGCGAGCCGCGCGGGCATCGTGGCATGTTCGGCGCTGTCATGGCGCCGCCGACGCGCGATGAAGTCGATTTCGGCATCATCTGGGTGGACAGCGACGGCTCGTATCTCAATATGTGCGGCCACGGCACGATTGGCATCGGTATGACGGTCGTCGAGTGCGGCCTCGTACCTGTGCGCGAACCAGTCACGAATGTGCGTGTTGATATGCCGGCGGGCATCGTCGAGATCGAAGTCAAGGTCGAGAACGGGCGCGCAACGTCGGTCGCATTCACCAATGTTCCGGCGTTTCTGTATAAGAAAGGCCTTCAGGTCGACGTGCCCGGCTATGGCAAAGTCCCGGTTGACATTTCGTTTGGCGGCAATTTTTTCGGGGCGGTCAAAGGAACGGATATCGGTGTCGAAGTGCGCGCCGAGAACGTTCCTGAGCTCGTTCGGGCGGGACTTGCCATTCGAGCCGCTATCAACAAGCAGGTCGAGATCCGCCATCCCACGCTGCCGCATATTCGTTCGGTCGATCTCGTGACGCTTTGGGGGCCCGGACTGGCGCCCGGCGCGAAGTACAAGAACATCCACGTCTTCTCGAATGGGTCGTTTGACCGCTCTCCCGGGGGCACCGGCACATCGCATATGATGGCGATGCTGATCGGCCACGGCCTGATGAAGCCCGACGAGACGATCGTCTCAGAGGGGATCACGGGGTCGCTCTTTCGCGGGCGCATGCTGCGCAGCGTTCGCGTCGGCGAATTCGATGGCTTCATACCGGAGGTTTCCGGAACCGCTCATCTCACGGGCTTCCACCAATTCGTGATCGACCCAGACGATCCGCTGAGCCATGGATTTCACATTGGCTGAGTCGTCCAAGTCTATCGGCCCGCTCGCGGGCCTTCGCGTCCTCGAGCTTGGCTCCATGTTGGCGGGCCCGTTCGTGGGATCGCTTTTCGCTGATTTCGGTGCGGAGGTGATCAAGGTCGAGAAGCCAGGCAAACCCGATCCACTCCGGGAGTGGCCGCCTCACAAGGGCGAGGTGCCGCTCTGGTGGAAGACGATGTCCCGCAACAAGCACGCGATCACGCTCGATATCTCGCGTGAAGAAGCGCGTCCCGTCGCGCTCAAGCTGATCGCGCGCAGCGATGTCGTGATAGAGAATTTTCGCCCGGGCACGCTCGAGAGCTGGCAACTCGGACCGCAACAGCTTCAGACGCAATTTCCGCGGACGGTCTGGGTACGCGTGAGCGGTTACGGCCAGACCGGCCCGTACAAAAGCCAAGGTGGTTACGCCACGATCGCCGAGTGCTACGCCGGACTTGCGTCGATCACGGGTTTTCCGGCCACCGGCCCGATGGTGTCGGCATTCCCCTTGGGTGACTATCTCGCGGGCACCTTCGGCGCTTACGGGGCAATGGCGGCGCTTCGGGCGCGAGACGCCACCGGTCAAGGCCAAGTGGTCGACGTCAGCCTCTTCGAACCGTTCCTGCGCATCCTCGAGTCCGTCGTGGTCCGATACGACCAGACTGGCCAGACGAAACCGCGCCTCGGCAATCAGATGGAAGAAGACGTGCCGCGCAACATCTACCCGACCGCGGATGGGGGCTTTATCGCGATCAGCTGTGGATCGCAGCGCATCTTCGAGAACCTCATGGACGCGATCGAACGGCCCGAACTCAAGAGCGATCCGCGTTTTGCCAGCATGGCTCTGCGGGTGGTCAATCGCGCCGCTATCGACGGCGCGGTGAAGGACTGGATGGCGCGGCAGGGCACCGATGCCGCGTTGAAGCGGCTCATCGCCCATCAGGTCGTCGCGGGGACGGTGAACGACATCGAGAGCGTCCTCGCCGATATCCATGTCGCTGCGCGCGATGCGATCGTGGCGGTGGCCGATCCGGTTCTCGGCTCGATGCGCATGCCCGCGCCGGTTCCGAAACTGAGCGCCACTCCGGGCAAGGTCCGCTGGTCCGGGCGCGAATCCGGCGCCGACAACGACTACGTGTTCTCCGATCTTCTTGGTCTCGACAAGACCGCGCTCGATGCGCTGCATCGACGGAATCTCATCTGACGACTGCAGGGAGGCGACGGTTGGCAGTGAACAGAAGTATTGGAATTCTCGGCTACGGACAATCTGTCTACGTCAAGAAGACGGATCGCACGCTGTTCTCGTTTTTTGCCGAGGTCGCGCGACAGGCACTTACCTCTGCGAACCTGTCGAAGGGTGCAATCGACGGCCTGGCCGTATGCTCATTCGAGTTGCCGCCCGACAACGCCGTAACCCTCGCCGAGCAGTTCGGCATCAGCGTCTCCTGGGCCTATCTCGGTACGGCGGGTGGTGCCGGTCCGGTTGCATCGGTCATCAACGCTATCCGGGCGATCGACGCCGGCCATGCTCGGACGGTGCTTTGCATCGCGGGCGACAACTACGACGTCGCCGGACACTACCGGCTGATGGATAATTTCAATCGAGCGCTCAAGAACTACGCGACACCGCATGGCTTCGGCGGCGCAAACGGATTGTTCGGTATCGTGCAACGCAAGCACATGGAGACCTACGGGACGAAACGCGAGCAGCTCGGTCGCATCGCCGTCGGGCAACGCGCAAGTGCGATGCTGAATGATAACGCATTACTGCGTGCGCGGCTGACTCTCGACGATTATATGAATGCGCGAGTGATCGCAGACCCGATCCATCTCTATGACTGCGTGCTGCCGTGCTCCGGCGCGGAGGCGGTCATCGTGGGGGCGCTCGATCGGGCACCGAAAGGCAAGGGCGTCCGCGTGCTTTCAGGGTACGAGCGCCACAATCACCCGCCCGGTGAGGTCGCGCCGCTGCGCGGCGGCTGGGAGCTCTTTCGTGATGCGCTATATCGGGATGCCGGTTATGGCCCTGCCGATATGGATTTCGTGCAGGCCTATGACGACTATCCGATCATGGTGGCGATCCAACTCGAGGATCTCGGCTTCTGCAAGAAGGGTGAGGTCGGGTCTTTCCTCGAGCGGCATAGTTTCGCTTGGGATGGAAGTCTGCCACTGAACACCGGGGGCGGACAGTTGTCTTGCGGGCAATCAGGTGCGGGCGGAGGGATGATTGGGCTCGTGGAGGCCGTGCGTCAGTTGCGCCGCGAGGGTAAGGGCCGCCAGGTTCCGACGGCGAGACGCGGGCTCGTCTCCGGGTATGGCATGGTCGGCTACGGGCACGGCCTTTCTACCAGCAGCGTCATCTTGGAGTGTGTGCAATGACGGCCGGCCCCGCTTATCCGCGGCCTCGCGCGGACGCCGACAATCGACACTTCTTGGACGAGTGGCGGGAAGGCCGATTGGCGCTGCAAGCCTGCAGCTCCTGTGGCCACAAATTCTTCTACGCGCGCCCCCTCTGTCCGAATTGCTGGTCGGATGGACTGACCTGGATATCGGCCAAAGGCGAGGGAGAAGTCGTGTCCTTCTCGCTCATCTATCGCCCCAACGACCCCGCATTCCTGGGCGAGGTGCCGATCGCCCTCGCTGAAGTTCGCCTGACGGAGGGCGTGGCATTGCTCGCACGGATCGTCGATGCGAATCCGGCCTCGATCCGCACGGGGATGCGCGTGGGCTTGCTGCCGAAAGCGGAAGCGGCCCGGTTCCCCCTGCCGGCGTTCCGGCCCAAGGGAGCGTGACACGCGATGGCCGCAGAACGCCGGCTTCTTTATCTCTCTCGGGCAGACGCGGAGGCGATCGATCTCCCGCCTCGAGAGATCGTGGACGCGGTCGAGCAAGCTTTGCGGGAGAAGGCGCTGGGGCGGGTCTCTCCACTTGTTTTCGAGTTCTCTGGGGGCAAACCCCCAGCACCCAGGCACCCGCGTAACGAGAGTTCACGGTTTTTATCATCGGCCGCCGCGTCGTTTTGCCACCTCGCGAGCTGCAGAGTCACTCAGAGAGCGCTCTACCCCTTCTGATTGTCGCGGGTCCGGCTCGCATAGTTTCGCGTGAATGCAGTTTCGCGCGGGCCTAATAGCCTCATACGACACGGCTGTTTGCCCGCGACTATGGAAAGATTCTGGTTGTCGCCAAACTTGGACTCCGCCGCGGCGTGATCATTCGCTGCCTGATCCAGCGTCGGCGTGAACAGGCCGTCTGCACGAGGCCCAGCGGGAACCACGGGAGAGGTGCATCTCGATGACGGCGAAATCGGCTTTCCCGGGCCAGAATGCGCTTGCGACATCGGCATTCGCGCGTAGCCGTCCCCCTGGGAAGGAGGGCAGCCTTGCCGATGACTGTATGTCGCAGCAATATCAACACAACAAGCCGGTCATCGGGTGGATGTCGGGTTAAAGGGATCATTCGAACCATGCGTTCTCATGCCCGGGTGGTGGTCGTTGGCGGCGGATGCGTGGGCGCAGGGATTCTTTACGCGCTCGCCGAGCGGGGCTGGACCGATGCGGTCCTCATAGAGCGCACGCAGCTCACCAGTGGCTCGACCTGGCACGCCGCGGGCTTGATCCCGAGCTTCACGCGCAATTTCAACATCGGACGGATGATCCGGAAGTCCCTGGCGATCTACGGGGACCTCGATCGAAAGTCGGGCCACGCCATCGGCTGGCACGAATGCGGGACCTTGCGCGTCGCCAATACGCCGGACCGCATGGACGAGTTTGTCGACTATATGAGCGTGGCGGAGACGCAAGGGATCGCCGCGGAACTCGTGTCGCCCTCGAGAATTCACGAGTTGTGGCCGCTGCTCGACGAGGACTCTCCCATGCTGGGCGGCCTTTATCATCCGCATGACGGCCATATCGCACCCTCGGATCTCACCCATGCGATGGCGCAATCGGCACGCTCGCGCGGCGCAACGGTGCTGCTCGACACCGAGGTGATCGGGTTCCAGGCAAAGCCCAATGGGGAGTGGCGGGTCAAGACGAGCAAGGGCGATATTGATTGCCAGCACGTCATTTCGGCGACCGGCAATTACGCGCGGCAAACCGCGGCCATGGCGGGCCTCGACCTGCCGGCGATTCCGATCGTGCATCAATACTGGGTGACGGAGGCGGTTCCGGAGATCGCGCACCGCCGATCTCGGAAACTTCCGGAGATGCCCATCCTGCGGCACGAGGCCGTTGCCGGCTACATCCGGCAGGAGGGCGACGCGCTGTTGTTCGGCCCCTACGAGCGGCCGGAGCGCCTTGATCTGTTCGCCGTCGACGGCGTTCCGGAAAGCTTTGGCGCCGATCTCCTGCCCGAGGATCTGGGCGCGGTCGAGGACAATTGGAAAGCCGCCGTGGAGCTCGTCCCTGCGCTCCAACGGGCGGGTATTCGCAAAAACGTCCGCGGTCCTTTCCAGATGACCGCCGACGAGCTGCCTCTCGTCGGCCCGGCCTGGGGATTGAGCAATTTCTGGCTGGCAGAGGGCGTGCCCGGCGGAATCCTATGGGGCGGTGCGATCGGCCACTATTTGTCCGAGTGGATCATCGAGGGCAAACCGAGCATCGACACCTGGGACATCGATCCGCGTCGGTTCGGGGCCTATGCCAACAAGCGCTGGACGATGGAGAGGGTACGGGAAGCGTGGGGCACGCATGCCGACGTGAGATTCCCCGACCAGGAGATGCGCACCGCCCGGCCCGGCAAAACCTCACCCTGCTATGACCGGCTGACGCAGCTCGGGGCTGTCTGGGGCAGCCTGAATGGCTACGAAGTCGCCAACTGGTTTGCTCCGCCGGGCATGAAGGCCGAGGATGGGCACAGCTTCCGAGCGCCCAACTACCTCGACAGGATCGGCCAAGAGGCGGCGGCCGTTCGTTCGGGGGTCGCTCTCATCGAGATGGCGGCCATGACCAAGTTCGAGGTGAGCGGCCCCGACGCTCGGGCCTGGCTGGACGGCATTCTCGCGAACAAGCTGCCCGCGCCGGGCCGCATTGCTCTTTGTCACCACCTGACGACGGCGGGAACGGTCTTTGCCGAATACACCGTCACGCACCTGCCCGAGGGCGTCTTCTATCTCGTCAGCACGCCGCGGGCCCAACGCTATAATTTCGATACGCTGTCCAGGCTGCTGCCGAAAGGCGGCCGAGTCACGCTGCGCGACGCGACTGCAGAGCGCGGGGCGTTTACCGTGGTGGGGCCGCGCTCGCGGGACCTTCTCCGGAGCCTCGTCGACCTCGACTTGACCAGCGCTACGTTCCCCTGGCTGTCGGCACGCGTATCCGCGGTCGGGACGGTAAGCGATGTCCGGCTGCTGCGGATCAATTACTCGGGCGAGCTTGGCTGGGAGCTGTATTGTCCGATCGCCTACCAGCGCAGCCTGCTGGAACACTTGTTGTCGGCCGGAGCCGGGGCCGGTCTTCCCGTGGGTCTGGTCGGATTCCGTGCGCTCGAGCCTCTCAGGCTGGAAAAGTCGTATCGCGCGATGTTCCGGGACATGAACACGGAGCTCACGGCGCTCGAAAGCGGTATTGATCGATTTATCGATGTCGACAAGGGCGAGTTCAGCGGGCGGGATGCCCTGATGACACAAGAGAGCCGGGGACTACGCCGGCGGATCGTGACCCTGAGGATTAAATCGGGAACCGGCCGCATCACCGCGAGCGAAGGCGTTTACAGGGGCGGACAACTCGTCGGACGAGTCACCTCCGGAACCTATTCCCATCATTTCGGGCACGACATCGCGCTCGCCTTGCTGAAGGTCGAGGAGGCGAGCGAGGGCGCCGATCTCGAGGTCCCCGTGCTGGGCCAAAGACGGGCCACCGAGGTGATCCCGGAGTCTCCCTACGATCCGAAGAACGTCCGCTTGCGGATGTGATAAACCATCTCCCGTAGGCTATGCTTTGCAAGCATGAATTATATAGGATTTATATCTTATGCATATGGGCAGAGACTTGTTACCCTTTATGCCCGTGAAGATCGGTGTTGGCTAAACGAGCCGGAACTCGAAGCACCGGAGGTAGTTGTACGACTGTGGCATTCTGTCCTGCCTCGCCAGAATCGGGTTCGATATCGCCTAAGTCTTTTCGTTCTACGTCGCGTACGGGGCAATAGAGTGCAATTGCGCACGTCGCGCTTCGGATGGTCCAACCACGAATTGCGTGATGGATAAGGCAGAAGCAGGAGCGGATGGTGCGCTAGCCATCAAATGGAGGACTGGAGCAATGCCAATCGTTACGATTCAGCAATCGGCTGGACGCACAGTCGAGCAGCGAAAAGAACTCATCCAAGGTATCACCGAAGCCTTCGGCAAGTCCTATGGCCTCGCGCCAGAGGCGGTTACGGTCTTCTTCCAAGAATATAGGGATGACCAATGGGGCAAAGATGGAAAGCTTCAAATTGACCGGCTGAAGAAGAAGTAGCCCGTCGAGACGTTGGGCGCCTTGGGCCGATCTGGAAATGGCTGGGCTGGCCGAACACCGAGGCCGTCATAAGGCGCGCCTTTGCGCGCGACAACCGGAAGATCGCGTCCGCGCGCCGCGCGATTTGGCTTCGCCCGCTCAGCAGGCGCGGGATTAATTGCGCCCGCGTCGCTTGCGGGCGCGGCGCGCCCCGGCACCGCGCCGACCTACACGCGGTAACCTAAGCGTTTTTACTGTTGGACCTTTGAGGGCCGAGCCATCTTGAGACAGGTGATCGTGATCGCTGTCCGGGAGTGATTTACCGTGCGCGCCTACAGGATGATCCACGGATCGACCAGGCCATGCTCCCATTTGGATCAGTTCGCGGCAGGTTTGCCGTATGGCCTCCTTTAGTTGAGCAATAATTGGAGAAGGGGGGCTCTGGCTTCGCTCGGCGAGGGCGAGGGTCCAAGTGATGCCTGGTCGCGCAAATGGTGCGGCCGTCAGCTCACCGTGCTTAACGTCTTCGTGGATAGCGCCCTGGGTCAGAACGCTGTAACCGAGCCCTCGTTTGACCAAAGCCTTGATGGTTGACTGACCATCGACTTCAAGGATGAGACTGAGGCGAACGCCCTGCTGAGCGGCCAGATGCTCAAAGTGGGTGCGCAAGTTGTGCGAGCGGCTGGGCAGGATCAACGGGAGGCCTTCAAGATTTCGCAGCGTGACTGGCCCGCCATGGCCCAGGCTAGAACCCGGGGGGCCCACCATATAGGTCTGCTCGATCATCAATGGCGTGATAGTCACCCCCTTCATCGGTTTTGGATTGTGGAGGACCGCTACATCGAGTCTTCCATTGACCATCCATTCTTGGAGATAACCACTGAAGCCGGTCAGCACTTGGAGAAACACGCGCGGATACTGGCCCCGATAGCGCTCGACAAGTGGCGGGACGAGATAATTTCCGGCCGCAGGTGGTATTCCGAGGCTGATATTGCCGGCAGGTTCCCGTGTACCTGCGGAGACCTCGGCCTTCGTCTGGTCGAGGAGGCGCAAGAGTCCGCGGGAGCGCTCGAGCAACAGTGTGCCCGCAGTGGTTAGCTTCACTCCATAGCCATGGCGCACGAAGAGATCGGTTCCCAATTCCTCCTCCAGCTTCTGGACTTGGCGGCTGATCGCCGGCTGGGAAATGCGGAGGAGTGCCGATGCACGGCTAAAGCTGCCGCTTTCCGCGACATGCTGGAAATAGCGAATCTGACGAATGTCCATGAATGATCCCACCCTAATTCCTAGGCCTCACATCCTATGTTGGATAAGCATAGCATGTATAGGTCTTATGCCTTGGACCTATCGCCGCACGTTCGTTACCGTCGCGCTGATCGGTGAATCCGGGTCCGCCTGACGCGGCAAATCCTTCGAGCGCTATCGGCCGATCGTTCGGAGGATTAAATCAGAACGCTTTGACAGGAGCAGAGAAATGACGAAAGCGCGCTTCATCATGTCGTGGGGTCGCACATACCAGACCAAAGGGAAGCTCCTTAGCCTGGACATGAAGCGATACATCGGCGCACGCGCCAAACCGCTATTCTACCATCCGCAAGGGATGGGAAATTACTTCACCTATCGCGAGGCGATCGACGTCCTCGGCTGGGAGCATACGGACGTCTACAAGGGCGGTCGCATCGATCTCGATCCGCAGGACTGGTCCGATCTCGGCTGGATGTGTTCTTACATCGGGCCCCCAGCGAGTGCCGTCGAGGAAATGAAGCGCCGGTGCGTTCCCGAGAACTTCGGTCCTTATCCGCCCGATCTGATCAGCGAGCTGCGGGACGTCGCGGCCGTTGAGAAGTTCGGCCGCGAGCGCGGCGACGATTTCGAGGTCATCGGCGTCGAAGGCGCCCAGGGCGGCATCGGCTACACCTATCTCACCTATCTGAGCTCGGGCGACGAGGTCATCATGCCCGATCCAGTATACTTTCACTTCGCGCCCGCCGCGCTCATGGCTGGGGCGACGCCGGTCCAGATCCCGCTGGGGCCGCACAACGACTATCGCCTCAAGCCCGATGAGATCCGCAAGCACATCAATTTGCGGACCAAGATGATCGTGATCTGCGATCCGATCAATCCGTTCGGTACGACGCAGACTAAGGAAGAGCTGATCGAGATCGTCAAGCTGGCGCGCGATCACGACATCCTCGTGTTCAATAACATTACGCACGCCACGCACCAGCTCGATCCGAAGGTCACGCAATATCCGATCGCCTCGCTCTACAAGGAAGTCGATACGAGCAACGTGATTTCGACCTCGGGCATGTCGAAGGGACACGGCATGGCGGCGATCCGCCTGGGCTTCCTCGCCGGCCATCCGGACATTCTCAAGGCCGCGGCGATGATGAAGATGGAGATCACCAAGATCCACACGAACCTGCTCGGCCAATACGGCGCATTGGCTGCGCTTAAGGACCACGCCTATGTCGAGCGCTCGCAGGAGATCATGCGGCGCAACTTGGCGCACGTAGTCGAATCGGCGAAGGTTTGGC
>Ga0209415_10010859_pt1 | contig 15422 bp, 15 predicted proteins | sample PeaSoiSIISIP2007_FD_187696 | JGI IMG/M metagenome (GOLD analysis project Ga0209415, IMG submission 187696) | Peat soil microbial communities from Weissenstadt, Germany - SII-SIP-2007 (SPAdes) (version 2) | ecosystem: Environmental > Terrestrial > Soil > Wetlands > Peat | place: Germany... | reverse complement strand
TGCGTTTCTCGAGCCGGTCCGGAGCGTCGTAGAACAGTTCGCCGGACGATTCGAGCGGACGGTCGAGTATCGCAATGTACTGCCGCTCGACGAAGGCGGCATGCCCGTGTTGCCGTTGCGCGAGCTGCTGCATCAGCTGGCCAAGGGCATTCCCGCCGTCGTCCGCCGCAACGGCTCCGGTCAGCAGCGACAAGATCGCGCCGCACGCGAGCAGCACGCCGTGCCGCCCGGGAATTCTTACGCGAGGTGTCAGCGGGATCACGGGCAAGGCCTCACGTGGGGCCGGGACCCGGCGGCGCCGGCTCGCGCCAGAAGTCGAAGAAGTTGAACCAGTTGAAAGGGTCACTGGCGCAGTACCGTTCCAGCACTGCCGCGTAGCGGTGAATCGCGGCACGCACGGCGTCCTCGCGTTCGCCAGCGGTCGCTGTCGAAAAGTCGGCGAGCTCCTCGAAAACGACGCGATAGCGGTTGGCGCCCCGGTAGAGCGCCGCCATGAAGATGACCGGGCAGCGCAACGCCGCGGCGGCGCGCATGGCGCTGCTCGGAAAGTACGCCGGCGCCCCGAGAAACACCACGCGCTCGTAGCGTTCGGGGCCGAACGTGCGATCGCCGAGCAGCCCGACGAAATCGCCGGCGTCCAGCCTCGAGCGGATCTGCAGCATCGAACCCATCGTACCGAGCGGGATGATGTCGACGCTGAGATTCGGGTTGACGGCCGCCAGCGTTGCATTGAGCCGGCGGGCGTTGTCCTGGTACATCGCCATCGCCACGCGCAGACCGGGCTGGCGCCGTCCGATCGTCCGCGTAACCTCGAAGCTCCCGAGATGCGCGCCCATCAGGACGGCGCCCTCGCCACGCCGAGATCGTTTCGCGACGACCTCCATGCCCTCTAGCGAGATGTCGAAGAGGTCGTAGCGCTCGCCAATGAGATACAGGCGGTCGTGGATGGTGGAGGCGAACGTCAGGATCAGGCGATAGCGGTCGAGCGGTGTCGGCTCGCGTCCGAGCGCCCGTCGCAGATACTGCCGCATGTGCACGCGCGCGGTCGGCGCGAACAGGAAGAAATACGCCGCGATTGCGTACACCACGATCCGGCCGGCGCGGCGGCCGAGCCGCAGCGAAATGAAGGTCATCACGCGCAGCATCGTCGTGGTGCCGCGTTCGGGGCGTGCCACCCAGTCCGGACGCCCGGCGACCGGCGCACCGTCGCGGACTTTGGCGCGATCAGCGGCCACCGGTTGTTCCGACGGCTGACTCCACCGTCAGCGCGCCGCTCGCCACCGGGCGGTCGATCGACCGCAGCTCGAAGCGGATGCTGTTCGGCCCCACGAATTCGAAGCGCAGCGTCACCGCCTCCCCGGGTCGGACAACGCTCCTGAATTTCACCGATGAAATCGCGCAGCGCTCCGCGGACACGCCGCCGAGCGAGGCGATAGCCAGCAGAGTCTCGTCGAGCAACACGACGCCCGGCACGATCGGGGTGCCCGGAAAGTGGCCGGCGAACGCCGGATGATCCACCGGGATATGGATTTCGGTGATGGTCGTCATCTGCGTCGGCGTCCCGATCGCGGCGCGTCAGCCGCGGGCGGCAAATGACCTGAGCGCGGCGCGCGGCAGCTTGCCGGTCGAATTCCGCGGAATGCTGTCGACTAACAGCAGCGGGCGGGGTAGAAACACCGGATCCAGCCTGTCGCGCAGCTGGCGCAGAATGGTCTCCACCGTCAGGCCCGGCGCGACGACGAGCGCGCCGAGGCGCGCAATTCCGGTCGCGGACTGATGCGCCGGCTCGTCTCCCAGGAAGAACGCGCCGTCCAGCACGCCGGGTATCGCGTTGAGCTGGTGATTCAGGTACGCGATCGAGCTGCGCTTGCCGGCGATGTTGACCAGATCTGCGGTGCGGCCGCGCAGCAGGAATCGGCCGGGAGCCGTGATCTCCACGATGTCCCCAAGCGCGGTCGCGGCTTCGATATGCCTGCCCTGCGCCCAGATGCGATCGCCGCGGGCGACCAGCTCGACGGATGGCCAAAGGCTCCATTCCGCGCCGTCGACGGTGCGACGCGAGGCGATCTGTCCCGTCTCCGTCGAACCATAGATCTCGAGCAGGGGCGCGTCGAAACGCTGCTCGGCGTCCTCGGCGAGCCGCGCATCCAGCGGCGCCGTGGCGCACACGAGCAGATCGACGGCAGGCAGCGGGATGCCCGCTGCCAGCAGCGTACGCAGGTGGATCGGCGTCGACACGAGGGCTCGGGGGCGCGGGACGGCGGCGAGCACGCTCGCGATGTCGGCAGGGTAGAACGGGTGCTCGGCGCAGATGGACTGCGCCGCATGGAGCGCGACGAGCACGCTCGACTCGAATCCGAACATGTGTTGCGGCGGAACGGTCGCGACGAGCGTACAGGGCCGCGTGGCGTCGAGGCCCAGGCGTTGCGCCCCGACGCGCATGCTCTGTGCGAGCCGGCCCCAGGTCTTGGCGTGCGGGACAGGTGCGCCCGTGGAACCAGACGTGAATACGTAAGCGGCCAAGCGGTCCCCCGGAATGCCGGGTACCCGCCAGGCATCGAGCGGTGCGGCAGGGCCGGGCGGGTAACGCACGATCGGCAGCTGGATTTCGCTCGCGGCGTCGTCGGTCAGGCAAAACGCGTCGGGCGCGAACGCGCGCAGCTGGCGAATCACCTCCGGCACGCAGGTCGGCGGCAGCAGACTCACCTTGTTCGTGATGAGCGCAGCCGCGAGGCCTACCGCGAACCGGTAGCGGTCGCCACAAGCGTTGAGCATGTGGGCGCCGCCAGGCAGGATCGCGGCAACGCGAACCGCGTCGGCCATGAACTCGCCGGCACTGATCGGCCTCCCCCTCCGGTAGGCAACGACCGACGTGGCCGAGGCGTGCGCGAGCAGCGGAACGACTTCCATTGTCACGGCAGGCGCGGTCGCGGACGGTCAGCCACGCCGCGCAGCGGCCGTGTCCCGCTCGGAAGTCAGGAATGCGCGGGCGCCGGCGAGGATCCCTGCGTGCCTCATGTTTGGCAGCACGCGGTTGCGTACTGCGTATTCAACGACGAACAGTGTGATGATCAGCGGAAAGGCGCAGAAGTTCGCGAACGCCGACCACACCGGTAACGGGGCGAGTGCGAACAGTACCACCAGGGTGAGCGTGATCAACGCAAAGAATGCGGTCCACACGACGGTGACGGCGCGCGTGTAGCGCGCCACCGCGGGCGACAATGGCCCGTGCACTCGCGTCGCCCAGTGAGTACACAGCGGCACGCGCTGCGCCGCGAGGGAACGCCCGAACATCAGCGCGAGCAGCCCGTACACGCTGACCTGCTGCAGCAGGTACAGCCACGGAAAATGCTGGGCGAGCAGCGGCCAGTACCGGTAGGTGAGCAGGCTGGCGAGCGCGCAGAGCAGCAAGGCCGGCAGTCTCACCGTCGAGCGCCAGGCCAGAATCACGGCAAAAACCAGCAGCGGACCTGCCGCCAGCGCGACGCCGAGGCCGCTGGCGCCGGGCGTCGAGTTGCTGAGGTGCGCAAGAACCGCATAGGCGATCGCCAGCACGGCGAGGCTAAGACCGCGGATCCACGCGCGCGCGCGCGCGTTCACTTCGTCCTCTGGGCCGCCACGAACTCCGACAGGGCTGTCAGCGAGCTGAAGATCACCTGGTTCTCCTTGCTGTCAGCCTCCAGGTGGATGCCGTACTGCTTGGAGATTACGAGCGCGATCTCGAGGATGTCGATGGAGTCGAGTCCGAGCCCCTCGCGGTACAGCGGCGCGTCCGGAACGATGTCCGCGGGCGCAATGTCGAGATTCAGCGCTTGCGTAATCAGCGTCGCGAGCTCCCGGCGGACGATCGCCACGTTCCCCGGGGTCGTCGCTAACGGAATCGACTCTGCGTTTTCGGCCATCTGTGTGCTCTTCGATTGCTGCGCCCGCGCCGGCTCAGATCTCGCCGGACGATCGGGCCACCCTCCAACCCTCGCACCCGTATTCGACGTCCGCCCCCGCTCTGTCCGAGCGGCGGCGCACCGCGGACGGCCGGTACCGGCGCGACGGTGCCAGCCATTATTCAGGGCGGTTGGTCCGGGTGCAACCATTGATGCCCAGTGGAGGCTCATAGCAATCAATGACATAGATCGCTCACCGGGCCGGCTGTCAAACGCCAATCCGCGGACGCTATATTATCGTCACATGGCTTTCGCGCCCGCTGGGTGCCGGCGTTGCGAGGATGGTTGAAGACCGTGACGGCACCACACCCACCCCTTCCCCCCTACTACCAGACGGAAGCCGGCCGCAGCCGATGGGTGCGGCGGATTTTCGACCAGACGGCCGGCGACTACAACCGGGTCGAACGCGTGCTTGGTCTCGGAACCGGTTCGTGGTACCGCCGCCGGGCCCTCCGGCGGGCGGGTTTGGCGCCGGGAATGAAGGTGCTCGACATTGGGACCGGTACCGGGCTCGTCGCGCGGGAAGCGGCGATCATCGTCGGTGACGGGACCCTGGTCGTCGGCGTCGATCCGAGCCCGGGCATGGTCGAACACGCCAAGGTGCCGGCCGGCGTCCGACTGCTCGCTGGCAGCGCCGAAGCGATCCCCGCCGCGGACGGCTCGGCCGACTTTTTGAGCATGGGCTATGCGCTGCGGCACGTCAGCGATCTGGCCCGGGTCTTTGCCGAGTACTACCGGGTGCTGCGCCCCGGTGGGCGTGTGTGCCTGCTTGAGGTCACGCGGCCCGAACGGGCGATCGCGCGCGTCTTGCTCAGAGCCTACCTGCGGGGGCTGATGCCGGCGATTGCGGCGGTCGTCTCCCGCCACCGCGACATGCCGCAACTGATGCGCTACAACTGGGACACGATTGCAGCCTGCGTCCCACCGGCGGCGATCACCGACGCCCTGCGGGCCGCGGGCTTCGTCGAGGTCGATCGCTTCGTTGAACTGGGAATCTTCTCGGAGTACCGCGCCCGCAGGCCGACCTAGCCGGCGGGTGGCCGCGCCCGCAGCCGGCGCGCAAGCAGTAGCGGGAGGCGGACGAGGAAGCCGGCGAACAGACGCACGTGCATCCACGTCAGCAGCGCATTGTCGCGCCAGTAGTTGAAGTGCGAGACACCGCCCTCGTCGGCGCGGAAGTAGCGCACCTCCGCCGGCAGGTTGATCGGCTGCACCCCTCTCCAGCACAGCCGTACGACCGCCTCGACGTCGAAATCGAACCGGCGCATCCACGGCTGCCAGCGCATTGCCCGCTCGAGCGGTGCAAGCGGATACACGCGAAATCCGAACAGCGAGTCGTGGATCCCGGCCCAGAGAGTCTCGAGATTGGCCCACCAGTTCGAGATCCGACGGCCGCGGACCCGCAGCCGCGGCGCGTCAGGCCCGAACACCGGTTCGCCGAGAACCATCGCGTCGCGGTGGGAGCGCGACTCGGCCATGAACGCTGCAATTCGCGCCGGCGCATGCTGACCGTCGGAGTCCATCGTGAGCGCATGAGTGAAACCCTGCTCGAGCGCCGCGCGCACGCCGAACAGAACTGCGGCACCCTTGCCCCGATTGCGGGGGCGGATGTACACCCGCAGGCCAGGATCGCCCTGCGCGAGGCGCGCGAGCTCGGCGCCGGTACCGTCGGTGCTTCCATCGACGACGACCCAGACCGGATCCCAGCAACGCCGCGCTTCGGCCACGGTCTCGAAGACCTTTCGCCCAGGGTTGTAACTCGGGATCAGAACGAGGTGCGTCGGCGAGGCATCCGGCATGGCGGCAGGTTCACCCGCTCGAGCGCGCGGTCGGCCGATCCTCGATCCAGCGGTTCTGCTCGGACCGCGCGAGCTCCGCGCGATAGTACTGCTCGAGCTCGACGGTGAAGGCCCGCACGTCTGTCGGCGGATCGAAGCGTCTGCCGAGGCGCATCCGGTAGGTCACGGGCAGGGTAGGCCGCCTGAACAACGACCAACCCTTGCTCAGAAACGCGCGGTCCTGCTCGATGATCAGCGTCTGCACCGGCACGCCGGCGTGCCTCGCGATGATCCCGACGCTCGCCTTCAGCGGATTGATCGGTGCCTGCACCGTGCGGGTGCCTTCCGGAAACAGCAGCACCACGCCGCCTCGCGCGAGCTCCTCGATTGCGCCGGCGATCATGCGTCGCGTCGGCTCGTTGCGGATGTATCCGGCCAGGCGCGCGCCGGCCCCCAGGAACAGGTTATTCATCAGCGACGATTTCATGACGCAGGCGACGTTGGGATCGTGCGCGATGATGAGCAGCGCGTCGATGAGGCTCGGGTGATTGGGCGCGAGCACCACCGCGGGCCCGCCGCGGAGCTCGCTGAGTGCCGCGAGGTCGAGGCGGTAGGCGCCCATTAGCCGCAGCGACCACACGTACAGCCGAAACCCGACCAGGATGCCCCACCGCCCGCAGGGAATTCCGAGACGTTGCGGCAGGACGATCCATAGCGGTAACGCAAACACGGTCCACACGAGGCAAATGACGCCGAGCAGTGTCAGCGATGCGAACAGCGTGAGGGTCTCGACCGAGTGCCGCAGCGATGTGAGCATGACCGGTTACTGTCGCACGTCGATTGCGTCCACCATCCTGGACGATTTTCCAATCATCCACGCGATCCCGACGCCGGTCGCCCAGTAGCTGGTGGTTCGCACCAGCGGGCTCGAAGCGAAAGTCGCACCGCCAAGCGCGTCGTAGCGGACGAAGGCGCCGACCCAGAAGTCCGGGAAACGTTTAGATAGCGACATCAGAACCTGCGTCCCCGCGTAGCCGCCATGTGCCTGGTACGCCGGCCGGCCGGCGGTCGCGTATTCCGGCGCGACTCCGTAGAAATATTGATGGTAGCGCTGATCCGCGAACAGCGGGCCTGCCAGCAGGCCGAGATCCCAGCCAGCGTGACGGCCGACGTCAAGGACGTCGATGGTGAACTGCGGCGCGACGAACCAGCCGATCGAGCGCGGCGCGGACTCGACCGTCACCGCAGCGCGCGCCGGCAACCGCAGGTCGAGGCGCACCTGCCGGTCCACCGACTTCCACAGGTGCAGGTCGAGGGAGGGGCCGATCTCGACTGTAGGCTTCAGATCCGGCATTCCGCGGCGGGCCAGCGTGTCGCCGCTGCGGACGGGCGTCGTGGCGCCGACGCTGATGTTGATCTCCGCGACCGTCCGGTCGAGCAACAGGCCGCGCACGCCGTCCCGATCGGCGCGCAGGAATTGGCCGCGATAGAGGAAATACGGTACCGGGAGCGGATAGATGTGGCTCGTGTCGGCCCCGCGGTAATCGGCGAATGCGAGCGCGCCAACCCCGAGGCCAAACTCCCACAGCGGCTTCTGCGGCGTGTCGGCTACTGCAGCGCCCGCGCCGATCACGGCCGAGCCGACAATGGCCGCAACACAACGCCCGACCAGGGAGCTAGGGCCCGCCACTCCTCAACACGCTCCGGGCGGGGCCCCGAAACCCACGGCTTCAATCTCAACCAACAGGTCGGACCGGCAGATGTCCGCGTTCAGGTAAACGACTGGCGTCTCCGGCTGGAGTGCATTGTCGAGTTCGTTGCTGACGGCCTCGAGATCCTTGGCGCGGCGCAGATAAGCCTTGTACCGCAACCGGCGCTCGGTGATCTGGTCCGTGCCGGCCGTGCGACCGGCGGCCTCGACCAGGGCACGGAGGTTGGCAATCGTTTCCCGGGTCTGCGCGATCACGTCGCCGGCGTGCACGGTGCGGTAGCCGACAATACTCGCGGTCCCGGACACGAACAGCGCGCGGCTGGTCGCCGAGTGCGCGAGCGTCGCTCGCGAGAACGTCGGGCTGAAGGTCCCGTACTCCGGCGGATAGTCGTAGGCCGAGACCTGCCGCGGGTTTTCGATTGCGGTGCCGTCGAGCGTCCCCGCCACGAAGTACACCACGAGCGGGCTGCCGGGCGCCGATCCGAGCGCGCACGCCGCCGGCACGTTGCCTTTGACCTCTCGGCGGAAAGACTGAAATGCCCGGTGCCGGGCCTCGTTGAACAGCCGGTAACGCTCGATGCCGCCGGCGTCCACATTGATCCTCGGCAGGTAGTTCCAGATTCGCAGCACGCGCGGGAAGCCGAGCGAGGCGAGGCACTGGAAAACTTCGCTGTAGGCCTGCTCGGTTACGGTCCGCAAGGCGCTGCCGTCATCGACTCCGTGCGGCACATCGGCTTCGGGGAGCGCGACGCAGCCGAACAGCAGCTCGTCGTTCGAGCGGTACTGGACCCGCCCGACGCTTCCGCTCGCGAGCGGTCCTTTGGCCCGCCACACCTCAAACACGACTTGCCGGCTGCCGAGCGGCTGCATCCGGACGCGGGCCACCGGTACGCCGGGGGCATCAAGTGCATGCGCATCGGCGCCGAACAAGGCAATGCCGAGCACGCCCTGCCAGCCACGACCGCGGCATTCCGCCAGTTCATCGGCGTTCAGGTACTCGACGCCCAGATGCTCTTCGGATCCCATCAACTGGAGCTGACCGACGCTTCCGGGTCGGCAATATTGCGCCGGCGGCTGCGGGCGGCGGCAAGGGAGCGGCGGAGGTTGGCGAGCGAGCTGGCGAAGTAGATTCCCTTGAACAAGCCCAACGACGGCCAGATCGGTGTCGCGCCGAAGATGTCGCCGGCCAGCACGGAGAGCAGCGCCTCCTTGACCCGCAACAGGTTACGCGGATGCATGAACAGATCGCGCATCGTCGGGTTCGTGACGCGGTAGATGAACCATGAGAACTCGCGAGGTCCGCGCTGCATGGTGCGGTCGAACCTGCGCAGCGCGGCACCGGCGCGCGCCGGGTTCTTCAGGCAGGTGTCAACCGCCTCGGCGCCGGCCACGGCGCTGTTCATCGCCAGCCAAACCCCGGAGGAGAACACCGGGTCGATGAAGGCATACGCGTCGCCGAGCAGCACGTAGTTGGTTCCGCAGCTCAACTCGGACGAGTATGAGTAATTCCCGGTCGCTTCGACGTCCGACACCAAGTGAGCGTGCGCCAGCCGCGCGGCCAGCGGCTCGCACATTTGAATCGTCGCGAGGAAGAAGTCGCGCACCGAACACGACCGGGTCCTGGTGTAGTAGGGCCAGACGACAGCGCCGACGCTGGTCGCCCCGTCCGCCAGCGGAATGAACCAGAACCAACCGTGGTCGAACCAGTAGATCGAGATGTCCCCGGCGCGGCTGCCCGGGTAGCGCTCGGCACCGCGAAAGTGCGCATAGATCGCGGCGCTGTTGTGCTGCTTGTTGCGGCGCTTGGCGCCGAGCTGATTCGCAAGCACGGTATCCCGTCCGGACGCGTCGATCACGAAGCGGGTGCGCCACGTTACGCGCGTTCCGTCCTCGGATTCCGCTTCGACACGCGCGCCTTCGGCGCCTTCAAGAAACTCCACCTGCCGGACGCGGCAGTCCTCGATCACCGTCGCGCCCTGCCGGGCCGCGCGCCGGATCAGGATCTCGTCGAACTGCGAGCGGCGTACCTGGTATGCGTGCGGCAGGTCCTTGCGCCATGCATCGGCGAACAGAAACGTCTCGCTGCGGCCGTGCCATGGGGACACGAACTCCGCGCCCCATTTCTCCATGCCGATTGCGCGGATCTGGTCCGCGACGCCCAGCCGCTCGAACAGCGGAAGATTGGCCGGCAGCAGCGACTCGCCGATATGAAAGCGCGGGTGATGGGCCTTCTCGAGCAACGCCACCCGATGCCCGCGTTCGGCAAGCAGGATCGCGGCGGTCGAACCAGCTGGTCCGCCGCCGATGATCAGTACGTCCGCGTCCCGGCGGAGCGCGGCGCCTGATGCGTCGTCAACCTGTGCGCCCATCATCCGACCCCTGTCCGCGCAACATTTCGATCCCGGGTCCGCGGCGCCTGGGCCGCCCGCGCTGCGGGCAGTTCGTGCAGATCCCGATTCTAGGCAACACCGCGGCCGCGCGGGAAATACTAGCCCAGGGCCACCGCTACGACCACCGCCAACCGAAAGCGGGGCTGATTCAAATCGGTGCGTCGAGCCCCGCGCACGACGCGCGCGGTTCGCGCACGCCGGGAAAGCCAGGCCTCGGCGTGCGTATTCGACCTCGGCGGAACCCGCTCACTGCGTCCGTGGCCGGCGCAGTCCATGGTACATGAGGTATAGCGCGCCGATCCCCGACAGCCAGGCGCCGGTTCCCAGGGCGAGATGCTTGGAGATGATCGTCCGCGCGGGCTTGGCAAGGGCGTTTGCGAGGTTGACGAACGCATTGGCAACGTCGCCCGCGTCATCCGGCGGGGGAAACGTTTCGTGGGCGGCCTGGTACCAGAGGATCGCGGCGCCGACCACCATCAATGTCAGCGGGGCGCAGGCGCCGAAGCGTGCGAACCGCCGCGACGACAGCTGCGGCAGGAGCGCCACGGCGAGTACCGCGACGCACAGGGCGCCGAACGGAATGGTGGTCGCAAGCGCCGCCTGATCCATGCCAAAAACGAGCCGCAGCGGCCGGGCAATGATTGCGGGAATATCGTAGAAGCGAAACTCCTGATGCAACGGACCGATCTTCAGCAACACGAAATCGAACAGGAACCAGCCCGCGAACACGGCTGCCACCGCGACCAGCCCCGGCCATCTCAGCGACGCCGCGCGGACTCGATCTATTGCAGGATTCGCAGCATCGGCGCCGCGCGCCGTATCGTCCGTTGTGCGTTCCATGTATCCCCCCGCAACCGCAATTGACTCTGGAGGCTTGCTGGCCGGCCCCGGCGCTGCATGCTAGATTTCCCGCGGAGTGCGATTCGAACATTAACACGACGCGTTGAGGGACGGCCGATGCATCACCGCCGCTGGCTCGTCACGGCACCTGGCGTCGTTCTGACTCTCGCCAGCTGCGCGACGCTCGAGCAGCAGGACTGGTATCAGAAGGCGCACGAATCGTCCGCTAAGGCGGCCGTTGTTGTCTCGCAGCAGACTTCGAAGGCGGTCTCTGTCGCGTCGGATCAGGCCGCCAAGGCGCTGGTCCGGATGCAGCACTACCTCGCCGAGAAGGACCTGCTGAAGACCTTTCACGACGCCGGCGAGCACAGCGAATCGGCCGTGCTGGGGGTGCTGCACAAGGCGGGCGTCAGCGGTGCCAAAGGTGCAGCGCCTGCTGCGGCCCCCCCGAGCGGGGCGAAGCCGCCGAAGCCGCCCAAGGCACCTGCGTCGGGGGCTCCGCGAGCAGGCACTGCGCCATCTGCCGCCGCGCCGCCGGGTGCCGAAGCGCCCGCTGCCGCAGCGCCGACCGGTCCGCTGCCGGAGCACTATGCGGGCAAGCTGCGCCGGCCGATCGACGCGGGCATCGTCAGCTCCGAGTTCGGCGAGCGCTGGGGGAAGATGCACAAGGGGATCGACATCGCCGCCGAAGTCGGCGAGCCTTTGTATGCGATCGCGCCGGGCGAGGTGATTTACGCCGGCAATGGTCTGCGTGGCTACGGCAACGTGGCGATCCTGCGCCACGATCGCGAGCGAACCTCCCTGTACGCGCACACCAGCGAGCTCAAGGTGCAAAAGGGCGAGATGGTCGCGCAGGGAGCCCTGATCGCCCTGGTCGGAAACACCGGGCACTCGACCGGACCGCACGTGCATTTCGAGATTCGTGACGGCGACGTGCCGGTGAACCCGCGCTCCGTATTGCCGCCGCTGCAGCTCGCCGAGGTGCTGGACCAGCCCGACGATCTTGCGCCGCCGCGCCTCGCAGCGAGCCGCTAGCAGGTCACGTGCCGGCCGCCTAGTGCGGCGGCTCGGACTTGTCGGTGGTGACCGCGTCCTTCGTCTTGTCGGCGCCTTCGTGCGCGGTGTGCGCGACCTTCTTCGCGTCCTCACTCACAGCCTTGGCAGCGGTTGTCGCGCCGTCGCTCACGGCCTTGCCGACCACCTTGGCATCCTGCTTCACCGCTTCGCCGACGACCTTGGCGTCGTGGCTGACCGTCTCGCCGACCACCTTGGCGTCGTGGCTGACCGTCTCGCCGACCACCTTGGCATCGTGCTTGACGGTCTCGCCGACGCCAGCCTGCGGTTCATCGCCCGCGAGCGCAATGCCGGAGGGTGCGGCCAGCACGAGCAGGGCCGACAGCACCCAGCGTGAGCGGTCGGTGAAGGCGGAGGGGCTGATCGAGGGCATGGCGATTACGGCACACGATAGCAAATTGTGACCTCGCAGGGGCATGCAACCGGCGGCGGCGCGAGACTCGCGCTGCAGGCAAACGCGGCCGCCGGCGGCAATGCGTCGACAGGGCTGCACGTTCAAAGCGGACTAGGCGGGAGGCGGAGCCTGCTGGCCGGCCGGTGCCGGCGCTGAAGCATCCGCGGGCGGCTGCGGCGCAGCGCGCGACACGCGGATTTTGGCTGCCGCCTTGAAGAACACCAGGTACTTTTTGCGGTTGATGACGTAGCGGACGTACTCCATCACCATGAATCCCACCAGCAAGGCCAGCAGCCATTCGGCCCACTCCGGAAGTAGATGCACGACCACCTTCTTCCTCGGCAGAATTCCGAACAGATTCCTGAGCGCGCGGCGTTCGACCGAATGGTACGTCGAGACAACCGTCACCAGAGAGCCGGCGATGTAGCCGACAAAATTCCCGAGCGCGGTGTTGACGAAGAGTTGCTTGAGCTTCTGGCGGCTCAGCGTATCCCTGAAGAATTCGTGCATGACTGCTTCTCTCGTGTAGGTGGCGAGGCCGCGCTTCCTTCGCCGCTCCGCCCGCATGCTTGTTGGCACCCGTCGCTGCCGGCACCGCTGATCCCTGCCGCGCGCGCATCAAGAACGTCCGCCGCCTGCGGAAGCGGGATCCGCCGATCGAAGCTGGCTTCGTGGTCGTTCCGCCCCCGTGGAAACGTCGCACAAACTTCCCACAACGTGCGTCACAGCTCCAGTCGATGTGGATGCCGGCCAGCCGCGGGGTCGTGACGGTGATCCCAGGCCCTGTGCCCGGGGGAGGCCGTTTCCAAAACAGTTCGCTGCATCGCAGCAAGCATGTTGCGTCGCAGCATTGACCGTCGTCCGACCCGCCCGCATAGTCGCCGGGATTTCGAGAACGCCCGGCGACGGGCGCGGGAGCCGGGGATGAGTCACCAGAGCGGGGCGGATGCCGCCCGCGGACCGACGAGTGCCGCCGCACTGCACTGCGGCGGGCACGATCCGGTGGGCCTCTATCACCCGGCGTTCGAGCGTGACAGCTGCGGCTTTGGGCTGATCGCCAACCTCGACGACCAGCCGAGTCACTGGCTCGTCCGCACCGCGATCGCCTCGCTCAACCGGCTGACGCATCGCGGCGCCGTCGCCGCCGATGGCAAGACGGGCGATGGCTGCGGTGTGCTGCTCAAGAAGCCGGACAGGTTTCTACGCGCGGTCGCCGCCGAGGCGGGGTTCGAGCTCGGCCTTCGATACGCCGCGGGCATCGCGTTTCTGTCGCGCTACGACGATGCCGCCGATCGCGCGCGTTCGACGCTCGAGGCGCAGCTCGCGCGCGAGGGCCTGGTGGTGGCCGGGTGGCGGGTGCTGCCCATCGATCGCGATGCCTGCGGAGCCGAAGCGCTGCGCACGCTGCCGCGGCTCGAACAGGTGTTCGTCAGCTGTCCGGACGACATCGACGAGGCAACCTTGAACCGGCGCCTGTTCCTCGCGCGGCGACGGACCGAGAAGGCCCTCGAGCACAAGGATCCGCTGTTTTACATGCCGTCGCTGTCGGCGAGCACGCTCGTCTACAAGGGCATGGTCATGCCCGAGCATCTGACACAGTTCTACCCGGACCTTTGCGACGAGCGCCTCGAGTCCTCGGTCGCGGTATTCCACCAGCGCTTTTCGACCAACACCCTGCCGCAATGGCGGCTTGCGCATCCGTACCGCTTCCTGGCACACAACGGCGAGATCAACACGGTCTCCGGGAACCGCAGCTGGGCGGTCGCACGCGGCGCTGTATTCCGCTCGCCGGTATTGCCGGATCTGAGCGACATCCAGCCGCTCGTGTCGCTGACGGGATCCGACTCGCAGACGCTCGACAACATGCTCGAGTTGCTGCTGATGGGCGGGCTCGACGTGCTGCATGCAATGCGCCTGCTGATCCCGCCGGCGTGGCAGACGGTCGACACGATCGACCCGGACCTGCGGGCGTTCTACGAGTTCTATTCGACTCACATGGAACCGTGGGACGGCCCCGCCGGAATCGTGCTGACCGACGGCCGCTATGCTGCTTGCACGCTCGACAGGAACGGCCTGCGGCCTGCACGCTGGGTGATCACGCGCGACCGCCACCTGACGGTCGCCTCGGAAGTCGGCGTCTGGGACTACCGGCCGGAGGACGTGGTCCGCAAGGGCCGGATGGGCCCAGGCGAGATGCTGGCTCTCGATCTGCAGACCGGTGAGCTGCTCGACACGCGGCGCATCGACCAGCTGCTGAAGTCGCGGCACCCGTACAAGAGCTGGCTCAAGAAGGGTGTCCGCTACCTCGAGAGCGACCTGATTGACGCGCGCCTCGCGGCCGAACCCATGGACCGCGACACGCTCGACCTGTACCGCAAGATGTTCAACGTGACGGCCGAGGAGCGCGACGAGATCATCCGCGTGCTCGCCGAGGACGAGAACGAGGCGGTCGGCTCGATGGGCGACGACACGCCGATGCCGGTGCTGTCGCACAAAGTGCGCCCCCTGTACGACTACTTTCGCCAGCAGTTCGCGCAGGTCACGAATCCGCCGATCGATCCGTTGCGCGAAACGATCGTGATGAGCCTGCAGACGCAGATCGGTCCGGAGTGCAACGTATTCGCGCCGGCCCCCGAGCATGCCCGGCAGATCGTCCTGAATTCCCCGATCCTGTCGCAGCGCAAGCTCCGCCAGATCCTCGGCCACAAGGACTTCGGCGTCACCAACGAGTTCATCGACCTGCAGCACCCGGGCGATGAAGCCCTCGGCCAGGCCATCGGCCGGATCTGCGATCAGGCGGAGGCGGCCGTGCGCGCCGGCAAGCTCGTGCTGCAGCTGTCGGATCGCTACCTGGTGCGCGGCAAGGTGCCGATCCACGCGCTGCTTGCAACCGGAGCGGTGCACCACCGGCTGGTGCGGGCCGGCCTGCGCTGCAAGTGCAACCTGCTGATCGAGACGGGCACCGCGCGCGACCCGCACCACTTCGCCTGCCTGATCGGCTACGGCGCGACCGCGGTCTACCCGTACATGGCTTACCAGACACTGTTCGACATGATGCGCAAAGGCGCCGTGAACATGAGCGCCGAATCGCGGGCCGAGCTCGGTCGCAGCTACCGGCGCGGCATCCGCAAGGGGCTGTTCAAGATCATGTCGAAGATGGGCATCTCGACGATCGGCAGCTATCGCGGCTCGCAGCTGTTCGAGATCGTCGGGCTCAACGACGAGGTGGTGCAGCTGTGTTTCCCCGGCACCGTCAGCCGCATCCAGGGCGCCTCGCTCGCCGACCTCGAGACC
>Ga0209415_10010858_pt1 | contig 15423 bp, 10 predicted proteins | sample PeaSoiSIISIP2007_FD_187696 | JGI IMG/M metagenome (GOLD analysis project Ga0209415, IMG submission 187696) | Peat soil microbial communities from Weissenstadt, Germany - SII-SIP-2007 (SPAdes) (version 2) | ecosystem: Environmental > Terrestrial > Soil > Wetlands > Peat | place: Germany... | reverse complement strand
GGAGAACATTCACTCGGCAAACCTCTATCCTCACTGGTCCGCGCTCGCGGCGTTCCTCGAGGGAACGGGCATCGGCCGGGCGGGTGGGTGGTGATCACGGACTCGTCATTGAGGTGCCGCCGCATTTGGGGCGCTGGGAAGGGGCCTTGCGCCAACCTGGAATCCCGGCTACCCTGGATTGAATCCGGCGGTCAAATCTCTCTGTATCGATCAGAGATTGGAACCGGAAACCGATGAAGTTCTATTGGCTTATTTTGGGGATTCTGGCGGTGTGGCGGGTCACCCACTTCCTCCAGGCCGAGGACGGGCCGTGGGATGTGGCGGTTCGCTTGCGCCTCGCGGTCGGCAATGGCTTTCTGGGCAAGTTGCTCGACTGCTTCTACTGCCTGAGTGTCTGGGTGTCCGCGCCGTTTGCGTGCTGGCTCGGAGAAAGCTGGCGCGAACGCATTTTGTTGTGGCTTTCTTTCTCCGCCGGAGCTAGCTTGCTGGAGAAAATCGCAAGCCCGAAGCCGCCTCCAGCGCCTTATGTCGAGGAGCCGGCCGGGCAAGAAACTTATGGCCTGTTGCGGACAGAAACGAAGCCAGATCGCCCAGCCGACGATGCCGGCCCGGCCGATCCTTAGCCCGCCCTTGAACCGTGCGGTGCCGGCCGCACGCTATCGGTCCCAACCGCCGCCGCCCCAGGCTCAACTCCAACCGCAGGCCCGGGCTCGGCCCGCCCCCCCGCCCCTGCCGCGGCCCCAGCACCCACCGGCGGCGCGACCGCAGCCTCAACCCCAGTTTCGACCTCAACCCCAATTCCAGGCCCCGGCCCAACCCCAAACCCAGGCGCGGTTCCAGCCGCAGGCCCGCCCATCCGTTCTGGCCTTTCAATACACGGGACCCAGCGCCCTTACGGCGATTGGGCCGCTCTCAGGCCGCCAGTACCGCTTTCCGCATCCCGGCGCCGTGTTGCAGGTGGATCCGCGCGACCGGGCGTCCCTAGCCGCAGTGCCGCATCTGCGGCAGGTGTAGCAACACGCTTATGGGTTGAAAGGGGGCCAAGTTGGTTTTGACCCTAGCGATCCGCGCCATCTGCGCGCTCGCCAAGTGAGCGGAAAAGGCTACAGTGATGACCAGGATTATGGTTGTACCCGTCCGAAAGAGCTTGCCCCACGCAATCACATTGTACTGTGCCGAGGGGCCAACCAGATCCCCGAGGGAAGGGAAACCCAATTACGCGGCCGAGAACTCCGACTCAGAGGTCCTGTTGTGTGCGGGAACGGGACCAGATCGCCCCATGGGAGACGCCGGCCCGGGCGGCGGCATCCGTATGGATTCGAACAGGCTCGAACCCGCGGCCGAAGCGCGATTCCATGAACGCGCTCGTGGACGGGTCCAGCCCGAGCCCGGAAGGCTGGCCGCGCAGGGCTGCTGCCGTGAGCGCAGTGGAAGGCAGGGTAGCTGGGCCTGCGCCGGCCTTACGTTGGAGCCGAGGCATGGCCTCCTCTTCCCGGTCGCAATGGCAGGAAGAGCCCCCGCCGCAGGCGCACGTTCGCCGCATGGCTCCTCCCCTGGCCCGCCCCGGGACGGCGGGCGGGCCAGAGGAATTGAGGCTGGCCCACCCGCGAACCATCGCGTGGTTCCCCAGCGCCTCGTGCAGGCGTTCCGCGGGGTGAACAGCCGCGCTTGGCCGCGGCCCACGGAAGGGCGGACGGCTCCGGAGCACCTTGGGGCCTTCCCTGGTTGCATGCACGACAGGCATGGACTTCTAACCTCGCTCACGAGATAACGGCTGGCAAGGGCGGACGCGCCGCCGTGGCCGCCGACGAACAGGCACAGACTCCATCCCTCTTTCGGGAGAACCTGAGGGTCGCCCAGGGAAGACCCACTTTCAACGCGGCCAACGGATATTCTGGCCCGTGAGTCGCGCTCGAACAAGATCAATCCACGAAATGGACTGCTGCGCGACCAGATTTCCCCCTCGGTTTGTCAGGACTTGGGCCGCATGGCGAGTCATCTCCTGCCTGGCCGCAGAGCTCAGAGCGCTCCGCCCCGTGGTCTTCCAGTCATATTCGATCAGTTCGCCGACCGGCCCCCGAATGAACACGTCCAAACGGCTCCCACCGGCGCCAGCCTGGACGACGTCTTCAAACACGAATGTGATGCCGGGGGGCAATCGGCCCGCGGCAGCCAAAACTCGGCCCTCCGTCGCCGCGGCGCTGTGGAAAAGCGTCCCAGCCAGCTTCCAGTTGCCACTGCGACAGGCTTGTACGAAGGCAGCGTTCGATGCGACGTTAGTCGCCGCGGCCTCGCCGATCTGGTTGATGGTCTGAGGAATCGTTTCTAGAAAATCCGCCGGGAACGTATGGCCCAGGGCGCGCAAATAATCCTCCGGGCTTAGGACGTGTGTTTCGGCGCCTTGAACCACAGCTTCCATAACGTGCCGCGAGGACTGGCTCAAGGCGGCCTGTTGGGTGGCGTCAGCGATGAGTCGTTCTTCTGCGGCGGCCGGCAGTTCGGCCGCCTTAACGGCCTTGGAGAACTCGGCGATTTCACCGGCGACGCGGACGGTGCGCGCAGCTTGGCGCAGCCCATTAATCGCTTTGACCACATCCGCAGCGCTGCCGATGAAGGCGACGAGATCGAGAATGACCCAAGCCAGGTCAGGCTCCTTCGCGGAAATGTCTGCGATGGCGGGGTCCATCGCTACGTTTTGGGCGGCGGACTCGGCCACGAACTGGCCGACGCTCTGGCTAAGCTGGTATCCCAGCACGCCACCGGCCACACCGGCGGCCACCAAGGCCACCCCGCCGGTCGCCACCGCGGCCACGATGGATGCGGGTACCGCCAGGGCCGACAGCGCGGTGTTGAGAATCGCCTCATCGGTCTCGATGCCGCGGAAATGGCTCTCCACCGCTTCGAGCAGCACCTCGTTGCCCTCGATGCCGAGCGATTGGATCGTCATCGCTTTGATGTCGGGCAGGTTCCAGACCTTGAGCTTGTCGTCGGCGATGTTCCCCTCGGTAGTCGTGATGTCATCGAGGATTCCTGAGAGCTTGCCGCTGACGAGTTCCCCGAGTTCCACGTCGCTAGCGTTGGCCAGTTCCGCATAATTAACCTGCTGAAAAAGCACCGGGAATTGCAGGGCGAACGTTTGCCGTGCGGTCTCGAACTCCTGCCGCTTGGCCCCGACCTGTTCCTGCAGGCGGACGACGCGATCGGTTTGTTCGTTTACTCCGGCGATAGGAGCGTCCTGTTGGGCTTGATGGAGCTCGGCTTCGAGACTGGCGATTTCCGCCTCACGGCGGTTCAACTCAGCCGCGGCGCTCCGCAAGCCAGCCTGGGGGCTCGGGCCGGGCTGACAAGTGGTGAACCGCCCGATCTCCTGCAGGACCATCTGCCGGTTTTGGTTGAGTTGAACCAGGGCGATTTGCTTGGCGCGAGCGATGAAGAGTTTTGGAAACCGAACTGAGACGAGATCAACGAGTTCCTGTTCCGAACCGACGCCCAGTCCGCGCAGCAGAACCTGGATCGCGTTCTCGTCGTGTTCGATGTCTTGCGATAGCTGGTCGATTTGGGCGCCCAAGTCCTGCAACTGTTTCTCCTCGGCACTTCCCGGAGCAGGAGTGCCAGCAGTAGGCCAAATCAACTGGCGCTGTCTCAACAAGTCGCTCTGCTCATCGAGCTTGCGGGTCTTCTCGTTAATGAGCTCGAAGACTTGTGCCCCGGGGATCGCTGCGGCCAGTGTACCCAACGATCCGGGGTCCAGGGCGGGAACCTTGGACAGCGTGGTCTGAGCATAGGCGAGCTTGCGCGCCTCGGCGGAGGTTGGGGCTGGGCCGTCGGTGGGCGGCCCAGCGGGGGTGCTGATCGGCGGCGAGGTAGTTTGGCGTTGTATGGCGGGGGGCTCGGCCCCATCAACCCCTAGGCAGGCTGCCGGCTGATCAGGTCGAAGGGCCTCTGGTGGGGCCTGCACGGCATCCGCGACGGTCCTGGCCGCCAACTCTGAGGGGTCCTCCGCCCGGCGATCCAGGGCCTCCGCGTTAGGACTGGCCGGGCCGGCTGAAGCTTGCTGCACCACGTGAGCTAACTCATGAGCCAGCAAACGCTTTCCCGCCTGCGTTCCAGGTTGGTACCGGCCAGCAGCGAAGTAGATCTCGCCTCGGGCGGTAAACGCCTCCGCCCCGAGCGTCCGCGAGGCGCGATCCGCCGCTTGGTCGGCATGGATCCTCACCTGGCTGAAATTGTGGCCGAAGCGTTGTTCCATGAAGGCGCGGGTCGATGCATCTAATGGACCGCCGCACGTTTGGCTGCACCCACCCAAGTCGGCGACACAGGCAGCTTGTCTGGAGTAGCGCTCTCCACCTGGCTGGTCATCCGCATTGGCGGGAGCCCCTGCGTCCCCCGGTGGAGCGCCGCCGTCGGGTTGGCGCTGTACGCTGCCGGTCTGTTGGACCATCCCCGCATCTTTCCGGGCACATTCGGGACACGGTTCTTCCTCCGAGCAACCGGAACACTTCCGCTGCAGGATCTCCTCCAGACGGCGCCCCAAGGAAGGCCCTGGCGGCATGGCGCGGTTGGGGGCGTTGCACTCGTCGCAGGGTTCACTGCCCGAGGAAAGGCAAGGGCAAGGCGCGTCGGTAGAATGCCCATCGCTGGACTGCAGGGCGTTGTCCGCCATCTGGTCCGCTTCCCTCTCCTCCGGATCATCCGGGTGGCCTATCGCCAGCTTGGCGCGGATCGCGCCGGTGCGCAGCAACTCCTGGACGGCCTGGTTGCCCGCCTGTTGTTGAAGTTGCATTACCGGATGCAATGCAGCGTCCGCGGGCGACGCCTCGGGCATGCGCCGACTCGATCCGGCTTGCCGGTCAGTTTGCTTTATTCTCTGAGCCGCAACTTCCATGAAAACTCCTCAATGCTAAGACTCGAGGTTTGCCTGGCACCGAACCGCGTCCACGAGACGGCAAAATGCGCCGCGTGTGAAACCGACCGCTAAGGTTTGTTCGCCGTTCCTGCAGCGGCCGCGGCTTGGGCAACGCCCTCGTCCACCACGAACCCGGGCACCAGCAGGTCCTCCGGGGTTGTTTTGTATATATCCACTGCCGCGCTGACGCGCTTGATCTGGCTGGCATTGCCCCCAAAATAGGCCGCACGCACGGACGGTTCGCCCAAAGTCAGCACGAGCCTTTCGACCTCGTCCACCGCACTCTGATAGCTGCCCGAGGCCGGCCCGAAGGTGGACGCATTGGCGGCCATGACTTGCCGGGCAAAGTGTTCGGCGAAACCTTCGAGCAGGATTTCCGAGATAAGCGAGTCACCAATGAAGTCCTCGCGATCGGGCCGAGCGAGGACCATGTTCCGAAAACTGTCGGACACGTAGAAATGACAAGCTTCGTGGACTAAGGTCTCCACGTCGGCCGTGCCCCCCGATAGGCGCATCGCGATGTGCCGGCTCTCTCTGGAACCGCTAATATCCGTGATGCCGCCGATGTACGCGGCAACCAACTCCTGGGGTGTGACCCTAAACACCGGAAATCTCACTGGCGCGTGCGCTTGCTCCGAGGCTGCCACATCAATCTCGCGCGTTTGGCCCTCGAAATACCCCTTGTCGATCCCTTCCTGGACGAACTGGTGCAATTGTTCCATCGTGGTTGAAGTCGGGCCGGCATAGCTGAAGGGCTGCCGGTTATAATCCAGAATCGCAGCCGGCATCCCTGATCCGGTTAACTGCTCGCCGTAATCAACAAACAGGGTGAAGAGCTTCTGCGCCAGTTCGGCTTTGGAAAACTGGGCGCCGAATTGGGCTTCGTCAAAGTATTTCACGTTGGTGGACGTCAACCCTGCGCCGCGGAGGCCAAACTGGGCGCGGACCGCGTTGTCCACCCGTGTGCGCCACTTTTTCTCGTCGGTGGCGTTGTCCTGAATGGTGACCGGTTGGGGAGCGGCAGGCGGTGATGGGTCGGCCTGTCGCCGAATGATGCTGCCGGCCTGGGAGCGTTGTTGCACCACATGCGCCAACTCATGGGCGATGAGACGGCGGCCTTCAGAGGTCTCCGGCGCGTATCGTCCGGCATCGAACACCACGTGTTCCCCGGCGGTATAGGCCAGCGCTTTGATCGCGCGCGCCGACGCGGCAGCCTCGGCTTCCGTATGGATCCGCACCTGGCCGAGGTCCTGACCGAAGCGTGGTTCGAAGAATGCGCGCGTTGCCGCGTCGGGCGGGTGACCCGGCGAGCGCAAGACCTCACCTACGATTCGGGGTGCGGCTGGCTGGGCGCCGGTTCCCGCCGCTTGGCGGCGAATGGCGGCTTGTTCCTGTTTGCACTCATCGCACAGCTCCCCTTCTGAGGCCGTGCAGGGGCAGGGCGCTTGAGTCTCAGGGGCGCGCATGACGCTCTCGGCAGTTCGTTCCGCCTCCGCTTCCGCAGGGTCACCCGGATCGCCCACTTCCAGCCTGGCTTGGATGGCGCCGGACCGCAGCAACTGCTGCACGGCCTGGTTGCCGGCATCCTGCTGGAGCTGGAGGACGGGGTGGCTCGGATGACTCTCGGAACGCGGCGCCCGGAGGCCGCGGCGGGCCGGGCCGAGTTTGTCCGCGGCGGGGATTGGCTTTTCGGTCAAGAGTTCCATAAACCAAGGCCCAATCGCTTCACCGCCCGCTGAGTCGCGCGGCCTCGGCCAATAACGCGCGTGTGCGGCACTTCGGTGGTTGAGAAGGGTGGAAGTCAGCCGGAGTTGCGCGGCTTTCGCGCAAGGCGGTTTCGTCTTAGGTCGTTCCGCTTGGGGTCTGGCCCGAGAGCGCATTCAACAGGTTCACGCCGTTGGGACTTCCCAGGCCGGTGCAGGCATCCCAGCCGGGTCCGGCGGAATAAGCTCCATTATTCCCCTGGGTGATGTCCCGCAGCACCCCAGAGGCGAAGTTTTGGTAGAGCACAGGGTTCAGGAAACCCACCGTCTTGGGCGCCAACGCCTGGTTGATCCGAGCGATTAGACCGGCCCACATCGGGGTGGTTGCGCTGGTGCCGCCGATCACGTAAACCGTCTGGCCGTCCACGCTGATGATGTTCACGCCCGTACCCGGGTCCGCAACCCCCGCAACGTCCGGGAGACCCCGGCCCGTGGCGTTGCCAGGATTGACCGACGGCGGCACCTTGGCGCCGGCCTGCCAGGTTGGCAAAGGGAAAACCGCGCTGACCCCGCCGCCTCCAGCGCCCTCGGGAGGGTTCATCGCCAGGTCGTTCCACACCACCTCGCTGGTGATGGCATTGTTGACGGCCTCGAGGTGCGTGCCCCCGCAGCCAAGGACGTTCGGGCTCGAGGCCGGAAAATCAACATAGGCCAAATCCCCGCTCACCCCATCACTGGAACCGTCGTCGCCGGAGGCACAGCAGATGGTGACGCCCACCTGCGCGGCCTGCGCGAAGGCTTCATCGATCTTGGTCACCGCAGCCTTGCTAAACGCCCCGCCCGGCACCTTGGTTTCCGGGTTGCCGTAGCTGATGGTGAGCACGGACGGCTTGTTGGTAGTGTCGCTCAGGGCGGCGTTGATGGCATCCACCCAACCGCGCTCCGTGAACTCCGTAAAGTACATCGCCAGTTTCGCTCCAGGCGCAATTCCTCCCGCCATCTGCATGTCCAGCATAACCTCGGCTGTCGCGTCATTGCCGGGAGCATTCGGACTATCGCTGCCGGGGGAGTTGCCGGGCCCTTGGACCACGACATCCACAATCTGCGGAGTGGCGGTCCCCAGAACCTGGCCAAAATAATTCTGCAGCGCCGCCAGGTTGTATCCGCCGGGGCTGTCCGTGCCATTAAAGGCGAAAACCGCAATGCACTGGCCTGTGCCATCGTAGTTGGGTGGATAATTGTAGATTTGGGCAAGCGTCGTCGGAAGATAGGTGTTGGCGGGCAATTGCGGCGTCCCGGCCGCCTTGGAGCCGGGCTGCGTTCCCAAGGTTGAGAGCTTCTGAGACCTCTTTCCGCGCCGGAAATGCGGCCGTCCCACCGGGTGATTATCCAAGCCGAAGACGTGCGTGACCACTCCCTGCAGCTCTTTGGGAATGGACACTGGCCCGGCATGGCTGCGAAAGCGGCCCCGCGGATGCTGGTAATGGCTCAGGCTTACCTTAAAGGCCCGCATCATGTTGGCAGCGCTGCCAGACAGCACGACGTTCCGCTGCGCCAGGCTGCTTTTCAGCACCTGCAACTCGTGCTGCCGGGCAAACTCCGCCACCTTCTCGACATCGCCAGGGGCGGCCCCGAATCGCTGGGCCGCTTCCTCGCGGGTCAGGTAGCGTCGTTGCGCCGGCAATTGTGCGCCGATCGCATCGGGCGACGGCAACGGCCCGCTCGCCGGGTTCTGGCGCAAATAGACCGTGATTTCGATTTGTTCCCCGGGTGCGACCGGACCGATGAGGCGCGCCGTCGCTGGGAGTTCTCGCTCGCTGTCGGCGAGCGCCATATATCTTTCAATCTCTGGCATAGCTTTTTTCTCCAGTTCTTGGTCTTGTTGATTTTGACGGAAACAGCGCGTTTTATACACGACGCCCAAAATGACGCAGCATGATGAGCCGCGAAACGGCCACTCTTTCCCATGTTTCCCCTAACTCCCATCTTCCCCATGCTGCATTACTTATGACGCTACGTATAGCGCTGTAACAACTCGTAATACTCCCGGAACTCGGAGCGGCCGGCCAACCGCCCCAGCTTTTGGAGCTCGCGGCTGGTCGCCACGACCAGGTGTTCCATCCGCATGGGTGCGCCTTGCTCCGCCGCGAGGAACGCCGCCGCCAGCACGATGTTGCGGATGTCGCCCCCCGCCAACTCAAACTGGCGCGCCAGGAATCCGAAGTTCACGTCCTCCGCCACGGGCGCCTGCGGCGGCAGGAGGCCGCGCCAAAGCTTCTCGCGATGCTCCGCATCGGGCAGCGGGAATTCGATGATGTGATGCACCCGCCTCGTGAAGGCCTCGTCCAGGTTCCGGCGGAAATTGGTCGCCAGCAGGACGATGCCTTCGTACTCCTCCATTTTCTGGAGCAGATAGGCGACCTCCACGTTCGCGTAGCGGTCATGGGCATCTTTGACTTCGGAGCGCTTGCCGAAGAGCGCGTCGGCCTCGTCGAAAAACAGGATGGCATTCGACGACCTGGCCTCGCGGAAAATCTGGCTGAGCTGTTTCTCGGTCTCGCCGATGTACTTGCTGACGACGGTGGAGAGATCGATTTTGTAGAGGTCCAGGCCCAGCTCGCGGGCGAGGATGCCGGCGGCCATGGTTTTGCCGGTGCCGCTGGGCCCGCAGAGCAGGACGTTCAGGCCCTTGCCCAGGGAGAGGCGGCGCTCGAACCCCCACTGGGAATAGACGAGCTGCCGGTGCTTTTCGGCGGCGCAGAGCTCGCGGAGCTGTTGCCACGGGCGCGGCGGCAGAACGAGATCGCTCCAGGCGCAGGCGCAGGCGACCTTCTGGGCCAGGAGGCGGAGACCCTGGTTGGACTGCGCGCGCGCCGCGCTCTCCAGCTCCGCGAGTGAGACCGTCCGGTCTCCGCCCTCCGGTCGAGTGCGGTCGCAGGCTTCGCGGCAGGCGGCCTGGATTTGGCCGCCGGTCAGCACAAATTTTCTTGCCAGGACGGCGGGATCGACGTCGCTCGCCATGCGGGTGGAGGAATCCCGCAGGGCGTCCTGCCAGAGGCGCGTGCGGGCCGGGAAGGCGGGAATGGGAAAATCGAACGTGAGGCAGCGCGTGCCCAGCGGGGAGCCGGGGACCGGCCAGGGGACCTCGCTGGCGACCGAGAGCAGGAGGGGGGCGGCTGGCAATTGCTGCGGAAGTGCCAGGGCGTGTGGGCGCTGGCTGGGGTCATCTCCCAGGAGGGCTTCGGCGTGGGCGAGGTGGAGGTCGGCGCCTTGCAGCAGGGCTTCCCTGCGCAGCAAGACCAGCAAGGCAGTCAATGGCGCTTCTGCCGCTCGGGCCTGGCGCAAGTCGGCTACGAGCAATGGGCGGCCCTCCTCGGCGGCCAGCGCCGCCGCCGCCGCCCCTTTGCCGGCCCCGCCGGGGCCGGCAAAGAAAAGGACGCCTCCCTCCCGCCCGAACGACCGCGCCGCGCTTGACAACTCAGCCGCTAGCCGCTCGGGAAGCTGCAGCTCCGAGAGCCGGTGCGAGCACTCGATCCGCCGGGTAAAAGGCCGCAGACGGCCCTCGAGTGCTGGCTGACCGAGCAGGAAACGAACAATTCGCTCCTCCGCCTTAAGCGGTCGCGCCAACAACGCCGGCTCGCGGTTCTGGGCGTCGTCGGCGAACCGCACCAGCGGCGGGGTGAACAGGGCCGCTTCCTCGGCAAAGGCCGCGCGCCGTTCGAGGCGCTCCTCCACCGAGTCGCAAAACAGGCGCAACACCAGGTCCGGCGTCGGGCGTTTGCGGGTAACGTCGTTTTGGGCGTAGGCATAGAGCGTCTCGAACCGCAGATCCACCTCGGCGGCCACGCACAGGAGCAGGGCGTCGCGCTCAAAATCTGACAAGCCGAACAACTCCGCCAAGCGTTGCAAGGGCAGCGGCACGCCGGTCTCGAAGCTGGCTTCCAGGCGCGCGCTGATTTCCCGCTCCGTCTCCTCGAGCCGCCGTTGCAGGCCCGCCATCGGCGACGCGGGCGCGCTTCCCCCATTGTTCCCGGCGCGTTGCGCCGCGCGCTCGCTCAGCAGGGCGTCCACCTGTTCATCCGAGACGTAGAGCCCGCGGAAGTTGTCCTCCGTGTACAGGCCGGCCGCGCGCAGGCGCAGCACTTCCCGCCGCAACCGCAGGCGCAAGCGGCCGAACTCGGCCAGCAAGTGCTCGGCGGCGTGCGCGAAGGGGGCCGTGCCCAGTCCTGACTCAAGGCTCTGGTTCAATCCGTCGGCGGCAACAGGCATACTTCTCTCCCCTTCAGCCAGGGCAGTTGATAGGTTTCCGAGCCCACGCCGGAGAACCGCAGCACCACCCCTAACGGACAGGCGGGCAACCGCACCTCGATCCGTTCCTCGAGGTTGCGCAACTCGCTCACCCCGGCCAGAAAGTTTTGATACAAATGCTCCGGGCTGCTCGCGCCGAAGCCCGGCAAGCGGCGGGCGAAATGCCGCAGCGCCGCGTACGCGACCCGCGACCACACCGCGTCGAACGCCTCAGGCAGGGTAAGGTCCGGCCAGACACCGGTGAAGGAAAAATAAGCCGCGTCCTGTTCACCCGGCGGCGGGCCGAGGTTCAGCTCCTCGGCATCGACCCGCTCGGCCAAGACCGCCAAGGCGCCCGCCAGGTCAAGTTTAGCAAGGTCCAGCAACTGAAAGGAGGCCAGAAAGTCCCGGCCACCGTATCCGGAAAACAGGCGCAACGCCACGTCATCCAGACACGCTTCCGCGCGCTGGGACCCCAGGCACTTCACCGCGACCAGGTGCCGCAGAAGCGCGGCGGTTTCTTTCGGCTCGGGCAGCGGCGCCGCCGCGGTTTCACAAATCCCCCGCAGATCCAGCGCTACGAGAGAGGCACCCAGCAGGAACAGTCCCCCGAAATCGGAGCGGAAAACCTCTCCGCGTGGCGGGGTTTTGGCGGAAATGCCGGCGCCCTGGTGGTTGTCACTCAAGACCACGCCGGCGGCCTGCGCGCCCCAATGAGCATCGCCCGCCATCAGGCCTGCCAGCAACTCGAGTGCCGGCGCGACCTCCGGCGCCGCGCCCAACTCGCGCGCGAGCGCCGCCGCGCGAGCGTGTTCGCCGCGCGCCAGCAAGCCAATGAGCTGGTCGAAGACCGCGGGTGACGGGCAAAGCGAGAGCACGCGGCGGAATTGCAGCAGGCCATCCAGGACAACCCGCGCAGCCGGAGCGTGCGCCGCTTCCGGAAAACGACCGGCCAGGCGCGCGAAGAGCCTCAGGGCATCACGAAAGAAGGTAGCTTCGCCGGTGGAGGGCCGGAGCGGGGCCTCGTTCCAGAGTTGGAGGATACGGCCGGCCCACTGCGGGTCGCCCGGGGCGGAGTCCGGAGCCGAAGAGCTGAAACAGGTTTGGTAAATGCGCCGCGCGTCATGCTCGGTCAACACGCTAAGGACCTGTTCCAACCGCTGGAGCTCCGCCAAGCGGAGGATAACGGGTGCCGCCTGGCCCGGCTCGCGAAGGAAGGCCTCGCCCAAGGCCTGGCTCGGGGAGAGGCCGCGCAGCGTTTCAAACTCCTCGAAATACCATTTCCCCCAGGCCCGTCCGGCCGCCAGGTCCAGGATGAACTGGGCCAGGTAGGCGGCGCGGTTTTCGAAGTGGAGGATGGAATCGCTTTGCTCTCCGTGCCGGAGGAGGGTGGCGATGCGCCAAGCCAGAAACTCACCCCATCGCCTGGCCACGGCGTCTTCATCGAGGGAGGGCATGTCAACGGAGAGCTCCAACTGGAGCTCACGAATGCGCCAGACGGAGGAAGGGTCGTGCTCGAGGGAGCCGGCCAGCGAGGCGCCGCAGAACTCCGGCAAGCGCCCGGTCACGCATCGGTCGAGCCGGTGGCGCAGCTCTTGCGGGGCGGGATGCCCGGCAGGCACCAGGTACGTACTTTCCCAGCGGCCCACGGTTACGCGGGCCTCGGCGCTGGTCTGGGCCTGGCTCACGCGCTGGCAGCAGCCCGCTCCGCTTCTACTGCCGGCGGGCCATTCTGCGCGGCCAACTCCTCGAGCACGCGGATGGCCCCGCTGATGCGTAACATCGTGTCGCGCACTTCCTGCCGCTCACGGTCGAGCAGTTCAAGCCGCTGCCGGCCTTTCTCCAGTTCAATCCGCAATTGCGCCAGTCTTTGGTTCATAGTTCTGCCTTTGTTGATGATGTGTGCCTCCCCCTCACGAAGCCGCTATTGATGAGAGACCAGCACGGGGATTTTGCCCTTGCCGGCGGCCAAGGACACCAGGGCCTTCCCGATAATGGCGCCGGCCTGGGGCCGCGCGCCGGGTTTGACGTTTTGCGCGTACCCGGGCGTGGGGCTGGTCGTCAGCAAATCGCCGGCCATGATCGGCGCGATATCGGCGTCCACTTTGCAGAAGGCGTAAGCCCCGAGCGTCACCATCAAGCCGAGGGTAGGCGATCCCAAACTCGCGGGATCCAGGTCGCCCATCAGGGCCGCAGGCAGCGCCGGTTCGTCCACAATTCCGCAGACCCGCGTGTCGCGCGGTTGGTTGCTCAACTCGACCTCCACCAGCGGCACCCGGGCGTTGGACCCGCAGGCGGGCGCGGCGGGACTGGGATGCAACACCACCACGTCACCCTGCTCAAATTTCACGCCCTGCCGGTTGATGAACCGGTCCGCCACGTAGCCGATCTTGGTTCCATTGACCGTTCCAACGGTGAGATTACCGCTGATCCGGGCAGAACCTGCCACATCCAATGAGAACACTGGGTTGCTGGTGCCAATACCAACATTGCCGGAATTGGTAATGCTCATCCTGGCGTTATACGCGGTGTAAAAATCCAAGCCGTATTTATTTGCGCCTGTCTGACGGTTCGAGGCGATGCACTCACCGCTCGTGCCGTCGCTGGTGCCGTCTGCGGCGACGTGGGTGCCAAAGGTCAGACCCAGGCTGATGCTCCCCGTAGTAGGCGGGCTGGAGTTGGAGTTCTGGTTGCCCTGATCAATACTAAGTCCGCCTTGAACGCTCAACTTCGCCTGCCACGTTTGGGTCGGACTGCTCGGGCCGATCCCGACATTACCTGCTTGGGTAATGCTCATCCTCGACGCATAATCTGTATAAAAATCCAAACCCCATTGATTAGAGCCACCAGCACGGTTCGAGGCAATGCCCTCGCCGCTAGTGCCGCCACCCGTGCCGGCGTTAGTGCCGAAGGTAAGACCGAAGCTGGGTTGGCCCGACGTCGGACCTTTGGCGTTCTGGTTGTTTTGATCAACATTCAGTCCGCCTTGGATGCTCAGGTTCTGCTGCGGGCTCGTCGTGCCGATACCCACATTTCCTCCGCTTTGTAGAAAAAAGCGATCCACCAGCGTCGGAGTCGAGCTTCCCTGAGTAGCAACATATTCCATGAAATCAACGCCCGGAGCGTTGCCGTTCCTGTTTTCGCAAATCTGCCACTTCGGCGTGCCGGAGGGGTCGCGGAATTGGATGAGGGTTTCGTCACTATCACTGCTCGCCGGCATGATAGTCAGCGGGGGAAGGAGCGCCGGCTTGGCTGGCGAGTTATAAGTCCCGCCGATCAGGACATTCTGCGTCGCGTTTAATAAGAACTCCACGGTGAGCGAACCGGCCACCTCCACCGCCGCGCCTCCGAGGTTGGGGTCGGACGGCTGCCCCGATGGGGAATAGGGTGAGCTCCCATCCGTAACGAGCAACCGCCCGCTTGGGGCGTATATCGTGGAGCAAACGCTGCCAACGTAGAGCCGGTTGCAGGCCACCGACGCCGCAGGAATTTGGTAAAATGTCCCACTTTGCGAGTTCCACAACACCTGGCCAAGCAGGATCCACCAGGTCACCGTCGTGTCGTCTTCGGGGAACTCCTGGTAGGGAACGGAGCCGTCGGCGGGCAGGACGATTTCCCCGTCGGTGGGGGCCGAGGACTGAGAGGACGTTGTCGAGGGCGGGGGCATCGGCGGTGTCATCGGCGTTCCGCTCACCATGATCTTGTCGTCTGCCGGCGCGGTCCCGGATGGTGTAACCTGCAACTGAAACGACTCCACCACACGCCCGAAAGCGTTGGTCGTGTTCTGGGCGACGCAGGCATCCGACGCCCCAATCGCGAGTCGCTGCTGGTAGGCAATCCACACCTGCATGAGCATGGGCGTGCCCGCCGGATTGTAGAAGGCTGCGAACAGCTCCTGGGTCAATTGCGTCGGGTTCAGCACGACTATCTCCCGTCCAAACCCGTCGACGGCCACCCCCGGCTGCACATAGATATCCACGGGCGTCGGGCTGCTCGAGGACTGCCCGCCGGAGGCCTGGGTCGTTATGGGGCAGCCGGAGACGGCCGGGACCTGGAGCGGGCCGCTCACTGTCTGGCTATTGAGGACTTGGGCGAGGTCGAGCCCGGAGATAATACCCCAGGTGTGCGGACCCACATTGTGCCGGCGGCGCATGTCCCGGTCGTAATCCTGCTCGGCCTGAAAATCCAGCGCCCCCAGGTATTGGCCCTCGTAGTAGTTTAACCTCTCGATGTCAGTAAGGTACGGCATAGAAATTGGGTTCCGGCTGGTCTCGTCACTTAGTTGTGCTCGTGGTCCCGGGCGCCGCGCCCCCGGGGCCGGCAGGCGGATTGGCGGACGTGGTGGCGGCCTGCTGCATTGACTGAACCTGCGATTGCAATGCCTTGACTTGTTCCTGCAACTGCAAAACGCTATATGCCGTTGGCTCGACCACATCGAATCCCACGACCTTGTTTGCTTGAGTATAGACCATCAAGGGCTGGCCGGGAGAAACCGCGCTTGGCGCGAACTGGGCGCTAGCCGCAACC
>Ga0209415_10010857_pt1 | contig 15425 bp, 11 predicted proteins | sample PeaSoiSIISIP2007_FD_187696 | JGI IMG/M metagenome (GOLD analysis project Ga0209415, IMG submission 187696) | Peat soil microbial communities from Weissenstadt, Germany - SII-SIP-2007 (SPAdes) (version 2) | ecosystem: Environmental > Terrestrial > Soil > Wetlands > Peat | place: Germany... | reverse complement strand
TTGCTGATGTATATGGGCGCGACGCAGGGCCTTTTGCCCGGCATGTTCTCCGGTTTGCAGTACATCACCATCGACAAGAACAACCGCGTCTTCACCTCCGAGGTCTACCCCGGCCGCGTGCAGGAGTTCCTTTACATAACGCAGGAAGAGGCGCGCAAGGAATTCGAGCGCCGGGAAGCAGAGAAGAACAAGTCCACCGAGCCGAAGCCGGCTCCGGCAGGACAACCGGCTGCGCCAGCGTCGCAAGAGAAGCAGAACGATAAGGGCGACGCTGCTGCCAAAGCAAAGGAACCGTCCACGACATAGCCGCGACCAAGTTTGTACGCCTGCACTGACGGGCCATCGCGCGAGGGGAGCTTGCACGTTTCATCCCGCGTGTGATGTCGGTCACGCAATTGTGTGACGCACCTTCCTACCTAGCCTCCGGACAGCCAATTCCTGATGAATCCCAAGTATGGGCCAAGGACCAACTCCGCGTTCTCGCCATCGCGATTCTGGTCTTAATCGCTCTTCACCCGGCTTGGGGCATTTGACGCGTTACTGTGGGAGAACGCTCAACCGAGGCGTTCCACCGGCAATGATGGAATTTGCAACAGTCTTGGGTGAGAGATGCATGCGCAAAGGAATCAGATACTTACAGGGCTGGCGAAAAATCTTGCCCTCCTCCAAGTACGGTGACTTTCGTGCACTTCAACTTCTGGACGGAACCGGACAGTCGATGAGTCCAGTCCAAATGGGTTTCAAATAATGGAGGCTTTACCAAATGAAAAAGCTATTCTTAGTAATTTTGCTTGTAGTCATGGCGTCCGCCATGGTGCTGGCACAGGCCCCACCTACGGCGGGGATACCGACGAGCTCTGGCGCCGCTAATGCCAAGGCCCCAACGGTGGACGTGTTGGGCGCCCACAATAACTACGGCCGCGGCTGCGCCGGCTGCCATGCTCCACACAGTGGCAACCGTGGCGCGGGCGGCAACGGCCTCGGCGGCGGAACCGTTGATGCCTGGAGCGGCGCCAATGCCCTGTTTGCGCAGGACATGGGACCTCTCTTTGCAACAGCCGCCGGTACCTTCGACTTCAGTGACATCAGCAACACCGGCAGCTCCGCTAAGTATATTTTTGTTCCGCCTTCCACTCAAAACCCCACAACCTGGAACATTCAGCAATATCAGGACGTCCGTAGGATCGTGATGTGTCTGGCTTGCCATGACGGCGCGGTTGCCAAGGGCGCAATGATGGCGAACTGGGCCTACGAGCAGCAGATCGGCGCTCTGCCGTCCAGCTACGGATCCAGCCACATCCCAACCTTGCTGGGTGCCGATGGTTCGTCCGCCGGCTACCACAACGACCACCCGGTGGGTGAGAACGCTACGCTGGCAGCCGTCATGCACAGCACCTACGGCGATGCATCTAACGGCGTCGTCATGACCACCAACGGTACTACAGGGAAAATCACCAACATCGCCGCCTACGGCCAGTACCTTACGTTCATCAACAATTACGGCGCTCCGGCGATCGGCTCGACCATTGTCAACGCTGCGGGCGTTCCGTACCTGGTCTGCACCACTTGCCACAACCAGCACGTCATGAATATTTACGCCGCATCCGCAAACAGCGCCACCAACATCGGGGCCATCGCTGGCTCCTCCACCGGCACGTACGCGACGTACTTCTTCGTGAACGGCCCCTACAACATCAACAATGTCACCGTTCCGGCAACTCAGGCGGCATCGACGACTCAGTTCTGCCGCCAGTGCCATTTTGGCGAGTCGAACGAAGCCAACGGCGGTTCACTGACGACTTCGTTCTAAGTGGTCCGCGGTTTAGCGACAAAACGTGGGGGAGAGAGATTTTCTCCCCCTTTTTTAACGAAACGGGTAAGGAGTTCGAGATGAAATACCAGTTCACGATCGCGGTTCTGCTCATGGTGGCAGCTAGCGCCAACACCAACGCCCAGTTGGTTGCCTCTCATGCCCCCACGTCGCCGACTGCCGCATCGGCTACCACGGCGCCCTTGCCGTCTAGCTTGCAGGTGACGGGTAAGCCGGTGGTGCGTGTCAATGACGCAGTGCTGACCGACCGTGATCTGTTGCGCGAGATGTTCGCCCTGTTCCCCTATGCCCGGATCCACAATGGTTTCCCCAAAATGCAGGAAGCTGAAATCCGGCGCGGGGCCCTGCAGATGATCATCTTTGAGGAGTTGGTCTATCAGGAGGCGGTGCGGCGAAAAATGACGATCGCCCCCGAGCGCATTCTTCGCGAGGAAAAGAAATTCCAGCGGCAGTTCAGCAGCCGGGAGGAATTCAATGAGTACCTCAAGGCGGAGATGGGCGGCTCGGAAGCCAGGTTCCGCCAGCAGGTCAAGCGCTCGCTGCTGATTGAGGCCATGTTGAAAAACGAAGTACAAGACAAAGCGGTGGTTTCTCCGATCGAGGTCCGGCGTTACTACGATAAGAATCCGAAGCTGTTTTCGCACGACGAAACCTTTGCCATCCAGACGATTTCATTTCTGCCGCCGGCCGATGCCAACGCGGAGACATTGAAGGAGATGCGCAAGAAGGCCGAGGCTATTTGGCAGCAAGCGAAGGCCACCAAGAATTACGAAGAGTTCGGACTGCTGGCGGAGAAAGTCTCCGAAGACGACTTCCGCGTCGATATGGGCGACCACAAGACCGTGAAGCGCGAGAAGCTTCCGCCGGAGGTGGTGAAGGCCGCGCTGGCGATGAAGCCGGGGGATGTAAGCCCGCTACTCCAGTTGGGAACAGCCTATACCCTGTTCCGTTTGAATGCCCATAGCTTGCCGGGCGAAACGAAGTTTGCGGACGTCAAAGCGGATCTCACTGTCAGGCTGCAGAAGCAGAAATACGAAAACCTGCGGGTTGCCTTGGACCAGCGGCTGCACCAGAACGCAAAGATCCAGGAGATGTGAGGGGAACGTCGTTGGTCGTTAGTCGTTAGTCGGTTGCCGTTCTCGGTTCTTGCTAACGACCAACCACCAGCGACTAACGACCGGGTTAACGGAGAGGATTCGTGAGGGGTCACAATCAAATCCGGCTTCTGCTTTTGGGGTGGTTGCTGCTTGCCCTGCCCGCTTGGGCGCAGGTAAGAGTGGGCGACGACGTGCGCATGACGATGACCGGAACCATCGGCACCGGCTACAGTGGTGACTACGGAAATACCCAGGTTTCGGATCACAGCCTGGGGCTGAACGGTGACGGCCAGCTAAATGGCTATTTCTACAATCCCAACTTCCTGAACTTTCACGTGAGGCCGCAGTACCAGCGGTCGCAGGAGAACTCCGGCAGCGGATCCATTACCGACGCCAGCAGCATCAGCATGGGTGCCGGCATCTTCACCGGCAGTCACTTCCCGGGCGGAATCTCCTTCGGCAAGAGCTTCGGCAGCACAGGCAACTACGGCTTGCCCGGAATCCAGGGATTTACCACCAGCAACGACACCACTGCGTTCGGCATCGGATGGTCCGAACTGCTTCCCGGCTTGCCGCCGGTGTCGGCAAGCTACTCCCAGCAGAGTGGGTCTTCCTCGATCTTCAGGTCCGATCAGGAGGACCGTTCGTCGCAGCGCATTTTTAACGTGCAGAGCCAGTATAGGTGGAAGGGCTGGATGAACTCAGCCCGATTCTCTGATATCAGTTCCCACACGGAACTGCCCTCGTTTCTCACCGCGGGTGAGACCGTTCAGACCGACGAAAACTCAAAGACATTTGTTGTTAACACCAATCACAAATTGCCCATGCAGGGCGGGCTTTCACTCAGCTATTCCTACGGAAGCTTCACCGGTGAGGGTAATGGCAGCAGCAGCTCAGGCTCGGACCAAACCTTCGCCGGAAATGCCAGTTTCAGGCCCTGGACCCGGCTCACGACCAACTTTGGCTTTCAGTACGACTCGAGTCTCAACGGACTGGTAGAGCAGCAGCTGATCAGCGCCGGGAGCGTAGCTCCGCAGGTAAACTTTGGCTCGCAAAGCCATTCGTTGTCTCTCTACAACTACGATAGCGTCGCCATCGCCAGGGGCCTGAACGCCTCCTTCGATTTCACCCGGACTCAGCAAGTGCTGTACGGATATAGCGTGGCGGTCGACCACGCCAGCGCTGTCGTGAACTATAACTTCCACAAGCCACTGTGGGGTGCGGTCAACTTCTACGTCGGTCTCAACGATCAGGCCAGCGAGGGCGGGAACCAGGGAACGGGCCTGGTGGCGGGAGCAAACTTCAATAAAAGGATGTTGGGCTTCCAGGTGAGCGCAAGCTTCGCCTACGGGCAAGAAGTACAGACGGTCCTGGCGACACAGGTTACGTCAGATTACTCGTATATGGCGAACGCGACGCGTTCCCTTACGCGGCGTCTGCTCTGGAACGCCAACTACCACGGGTTCCATACCGGCTTGGGCCAGCTCCCGGGTTCGAGCAGCCACTCGCAAGGCTTTGGGACCAACCTCATGTACAAGGGCTACAGCGGATCGTTCAGCTACGGAAGCTCCTACGGGACGGCGCTGGTTACCGCGAGCGGACTCGTGCCAGCGCCGGTCCTGATTCTTCCGGTGCTCAGCGGCAACCAGTATTTGCTGGACAAAGGCTCATCCTATAGTGCCAGTGTGTCGGCGAGTCCGATCAATCGGTGGTCGATGAGTGCGAGCTACTCCAATGCGTCGAGCGATACGACGACTCCGACCTTTTTGGCCCACAGTTCGTCGAAGGTCTACCTCTATTTCACGCAGTGGCAGTTCCGCAAAGTATCACTGGGCGGCGGTTATACGCACGTCGTGCAGGGTGTGGGCGTGACCACCCCGGGCGCCTTGCCAGTGAACTACTCGTCCTACTATATTGGTATTGAGCGATGGTTCAAGCCGTTCTAATCCGGTATCGGGTGACGACGGTTTGGACTAAATTCTGCCTCTGCCTGGCGCTGGTGCTCAGCCTGTGGACGTCGGCCTATGCATCTAAGGTCAAGATTGAGAAAGATGAGCCGCCTCCGCCCCCCGACCTGTTGCTAGAAGGTGGGCGCAAGCTGTCGTTTGAGCGCATCTTCGACACCGACCGCGACGTGGCGCCGAAACGCGGGTTCTTTACCAAGGTTCTAGACGTCGTAATCGGTGCGCCGGACAGGCACCGAATGATTCGCCCCTATGGCGTCGCCATAAATTCGCACGGCACGGCGATGGTCACCGACCCGGGGGCGATGGGCGTCCATATTTTTGACTTCGCCCAGCACAAGTACAAATTTATTACCCGCCGCGACAAGGACGAGAATTCGTTGCACTCGCCGCAGTGCGTGGCCGTCGATGGCGAAGACAACTTCTACGTCACCGATTCGGAGACGGGGAGAATTTTCGTTTTTGACGCCAACGGCAAGTTCAAACGTAACATTGGCAGCCTGCGAGGTGGTGAAGGATACTTTAAGCGCCCCACTGGGATTGCGGTGGACTCGGCTGCACAGCGCATTTATATCAGCGATACGCTGCGCAACCAGGTTTTTGTCCTGGATATGCAGGGCCAGGTGATGCAGACGATCGGCCAGACTGGAACTGAGCCTGGCGAGTTCAATTTTCCAACCGAAATTGTGTTGCACGGACATGACGTTGCGGTAGTCGATGCCATGAATTTCCGCGTGCAGGTGTTTGATCGCAGCGGCGGTTTCGAGTACGCGGTTGGCAGTATTGGCGACGGCGTCGGAAGCTTCTTCCGGCCCAAAGGAATCAGCTTCGATAGCGAAGGTCACCTGTACGTGGTCGATGGTGCCTGGAACACAGTGCAAGTGTTCGATCGGCTAGGAGATCTGCTTTATTACTTCGGGATGGAGGGTTCCGAGCCTGGCGCGTTTAGTCTGCCTTCGGGTCTGTTTATCGATCGGAACGACACCGTGTATATAGTGGATTCCTACAATAGCCGCGTGCAGGTGTTTCACTATTATGGAAAACGGCTTGAGGGTGGCGGGCAGTGAAGCGAGGGAGAATCAAGTACTGGGTATGCGTGGCTGTCCTCGCCACGGCCGGCGTTTTGCAAGCGCAAATTAAGGGCGATGTTCTGGGAACACATGATCTGTCTCCCAGCGGACGATCTCCCCTTAAAGGCGGCTCGCTTCCTCCGTGCCAGTACTGCCATGCTCCTCATTCTGGAATCGGCAAGGGACCGCTTTGGGCCCAAACCTATTCCAGGCAGACCTATAGCTTGTACGGCAGTGGCAGTAAAACCACCTCCGACCGGACGATGAAACAGCCCACGGTGGGTGGCCCAAGCAGCCTTTGCCTGAGTTGCCACGATGGCACCGTTGCTCCTGGCCAAACGGTGCCCTACGGTCAGATCAGGTTGCAAGGCAAGATGAACCCTAAGGATATTCTCGGCACCAGCCTGCTGAACTCGCATCCTTTCAGCTTCAACTCGCTGAAGGACTCGCCCCACTTGGTGCCAAGTCTGGTAGCAAGCAAACAAACTGCGGACCCCCAAAAACGGGTCCAGCTCATCCAGGGAAACGTGGAATGTGAGAGTTGCCACGATCCGCACGTCCAGAACGGTGATCCGGTTGCTTCGAACTTCTTGGTGCGCGACAGTTCCGGGGGCGCGATGTGCCTGGCGTGCCACGGGACTTCTCCGCGTACCGTCAACAATGCACCGAATTCGCTGGTGTCATGGCCAACCAGCGTCCATGCGACAATTTCAAGTGCAACCCTACCGGCCGCAAATGTCGGACCGTATAAAACGGTTGCCCTGAACGCATGCACCAGCTGTCATGTGGAGCACAATGCAGATGGCCCTTCGCAACTGTTACGCGGCACGACGCCACCGTTGGCCAACATGGACGCTTCCACTCAGGATTGCATAACCTGCCACAACGGCAACAACAATATCAGTCCGGCCTTGCTGAACGTTTACGCCGAGTTCTCCAAGATTTCCTATCATCCGTTTCCTTCGGGAACCAAGGCGCACGATACCGGCGAACCGACGCTGGTGAACAGCAACCGCCATGCCACCTGCATCGACTGCCACAATCCGCACGGTGCGCAGAAGGTTGGCAACACATTCCCCATTCCGCCACAGATTCGAGCCTCCCAAGCCGCCGTGAGTGGGGTACTGGCCACCGATGGTGTTAGTTCTATTGCGTCGGCTCAAAATCAATACGAAAACTGCCTTCGCTGCCACGGCACAAGTTCCGGCAAGCCTTCATCCTCGGCGTTCGGATACGTCCCGGTGCGGTCGGTCGCCTTTGTTTCGGATCCCGGTAACGTGATCCCGCAGTTCGCAGCTACCGCCACCTCGAGTCATCCGGTAACGCACGTGAGATCCTCGGTGTACCCTCAACCCAGTCTTCTTTCGAACATGCTGCAATTGGACGGTGTCACCCGGGGGCGCCAGATGGCTACACAGATTCTCTGTACCGATTGTCACAATAGCGATGACAATCGTGAGTTTGGTGGGACCGGGCCAAGCGGTCCGCACGGTTCGGCTTATCCGCACATTTTGGAGCGCCGGTACGAGATGAGCAAGGTGTCGCCGGGCGTCTTTCCGGCCGGTGGACCTGGCAGCCCCATCATTGCTTCGACATTGTTCCCCGGCCAATTGACCAGCGCCGGCGGTGCTGTGCCGGGACCCTGGGCATTATGTGGAAAGTGCCACAATCTAACGAGCGTGTTTGCAAACAGCAGCTTCCCGTATCACTCCCTTCACGTCGGTACCGTCGGTATCTCCTGCTCGGTTTGCCACACCGCACATGGAATGGGTGCTACATCGCCGACAATTTCGGGCGAACGACTGGTGAACTTCGATACGAATGTAGTTGGGCTCAATGCTCTTAGCTCCAGCGGCGCGACTGGCATCGCCTACAACAAGGCCAAAAAGACCTGCACTCTCGTCTGCCATATGTACAGCCACAACGATAACGGCACGGTGACGCCGGTCAGCGCCTCCCAGTCTAATTTCAAGATTGGTAAGGACATCAAGCGATAGCGAGAAGAGCGGCGATTGACGAACCACAGCCGTTCTTGTGAGAAGATGGCGATCGACCGCGAAGAAACTGTTTCTGCCCCTTGTCGGGCGCAACCTCTAGGTTGCAAGACACTGTCCAAAAACCGATGAACTCTGACTCGCGAAGAACAGATCATTCCAATTTGCGACACAGTTCGTTTGTTACTGCCATGCCGCAGATCGGCACAATGTTGCCGTTGTTCGCTTCAGCTGCGGTTTTCGAGGCCAAGAGCCTCTCCTCCCTATCAGCTCTCTCGAATGACGACATCTGGTGGCACCTGCGTACGGGAATTTGGATCCTCCAAAACCATGGCGTGCCACATAGTGGGCTTTTCTCGCAGTCGCCGCAGCTCCCCTGGTCTGCTTCAAGCTGGGGCTATGATCTGCTGGTTGCCTTCTCCTTCCGGCTGCTGGGCCTCCGCTCGATCCCGGTCCTGTTGATGGCCTTCAGATCGGCACTTGCGGTGGTGGCGTTCCTCTTGGCGGGTGGCTTGCGCGGAAGATTTTGGCCTGCGGTCGCGCTGTCGGTCACTGCACAATACATACTAGACAGCGTTCCGCTGGGCCCCAGCTACTGCACGATGATTTTGTTTGCTGTCGAATTGCTCTTGCTGTACGAAAGTCGCACCACAGGTACCCTTCGACCCCTTTTTTGGTTGCCGCCGCTTTTCCTGGTATGGGCCAATCTGGACATTCAGTTTGTCTACGGAATCCTGCTGCTTGCGCTGTTTCTAACCGCGTCGTTACTCCAGGATCTTAGAAGTCGGTTGGCGGTCGGGGCTTTGCGACAAGAGGAAGGTGCCGTTTCGCTGGCGAACGCTGGAATTGTAGCAACACTCTGTGGGATTGCCACCATCATTACGCCGTATTTCTACCATCTCTACGGAGTTTTTCTTGCGAGCCTCACCAGCGCGTCCAACCGTTACTTGCCGGATTTTCAGGCTATGGGTTTCCGCCAGCCGCCGGACTACGTTCTTATGCTGCTGACCATGGCAGCGTTCCTGACGCTCGGGCTACGCCGTTCCCGCGACCCCTTCCAGATCGCCCTTTTAAGCGGCTGCGCGATGTTCTCGTTCTATGCGCAGCGCGATGCTTGGCTCGCAACGCTGGCAGCCATTGCAGTGATCGCTGAGGCAATCCGCAATACGGGCGACACTCCCGACACGCACGAAACAGACGTGCATCCGAAGCGCGCGCGGAACCGCCGGTTGCTGATTGCCGGCGGCTTGTCGGTCGCGACTTTGGTGCTCGCGGCTGTGGTCGAAATTCCCAGCAGCAATGAAGTGCTGCTGGCAAAGGTCGCTCAAAGCTATCCGGTTGCCGCCTGCAATTACATTCGCCGACACCAGCTTCCGCATCCGCTGTTCAACTCGTATGAATGGGGCGGATTCCTAATTTGGTATTTGCCGGAATATCCCGTGGCTATCGACAGCCGCATTGACTTGTACGACGAGAACTTCATCGTCCAATACTTCAAAGTGATGAACGCCGAGGTTCCTTACAAGGCCTATCCCGCCATGGCCCAGGCTGGCACGCTGCTAGTGCAGCGAAACTCGCCGATAGGAGAAGCCCTCAGAACGCTGCCGGCATTTCGAGTTGCGTACAGCGACAGCGTGGCGGTGGTGGCGACAAAACCGTAGTTGATATGGCCTTCTGTGCTGCTCGTGGAGTTGGGAGCACACCCCAGTCTCCCTCCGTCGCCGAGAATTGCCCCGGTCAGCCGAATCTTTCATCCCTGATTCTGAGAAAATGCGCGATTCTCACTAGAAGGCGGTCCTGATGTCGAGGCTGTTATGTCGCTGAAAACGCAAACCATCTCCGCTTCTCCGCAGGTGCAATCTTGCGCCAAAGCCGCCAACATGCCAGACCTCATTTATTCAGATGGCACAGGCTGTTGACGCCGCGCGTATACAGTCGCGATCTCATCGCGGTAGACGAGCTGGAAGCGCGGATCGACGGTTAGTATCTTGGCTAGGGGAAGCCGCGAATCCAACAACACTACGCCCGCCTCATCGAGATAAGGGTCTGTGTCGTACGAGTCGGCATTCTGGGTCTTGAAGAAGAGGCGGACGAGGTCGTCCCCGTAAAGATCGTTACGTCCGTCGATCGCCACGGGGTAATCGGGCATGTACCACATCAGGAAGCCGCCCCAGTTGAGATTGTTGTAGAGCGGGCCGGGCACCGGATTGCGCCGCAGGAAGTTGACCGCGTTCACTGGATATTGGGAACTGATCGCCCGATCGAAACCACGTTGGTTGAAGTCGGTGCCCCGAGAGAACAACACTAACAACAGGACGACGGCCACCGCCACTCCAATCTTCTCGAACCAACTCTCCGGGCGGTCACGCTCCGCCTCCGGCGCGGGAAAGTCCGCGATGCAAGCCGCGGTCGGAATGCAGATGAACCAAGCGTCGCGCATGGTTCGATAGGCAACCACGCTTGCGACCGTCAGCAACGCTAGCTTGAATGGGTCGAGCTTCTTTTGCCATCCCACGGCGAAGAATCCTGCAGCCGTGAGCAGGAGTACCGCGTAATCGTTATACCAACGGAAAGCCAGTGGCTGCAGTTCCACGATGATGGAGTAGGTAACCTTCGCTTTCGAATATTCGTAAACCGCCTGATACGGATGATAGAAGTTGGGACCAACCAAGGTTGCGAGTACGCAGACAGCGAATAAGACCGCTAGATTTGCGACCGGAAGCCTGGGCGGAAGCAAAAAGCCGGGAGCAATCCCAAATTTGTTCGCCAGTCGCTGCGCTAGCAATACGGTAACCAGTAGACCAATGAGGAACAAACCATAGATAAACTGGATGTGCAGGTTGGCCCACACCAGAAAAATAAGCGGTAGCCAATAGAGGGGTTGCATGCGGCCGCTGCGATTCGCCTCGAGAAGGAGAGTCAAAGTCACCGCGAGGAGCACCATGGAAAAGAAGTACGGCCGCGGCATTCCGTTGAAAAGGAATGCCGAGCAGGCTACCCCCGTCATCACACATGCCAACCAGAACCGGCCCGAAAGGCGGCGCAGCATCCAGTAAATGGCACAAGGGACAGCGAGGGTGAGGAACGTTCCCAATATGCCAATGCCGAGGAGACCAAACCAGGCATAGGCCCGGGATAGCAATACTTCATAGCCCCAACTGTAGGCGACCCAGGGGCGGTTGGCGGCGGTCCGGGAAAGGATGCCGGTATGCGGAACGGCCAGATGCTCGACGATCCAGTCGCCAACTTTGAGATGCCACCACAGGTCGAGGTCGAGCACGCAGAGCTTCAACTGGAATGCGAACTCTCCAATCCCAGCGAGCAGCGCCACAAGAGCGCATAGTTGCAGCCAATGCAGCCGCAGCAGTGGTCGCAACTCCTCAATAAAGCTCAACGCTTGGGACCTTGCAGAGTTCCCTTCTCCGGCAATGTTCACCGCAAAGAACATCTTGGCGGGCGCAAATATGACGTCTGGGCGGAATGTAGCATACTGGTGCTATGCTTGCAAATCCTGAAGATGAGTTAAACCCGACATGATAATTTGTTGGGTGCGATTGACAACTTCAGATGCCGCCATGATCTGCATAAGGAATCTATTGTGAAGTCCCCTAGGCAGATCCTGACTGACATTCGCCAAAAGCCCCTACTGATGGGTGCACTGCTCGTGACTGCAACTTTGTTGTTGTACCTTCCAGTCATACATCATGATTTCATCTATTACGATGACCGCGGCTACGTCACAGACAACGTCCATGTCCGCGTCGGACTAACTCTCAACAACATCGCCTGGGCCTTTACGACTTTCGACCAGTACAACTGGCATCCACTTACGTGGCTTTCCCACATGCTGGATTGCCAACTGTTCGGCGTAAACTCCGGACCCCATCATTACGTCAACGTCTGCCTGCATGCGGCAAACGTTCTACTTTTGTTTTGGCTATTGCAAAGGGCCACGGGCGCATCGTGCCGCAGCTTCCTGGTGGCTGCACTTTTCGCCGTGCATCCCTTGAACGTCGAGACGGTCGCTTGGGTCGCGCAAAGAAAAAGTCTGCTCGGTGCGTTTTTCTCCTTGCTCACGATTGCTGCTTATGGCTGGTATATCCGGCGAGGGGGTTGGAAACGGTACTTGGTGATCGTCTGTACATTTGGACTGGCACTCATGTCCAAGGCGATGGCCGTGACTGTCCCTTTGCTGTTATTGCTGCTAGATCACTGGCCCTTAAGGCGTCTTGAGGAGCTTCCATTCGCGCGCAGAGGCGCCCGCTTGGTGAAGGAGAAGATTCCGCTATTCTTCATGAGCGCGGCGATTTCTGGGCTAACGGGAAGGGCACAACGATCTGGCGGTTCTGTGGTGCCGTTTTCCCTACTGCCATTGTCCACACGCCTGGAAAATGCACTCATCGCCTACGTCACCTACATTTGGAAGATGCTATGGCCCGCCAAACTCGCCGTGTTTTACCCTTACCCGGCATTAACGCAAGGGCACTCTCCGCCCCTGGACGAGGTGATCGCATCAGCCGTTGTTCTGGTTGGAGTTACTGCTTTCGTATTTTTCTTTCACCGCGCTCGATGTCTTGCAGTGGGCTGGTTTTTCTTTCTGATTACTCTGGTTCCGGTGATTGGGATTGTTCAGGTTGGCTTCCAGAGCATGGCAGATCGGTACGCGTACATTCCCTGCATCGGCCTGCTTATTGCTTTCGTGTGGGGGTTAGCCGCTATAGCTGAGAGCATGCGAATGACGCGCGTCGTCCCGCTTGTCGCAGCACTGTGTCTCATCGCAGGGTTAGCCGCTGCCACTGTCCACTACCTTAAGTACTGGCAGAATGGCGTGACGTTGTTTTCGCAAGCGCAGGTCGCATGGGGACGACCTGACCCCAAACTGGAAGAGCTTTATGCAAATGCCTTGCTTGTAGACGGCCGGGTTGATGAAGCCCTCCAGGTCTACAAGGAATCATGTGTGTTGGGACCTAGGAATCAATACTGTCATTTCTGGATCGCACAGATCCTCTTTCGGCGACATCAGCTACGTGAAGCTGTCCACGAGTGCCAAATCGCCATTGAACTCGCCGATAGAATGCACATGGCCCTCACTTGCCTAAACAACTCGGCTGAGGCGTTGTTGGAGTTAGGTGACTATGATGCCGCAGCGCAAGCAGTGGCAGACGCGTTGTCGATCGATGCCAACAATCCCATCGCCTTGCGCTTGCGCGATCAGATCTCGAACCGGAATAGACAGTAGAATCCGCCCTTTATGGCTCGAATAGGTCCAATAAAACGTCAAGAAAAAAAACCTGATGCGAGGAAAGAAACCATTGGCAGGTATTGCACCTACGCGTTGCTGTTTTTTGTGATTGTTCTTTTTGCCCTCATCCGTTTCCGGTTGCGGAACATGCCTCTCGAGCGTGACGAAGGAGAGTATGCCTACGTGGGCCAGCTCATGCTGCAAGGCATACCGCCTTACAAGCTTGCCTACACCATGAAGCTCCCCGGTACCCATGCCGCGTATGCCGTGATTTCGGCTGTTTTTGGACAAACTCCTGCTGGAATCCACTTCGGTCTGCTTCTTGTTAACGCGGCAACGACCCTTCTGGTTTACATGCTGGCGGCCCGTTTGTCGGGCCGGTTGGCGGGCTTGGTGGCGGCAGCGTCCTATGCTCTTCTTTCTACCAGCTTCTCAGTGCTAGGCTTTGCCGCGCATGCAACGCACTTTGTCGTGATGTCGGCGCTGGCCGGAATCCTGCTCCTGCTCAGAGCCACGGAGTCCAGGCGACCGTGGCAGCTTTTTCCCAGCGGTCTCTTGCTCGGACTGGCCTTTCTCATGAAACAACCGGGCATTGCCTTTGCTGTTTTCTGCGGGCTGTATCTTCTTAAAAAGGAATGGCCACAGTTAGCCAACTGGAAAGGGGTGGTGTCCAGAGTTGGCTGGTATGTCGCCGGTGTGATGCTGCCGTTCGGCCTAACGTGCCTGATTCTTTTGGCCGCAGGTGTCTTTAAGACCTTCTGGTTCTGGGTGTTCGACTACGCTGGAGAATATGGATCCGAGGTCAGTTTTTCTCACGGAGTCCAGAAATTCACAGACGGTTTCTCAACGATAGTGAGTCCAGCTATCGCGGTGTGGATTATTGCCGCTCTAGGACTCGCGTTCCTTTGGCACCGGGAGAACCGTCCGCACGCCGGTGTCATCGGCGGCCTCTTAGTGTGTTCATTCTTGGCTGTGTGCCCGGGACTTTTCTTCCGTGTACACTACTTTATTCTGATGCTACCGGTTGTAGCACTCTTGGCGGGCATCGCAATTCATTCCGCAACGCAAGTCCTGGCTCGCGCGGGCAGTGGCTTCCCCCTGAAGGCCGTCCCCGTTCTCTTGTTCTCGGCCGCGTTCGGCTACTCCATCATTCTGCAGAGGGCATCTCTGTTCGAGATGGATCCGCTGCTGGCCTGTCAGGAACTGTACGGTGACAATCCTTTTCCGGAAGCTGTCGCGATCGCGCAATACCTTGATGCGCACACGTCCGGGAGTGATCGAATTGCCGTGCTGGGCTCGGAGCCAGAAATTTACTTTTATGCGAAGCGGCACTCCGCGACCGGCTTCCTTTACGTCTACGGGCTAATGGAGCGACAGAAATACTCCTTCGAAATGCAGAAGCAAATGATCAACGAAATCGAGTCCGCCCACCCCCAGTTCGTGGTAGTTGTCGACTCCCCCCTATCCTGGTTGCCAAAGCCCTCGCCACAAGCGTTTGACTTCTCCTCGTGGGCCAACCGTTACTTAGGTAGCCGGTATGAACTGGTTGGTATCGTGGATAGGGTTGACAATCGCAGCGAGTACCATTGGGACGATGAAGCGACGGCTTATCAGCCACGCTCACAAAACACAGCGAGGGTTTTCAAGAGAAAAAGCTGATTCCAGGTATTGTGCAGCCGCGTCTGCCAGAATTGGGGGAACACATTCCAGCCCAGCGGCATGCGCGACAACTCCACCATCGCAAGCTATTGCAACGGCTTTGCCGGCATTCCCGGTTTTACCCCCGAGTGCTTTTTCGCCTGTGCCATCAGTTCCAGAACCTTGTCTTTGCCTTCATAGTTCGGATTCGTATCCAACAACTTCTGCCACGTGGCGACAGCTTTGTCGATATCCATCTTGCCCTGCCACTCGACGATGCCCAGATTGAACAATGTGTTGGCCTTGTTGGGTTCATAAGAAAGCGATTTCTGGAATTCCGCGATGGCGGCATCGGCGTTGCCGGTGTACCAATAGGCGGTCGCCATATCGGTACGAACGCCCGCATTGGCTGGATCCACCTTCAGCGCACGCTGGTAGTAATCAATGGCCGTGGGGAATTGCTGGGTGTCGTAATAGACATTCCCGATGCTTGCCAGAAGACCGGCGTTGTTCGGGTCTGCCTTGAGCTTCTCGAGCAACGGTCCAGCTTGCGTGTCGGCCATTTTCTGCATCTGAGCCGGGGTTGGAG
>Ga0209415_10010856_pt1 | contig 15425 bp, 10 predicted proteins | sample PeaSoiSIISIP2007_FD_187696 | JGI IMG/M metagenome (GOLD analysis project Ga0209415, IMG submission 187696) | Peat soil microbial communities from Weissenstadt, Germany - SII-SIP-2007 (SPAdes) (version 2) | ecosystem: Environmental > Terrestrial > Soil > Wetlands > Peat | place: Germany... | reverse complement strand
TTGCCTGACTCCTGGCCGAACCGCCAAACACGCCAATCGTGTTAACCGAATTATTACGCGTGGAAATCGAGGCTAGCAAAAAGGACGTTATCATACGGTTATGGCTGTGCGTCCTTTGAGGTCGTTCTTTCCGACTGCTGATGAGCTGCTCGCCGCCGATCTGCCGCAACTTGGCGAAATTCTCCTCGTACATCTCAACAGCTATGAAGACCGAGTTAAGCAACATGGTCTGCTGAACCGGGAATATCTCCGCGCAATGCTTGACAACAAAAACGTTGGACTGGGGCCGCTGCCTAACGAGCCTGAATACGGAGCTCGGCAACTCGAGAGTGGATTTGGCATGTGCGCCTCCTGACGCGGCTTCAGGGTCGCACGCCTCGTGTTATGGCAAGCTGAATACTCGGTTAAGGCTGTGTTCATTCGTTCGGAAGAACTTCCTTCTCGTTACGGGATCCTTACGATTACCCACGCGCCTCTACATCGACAACGCCAAGATGTACCGCTCGCCGCAACTGGCGCATCGCCGCCTCGCTCGGCACCCTGATCATTCACTCGCGCCCCTATCAACCCGAAGGGCGCGGCAAGATTGAACGCTGCTTCCGCACCGTGCGCGAGCAGTTCCTGGCCAACCTCGATCCCAAACGCCGGCTCTCGCTCGACCAGTTGAACGATCGGCTCCACGCCTGGATCGAGAACGTCTATCACCGCTCGGAGCACAGCGCTCTGGGAACCACACCGCTCCTGCGTTGGCAGAAAGATATTGAACACGTGCGCCAGCTTCCGCCCGGCGCCGATCTCCATCGCCTCTTCTTCCACCGTCTCGACCGCCTGGTGCGGCGCGATTCCACCTTCCTGCTGCGCAGCCGCCTCTATGAAGCCCCGGCTCATCTGGCCGGCCACACTTTCGAGGTACGCTTCGATCCCGTCGACGGGGGCGCAGTCGAAGTCTGGTTTGAGGGGAAACTCCAGGCCGCTGCGCGCCCGCTCGATGCCGTCGTCAATGGCCAGTTGCCTTCCGCCAAACCGGTTTCCGCTTCCGTTCCCGAACCCACAGGCATCAACTTCGTGGAGTTACTCCACGACCACAAGCAAGACAGCGAAGAGGAAGACGTGCCATGGCAGAAACCTTTTTCGGCTTCAAGAAAACGCCTTTCTCCGACAATCCGGATGGCAAGCAGTTGTTTGCTTGGCAGGCGTGGAGTCAGGTCAAGGCGCGGCTCCAGTTTCTGGTGGAGCATCACGGCGCGGGGCTGCTCACCGGCGAAGTCGGTTCGGGCAAGTCCACCGCCGCGCGCAGCTTCACCGCCACTCTGAATCCCAATCTGTTCAAAGTGATGTATCTGCACTGGACTCCGGGCTCGACACTGGATCTGCTCCGCCAGGTGGCGCTGGAGCCGGATCTGGATCTGGAACCGGCGCACTATCGCGGCGATCTGGCGCGCCAGATCTCGCAGGCCATCGTCGGTCTGAATCAGATCTCGGCTACCACGGGTTTTGAATAGCGAGGCTGTTAGGCGCTTTCCTGAGTCGGGCGGTACCTGCCGGTTCTAAGGGGTCGCGTATCTCAGTGTGCAGCATCTTGCGATCAGCTTCGGCAACGCTGACCGGTTGCGCGGGCGAAAGGCCGAACCGCGCCGCAATGGTGCGCTGGAGGGCACGCTCTGCTGCAGGGTAAGGGCCGAGTTCCGAAAGCTCCTTTAGGGGTGCGGGGATGTCGCTGAGAAAGGCCTCGCTGGCGTCATGCAGCAGACCCCAGAGTGCATCCTCCGGAGCGCAAAGCTGGCTGCCGCGGACCGAGTGCTCGGCCACGCTGACTCCCGATATGATCGACCCGGAGGCCTTCCTGTCCGACCACGTTCGTATACTGCGGGAAGGCGAATGGATGGACGACGACATCATTCGCGGTGCATGCCCGGAACAGGTGGCCATTCCGTGGCTGCCGGGCATGCTGGGCTGCCAGATGCGGATTCTGCCGCACAACGTGCTGGGAGAGGAGCGACACCTGGATTGGGAAGAGGCGTTGAAGGTACGGCTGGACCGCCAGAATCCGTGGTACCGCAAGTATTTTGGGTTCGCGGAAGCACTCGTCCGGGTTTCAGCGGGCTCTTTCCCGGTGAGCCATGCCGGGGACCTTGGGCCCACGGACCAGGCCGACGCCTACCAGGGGGAGACCGAGGTCACTAGCCGACTTGAGGTGATCCCCGGACAGGATACCCAGGCCGCCGGCGTAATTCGGAATGTACTCAATCAATCCGAACTCCGCCGAAAAGCAGGCGATCTGGATTCCCGGCGCTTCTGGGTGCGCCGCGGCGAACCAGCCGGCGCCGGCAAGGTACTCGTCCAGACCAGATTGGGTGCCGAGACCATGGCCCCGCTGGTCGGCCGCTACTTGGTCATCGATAACCGGCCTTCCTCCCCAGGCTTGCATTTGCCCCGAGCATTACTTGAAAGGCGTTGTGCCTCACCGCAACACCTCAAACCGCAACACCTCAAAATGATGTCCCTTTAAATGGCAAAATCGACGGGATTCAACTGCTCTTCGCTGAGCGCGGCCGGTAGCCATCCGAGCGCGACCGGGACATCATAGAGGCGGCCGGGAGCCAGGCGCGCCCAGAAATGGCGCATGCCGGGCATGATCACGCGTACCACGGGCAAACCTACGTCGGGGCGGGTCTGATCCAACACCAGGACTTCGATACCGCGGCGGCGGGCGGCCTCCACACAGGCGAGCACGTCGTCACGCAGATCTTCGTGGACGGGCCACGGCACGCGCGTTTGGTCAGCGGTGCAACGGGGGCGGAGAAAACTGTCGCCGGGCAGTTGGGGGGCGGTGAGACGGACGGCGCCATCGAGAATCACAGGCAAAGCCTGGTTCATTTCGGTGAGGGCGCGAGCCACGGCAACAGCAGAATCGAAGTGGGCGCCGGAGCCGAGGATGAAATCCGGCTGACCCGTGGCGGAGCCTTCGGACACCGCGACGAAGGTGGGGATAGCGAAATCGGCGGTTACATCCAAGACCCAAAGTCGGCGTCCGATGCCGGTGTAGTATTCGGCCAGCGCGTGGAAATAAGGCTGCGAGAAGGTGGTCAGGTCCAGAGCGGGGCGGCGAAGGCGGTTGTACCACCAGAGGGCCACGGCGTCGCGCTCGACCAGTTCCAGAAAGCCTTGCAGGATGGCGTCTTCGAGAGTGGCGCCGGCGGCGCAGCCGTTGGAATTGGCGCGGCAGAAATCGTGGTCGGCGGCGGCGGGATAGTTGTAGTAACAGAGTCCCACAGGGACGTATTTGAAGGCGCCGGTGGAGAGAGACCAGACCGGGGCCCACTCGATGGGGCGGGCGGGGTCGAAAGGGGCCGGAACCCGGTTCTGAGAGCTGCCGCGGGCGTTCCAGAGAGCGCGGTCGCGGTATTGAGACAGACTGAAGTGCAGGCACTCGCCGGGGTGAATGGCCAGTTCCCCGAGGTCGTCGAGGCGGGCGGTCCGGCGGATTTCGTCTCCGCGAAAGATGCCGGAATAACGCTCCAGGGCTTCGCACAGGGCGCTGGTGCGGGCCTGCGCCGGGGTCATGCCTTTGCCCCACGACTTGAGGCCGAGCTGATCGGGCAGGGGTGTGTGGGCCGGATCGAGGCAAAAGTTCTGTCCGGCGGCGTATACATTGAGGATGCTGCCGCCCAGCGATTCCTCGGGCGCCAGCGTGTGTACGATTCCTGTGAGCGCGCTCACGTGATGGCGGTACCGCTTGTAGGCGGTTTCGGGCGCGATTGGGCGATGGCCGCCATCGGCGATGAAGAGCTTCCGGGTGCTGCCGAGGTGCAGGGGCGTCGGCAGGCGGCCGGCCGGCGCGGGCGATCCGCAGGCCGGGCAATCGGGACGGCGCGGCACGGCGTGCCACTCGGTCTTCATGACGACGGTGTCGAGCGTGAGAACGGCGCTTTCGATCTGGTGCGGCGGCGGGCACGCGGCCCATTTGAGGATCTCGGCGCCGGCCAGCGAAAGGGCCGCATCGGTCAGGGGCGCGAGATTCACGCGGGAGTACTGGAGCGCGCCTTGGGGAGTGCCAGGGCCAAACAGGATGAGGGCTTCGGGGTTTTCGCGCAGGCGGCGATCCAGGCAGGCCCAGCAGGGGCCCGAACCGGGGCGGAAAAGGGGTCCGATGAAAGCCACCGAACCGAGCGGCTTGACGGGCATCCATGCGAGATTTTCGCTCAGTGCCCGGGTGTTGAACGCGGCGAGCTCCGGATGGAAAAAGTGATCGGTGAGAAAAACCGTGAGCGCAGCGCTGTCACCGGCGGCGATACGAACCGAGAAGGCTTCCAGGGTGGCGGCAAGCCGGGCAGTGCCCAGGCCAATGCAATCGCGGATGGCCACCGGGGTGGCGTCCATGCGCGCGCGGAAAGTGCCGGCATCGACGCCGACCAGGTCACGGAGAAGAAGCGTCAGTCCGGGCGGCTCGGGATCGTCGGCATCCAGGACGAATCCCGCGGAGACCAGGCGATCGACGCCGTAGTGCACATCGAGCGGGGTGATCTCATGGCTGAGAGCGGCGGCGATCTGGTCCACGGTGTGGGCGCCATCGAGCCAGGGAGCCAGCAGACAATACAGGCGGCCATCGATCCTCTCCCAGCCGGTCTCGTGCATCAGGATGACGGTGTCCGGCGGGAAGACACGGACATGGTAGTGGCTCTTGAATCGCGGGTGGATCACGGGTTCAGAAGACGTACTTTAACGCCAATTGGGTTTGTCGCGGCGGCTTGTTGCCCCACGCGTTGGCCGAGAGTATGGCGCCGAAGGTGGGGGAGTCGAAGGACCGATTCGGCACGTCGAAATTGGAATGGTTCGGCAGATTGAAGAACTCCACGCGGATCTGGAGGTTCTGCTTGTCGGCGTGGAAGGGAATCTGCTTGACCAGCGAGAAATCTAGGTTGCGCAAGGGAGGCCCAATCAAGCTATTACGTCCGGCAGTCCCGAAGCGGCCGGGCGCGGCGGCGAAGGCGCAGGGATTGAACCAGGCCCCGGGGACGCCAATCTTGCTGGGGGCGCGGCCACCCTGCGACACAGTGGCGTGGCACGATGGATCGGGATTCTGGAGAACGGGGCCGGGCCGGGTGGGATCGGAGATCTGGTCGGGGCGATCACTGGGCGCCAGGACGTAGGTGCCGGTGTTGCTCTGGTCGACGGAGCGATTGACCGTGAAGGGGCGGCCGGATTGAAGCGACAGGATGCCGCCCATTCTCCAACCGCCGAGGATGAGGCCGGCGGCGTTGCGCGTGGTCAGCCAGCGGTGGCCGGGGCCGAAGGGGAGATCGTAGAGGAAGCTAGCCACCAGACGGTGCTCCGCCTGGAAATCGGAGAGGGCGCGCTCGGCGCTCAGGTCCTGGGAGTTCTGGGGAAAGGCCGGTTCCGACGCTGTCTGGAAGAGGCCGGAAGCATCGTCTATGGAGCGCGACCACGTGTAGACGACGGCCGCGATGAGGCCATTGGCAAACGGGCGCTCGGCGCGGACCTGCAAGCTGTGGTAGGTGCTGTCGCTGGCGGACTCCCAGTAGGTCCACGCGCCCAGAGCCGGATCGGGGGCTGCGCCACCGGGCTTGGGCTGGTTGGGATCGCGCTTGTCGGTGAGCTTGGTGCCCTTGGTGCCGACATAGGCGACGTCCAGGACGGTGTGGGGCAGCACCTCATATTGGACGCCGGCGTTCCAGTTCTGCATGTAGCCGTCGCGGAAGGTGGGCGAAATGTAGTTGGCGAGCGGCGGGGTGGGATAGGCGGCCGGGCCGATGATGTTCTGAGTGTTGGACGTGCCGAAGTTGGGATAGATCCCCGCCTGGAAGAACGGCGGGTTGAAGTGGTCGGAGACGTTGAGGTTGAGGATGGCGACGTCGTAGAAGATGCCATAAGCCCCGCGGACCACCAGCTTGTTGCCGGCCGTGGGCCGCCATGCCAGGCCCACGCGCGGCGCGAAGTTGTTCTTGTCGGCGAACATGGTGGCGCGAGGAACGGTACCGGTGCCGCCTTGTAGAAAAAGGCAGTTGGGTTGGGGAGAACAGGTGGCGGTCTGGCTCAGGTTGGGGATGCTGAGGCGGTTGTGCACCTCGACGGGAGGGCTGTTGTATTCGTAGCGCACGCCCAGGTTGAGGGTGAGCCGGGGATGGAGGCGGATGTCGTTCTGCACGAAGTAGTTCTGCGCCAGGGTGCGCATGGAAGCATAAGGGTCGCCGGAGACGCCAATGGCGTAGGTGGGAAGGCCGAGGAGCAAGTCCTGGAGCGGGTCGCCGGTGAACGCGCCCAGAAACTGATACTCTCCGCGGGCGAAGAGATTGAGGAACATGTTTAGGCGCACGCGGCGCAGCTCGGCGCCGAACTTCAGTTGATGGCGTCCTCCGGCGACGTGTGGATTCCAAGCGAAGGTATCGGCGAAGTGGAAAGTGTTGTTGTGGCGCGCCTGGGGCGTGTTGAGGGGCTCGCCGATGCCGTCGAAGCCGGAGAGCACCACTTCGGGATAGCCTCGCGTCTTGGGATCGGCAGCGACTTCTGTGAACCCGAGCTTCTGGCTTTGGCTGACGCCCTGGCTCTGCTGGGTGCTGGCGGCGCTCAAGCGGTTGTAACCGAAGCGGGCCTCGTTCACCGCGCGGCCGCCGGCGGTGTGAGTCCAGTTGAGGCCGGCGTTCTGGCCGCGATTGTCGTAGAAGCTCCCGTATCCGGGGAGGCTGGTGAAAGCGAGGAAGGGGTCGTAGGGGTTGTAGCGGGACTCGTCGAAGAAAGAGTAATGGCCGGAGATTTGGTCGGAGGCACGCAGGGTCTGGTCGGCTTTCAGCAGGAACTGGTCGAGCCGGTCGCGGAGGTCGCTGACCGCCAGGTAGCTGTTGGACGCGGCGAGGCTGGGGCCGACGTTAGCGGCGGGGTAGAGATCCAAAATCGCTACGCCGGCGGGGTTGCGCAAGGCGGATGGCACACCGGCCAGGGCAGCCGCGCGCTCCACTTGCGAAGGCACGGTAGAGGTGCGGGTGATGGCCTGGCGGAGGCGCAGCCCTTCGTAAGATGCCAGGAGGAAGGTATGGTCGCGGCGGATGGGGCCGCTCAACATGCCCCCGAACTGGTTGCGGTCGAAGCGGGGGATATCGGAACAGGAGCCGGGGACCGCGCCGGGCGTACACGCCGGCAGATCGAAGTAGTTTTTGGCATCCAGGTGGCGGTTGCGGAAGAACTCGAACAGGGAGCCGTGGGGGGTGTTGACGCCACTGCGAAGCACCACGTTGATCTGGGCGCCGCCACTGCGTCCAAACTCGGCCGAGGAGTTCGCGCCCTGCACCTGGAACTCCTGGATGGCATCGACCGAGGGAAGGGAACTATAGGTATTGATGAGCGAGTCGTTGTTGTCGACGCCGTCGAGCATGAAGTTGTTGGACTGCTCGCGCGCGCCGTTGACGCTGACGGATGCGCCGAGGGTGGAGTTCTGGGATCCATCGGCGGGCAACTGGGCACCGGGAGCGAGGAGCGTGAAGTTGAGGAAGTTGCGTTCGTTCAAAGGCAGCTCGGTGATGCGGCGCTGGTCGACGACGTAGCCGACGGTGGTGGTGTCGGCCTGCACCAGTGGAGTAGCGCCGGCGATGGTGACCACCTGGTTCAGCTCGCCGATAACCAGTTGAAAATCGACGCGCTCGGTCTGGTCCACCTCAACGCGGACGCCGTTGCGAACAGCCTTGCGGAAGCTCGGCGCTTCGACGGTAACCTGATAAACGCCGGGAGCCAGGAGGGGAACGGAGTAATCGCCGGTCCCGTTGTCGCTGATGTGCCGGGCCACTCCGGTCTCCTGATTGAGGACGGTTACGGTGGCGTTGGGAATGACTCGCCCGCTGGGGTCCAGGACGGTGCCGACGATGGCGCCGGTGGGACCGGCTGCCGATATCGGGGAACCCGATAACAACAGTAATAACAGCGCAGTTCGGAGTGACAGCATTAGGAACTATCCTAGTGTACGCTGCATAACATTGGCAACGTTCTTTCTGCGCGTCCGCTTAGGAGTGTTCGGGGTTTCGCGGTTCAGGGTGTAAAGAAGACGCTTCGCAAGCGGTGTCCCCTTTTTCTTACCCGATGGTGATCAGTTCTTCCTCCACCGTGGCATGCCCACTCGCGGGGCGGTTGCGGTCGACCGCAAGACTCAGGTAGCGGCCTTCCATTGCGACGGTGAGTTTGCGCGCGACCAGGTGGGCCAGGGCGGCTTGTACCTCGGCTGCGCCGGCGGAACAGCGCCGGGCCAAGGCTTCGGCACTATGTAACTGGTCGCAGAGGATGTAGAGTTGCGCGGAAAGGTCTTCCAGCAAATGTAAGGGCGCCAGGGCAGCGGGACGGGTGTCGTGGATCACGATGCGGCCGCCCACCCTGTACATGTCCAGGCGGGGGCGGTGGTCTGGTTGCGAGGAGAGGCGGTACCAGGACTGCGACGCTTCCACGAGTTTGCGGCCGTACTGGAGGGGATCCCGGCCATCGGCGTAGTCGAAGTCGAAAAAGTAGCCCAGGCGCATCGTCTCTTCAGACGTAAGCGGGAACGAGTAAGAGTAGGCGGCGGCGGGACGGATGTTGGCGATTCCGAGCTCGCGCGCCTGGAAGAAGTAGGGGCTGAAACGCTCCAGTTGGATGGGCAAACAGAACTGCGCGGGCTGGAGGTGCGTGAGGCTGGGGATCAGCCCGGCGACGCGGTCCAGCTCGGATGGGGACTCGCCGGGGAATCCGTAGATGCAATACCAGATCACGTCCAGGCCGAGCTCTTCGCACCACCGCAGGAGCTGTAGGTTTTGCAGCCCGGTGGAGCCTTTACGCATTAGGCGGAGAAGCTGGTTGCTGAGGCTTTCGATACCCGGCAGGATGGTGTTGACGTTGGCGGCCTTGAGCACTTGGAGCTGTTCGAACTTCAGGTTGGCCTTGGTTTCGTAGAACAGGCTGAGATTCAGGGGGCTGCCCATCAATTTGGGAAAAAGGGTGCGGAAGTAGTTCAGGTCCAGGATATTGTCGGCGCACTGCACGCGGTCGCAGCCGTTTTCGGCAGTGATGGCAGTTAGTTCGGCGATCACGCGATCGGCGGACTTGCTGCGGAATTTCATGGTGCCGCCGTTGAGCCCACAAAAAGTGCAGTGCTGCTTTTCGCCCCACCAGCAGCCGCGCGAAGATTCGAACATGAGCTCGATGCGCATGCCGGGACAGAGAGGGGACCGGCGGAGACGCTCGAAGTAGTCGGAGAAATCGGGGAAAGGCAGGGCGTCGAGGTTAACGACCGGTCGCGGCATGGAGAAGGCTTCGCCGCGGGCGAGAATGCCGGGCGCCGATGGCGCCGAGCCATGGCGTGTGAATTGCCCGGCGAAAGCGGGGAAGACTTCGTCGCCTTCGCCGGTGCAGACGTAATCGATCCAAGGGAAGGACTGGATCAACTGATGGCCCATCTCGCCTTCGCAGTTGCTGCCGCCGAAAACGATCACGGGCGGGTCGGGGCCTTCCTTGAGCGCCTTGGCTACCGACAGGCAGGCGCAGGTCTGATCGAATACGGTAGTGAAGCCGACAATCTTGGGGTGGTGGCAGCGGATTTCGGCGGCCCAACGCTCGACGAAGGCGGCATTCTTGCGGCGGGCGGCCAGGATCTGATCGATGTAGCGACGGCGGCCGGAGTCGGGACGGAGAAACCTCTCGACGTACTCCTCCGCGGAGGGCAGGCGGCCGGGGAAGACCACATCGGCGAAGAACCATTCGCCGGTGAGCGCGCGGGTGAGGTGGACGTCGGCGAAATCCACGAGCCGGCCGGCGATTTCGAGAGCGTTGTAGAGTTCCAGGCCGATATCTTCCGCGAGATCGAGATTGAAATAGCAGACGCGCGAGGAGATCCCGCGAGCCTTGAGGGCGGCTTGCAGCAGGCTGACGCCGAGCGACGGATGCTCGGGGGCGGCGAAGGGGAGGACGGCGAAAAGAACGTCGGTGGCGGCCGGGTTCATGGCTCCAGAGCCTTCAGCAGCGTGACGCCGACGGGGCTGCCCCAGCCGGTGCATGCGTCCCAGCCTTTATGGGCTTTGAACGACTGCGTCTGACCCTCGACGACATCGCGCATGGCGCCCCGGAACCGGCGGCTGTAGAGGAGGGCGGTGAAGTAACCCGCACGAGCCTGTATTTTACGATTGATGCGAGCGACCAGGCCGGCCCAGGCGGGAGCGGCCGCGCTGGTGCCGCCCATGGCGATATCGACGCCGGCAATTCTCACGCTATATCCGGTCCGCAGGTCGGCCTTGGCGGCAACGTCGGGCACGCCGCGGCCGGCCTGGCTGTTCTGGCCGCGATCCTGGGCGGTCGCCGCAGTCTGCCAGGCGGGCAGGGGGAAGATGGTGCTGAAGCCGCCGGTGCTGGCCAGAATCAAGGACCCGATCGGTTCGTTCCAGACCTTTTCCTTGGAACCGCTGGGACTGAGGTTGGTGCCGCCGCAGGCCAGAACCCAGGGGTTGCTCGCGGGGAAATTGACCGGCGTGGAGGCAGGAGATCCATCGTCGCCGGTCGAGACACAGACGGTGATGCCGCGCAGGCCGGCTTGCAGGAACAGGTCCGTGAGGGCATCCAGGCTTTGCTGCGTCGCGTCGGTTTCGCACTCCCCCCAACTGCAGGCGATGACGGATGGGTTGCGCTTGCTATCGGTGACGGCGTTGGCCAAGGCGTGGACTTTCCCTGCATCGTCGTTGTTGCCAAGATAGACCGCGATCCGGGCGCCGGGGGCGAACGTGCCGGCGAGTTGGATGTCCATTGTGGTTTCGATGGTCCACTCGATCTGCTCCTGCAGATCGGGCGGAAACGAGTTCTGGGGCGGCACGCCGCTCTCGACCGCTTTGCGAAAAGCGGCGAGATACTTCCGGACGTCGCTGCGTTTGGCGGGCTGATTCTTGGCTCCCTCGGCGGGGATCAGGTCGACCTTCGGTTGCGGCAAGCCGTGCCGTTGGAAATACTCCTTGATATCGGAGCGATAGATGCCGCCGCCGAGGGACACGATGGCGATGCACTCACCCTCCGCGCTGGTTTTCGGGTAGCGGTAGATGCCGGCGACTTTGGCGGCGGGCTGCGGTTGTTCCGGAAACGCGGGGTGATGGAGGTGGGGTCTGGCCATGGAACGGTCGTCCAGGCCGATGATTCCGGTGACGACGCGGTTCACATCGGCGGGCAGCCGCAAGCGGCCCTTGTAAGAGCGGTACTCGCCTTTGGGGTGATTGTAGTAGACAAACACGATGCCAAAGGCTTTTTCGTAAGCGGCCAGTTTGCCTTCCACGACGACGTGGGATGCCGCGGGATCGGCGCCGAGGATCTTGAAGCCCAGGCCGTGAAGGTAACTGGCGACGCGATCGATATCGCCGGCATTGGCGCAGAACGCCTCAGCCGCCTCGGCCGCGGTCATATACTTACGTTTGGCGGGTAACTGGCTGGCCATTGCCTCGAGCTCGGTGGCGCATTTCTTGGGAGGGAGAACGTGCCGCACCATGAAAACTGCGGTTACGATCTCGTTGGGGTTAGGGCGGCGGCTACTGAGGGTAGCATCGGGCGGCTGTTTCACGTTGTGCGTCATAAGTTGAACCTGTGGCGACCCAGTAGATTGATTTTACACCAGCTTGCGCAAGGTGTAGAGACGATATCGCGCCCTTCCGAGCGCCAATTCCCAGCGCGCGAGCTGATGCATGCGGATCAAGTGCTCGACCAGCGCGGCGTTATCGGCGTCGATGGACGACCGGAGAGCGGCGGTGAATCCATCATTCGCGCGGAGGGCTTGAAAGACCTGCTCGGTGACGTCGAGCGAGCGGCAGACGGCGAATCCCGAGGTGGTGAGATCGGACTCGCGCTGCTGGTAATCACGATCAAAAGCGCTCAGGAACCAGACATCGGCGAAGGCGAAGACGCCGCTGGGCTTGAGGATGCGGTGGACTTCGTGGAGAAACGCCGGAAAATCGTCATAGCAGTGCGAGGATTGGATGTTGAGCGCGACGTCAAAGGCGGCGGAAGCCAGCGGCAGCCGGTGGGCATCGCCGCAGACGAGTTGCACGCGTGGGTCGCGCAGCAGAGCGCGGCTGAGGGAAAGATATCCGGCGCAGAAATCCAGTCCGGTGACGCGGGCGGCGCGGCCATATTGCAGCAGATACCAGCAATTTCCTCCGCGGCCGGAGCCGATGTCGAGAACGCTTTTTCCAGCGATGTCAATGTCCTGGAGGCAGCGGCGGACCAGAGCGAGGTGATATTTATAGGGCAGATCCCGCGGATGTATCCAAGCGTAATCCTCACCCTGCGATTCGGCGTACCCGTAGTTGAAGAAAATCAGATTGGGATCAGGGACGTGGCGGGCGAACTGCGCGTGGAAGGCATTCACGAGGCGGCGCCCATGCGGCGCAGGTAATCGCGGACCAGGGGATCGGTGCGATAAGGGGCCCAAACGGCGCTCATGTGCAGGGCCAGCATATAGTCGCGCGCGGCGAAGGCCTTTTCCAGCCATTCGATGGCAATCTGCCGCTCGCCCACAAGGAGGTAAATGTAGGCGATCTCGGAGGGCCGCTCGAACTGAATGTTGCCGGAGCGGTGCAATTCGTCAAGCAGGGCCCTAGCCTCGGTGTGGCGGCCGGCGATCGCATAGCCGATCCCCAGAAGGGTCTTGCGCCAGGTAAACTTTTCCAGGTGGCGGATAGCCTCGTCGAACACACCCTTGCCTATGTATGCGTGTCCGAGTTGGGACTGGGCGGGGCCGTAATCGGGGTCGAGTTCAAGGATGTGATTCAGGCGCCGGATGGCTTCGTCAAAATGGCCCATGAGGGTGAGGGTCCAGCCGAGCACCATGCCGACGAAGGTAGAGAGCGGATCGAGATCGAGCGCGCGTCGGGCCTCGGCGAGAGCTTCTTCGTGGCGGCCAAGCAGGCACAGCAGCCAGGTGTAATACATGCGCGCATCCACGAAGTTGGGATCGAGTTCCATGGCCCGACGGAACTCGCGGTCGCTGGCCTGCCAGTCCCACTCGTTGAACAGGGCGAGTGCCAGGGCGAGGTGCGGCTCGGCGAGCCGGTCGTTGATCTCCAGCGCGGCGGTGGCGGACGCCCTGGCTTTGGCGAAAGCCTCCGCGGGGGCCATATAGTCATAGTGGCCGCCGATGACATAGCAGCGCGCGAGACCGGCATGACACAGGGCATTCGAGGGGTCGAGAAGCAGGGCCTCCTGGAAGAAATGGATGGCCTTAGGGAGGCCGTCGGGCGTGACCTTGTTGGCGAAGAAACGGCCCTTCAAGTAGAGCTGATAGACTTCGGTGTTGGCTGGCGCTGCGGGGGTGACGAGCGGGATGGACAGGGTAGTGCTCAGGGACAAGCATATCTTCTGTGCCACTTCGGTCTGGATAGCGAAGATGTCCGACATCTCGCGATCGAAGACATCGGCCCAGAGCTGCAAGCTGGTGTCCGTGTCCACCAGGGCGGCGCTAATGCGCACGCGGTTCTTGAAGATGCGGATGCTGCCTTCGAGCACGTTGCGCACACTCAGTTCGCGGCCGATGACGGCGATTTCCTTCTGCGTGTTCTTATAGCGCATGATGGACGTGCGAGCGATGACGCGGAGCCCCGGAAGCCTGGAGAGGTGGCCGATGATGTCTTCGGTAACGCCGTCGCTGAAATATTCCTGCTCGGGATCGCCGCTCATATTGACGAAGGGCAGCACGGCAACCGACCGCCCGCCTGGGCGGGGCGCGGTATAGGCCGGGGCAGAAGACGGGCAGGGACTGCGAAGCGCCTCCCACAACTCGCGCATGGATGGACAGCGATCGGGGAGTTCCTTTTCGAGCGCGCGGGCCAGCGCCCGGGAGATCTCGGGAGGGCAGTCCTTGGCATAGCGTTCGACCGGGAGCGGGGTCGCGTGCAGGATGGCGCTCATGGTTTCAGCGATGGAAGGCCGCTGGAACGGGTGAACGCCGGAGAGCATCTGGTAGCACACCACGCCGAAGGAAAAAATATCGGAGCGGGCGTCGACCCGAGCGCCGCGGAGCTGCTCGGGGGACATGTACGCCGGGGTTCCGACGGCGGTGCCGGGCCGGGTCATCTGGCCGGTGACGGTCTCGTCCTCGGCGGTGGCGATGCGGAGGGCCAATCCGAAGTCCAGCACCTTGAGGTGCCCGTCCTTGAGGAGCATGACGTTGGAGGGCTTGAGGTCGCGGTGAACGATGTTCTTCTCGTGGGCCTTCATGAGCGCTTCGGCGATTTCCAGCGCGATGCCGCGGGCCTGGTCCCACGGGATGGGACCGGAGCGGAGAAGTTCATTGAGGGTGCAGCCCTCGATGAACTCCATGGCGATGAAGGCGCGACCCGCACACTCGCCGGCCTCGTAGATTTTGCAGATGTAAGGATGGTCGATGGCGGCGGCGGTGCGGGCCTCGCGGACGAACCGGCCGCGGGCGGCCGGATCATCCTGCGAGGCTTCGGTGAGAAACTTCAGCGCGACCTTGCGGTCGAGAGAAGCATCGTACGCCAGGAATACTTCTCCCATTCCGCCCTTCCCAAGCTTCGAGAGAAGCTGGTAACGGCCGAACACATCAGAAGTCATAGCGGAACCAGGGCGAGAAGCCCCTGCCGGGTCACCCGCAGCAGCAGGTAAAGGGGTGCGGCTTTCCTACCCGCTTTTCCGGCGACCCCCACTTCGAGCGGAGAGCTTTTTCCAGATCGGCCCCCGAGAAGGGAGGCAGACCGTGGGCCTTGGCCAGATCGCTCATGTACGACATGTTCCGGACCTCGTTGCGCAAGTGCTCGTTCTGGTCCAGTTCATCGAGAAATTTCTCAGCATTTTCTTGGGACATTGTTGCCTGATTCCTTTCCAATCCGGATCCTGGGCGGAATGGAGGGAGGGGGCTATCCCCAGACGCCGTTCCGTTCCACCAAATCCTACCACGGAACCCGAGGGATGAAAACACGAATGTTAAGCCGCAAAATGATAATGTCCTATTTGCGCAAAGTAGATATGTCCTATTGACACCGTCCAGGCTGGGAAGGTGCAAGAAGGACTACTACTGATGACGCAAACCGAACTGGACCACCTGGTGGCCCTGAAGAAGGCGAAGAAGAAGCTGATCACGCTGAAGCAGGCCGCCGAAGAACTGGGCATTACGGAGAGGCACGTGAGGCGGCTGCTACGGCAACTGAACCGGCGTGGAGACAAAGCCGTTGCCCACGGACTGCGGGGATTGCCATCCAACCGCAAGATCAGTGTCAACGTCGAACAGGATGCGGTGGCGATCCTGTCGCGGCAGGTGTACCGGGGGTTTGGGCCGACGCTGGCCTCGGAATACCTAGCCAAGGAGCACGGCATCGATGTAAGTCGGGAGACGGTGCGGCACTGGATGATTCAGGCCAAATTGTGGCGGGCGCGGTCTGGACCAGGAGAGGTATCTCTCTTTGCTCCGG
>Ga0209415_10010855_pt1 | contig 15425 bp, 12 predicted proteins | sample PeaSoiSIISIP2007_FD_187696 | JGI IMG/M metagenome (GOLD analysis project Ga0209415, IMG submission 187696) | Peat soil microbial communities from Weissenstadt, Germany - SII-SIP-2007 (SPAdes) (version 2) | ecosystem: Environmental > Terrestrial > Soil > Wetlands > Peat | place: Germany... | reverse complement strand
GGGGACGGCTTCGTCCCCGCTTCTTGCTCCCGCGGGCCGGAAGGAAGCGGGGACGAAGCCGTCCCCGCCCCTTCCTTGGATCGGCCTTGCCTCCTGGGCGGCTGGGCTCGCGGGCCCGTTGCGGGCCGCCCAGAGGCCCCTGTAGGTCTGGCAAAGTTTCTCCGCGTATTGGTCCCATCCAAACGAGGCCTTGGCCTTTCGAGCCGCGGCCTGGGACATGCTCTGCCGCAGGGGCTCGTCGCGGTAAAGCAGCTCGAGGTAATGGGCCAGTTGGTCGGCCGACCGAGCTGGGGCGACAAAGCCGTCTGTGCCGTGCGCGATTGCGTCCGCCGCGCCGCAGTTGCTCGTCACGATTGCGGGCAGCCCGCACGCTTGAGCCTCAAGCGCCACCACCCCGAAGCCATCCTGGACGGATGGCAGCACGAAGACTGAGGACGATCCGTAATGCTCCGGCAGCTTGGCGTTGGGGACGTGCGGGAGGTGCAAGAACGAGCCGGCATACTTGCGCATTAACGGTGCCATGTGGCAGGAGAGCCCGCCAACCAGCACCAATTCGGCGTCGGCCAGACGAAGGCGCTTCCAGGCCTCAAGCAGGTACGCGTGCCCCTTGCAGGGCGTGATGCTGGCAACGCAAATGACGCGGAAGGGCCTGCGTGGCGGCGGTTGGGCGGGTGGCACGAAGCGGGAGGTGTCCACGCCGTAGGGCAGGATACCTATCTTCTCCTCCGGCAGGCCGTTGGCCACGAACGACTGCTTAACCCACGAGGACGGCGCCAGGAGGAAATCGCACGTCCGCGCCTCCTCAATCTGGCGGCGATGGACCGGGGACATGGGTTGGTGAGCGCGCAACCCGAGGCGTTGGTACTCCTCGTTGACCAGTTGGTTCATCACGAGCGGGTGCGCATGCACGGGTTCGCCCAGGGTAACGCTGCCTTCGCGCTTGGCGCGGTCGAGCGCGCGCAAGCAGGAGCCATGCACCAGAAAATGGAATACGTCGCACTGGCGCCAGCGCAGGAGCAGGATGGCCTGCCATAGTTCCCCGTACAGCCCAGTGACCTGCGTGATTCCGCGGCTGCCCAACAACCGGTAGTGAATGCCAACCAGGTATTCTTTGATCCAGATGTTCTCGGCGACCCCCCTGGGCAGGCCGAGCGCGCTACGGTCGGTGCTTAACCTGTGGGAGTAGAAGAACTTGCCGAGCAGGTGTCTTTCGGCCACGTACCGGACGTAGGAGCCGTAGTGGAACTTCCCGCACGCCGCTATATTGACCTTCATGGCTGCTGGTCCCCGAGAGCGTCGGGGAGAGCGTGGCCAGGATACGTTGGCGCAGCACCGGCCGTCAAACCGACGTCGGCGCAGGCGGTCAGGAGCAGCCCGGTGCCCAGAACCAGGAAGCCCAGGCTCGTTGGCTGGGAGAGGGTGCCCTTCAGCCACAACGGCCCGATCAAACCAAAGAGGAGCAGGGGCAAGCTCGCACCCCGCCGGGCGGCCCGCAGGGCCAACCAGAACAGCCAGAGGGTGGCTGCCACGCGCGAGGCGATCAGGGCGAGACCCATGACCGTGCCGGACTCGAGGAGGAGGCGCGCCCAGTCGCCTTCGCGCTCTATCGACCCCATTCTGAAGTCCGGCGACCCGATCAGGACCCCACGTTGCGAACCGTACGCCAGCCACTGCGCGCCGGCCGTGGTCCGTGTGCCGAGACCTAGACCCAGTGGCGGGACCTGTGCTGCTTCGCTCAGTGGAAGGAGCATTTCGTTCAAGGTTCGCACCAGAAGGATCATAAGGGGCCAAGTCTCATGCTGTTCGGTGCCGGGCTCATAGGCGCTCTCCTCATGGGCTGCCGTCCCAAGGCGCTCCTGAAAGGCCGTGAGTTGGGCTTCAAACAGCCCCGAGAGCGTGACGACCAGAGCTGCGCCGACCAGTACGCAAAGCACCCCTGCGGTCCGCATGAACGGCGCCGACTTCTGGATGAGAATTAGCGCCGGCGCTACGGCGAGGACGACCGCGACACATCCCAGGGCGCCTCGGCTGCCCGCCACGCTCAGCCCTGCCACGACGCAGGCAAGCGCCAGCCAAGGCAGGGGCCGGCGCCAGCCGGCGTCCAGTTGGGCATGGATAGCAAAGGCTGACAGGAATGCCAGGTAAAGCGCGACGCCCACCGGCGCCGTGAACACCGACGTGGGGCGAGCCATTCCCTCCACGACGACAAGCTGGAGCGCGCCGCTCTGACCCGGAAGGCAGTTCAGTAGGCTGTCCGGGGCCGCGCGCGACTGCAGCACCATTAGGAGCACGCACGGAATGGCTGTCAGCAAGGTCCGCCTGCCGAAGCGGGCCAAGTCGTCACGGCCCAAAACCAGGGGCATCAGGAAACACAAGGGAAGGTGGAGAAAGTTCGAACGCAGACCGTACCACATCACCAGCGGGCTAAACTGTCCTCCACTGGAGGCACGCGTAAAATCAACGGCGGCGGAAGCCAGTGCGAGCACCAGACAGCACGTGACCACCGGGTGCCTCGGGAACAGTCCGTAGCACAACGCCGTGAGATAGGCGAGTATGACCAGCGGATCTCGGATGACCAGCAATGGCGCCGAAAGGCCAGGCGCCACCCACTTCCTCAGTATCCCTTCGAGGAGCAGCAGCCAGAAGTAGGCCCAAATGAGGCGACGGATGAGGGTGACGGCCCGTGCCCGCCCAGTGTCCCCAGACACGCCGTCCGGCCCCAACGCCTCCCACCCCGTCGCAGACGTGGCAGCTTCAGTTCTCATTCCGCCGCTTCCTCAGCATAGCTTCCGCATGAACTGGCGGAACCGTGCAGGCCGAAGGCCCCCCATCCTGGGAAGGTCGCACTGATCATGCACGGACGCCCTCTGGCGGATGAGCCGCGCTGGGTTTCCGGCCACTAAAGCCATCGGAGGCACATCATGGGCGACAACGGAACCGGCGGCGACTACTGCGCCGCGCCCAACGATCCGTCCGGGCAGGACCAGCGCTCCTTGGTGGATGACGGCGAAGTCGCCTACTTCCACTTTGCGATACCTGGCGGGGAATTCCGGGGAGTCGATGTCATGGTCGGCGGTGACGATGGAGGCCATGAGAATTATGACGTTGCTGCCGATGATGCACCCGCCTCGTCCGTCAAGAGTTGAGGTCCTGATTAGCGTGTTCTCGCCGATAATGACACCGGAGTCAATATTGCATTTCCCCAGGATGATTGCGCTAGCCGCAATGCCAACCCCGCCCGAGCGGAGGCGCCAATGCACGACCCGCTGCCTGGCCAGTCCCCACGCGAGCGCAAGCACTCTGAACGCGTCACCGACGATCATAGAACTGGCGCCTCCTTGCGAGAGCTGCCCGGCGTGGCCGGGGCCTTGTCGCGCATCGTGGTCGTGACGAATGCAGCACCCATTAGAAGGCTGAGGACCTGCGCTGCGAGAAGCGACCATGCCAGTCCCATTGCTCCCTGGTTCCGCATGAGGTATGTGCCGACGACGGCAAGACCGGCGCAGATGAGCGTCGTGCCCACCATCCACACCACGCGGCCGGCGCCGGCCATAGCTTGCGAAGTCACGGCCGAGATGGACATCGCAACGGCCACGACGGAGAGCGTCCTCAGCGTCGCGCACCCTGGCAGGAAGGCTGCGCCGTAGGCAGACAAGATTACCGGCGCGAGCATCGCGACGGGGGCGGCGAGCAGAGCGGCGATGGCGCCGTTGAGCGCGGCATGGTACCGGACCACCTTCGCAAAAGTGCGCCTATCGCCATCTCCGTGCAAGCCGGAAAGCACTGGCAGAACGATCCCCAAAACCGCTGCTGGGATTGTACAAATCCCCGTGCGCCATTGGGCGGCAACGTTGTAGATGCCCATCTGGGCGTACCCATCCGGCTGGTTCACCACGATCGCGCCGCATAGCCACTGCGCCGGCCATGACACCCCGCTTGAGAGGAGAGACGCCGCGTTGAAGCGCCACACGACCTCCCACTCGCCGCGCCAGCGGGGTGGGAACATTGGCACGCGAGCCCTGGCCGATGCCGTTCGCAGCGCCAAGTTGTTCAGCACGGCGTTCAGGGCCATGCTCCCCACCAGGCCCCAGACGGCGCCGTCGAGACCCCAGATCCAGGCGCCAAAGGCCGGCAGTGGAACGCTGGCCAGACCCGTCAGCAGGTTTACCCCCGCTACCGCCTTGAAGGATTCGAAGCCGACTAGCGCGCCCATCTGAGCGCCATTCACTGCTCCCAACAGGACCATCAGGCAACTGATCCGCAGCCCCGGCGCGAGGTGGGGCGCTGCCAGGCTGTGCTCCGCGAGCCAGGGCGCCACGACCCATAGCGCCGCCGCCGCCACCGCTCCCGTCATCCACGCCACCACCGCCGACAGCGCCATGATGCGTCCCGCCTTGGGCGGGTCTTTGGCGCGGAATTCCGCGACGTACTTGGTCGAGGTCAGCCCGAGGCCGAAGCCGGCGAAGACCCCGAACATGCCGGTGGTGCTCTGAATGATGCCCAATTCACCGAAGCCTTCCTTGCCCAGGATCCTTGCCACCAGGACCGACCCGGCCAGGGCCAGACATCGGGTGATGGCCGCTCCGGCCAGCGACCAGAACGCCCCTCGGGCCAGCCGCGCCCCCAGGGCCGAAGATTCTACCCTCGCCCACCACGGTCGCGCGAACCCAGGAAGCCAGTCAAAACAGCGTCTCAAGTCCAGCCGCCCGGAAGTGCCCGTCGTTAGTGAATGCTTTGGAATCCCAGACGGCCAATAGACCGACCGTGTCCAAAAACACGGTCATGGCTGGTGCTCATCATGGCGGGCAGCCACATCGTCGGGAAGCGGAGGGCAGCAAGTCGTAACTGGGCGGGTTCAGGCCGCGGCTTCTGCGCGGTGGGCCGCGATGACATCATCGATGATCTGGTCGAGCGGCACGCGGGGTTGCCAGCCGATGAGGGAGCGGATTTTTTCGGTGCAGGGGACCCGGCGCATCATGTCCTCGAAGCCGGCGCCGTAGGCCTGCTGGTAAGGGGTGAAGTGAATGCTCGAGGCGGAGCGGGTCCTGGTGACGACGCACTCCGCGAGTTCGCGGATGGAGATTTCCTGGCTGTTGCCCACGTTGAAGACCTCGCCGGCGGCTCCGGGACATTGCATCAGGCCGATGAGGGCCTCGACGACGTCGCTGACATGGCAGAAGCATCGCCGCTGGGAGCCATCGCCATGCACGATGAGTTCGCGCCCGGCCAGCGCGGCGCTCACGAAACTGGGCAGCACCATGCCGTATTGCCCGCTTTGCCGGGGGCCGACGGTGTTGAAGAGCCGGACGACGACCACGGGCAGGCGCGATTCCTTCCAGTGCGCGAGCGCCAGGAACTCGTCGAGCGCCTTGGCCGCGGCGTAAGCCCAGCGATGCTTATGCGTCGGCCCTTCCAGACGGTCGCCGTCCTCACGGAAGGGGACGGCCTCGGACTTGCCGTACACCTCGCTGGTGCTGGTCAACAGGAACCGCTTCCGATAGCGCGCCGCCACGGTCAGCACCGCGTCCGTGCCCTGGAAGATGCTCTCGATCGTTTCCACCGGGCGCTCCATAATGAGCTTCACGCCGACGGCGCTGGCGAGGTGGAACACCTCGTCGCACTCCCGCACCAGGCGCTCCATCAATGCGGCGTGCAGCACGGTGTCCTTGACGAAGCGGAACTCCCCGCTCTTTTCCAGGCCGGAGATGTTCTCGTACCGCCCGGTGCTCAAATCGTCGAGGACGGTCACCTGGTGGCCGGCCTCGAGGAGGCGGTGCGCCAAGTGTGAGCCGATGAAGCCGGCGCCGCCGGTCACGAGGTAGTGCATGCAGTCGATCCGGGCAGTGCCGGGGGTCAGAGTTGGGGCTTTCCGCGGGCGCCATGCCAAAAGCGAAGCACATAAACGACGTCCGGGTCACGCAAAACCTCGTATATGATCCGGTAGGATCCGTGAATTATTTCCCGCACGTTTGGATCCTTCTGCTCCGGGACAACGCGCCCTCGCTCGGGGAGCGGTCCGATGGAAAGCGATTTGTCAATCAGCAGGTTCCCAAAGGCCCGTGCCCGTTCGGGGCTGTCTTCGGCAATATGGCGGACGATAACCTCGAGGTCCTGCTGAGAGCGGGGCGTCAAAATTACCGGGACGCCCATGTGTCCACTAGCTTGCGGGCATCTTCAGCGGGAATACCCTCTGCCCTCCTGGCCTGGTCGCGGGCGCTTTTGATGCCAGCCAACAAATCAATCTGCCGCGCAATTTCCTCGAGCGGAGTACTCTCCGGGAGCCCGCTCACGAGGTCAATGACCAACTCACGATCGCTCATAGGCCAACTTTATCACCTATGACTCAGCGGCGCAAGCGAAGTCACCATCGGCAGGGGCTAAAGGCTGAACTCGGTTACTCATGGCCAAACCATCTTCTTGATCCTGTCAAAAAACGCACTCCGTGCCGGTCAGTTCGCGCCGGCCTTTCGCCTGGCGAACCAACCCGAACGTTCTGACTGAATTTGCGGTACAAACTGACAGAACCCTGGACACCCTCATAAAAGCCCATTTGGCATCACTGCATGCACTTCGCGACCACGCCCCACGCGCAACCCTCCACCCTGGCGTCTCGGACCCACCGTAAAGCGAGCAGATTAGACGGCAAGGCTGACATGATCTGGCGCCGAGGTTACCATGAAGCGTTCTACTGGCAAGAAAGATCCACCTGTTTTCCTGAACGCGAGCATAAGCACAGAATTCTGAAAACTGGCTTGGCGTGGCATCTGATGGATGAGGGCGCGGTGGCTTCGGGCCGTTACGAGTCGGCGGGTGCTTGACGCGGTGCTCTCGGGAGGCGATAAAAGGTGCATGAACCGTGAGATGATTCGGCGGCAGTTGACCGGGCCAGGCCCCTTTCTCATTCGCACCTCGGACGGCAAGGAGTTTCGCGTGCCGCATCCTGAGTTCGTCTGGGTTGGTCATCACAACATCGTCATCGAAGACGCCAAAGGCCTGCTGGACATCATCGATCCTCTCCATGTGGTTTCCATCCGGCCCAAGGCGCGGCGCAAGACGCAAAAAGCCGCGGCCTGATGCCTCCGCGTGGGGTTGCCGGGAACATGGGACGCCGGGTGAGGGCACCCGGCCTACAAGCTGGCGGTTTCAGGTCCATAATCAGAATTGCCAAGGGAGAAGTGGGCCGGCTACGGCCTCAGGCTTCGGCTGCCTTCTGACTGAGCCGTTTTTGCGTAACCTCGCGCAATTCGGCGGCGATTTGTTCCAGCGGCGCGGAGAAGCGGATTTGTTTGCCCAGGCTCAAAGCGACGGTGTATGGGTGGACATGGAGGCCGGTGCCGAGGGTCGCGGGACGCTTCCTCCGTCCAGGCAATTTCTTCGGGCCGGGCCGGCTCGGCAGACGTTGGCCGATGTTCCGCACTTCGTTCATCATGCCGTCATAGAGCCCCATGACAAATACGCCCCGGTCCTCCGGGCTCACCCCGTCAACCGCGCTAAACTGGTCAAGGAGGGCGCGGAAACTGCGGGCGATGTGGGTGGCAACTTCCGCGAGCCGGTTTGCCGTGCCTGGCGTCGCTTCGGCCAGGAGGTCGCCGTCGCGATAGACGCACGGGATTTTAGTTGCCGACTCAATGGCCCATTTCACGGAGTTGGCCACGTCAAAATCAAGGCGGCCGAAAGAGTGGATCCACCTTGCCTTGGTCGAACGCTTGAAGGTGCCAAGAAACAGATCTGGCGTCTCGGCGGGGTCTGGCGCGGTGAAGTCGAGCCGGGCTTTGAGCCGGGCAAGTTTCTTTTGAGCGGCGGCTTTTTCGCCTCCAATTCCTCGCTCGGCCAGCGCCTGCAACTTTTTCAGCAAGGCCCGCGCTTTTGCAGTGGCCGGTTTCAAATTCGCTTTCATGCCGCCATGATCTCATCCTGGCGCTTATTCTTCCGCGAACAGGTAATCCAGGTCCCCTTTGGTAAGGCTGCGGGCGAAGCCTTCCTCGCCGAGGACGTCGGCGATAGTTTGGGCTTTGCACTGCTGGAGTTCCCAGATCTTTTCTTCGACGGTGCCCGGAGAGATGAGGCGGTAGGCGTTGACGGTTTGGGTCTGGCCGATGCGGTGCGAGCGGTCGATGGCTTGCGCCTCGACGGCTGGGTTCCACCAGGGGTCGTAGAGGACGACGTAACTGGCAGTGGTCAAATTCAACCCGGTGCCGGCGGCGCGGAGGCTGAGCAGGAACACGGCGGGGTTGGGGTCCTCCTGGAAGGCATTGACGACTTCCTGCCGGTCTTTGGTCTGGCCGGTCAGGAGGTGAGTGCTGAACTGGCGCTGGGCGCACTCGCCCTCGAGCAGCAGCAGCATCTGGACGAACTGGCTGAAGACGAGCACCTTCTGGCCTTCGGCCACGAGCGAATCCAGCAACTCGAACAAGGTCTCGGTTTTTCCCGAAGGCGAGTCGTTCCCGACCAGCTTAGGGTGACAGCAGATCTGGCGCAGGCGGGTGAGGGCGGCCAGGACGTGCATCTGGCTCTTGTGGAGGCCCTTTTCGGCGACGGTCTTCATCACTTGCTCACGGCTGCGGCGCAGCTCGGCCAGGTAAAGGTGGCGCTGTTCGTCGCCGAGGTGGCAGTCGCGGCGCTGCTCGATCCGCTCCGGGAGGTCTTTGGCGACATGCTTTTTGAGGCGGCGCAGGAGCAGCGGGCGCAGTTTGGCCGAGAGGCGCCGCCGGGCGATGCGCTGAGCGGACTCGGCACGTTCGCCGCGCGGCTCGTAGGTCTCGGAGAACTGTTCCTGGGTGCCGAGATAGCCGGGCTGGATGAAATCGACGATGCTCCACAGATCGAGCAAGCGGTTCTCAAGCGGGGTGCCGGTGAGGGCCAGGCGATGCTCGGAGCGCACCTGCTTGACGGATTGGGTGACCTGCGCGCCGGGATTCTTGATGAATTGGGCCTCGTCCAATATCGCCACGCGGAAGGCGAACTTCTGGAGTTCCTCGAGGTCGCGCCGGAGGAGGGCGTAATTGGTGACGATCAGGTCGTGTTCCGGGATCTGCTTGCGCAGGTTGTGCCGGGCCGCGCCGCTTTCCAGCACCAGCACCTTCATCTGCGGGGTGAACCGTGCGGCCTCGCGGCGCCAGTTGTGCAGCACGGAGGCCGGGCAGATGACCAGGGACGGCCGGGGGTGCTTGGGGTTGCGTTCCTTGAGCCAGGCCAGCCACGCCAGGGTTTGGAGCGTCTTGCCCAGGCCCATGTCATCGGCGAGGATGCCGCCGAGCTTGAGTTGCTCGAGGTGGCACAGGAAATCGTAGCCCTCCTTCTGGTAAGGCCGCAGCTCCGCGCGCAACCCGGCGGGCAGGGCCGTGCCGGCAATCCCTTTGAAGTCCTTAAGGCGTTCCCTCAAGGCCGCCGCCTGCGGCGAATCGCCAAAGCGTTTCAGCCCTTCCTCGTCCAGGTGCGCGGCATTTTCCAGGCCAATGCGCTGCGCCAGCGGCGCCAGGCCGTCCACTCCCAGCTCGGCCATCGTCTCGTGGGCGGTCTGCACCGCCGCGGAGTCCAGCTCGACCCAGCCGGAGTCGGGCAGTTTGATAAATCGGCCGGTGGCCGTTTGGAGGCGCTGAACGTCGGCCGCGGTGAGCTTGAGGCCCTCTTGCTCCCACTCGGCCGAGACGGCCAGCCAATCGATGCCGCTGCCCTTAACAATGATACGCGGGCGCAATTGGCGCGGGGCCAGGAAGAGCCGATGAAAGGACGGGTTGCCGAGGTACTGCGCCTCGAGGGGGCGGTTGGGCCAGGCCTCCGCGAGGGTGCTCAGGAAAATCTCGGTGGCATCCCCGACCCACAGGCCAGGCTCGGGCGTGAACCAATCCAATCGCCGCAGCCATTGCGTGGTGGGCTCGAGGCGCGGATCGTCCAGGATTTCCGGCTTTTCCGCTCCGTTCCTCGGCTCGCGCAACTGCCATTCGTGTCCGGTCCAAATCCACACGCTCCGATCGCGCTGGCTGTGCGCCAGCAAGCGCAGCCGCACCGTCTCGTCGAGCAACTCGAAGATAAACTCCGGGGCCGCCGGATGACTGATGCACAACTGCTCCCAGTCCACGCCCCGGTCGGCCTGGCTTCGGCGCAGATGCCTCAGCAGGCGATGGCTCAGTTTGCGCACGGGCACCGCCGCTTGATGGTTCCAGTAGGCCAGCAATTGCGGCGGCGGGGCGTTGCGCACCAGGTAAAAGGTATGTCCGGCCAAGGCAATCGGCGGATGGTGGCTGAAGAACCGTACCTCCCCCAGGGAATGGGTTTGCCCGCCGGGCACCGTCAGGCGATGAGTAAACGAGAGGTCGCCATGGCCGTTCTCGAGGCAGGGCGTCAGCTCGGCAACCTGGCCGTCAAACTCGAGCGGCTGCGGCTCTGCGTCGGAGACTAATTCGAGGCGTCGGGCCCGGCCCCAGCGAGCCAGCCAGTGCAACAGCTCGAGGTCCGACAACACCAGGGCTTCCGCCTGCATCCGGGGGGAGGCTGCCTGGGTCTGTGCCAGCCAGCGCATGAATTCCCAGTCCGCCGGGGCAAACAACTCCTGCTCGTGCGCGGCGCGGGTGGTCAGTTCCAGGATGTTCGCCAGCGCCTTGACCTTGTCCCCACCCCGAGGGCGCACGAGGTGGAATCGCACGACCATCCGGTAGCGCCCAGGCTCCTCCGGGTCGGGCTCCGACTCGCAGAGCACGCGCAGCGAGGCGCGCGGCGTGTCCAGGTGGGCGAGTTTGGGCGGAAACAGCCAGCTCTCCAGTTCTTGCACCAGTTGTTGCTCCCGCGCCGCCCCCTCGACCTGCGCGAAACGGTCCAGGCTGGCATAGGGCGCCAGCTCGGTTGGCACCGAGCGTTTGGCCCGCAGGAACAGGAACGCCATCTCCTCGAGGCGCGGCTGGCCCTGCGCCGCGAGCAGGCGCGGCCACCAATCCGTGCTGGGGAAGTCCTTGCGCGATAACGACAGCTTCTCGAAATAGTCCTCGAGCAGCAACCAGGCGCGCTGGGAATCGGCGCAGCTCGCGAAACTGCGCAACAGCTCCTCGCGCTCGGCTACCGCGGCCTTCGAATCCGCCAGCTCCCGGCGCAGGTCTGCCAGGACGCCGTAGGTTTTGGAAAGAACGGTATTGTGGGCGTCGTACTTCGAGGCCGTGCCGGCGCGCAATCCGTTCCCGTTTCTGACTAACACTTTGGCCATCTGAACCCGTTACAGGTTCTACCCATCTCGACACAGGAGGGCGGCTCTGGTCAATAGAAATGTAAAGTTTTTTTCGGAGGGGCCGCCACGGGCGCAGTACGGGAGTCCCCGCTGCCGCCTGAAGGCGGCGTTCCGACGCCGACCGGAACGCCGCCTTTAGGCGGCAGTGCGGGCGCTCGACGAAATCGGTCCTGCGCCCTCATAAGTCCCATCCGTCCCATAAGTCCTATCTTGGGCAGTGTGGGCGCTCGACGAAATCGGCCCTGCGGAGGGTCCGCCACTGGAAAGCTCAAGGGTCTTTGACAACCGGGGGACGGTTCGGCACAATTTGTTCGCGGAGCCAGCGGGTCGCTTATCATGTATCGGATTACCCAGCTTGCCAACGGTGTGACGATCGCCACGGCGGAGATGCCGCAGATGCGCAGCGTGAGCGTCGGCTTGTGGCTGGGCATCGGGGCCCGTTACGAACCGGCCGAAGCGAGCGGCATTTGCCATTTCATCGAGCATTTGCTTTTCAAAGGCACTCGCAAGCGGTCGGCCCGGGAGATCTCTCAGGCGGTCGAGGGCATCGGCGGCTATCTCAATGCCTTTACCAGCGAGGAGACCACCTGTTATCACGCCCGGGCCTGCCATGACCGTTTTGAGGAGTTGCTGGACGTGCTGATGGACATGTTCCTCGAGTCGAGGTTTCTGCCGGCGGATGTCGCCAAAGAACGCGAAGTCATCAAGGAGGAGATGGCCATGTACCTGGATGAACCGCAACACCAGGTGCAGGAATTGCTCAATGCCACGCTTTGGCCGCACCAGCCCCTGGGCCGCTCCATTACCGGCACGAACCGGACCCTCGACGGCCTGGCCCGCCGGCACCTGGTTGGCTACCTGGGCCGCCATTATGTGGCCGCCAGCGCGGTGGTGACCGCCGCGGGAAACCTCACGCATCGGCAGGTCGCCCGCGCCGTCGCCCGCTATGCCCGGCGCTTCCGCGCGGGCCCCCGACCCGAGTTCGCCCCCGCCCGCGACGACCAGCAAAAGCCGAGGGTCTGCCTTTTCACCAAGCGCACCGAGCAGACGCAGCTCGCGCTGGGCGTCCGCACCTGCTCGCGCCACGACCGGCGCCGCTACGCCTTGCGCCTGCTCAGCACGATCCTGGGTGAAAACATGAGTTCGCGCCTCTTCCAGGTCGTCCGCGAAGACCGCGGCCTGGCTTATTCCATTTACAGCACGCCGAGCTTCTTCGATGACACCGGGGACCTCGTGGTTTCGGCCGGTTTAGATACGGACAACCTCCCCCGCACGCTGCGGTTGATCCTGCGCGAACTGCGTCGCCTCACCCAATCGCCGCCCAGCCCCGCCGAACTGCGCCGCGCCCGCGAGTACGTCATCGGCCAAATCGACCTCAGCCTCGAGAGCACGGACAACCAAATGAGCTGGCTGGGCGAACAACTCCTCGGCTACGGCAAAATCTATCCGCCGGCCGTTATCAAACGCCAACTGGCCAAAGTCACCCCCGGCCAAATCCGCGCCGTCGCCCGCGATTTCCTCCGCCCCGACCGCCTCAACCTCGCCCTGGTGAGCCCTCTCAAAGGCCAGGACCCCCTCCTGCAATGGCTCCGCCTTTAGGCCCAACGCCCTTCGACCCAGGGCTGACTCAAGATTCTGTAGGAGCCGACGTGAGGCTCTGATCCCCGCCCTGTTTATCAAGTGAGCCTCAGTTCGGCTCCAGCAGACCCGCGGCGATCTTGAATCAGCCCTGGGTCTTGCACCGCCCGAGAGATCAACGGCTGATGATGTGCGCCGCTTCCCAGGCCTGAAAGTTGTCGTCGGATTCGATGGTCTGGACCGCCCCATCCGCCGTGATATAAATCCTCGCCATTTTTCCGCTCGGGGCCCGCCAGGTCTGCCGATCCCGGCACACAATCACCTCGCTGCGCGGCACCTTCAAGTCGCCGGTGGCTCCCTTGAAAAGGATCTCGAACTCATTGGTGCCGGTCAGCTTCATGTTATCTTTCCCGCAATACGTGGCGGCTTCATCCATGGTCGAGGGGAATCGACCGTCATGATCCATAGCATACATGGCGAATGCGATCCCGAGGATCCTGCCATCCGAGGTCTTGCCGCCCGAGAGCCGGTACAGCTCCTCATAATACTCAGGCGGATGAGGGGCCTGGTACGGAGCGGACTGCCCCTGACGGGAGCGCCGCTTTTCTTCCACCTGCTTTTCGAGGTTGTCCTTCTGCGCCCGGAGCCCGGAGGCCTGGGCGCGCAGTTTCTCCAACTCAGCCGCCGGCTCCTTTGCGGGCGCGCCGGCGGACTGGGCGACGAGATTGGAAAGCCGCTCGTGCTCGAGAGCGAGAGCGGCCAGTTCTTGATCCTGTTGCCGCGCGGCAGCGTCCCTTTGGCGCATCTCGGTTTGTGTTCGGTTTCGAATCGCCAGGGATACGACCACCCCGGCAATCACGGCGGCCCCGATCAGGCTCACTTGCAGTGTTCTCATGGTTTTTCGGTTGGTTTTGCGTCAATGCAGAAGCTGCCACCGGTTGGTGACCCGGCTATCGGCGGAGGGTCTCATAGTGAGGCCGATGGCGCTCCGCATGTCCAGGGCTTCATTTACGGGCGCTTTTTCAGTTATCACCCAATCCCCATCGCACCGAAGCTCGGGCACCAGGTTGGTCGCCGGCAGGATCACGTAGCGGTCAAGGATGTCGTCATCCAGAGGCAGCCCCAAATATGGCTTCAGTTGAGCGACCTGAGTGGGAAACTGGCCGTTGTTGTCCTTCTCATATCGGCGGAGCGCGCCGAAGAGCCTGTCGGTGACTTTGAGTCCGGCGTTGGCCCGAAGCAGGCTCATGGCGGCATCAAAGCCGTTCTCAGCCGCCGGGACGGCGTCAAGCCAGTCACGGTCGGCCAGCAACCGGAGTTCCGGAATTTTCTCGGCGGGGTGCTCGCCCAGCCACTGCTTGAGTTGGTTGAGGCGCTCGGCGTACATCTGTTCCATGTCCGCCAATGCTCCGCTTCCCGGGGCGGTGCCGGGGTCAAGCGCCTGCGCCAGCAGGCGCGACTCCATTCGCAGGCGCCCGACCTCGCCGCGCAGCCGCAGCAACTCTCTGAATTGGTCCGTCGAGAAGGCCGGTGCCCTCCCGGCCTGGGCCAGCAGCCTGGCCAGGCGCTGGTTATCCGCCGCCAACCGAGCCCCCTCATCCCTTTGCTGGCGCAGCCGCTCGTCTTGCGCCTGCAACGTGAGCCGGCTTTGATACTCAGTAGCCAGAGGGACCGCGAGGCTGGCAACCACTACGGCGCCCGTGAAGCAGAGTTTAAGCTTGGTCGTAGCCAGAAGGTTGAGAACGGTCCCGGTGAGGCCCCCACCGGCGGCGGCACCGGCCAAGGCAGCCCCAGCGACACTGGCCGCCAGCGCGGCGGGCACGCTGGCCGCGGCTCCCGTGCTCAGTGCGGCGCCCAGCGCGCCGACGGAGAGAGCAACGCCCCGGTGTTTGAGCAGAATCCGCAGCGCCTCGAGGGCGCGGCTGACGCGCTTCTGGGCGGCATTCTCGCTGCTGCCCAGGGCCTCGCCGACCGAGCGCAGGTCCCGCTGCTCGAAAAAGCGCAACGTGATGGCCAATCGATCCTCCTCCCCCAGTTGGTCGATGGCCTCGTCCAGCACGGGGGCAAGCTGCGCCAGATTGGCTTCGGAGTGGTCTTGCAGAGCTTGGAGTTCCATGGCCTGCCTTTCACGGTTTTGGCGACGGCGCTCCCCGCGCATCAACGTGGCCGCCACATGACAGGTGTCCCGGTGCAGCCAGCCACCCAGCATCATCTCGCCCCGCAGGGCGCGGGCCTTGCGGGCTAGATGCACAAACACCGCTTGAGTCACGTCCTCCGCAAAATGGGCATCCCCGCACACGAACCGCAGCGCCGTCGAATACACCAAGCCGATGTACCTGGCGACCAGTTCGCGAAAGGCCTCTTCCGATCCGTCCTGAACGTAATCCGCAAGCAATGTCCGGGTCTCGGTCATCGTCAGTTCACCGGTAAAACGCCGCCCGATGGCAAAATCCGCCAAAAAAATCAGCAGGGCTCCTCGAGTCACCCATCTATCCGCTTAGGGCGTGTAAATAAATAACCTTTACAAGGTGACGCCGGGATTTTGGCGGCTGGCTAGGCGCGAGCGAGGAGCATATCCCCGATCTGTGACGAGCGAGCAACGCCGCCAGCCGCCAAAAGAACCAGTCAAGTT
>Ga0209415_10010854_pt1 | contig 15425 bp, 14 predicted proteins | sample PeaSoiSIISIP2007_FD_187696 | JGI IMG/M metagenome (GOLD analysis project Ga0209415, IMG submission 187696) | Peat soil microbial communities from Weissenstadt, Germany - SII-SIP-2007 (SPAdes) (version 2) | ecosystem: Environmental > Terrestrial > Soil > Wetlands > Peat | place: Germany... | reverse complement strand
TGTAAAATTACAAATCGAACCTAATCCCGAATTCGAACACTCCGCCGCCGATTCCGCCGATGCTCCAGTGCTCCCGTGGCCGGCGATGAGTCCACCGATTGTCAATCCGCATTATGACTCCTGACTCCCCAATTCTCCAGTGACCGATCTCAGATTCCTCATTCAGAGCCGCGACCACAGCGAGCGTTGTAGCCATCCACCCGGCCACGTGCCCCGCCTGGTGTTTTTGCCGAAGATTTCCCGCGCCGGCCACCCCTGCCTGCGATTCAAACTAAACGACTACCCGGCGGCCCGCCCGCCCCAACTAGCATGCTATAATTAACTCCAGTTTGATCGTCCCGCCCACGCTTGGCCGCAACGCACTGTGCTCCTCGCAAAGCCCGCAATCAAATGTATCCGCTGGTTGAAAGGATTTGCTTCATGAAGAAAGTGTTTGTAGGAAATTTGGATTTCGGTGCAACCGAGGAGAGTATTCGCAGCGCGTTTGAGGCCTACGGTGCGGTAGAGCGGGTCAGTTTGATGACGGACCGTGACACGGGCCGCTCTCGCGGTTTTGCCTTTGTCGAGATGAGCGATGCGCAGGAAGCCGATCAAGCCATCGCCGGCCTGAACGGCGCTAACCTGGGTGGCCGCGCAATTAATGTCAACGAAGCCCGTCCCAAGACCGACAGCCCCCGGCGAAGCGGTGGCGGCGGCGAACGGCGCGAGCGTCGCTGGTAGACACCCCTTTTCGTTCCAACGACGATTATGATCCAATGATCAAGGTCCTAGGACCACAATGCTTTTTAGGAGGATCTCATGGCTGGCCGGTCAGGCGACACATTTAAGAAACGTCAGAAGGAAGTCGCCCGTGCTGAAAAGCACCGGGAGAAGTTGGCCAAGCGCCTTGAGCGCAAAACACTTCCAAAAGAGTCCCCCGATAGCGAGGAAGGCACGGTAGCCGAGCAGCTATCGTCGGAGGATGCGGCGCAATCAGAGGAGAGCGGCGCGTCACAGTCCATTTGAGCGCCATTCGCGCTTGAGTTACCAATAACAGACAGCAAGAAGGAGAGAATGTGAAAGAGACAGGTACAGTGAAGTGGTTTAACGCCGGAAAAGGTTTTGGATTTATCCAGCGCGATAACGGCGAAGACGTGTTCGTGCATTTTTCGGCTATCGAAGCCAGCGGGTATCGCACCCTCGACGAAGGCGCGCGAGTGTCCTTCATCGTCAAGCGCGGTCCTAAAGGACTGCAAGCCGAGCAAGTCACCCTGGCGTAAACCGAGCAACATAACAGTTTCGGATCTGGCCGTTCCATTCTCCGCACGCCGGAGCCAACGGCCAGGTGCCCTGTTCGTTTTCCGATCGGACGGTTTCGGCAACGCGTCCGGTCCTGCCGCTGGAAGGTGCGGCCCCCATTTATGCAGCTCCTCTACAAAGGTTTTAACCAGCGAGCGAATATCCGCAGTTACCGTTTTGACGGCGTCGTCCCCGGCGAACGGCCCTCCAAAATCGTCAAGAATCTCGAGTTCCTGCTCAAACTGGACATGACCGTCCTGGCCGAGCATCGTATCCGTATTCAGGAGGCTCCTACCTTGTGCCTGGGTATCCTGCAAACAGCCTTGGCCGCGCCTGGCGCCGACACCATCCCTTTCCTGAGTTACACCATTACGCGCGCCGAAATCCTGGCTTTTGCCTCGGCCCGCGATGCGCTCGTGGAAGCTAAAGGCACGCGGCGCAAGCATCGGCCGCCCTTCAAACCAACCACGCCCGCGCAGTGGAAATGGCCCGGGCAGTAAGGCACTCCCCGATCCGCCTCATCGCCGCACCGGCGCCGGGGCACAGGCGACCGATCTCTTTGCTACCCTGGATCTCTCAAATGACAACCGGGAGGTGGAGGACGAGCTTGTATATTCGGGGCGCCGTGGCTTTCTGTGCCATCGCTCTCCCGCTGCTCGCCCAGGACTATTTGGATAACGTTGTGGAGCACGCCCGCAAGGAGTTCAATGTTCCGGGCATTGCTGTCGCCGTGGTGAAGGACGGCAAAGTGGTCGTCGAGAAAGGCTATGGCGTACGCCGGCTCGGCGGCCCTTCCCCCGTTACCCCTCACACCCTGTTTGGAATTGCCTCCAATAGCAAAGCCTTTACGTCGGCAGCCCTCGCGACGCTGGTCGATGAAGGTAAGCTCGATTGGGACGATCGCGTGGTCGATCGCCTCCCCGGTTTCCAAATGTCCGATGCCTACGTCACCCGCGAGATGCGGATCCGCGATCTGCTTTGCCATCGCAGTGGCTTGACATTAGGCGCCGGCGATCTGATGTTCTGGCCCGCCAGTGATCTCACCTCCACCCAGATCAATTACCGGCTCCGCTTCATCCCGCTGGGCGCCGGCTTTCGCGGCGCCTATGCCTACGACAACATCCTTTATAACGTGGCCGGCGCGCTCATCCAGCAGATTTCCGAGAAATCATGGTCCGAGTTCATTCGTGAGCGCTTCTTTGTGCCATTGAATATGCGCGACAGTAAGACCAGCATTCGCGATATCGACGCGTCCACGGATGTGGTGGCCCCGCATGCTCTCGACGACGGAAAGCTTCAAGCGCTTGAGCATGAGCCGCTGGATAACAATCCCGCGGCCGGCGCTATCGTCTCATCGGCGGACGACATGAGCCGCTGGGTGATCGCCCTGCTCAACAAGGGCGCCCTGGACAACGGCAAGCGGCTGTTTAGCGAGCGGCAGGCCCGCATTCTTTGGACCCCGCTTACGATACTGCCTATTGCCGACGCCCCCGCCGAACTCGCCGACGTGCAACCACATCTAGCCGACTACGCCATGGGCGAGGTACTGCGGGACTATCGCGGGCGCCTGCTTGTTTTTCACACCGGCGGTTTACAGGGGATGGTCAGCATCGTCGCGATGCTGCCTGAATTGAATGTGGGTGTTGTTGTTCTCACCAATCAGGAAGAAGTTGGCGCCTTTCAATCGATCGCCAACACGGTTCTCGATCACTATCTCGGCGCACCGCCGAAAGACTGGGTGGCCGCCTTTGCCGCGGTTGCAAAGCGCCGAAGGGAGGAGGGCGAAAAAACGGTCCGCGACGCCGCCGGCAAGCGCGATCCCTCCTCGAAGCCGTCGCTCCCGTTGGATGCTTATGCCGGACGCTATCGCGACCCTTGGTACGGCGATATCATCGTCGAAGCGAAAGGCGATGCGCTGGCTATCCGTTTTACTCATACGCCCAGGCTCACTGGCAAGCTGGAGCATTGGCAGCAGGACACCTTTATCGCGCGTTGGGACGATCGCTCCTTGCTCGCCGATGCCTACGTCACTTTTTCGCTCGATCCCGACGCCACCATCGAGCGCGTAAAGATGAAAGCCGTTTCTCCACTCACGGACTTCAGCTTCGACTTTCAGGACTTGGTCCTGAAGCCCGTCGCGAAAAATGCAGCGGCCTACTGAACCTGCTTCGCGTTTTCACCGCCCCAGGATTCGGCCGCTTTCCACTATACTAGGTTGTAAAAGGAATGCATTTCACCCCCACGTTGAGAGCCTGCGTCGTGATTTTGGGTATCTTGGCGTCGGCCGTTTTCTGCCTGTTCGCGCAGGAGGAAAACCCTAAGGATGTTCAAGCCAAGGGCATGCCTCCGCGAGCGGCTGCCACCGAGTATCAGGCGCAAGCGCAAGCCGGCACAGTGACGATCGGGGCCGAATTCGTAGGCCACTCCGTCCCCACGCCGGAGCATACTTTCTCTGCGGAGGACTACGTCGTGGTGGAAGCGGGACTGTTTGGACCTTCCGACGCGCGAACCACCTTATCGCGCGACGACTTCTCGCTGCGTATCAACGGCAGGAAAATAGCCTTGGCCAGCGAGCCTTACGAGCTGGTTTTCCACGCTCTCAAAGACCCCGAATGGCAGCCGCCCGAATCGAAAGAAGAGAAGTCCTCGAAGGGTGGTCTCAGCACCGGAGGGGGCGGTGGTGGCGACAAGCTCCCGCCCGTTCCTCCCAAGATGCCATTCCCCCTGCGCCGCGCGATGGAACAGCAGGTCCAACGGTCGGCCATGCAGGAAGGCGAACGTCCCCTGCCTCAGGCTGGGCTGCTCTTTTTCCGCTACGGTGGCAAGACCGATGGCATCAAATCCCTGGAGCTGATCTACGGTGGGGCCGCGGGCAAAGCTACCTTGACCCTGCAACCCTAACTGCCAGGGACGTTCCGTCGAAACTACGGCGGAGGCGCGAATAGATTGCCCCGGTTCAGCAGCCACTGCGGATCTAGGCGTCGCTTTACGTCCTTCATGCTCTCGATCTGCTCGGGCGTATATTGCAGCGCGAGCAAATGCGCTTTGCGCTTTCCAAGACCGTGCTCGGCCGAGACGGTTCCATCGAGACTCACCGCGTGACGCGCGAAGTGGAGTATCAACCGCTGCCCGGCCTCGAATTCAGCGGGAGATCTCGGAAGGATGTTGACGTGAACGTGCGCGTCGCCGATATGGCCGAAGATGACATACTCGAGCTCGTGCTGCCGCAAAGTGGCGTGATACTCGGCTAGCATCTCGCGGTTGCGCGAGAGCGGGACGGCGTAGTCTGAGCCGAGCTTCATAAAGCCGCGGCGGCGCATCGTGTCGTTCACCAATTCAGGAAGAGCGTGGCGGAAGCGCCGGAAACGCTCGCGGTCCTGGTCGCTCGCGGCGAACCAACTGTCTTCGGGCGCGTGATCGGCCCAAAAATCGAAATCACCGTTTTCCTGCTCGATCAGCAGCGCCGCAGCAGCGCGGGCGGGAATTTCGGAGTAGTGCGGCCGCAGAAGATCCAGCGAGTTGGCGTCGAAGTACTCGATCATGCGCAGGCCCGGGATGCGCCGCCAGGCATCCACCACATCCAAAGCTGCATCATCGCTGATCAGGAAAACTATGCCGGCGAGCACATCGGCCGGCGCCGGCAGCAGTTGCAGTTCGGCCTCGATCACGACTCCTAGAGTTCCTTCGCTGCCGGTGATCAGATCGATCCAATCCATGCCGGGAGCGAGCGCGTATCCGGCGGTGTTCTTGGTGGTCTTCGGCAGAGGCAGTTCGGGAACGTCGAAATCGACTTTGTCGCCGCGGCGCAGATCGAGAACGCGGCCATCCATAAGCGCAATTCGCAAGCCGAGAATGTGGCGGCGGGTGCTGCCATAACGAAAACTGCGCGATCCGCTGGCATTGGTGGCGATGGTTCCGCCGATGCTTGCGGTGCGCTCGGTGGGATCGGGAGCATAGAACTGGCCAGTGCGCGCACAAGCCGCTTGCAGGTCATCGAGCGATAGGCCAGCGCCGGCGATCGCTCGTCCAGGGCAAATTTCCAGGCGCCGGAATTTTTCGAGCGAGACCGCCCATCCACCTTGGGGGACACAGCCGCCCGTCAATCCCGTGCGGGCACCGGCGATCGTAATCGGAGTTCGACTCCGGGAAGCAGCCGCGATAATCTCGAGCAGCTCGGCTTCGGATGCCGGAGAAATGACGCGATCGGCCTCGCCTTGAAACCCCGAAGCATCCTCGAGCGTGACCATCCCTAGACTTCCAGAATCACCGGCATAATGAGCGGCCGCCTCGACGTCTCTTTGTTCAAGAACCGCTTCAGATCGGCGCGGATTTTCTCCTGCATGACGCCCCAATCGGTCCGCTCTTCCTCGCTCGACGACTCCAGCGTGCGTGCCACCACCTGCCTGGCCTTCTGCAGAAGATCGGACCCATCTTCAAACGACATGAACCCGCGGCTCACAATCTCAGGCAACGTTTCATTCCTTCCTGAGTTTTTGCTGATGGCAATGATCGGCAACACAAAGCCGTCTTCGGAAAGATGGCGGCGGTCGCGAATCACGATGTCCTCCACCACTTCGTCGATGGTGCCGGAATCGATACAGACCCGGCCCACTTGTACCTTTTCACCCCGGCGCGCGCCCGCGCGATCGATCTCGAGAGTCTCGCCGCTCTCGAGCGTGAACGTCTCCTCCAATCCCGCGCCGCGGAGGTGGGATGCGAGAGCGGCGTGCTTTGCCATCTGCCGGTACTCGCCGTGGATCGGAAGAAAATAACGCGGCCGAAGCAGGTTCAACACCAGCCGTAACTCCTCGACGCTCGCATGCCCGGACACGTGCACCGGCGGATTCATGCTGCCGTAGATCACGTCGGCGCCGCGTTTGGCGAAGTGATTAATCATCCGGTAAATTCCCTTTTCGTTGCCGGGAATGATGCGCGCGCTCAGCACCACCGTGTCTCCGCGCTCCACCGACAGGTTCTTGTGATTGTCCACGGCAATGCGCGAAAGCGCGGACATCGGCTCCCCCTGCGTGCCCGATGCCACCACCACCACTTTGCTCGGATCGGCCTGCATGATATCTTGCGGGCGCAGCAAGATGCCATCGGGCAGGCTCAACAGCCCGAGCGAATGCGCGATCTCGGTGACGTTATTCATGCTGCGGCCGAGGAACGCTACTTTCCGTTCATACTCGGCGGCCACATCCAGGATCTGCTGCAGCCGGTGAATGGAGGAGCTGAAGCAGGAGATCACCAGCCGCCGCTCGGCGCGATAGAAGATTTCGTCCAAGCGCGGACGCACCGCGCGTTCGCTCTCGGTATAGCCCGGCCGGTCGACGTTGGTGGAATCGGACATCAGCAGGAGCACGCCGCGCTTGCCATAATCGGCGAAGGTGTGCAGATCGAAGGGCTCGTTGTCGGTGGGCGTGGGGTCCACTTTGAAATCGCCGGTGTGAATGATGACGCCGATTGGCGTCGTGATGGCGAGCGCCATCGAGCTGACGATGGAGTGCGTGACGTGAATAAACTCGACGGTGAACGCGCCGAGTTCGATCCGCGAGCCCGGCTTCACTTTATGGAGCTTGGCTTGGTCCAGCATCCCGTGCTCTTCCAGTCGCCGCTCCACCATCGCCAGTGTGAAGGCAGCGCTGTAAACGGGCACATTGATCTCGCTCAGCAGGAATGGCACCGCGCCAATGTGATCTTCGTGGCCATGGGTCAGGATCAAGGCGCGTACCTTATCGCGGTGCTGGTCGAGATAAGCGAAATCCGGCGTCACGATGTCCACGCCCAGCAGTTCCGCGTCGGGAAACATCATGCCGGCATCGATGACGATGATGTCGTCGCCGTAGCGGATGGCCATCGAATTCATCCCGAACTCGCCTAAACCACCGAGCGGGATTATCTGCAACTTATGATCGGACATGTAAGTTTCAGGGTATCAGTTGGGGTTGTGGCTAGTGGCTTGTCAGGTGACTGGAGCTTCAAATTGCTGGCGCTTCATTTTGCGGTTTTGCTGACTCTCGGCGAAGCGCTGGAGCGGGTTTTCGCCCCGTGGCTCATAACCACTCTGCAAGTCGCCTGAATTTCCGGGTTCTGTCACCCTGAAGGCAGATCAGGTTTGTAGGCTCTGAGGCGAACCAGACAAAGGTACCCCATGCCAGACTGTCTACGGTCCGCTTAAACACGCGCTCGCTGCGGTCCAAGTAGGCGGTCACAAACGCAAGATGAGCCGCCGGAAATCCTGCCTCATTCGCCAACTGGGTAAGAGCAAACTTACGCTCTTCGTGAACTGGGCCATCGGTAGCAACAATCTCGACGTAGACGAGAAGAGGATGTTTCGGAGCGAGATCGACAAGGATTGTATCGGGCAAATTTCGATCGGGCTGGATGATAAGGCCAATGCTGCGCGCCAGCTCATCATCGCGAGCAACAACTTTGTTCTTGCTCTCGCTCATCCATATCACACCTGGCTCCCCAAGAAACCTCGGAGCAAATTCCTCGACGAGTGCTTGGGCAATCATTGAGCTTGTACCAGGAGCCATCCGCCGAGTCTCCCCGTTGGGAAACTTCACCAGCACATGCTCACCGCCGCCCGCGACCCCCTTGCGTCGGATGGCGATTCTCGCAACAGCACCTGCACTGAGATTGTCTTTTCGCCAAGTTTCTATTTCCGTTTCGAGCTTCTCGCCCTGCAGTGTAGGATCAAACAGCGCCGCAAAGTTCGCCTTGAGCGCGTAGCGCGGAGCTGGCGAGGTGGTAGGCAGGCCTTCGCGCTCTAGAATCGCGCCATTTGGAATGAGCGCACTACGGATGGTATCATCACGCACTGACTCGCGTGTGTTTACGGCAAACCAACGTCCAGGAATCTCACCCCTGCTGCTTTTTCGAGATTCCTTTTCCCACGCCTGGCGGCTGTCATCATCCGTCCGGGCGCTCTGCTCATCCGTCATGCGAGCAAGCTGATCCGGGCGCATCCAAGTATTGCGGCCTTCGACGGCACCCACGTAAAGCATCACGAAAATAGTGCGGGCGGATATCTCCCACACGGAATGGGCGCGGTTGGGGCAACCTTCCGGAAAAATAATCTGAAGACGTTCGTGAATCTGTTCAAGCGGTGCGATGGGTGGGAATGATGCCATCAAGTGCGGTCCTCGCCGAGGTAGATCATACGCAAGCGACGCTCGATCATCTCCGGCTTGGCGGCACAGGCGAGGAGGCCTTCTATGGATTTCATCGCCGACGATGAAGGCAACGGAAGCGCTTCGAGTTCAAAAGCCGAGACGGCAACGCTACCACTAATACAGCGGAAAGCCAAATCGGCTATTTCGCTGTTCAGGACGGCCGCCACAGCAGCGGGTGAAACGCAGGGATCTCCGTTCAACGGCCGAATCATGTTTAGATGGTTTTCGACGACCACCCCACCGTGCTCCGCGATCAGGTCTTGCGGCAGGGCAGCGGCGATCAGCCTGCGCGATTGTTCCTTGGCAGTTGTGCGCTGAAGCAGCACACACGGCTTGTCGATTATGAGCCAGTCGTCTCCGGTCTGCATTTTGAAGTAAGGCTCGTGGTTCTTCTTCTTAGCGCGAAAAACGAACTGACCTGGCCCAGCTATCGCCTCCGCCCAGATTAGAGGTAGGATATCTTTCCCGGGGCGCCCCCGGAGCTGGTTTTTGTGACGGTTCCAAACGAGCGGTCCGGTTGAGACCTTGTACCCCCAATCGGCCAGCCGCGATTTCATGCGTGATAAGGACTCTATCAAAGAGGCATCCTTGGCACTGCGCGGCATCAGCCATGGCGCGGTAGGGGCGTCTAAGAGCAGGCGGAAGTGGCCGGCGCGTGAAACCTTAGCGTCTCCCTCCGGAGAAACTGTAACATGATGAACCGCGGTCTCTCTCGCGGGCCAATTTCGCCGGTAAGTTGCAAGCATCGTCTCCTGAAGAACGTCCTCAAACACACCCTTGCGCGTCTCGATGAAATCGACTGCGACCGGGGGTGCCTGTCGGGCTAGAAGAGAACGAAGGGCTTTGAAATACTCGCCGGCCAGGAAGCTGGTTGGCGTTACGTACGCTATCACCCCGCCGGGCACGGTCCATCGCAGAGCTAGGTCTGTAAAAACTCCATAGAGGTTGGCATGCCCGTAAAGGCTACCCTTGTAGCGCTCGCGCAGGGCAGCAGAAAGTCCGACTCGTCCGTACGGAGGGTTTCCAATGACGAGATCATACGCCGGCCGTTCCGGTGTCAGTTGGAGGCTGTCGCACACAGAAACGAGATTTGATAAAGGCCTCCCGGCAGCAGCGATTGGCTCTGCGAGAGCAATTTCAAGAAACGTCTGTGAAAGCCGCGCAGCAAACGGGTCAATCTCGAACCCCCGAAGGCGCTGCTCGATGCTGGAAAGAATTTCGACTGGCGGCTGTCCCGCGAGTTCCCGAACCATCCTGAGAGCCGCCGGGCCTAAAAACGCTCCTCCACCGCAAGCTGGATCCAGCACGCGGCATGTTCTCCAGTTTGTTCCGGCCTCGGTCGCCATATCGAGAAGGCGGGCGCTTAGAGCGGGCGGCGTATAGTAAACACCGAGGCGCGATCTCATAGCATCCGGCAGCATGCCGGTGTAGGTCACGCTGAGCCAATACGAAGCGGTGATCGGATCGAGAGAGGCCGCGCTCTTGCCAATCGTCCGCGCCAAGGTCGAGGAGGTAAAATCCAAGGCCCCATCTGAAGTATCCGACGCTACTAACACGATCGTAGAAAGACCGATTCGCGCCGTATATTCGGCAATGGCTTTGCTCATAAAGCCTCGGATGCTCTCCATACGGTGTCGATCATTCAGGCCCTCGGCCCAGGCGCGAGCCATGACGCGAGCAGTTAGGAATGTCTCTCCGGGCGACTTGGCCGGATAAGTCGCTCTTTTCCGTCGCACAACGGCAGGCTCCGGAACTACTCTGTCGATCTGAAAACCGGGAATGCTCATCTGCACACAACGCTTATCGGCTATTTCACCACGAGTGAGTCCCAGATTGCGCAACTGTTTTCGTATCCCCAATATCATAAGCTTCCGGGCAGGAGAAGGACCCCTGCTAAACTGGCATTTGGCAGCCTCGATCAAACCCGTTGCTCTTCCGCCGGATCCGCCGCTAGCGAAAGTCGCGGGTGATCTGGCCGACGCCGCGCCGCTGCGCGACCCATTGCAATGGTTCGTCCGGCAAAAGCAGTGGATCAACGAGCAGCACCTGCAGCTTTCCCGCATTGCCGCCTCCACGTTCTTCGAGCAGCGCCGAGCCGAGTGGATGCTGGCGCAGTTTCGCGCGCTGGGATGCGTGGCGCGCATCGATCGCGGCGGCAACGTCATCGCTCATCCGGTGGAAAACCGCACCGGCCCTTACATCGCCTTAACCGCGCATCTCGACACGGTGCTCGCGCCGCGCAAGGACGAAGAAGTCTACGTCGCCCCCGACGGCCGGTTGCATGGGCCGGGCGTCGCCGATAATGGCGCGGGGCTGACGGCGCTGCTGGCCATCGCTCGCGTGATCAGCTCGTTTCCTGATCTCGCCGACGACTTTCGCAACCTGGTCTTCATCGCGAACGTAGGCGAGGAAGGCGAGGGCAACCTCAGCGGCATGCGCTATCTATGCCGGCAATCGAACACGGGAAGCCGGATTCAGGCGTTTCTGATTCTGGATGGTCCGAATATCGATCACGTCACCTCGCAAGCTCTTGCCAGCCGCCGCTTCGACGTCACCATCAGCGGTCCCGGCGGCCACAGTTGGAGCGATTATGGATTCGCCAATCCGGTGCATGCGCTCGCGCGCGCCATCGCCTCGTTCACCGAGCAGCGATTGCCGATCAACGGCAGTCCGCGATCGTCGTACAACTTCGGAATCATCGAAGGCGGATCGAGCATCAACTCCATCCCCACGCACGCGCGCACCAAAGTGGACATTCGTTCAGAGAGCCCGGCCAAGCTGGATGAAATCGCGGCGCTGCTGACCAGTACCGTGGAGCGCGCACTGGAAACAGAGAACGACCGTGCTACCGGCGCGAAGGTCACCGCCAAGATCAAAGAGATCGGATCGCGGCCCGGCGGAAAGCTTCGCGACGACGCTTACATCCTGCAGGCCATTCGTGCCGTGGATACGCACCTGGGTATCCGCTCGCATCTGGACTGCGCCTCCACAGACGCCAATGTTCCGTTGTCGATGGGCCTGCCCGCTATCTCCATCGGCGCGGGCGGACATGGCGGCGGCGCCCACACGCCGCAGGAGTGGTTTCATCCCGAAGGCCGTGAGCTGGGTCTCAAACGGATTCTGCTGATGCTTTCCCTGCTGCTCCGCGATTTGGACTCCCGTCCTGAGGCCGTTCGTAATACCGGCGCCTCCGCGCGGAACGGAGGATGAAAGAGCGGCGTCCCGCCGGCTGGCTCGTGGACGGCAGCCTGGTAGTGATGACCCTGATCTGGGGCGCCACCTTCATCATGGTGAAGCGCGCGCTCGCGGACGCTTCCACCCTGCTCTTCCTCACCATACGATTCGCCATCGCGGCATTGGTTTTGGCGCTGGTTTTCCGGAGTTACTGGCGCAAAGATTCTCGATCCGCCAATCTCGGAGTCAGCATCGGCGGCGGCGTGCTGGCTGGGCTCTGCCTGTTCGGTGGCTACGTGTTCCAAACGGTTGGACTGCGCTACACTACTGCTTCGAAGGCGGCCTTTCTCACCGGATTCACCACTCCCATGGTGGCCGTGCTCAGCAGCATTGTATATCGACGAGCGCCCCAATTGATCGAGGTGCTGGGAGTCGCGATCGCATTCCTTGGCATGGCGCTGATGACCATCCCGAGCGACCGGTTTCAAATCGGCGCGGGCGACCTGCTGGTGTCCGGATGCGCCGTCGCCTACGCGTTTCACATACTGGTGACGGGCCGTTTCGCCGGCCGAGTCAACATGGGGATGTTCATGGTGACGCAAATCGCAACCGGCGCCGCAGTGGGCGCGGCGACATTCTGGTGGGCCGAGCCGGTGCAGCTTCACTGGAGCGTTCCTTTGATCGCCGCGCTTGCCGTCACCAGCCTTCTTGCCACCGCACTCGGATTCTCGATTCAAACCTGGGCGCAACGCTGGAGCAGCCCGACGCGCACCGCGCTGTTCTTCACCCTGGAGCCGGTGTTTGCCTGGATCACGTCGTATGTTCTCGCCGGTGAGGTGCTCTCGGGCCGTGGCGCCGTCGGGGCGGCCCTGATCTTGGGCGGCGTTTTGATGGTTGAATTGAAACCGTTCCGCATCGGCGGCTAGCTGGAGATTCAGCCAGTGAGCACGGCGTAGCCGTATCATAACGCGGGCGCCACGAAGGTCTACCGCGACATCGCGTGGCCGTCGCCAATCCGGATATTACATTTCAGTTACTTAGGGGCGGGCCTCCGATTGCCATGTAGTCGCGGAAGGAGATCCACGTCGATGAGAAAGATTCGCGTGTTGGTCGCGGAGGACGATGAAGTGAATGCAAAGGCGGCCCGGATGATTTTAGAGCGCCTTGGCTGCCTGGTAGACATCGTAACCGATGGAACGGAAGCGGTGAACCATTTTCGCGATCGCGACTATGACTTGATCCTCATGGATTCGCAGATGCCTCTCATGAATGGCATTGAGGCCACGGCCTGTATTCGCGCGATGCCAGGCGGCAAAGCCACGCCGATCGTCGGCACCACATCCGGCAAAGCGCTTGCCGAGGCCTTGGAAGTGGGCATGAACGAAGTGGTGCCAAAGCCTTTTCTGATCGACAAAATGCGCTACGTTCTTTCGCGATGGACAGGTTGGACCGCAACGCCAGCCCCCGGCCCGTGTCAAGCCTGATTGCGCCGTTTTTTCTTCTCGTTTACAATAGGCCAAGTTTTCCACAACGGAAACCACCGGAGGGCCATGAGTCCCTCGACCGAAGCGGGTCGTTCGTTCGAAGCTATTGTCGTCGCGTACGCAGAGACTGTGTCCGGCAAGACTGGCGAGGCCTTCTTCCGTTCGCTGGTGCAATATTTGGCAAGCACACTCCATGCGGACTACGTGTTCGTGGGAGCTCTCGAAGCGGATGGCGAACGAGTCGCGACACTGGCGGTTTATGGGCCGGGGGGCGAAGCAGCGGCGCTGGAATACGGTCTCGCGGGGACGCCCTGCGCCAATGTCGTCCAGCGACAGGTCTGCTCGTATCCGAGCGGCGTAAGCCGACTTTTTCCGCAAGACGAGATGCTAGGCGCGATAGGCGCGGAAGGATACGTCGGATCGCCCATGGTGGACTCCAGCGGACGCTGCCTGGGTTTGATCTGCGCCATCACGCAACGCCCTTTGGAGAATCCCAAACTCGCAGAAGGGCTGCTCAAGATCTTCGCCTCGCGCGCGGCGACTGAGCTGGAACGAAAGAACTACGAAGACGTTCTCGCGCATGGCGAAGAGCGCTTTCGGGCATTCGTCGAGCACGCCACCGAAGGGGTGATGTGGTGCAAACTGGAGCAACCGGTGTCCATGGATCTGCCCGAAGAGGAGCAGCTCGAACATTTTTTCAAATATACTTATGTCGCGGATTGCAACGATCAGGCCGCGCGCATTTTCGGTTTTGCCAAAGCCGAAGACCTCATCGGCGCCCGGCTGGAGGTGATAAGCTCCCGCTCGGACCCGGATTTTATCGACCGCTTGCGCGCCGGTATCCGCAGCAACTGGGAGTCGTCCCAAATGGAGAGAACGCTTCAGGGCCGTCATCTTCTGATGACTCGCAGCGGCGTGATTGAAAACGGCATGCTCCTGTCGGTTTGGACCACCGCACGCGACATCACCGCCCTGAAGCAAGCCGAAGCGGAAGTCCTGAGGTTGAACGACGAGCTGAAAAGCCATCTGGAGCAACTCACGGCGTTGCAGGCCCGGCTCGAACAGGATAACGCGTACCTGCTGGACGAAATTCGGTCCGAACACAATCTGGGCGAGATGGTGGGCGCCAGTCCGAAATTCCGAGAATTGACCGAGCGCATTCATTTGGTGGCACCGACTTCGGCGACGGTGCTGATCACCGGCGAAACCGGGACGGGCAAAGAACTAGTGGCGCGGGCGATTCACGATCTCAGCCGGAGGAGCAACCGGCCGCTGGTGAAGGTGAACTGCGCGGCCATTTCGGCGGGGCTGGTGGAAAGCGAGCTGTTCGGACATGTGAAGGGAGCCTTCACCGGCGCCACCGATCGGCGCGTTGGCCGGTTTGAATACGCCGACGGCGGAACCATGTTTCTGGATGAAGTAACCGAGCTGCCGCTCGAAACTCAAGCCAAACTGCTGCGAGTGCTGCAGGAGCAGGAGTTCGAGCCGGTTGGTTCGAATCGCACGGTGAAGGTGAACGTCAGGCTGCTTGCCGCCACCAACAGGAACCTTGCGGACCTGATCCGGGAGGGGCGCTTTCGCATGGACCTTTACTATCGTCTCCTGGTGGTTCCGGTAGAAGTGCCCGCCTTGCGCGATCGCAGGGACGACATTCCGCTGCTGGCTGCGCATTTCGTCCGGCGCTTATCGCGGCAATTCGGGCGCCGAGTCGAGCGGATCTCGGAGAATATGATGAGCGAGCTGGTGGCTTACGATTGGCCGGGAAACGTCCGCGAGCTTGAGAATTTCCTGGCTCGCGCCATTGTCCTCTGCCCAGGGGATACGCTGGATGTGCCTCTGCTCGCCAGAGACTCGAAGGCGCTGCCGGCCAACCATTCGCGCAGCCTGGAAGCGACAGAGCGGAAACATATCGAGAGCGTGCTGGCGTCGACTGGCTGGGTAATTGAGGGCCCCCAGGGCGCGGCGGCGATTCTCAAGCTGAACCCCAGTACCCTGCGCAGCCGGATGCGAAGGCTGGGGGTTCAACGGCCAAAACAGTCCCTGTAATTCCCTAACGGAACATTCCGAGATCTGGCTGCAAAGCATGGCGTAGCACGGAGGCCGATAGAATCACTTGGATCGCGATTCCCACAAGAATTAGCAGGACTGGAACGTCCCGTGGGCCTCGCTTTTGAGGAACTTCTTTGATGGGCGCTCATGGGGTGGTGGTTGGCTGGCTTTTGATGATCTCGTACCCGAGGCGTTGGGCCAGTTGTTTCAGTTTGTTTTCGGCGCGTTGTTGATGCGCGGCGTCCTGAGCGGCCCAGAGAGA
>Ga0209415_10010853_pt1 | contig 15425 bp, 12 predicted proteins | sample PeaSoiSIISIP2007_FD_187696 | JGI IMG/M metagenome (GOLD analysis project Ga0209415, IMG submission 187696) | Peat soil microbial communities from Weissenstadt, Germany - SII-SIP-2007 (SPAdes) (version 2) | ecosystem: Environmental > Terrestrial > Soil > Wetlands > Peat | place: Germany... | reverse complement strand
CTAGCCCTTCACCTCCACCAGGTCGGGCAGGGGACTTCCACCCCCAAGCTGTCGAACATGTTCGGCACACAAAGAAATCGCGGAGGACGCTAGCGTCCTCCGCGAGGGTTTTCCCAGCCTTACCGCGCGCCGTTACGGCTTCTTAGTGGTCGGCTTCGCAGCGGGCTTCTTAGGCGCTGCTTTCTTCTTAGCCTCCGATTCCCTGCCGCCGATCAGCGTCAAGGCATCCGTGGCGTTGAAGGGGAATTGGCGAACTGAGGTTTGGCCAGTGGTGCTCAAAGTGACGTCCACCCGCCGATTGCTCGCCATCCTGATCGTCACAATGTTCCTGAGAACCCTCTGCCGCTCTTCTGCGCTCAGCTCGGGATTGCTCTCGACCTCACCCTGTACTTCCTCAGTGGTCAAATTGTGTTCCTTGCCGAACGCTTTGGTCTCGATGCTGCCCTCGGGAATGCCCTGCTCCACCAGGAAGCTCTTGACGCGGTCGACGCGACGCTCGGAGAGCGCCTGATTGAATTCGACGGACCCACGATGATCTGCGTGGCCTCCAAGGATCAAGTGCGCATCCGGTTTGCTTTGGAGATATTCCTTGAAGTCCGCAGCCAGCGCGATCAACGTTTTCTGTTGGCTGGCCAGCAGACCACCCTTGGGATTCTTGGCCCAGGGCTGGTTAACCACAAAGTAAATGCTGTGCAACGCGAGCCGGGCTTCCAGTCGGACGACTTCTGGGTTGACCGGCGGTGGCGGCGGGTTTTCCACCATCACCTGGGTAGTAGCTTGAGCGGTCAGACCGCGCGTGTCGGTGCAGGTCGCTCCGACCGTGATCGGACCCGGCGAAACGCCAGTGGTGTTCAGCGTGGCCGAACTACCGCTGCCGGAAACGGTTCCGCCGCTGGCCGTCCAATTGGCGACCGAGACTCCAACACTATCCGGGCTACTGCAGTTGGCGGACAAGTTGACGGTTCCACCCGCCTGCAGGCTCGTCGGGCTGGCGGAAATAGATATGGTGGGTGGGTTCTTCGGCGGCAGCGGCTTCACGGTGAAGTTAGCCGAGCAACTCGCCACATTGTTGTTCTTTTCTTTGGCATCAGTCACACGGACTGAGACTGCGTAACTGCCAGGGGCCGCGTTGGTGGTGTCGATCTGCGCGGTCGTATCTTTCCCGGTAATCTGACCGCCATTGCCGCTCCAGGCATACGTGACGGTATGCTTAGGGCTGAAGTTGCTGGCAGTGACCGTCGCGGTCATAGGCTCGCCCACGAACACCTCACCCGGTTGTACCGAACAAGTGGCGGTTGGCGCTAGTGCAGGCGCGCCACCCCAACTGAAAACAAGGCCGGTGCGCAGGCGGGCGCCCTCAAATGACGGACGCCGCAGATCAGGAAAATCCGAGTCAGCAGCATTAGGATAGTTGTGCCGGCCCCAGACGTAGTCGGCCTCAAACAGACGAAACGCCAGCCACTTCTTGATGGGCAGATCCATGCCTCCACCCAGGATCGCTCCGATTCCGCCCCATGAACTGAGTCCCGGAACGTCCACACGGTTGTAGCTGATCAAGCCGTGCAGGAAGTAGTTAGCAACATCAGTACGCCAGATAAACCGGGGACCCACCGATCCGGTGAACTCGTAATTACTGCTACCCCAGTTGTGCCCGATGTCAAATTCCGCACCCCAATGCGGATCGAAGTTGTAGGTGAAGGCGCCACCGAGTCCGGCGGACATATCCGGTACCTTGTAGGGAGTTGGATTGGTGGGATCGTCGTTCGGCGTGGGGACCGTGCCACCTGGATGCAGCCATTGATATCCTACAAATACGTCGTACTTGGGATTCGAGTCGCCTTGCGCGAGTGCAAGACTCGAGATGAGTGATACCGCCAGAACTGCCAACAGGCCCGTGACGGCACGGCCCTTGGTTAAGCTAGAACAAACTGACATTCCATCCTCCAATGATGTGCGCGCGGTCTTGCCCACGCTTTGGTGCGCGGGCCGCGCTGAAAAGATAACGCATGATCAACCGCTTGAACCGACCTCTGCGGGAAACGGGTAATTCTAACGCACTGCAATCTTAAAGAGAAAGAGCGATTTTCAGGAATTGCTTCCTCTGACAACAATCTTGTGAACTTCGCCTTGGTTGGGGTGTGCGTCTCAAATTGACATGGCAGTGACGGGACCGGGTGCCGAGGTGCGGTTGCGCCCGAACGGCCCCGGACCTAGGCCGCAGACCTTGCCCCATAGGAAGCTAGCCGCGTATGGTTGTAGTTTCGCTGCCGCCACGCGGTGCGGAAGCAAGACGGGGAAGAAGCGGGCAGAACCATAGGGATGAGCCACGAAAAAGTATTGATTGTTGAGGACGAAGAGAACGAACGCACCGGCCTGGCTGAGTTAGTTTCTTCCTGGGGATATCGGGCCGAAACCGCTCGCGACGGTGTGGAAGGCTTGGAGAAGGCCGCGCACTGGGTCCCCTCCATTGTGATTACCGATCTCAAGATGCCGCGCATGGGTGGCATCGAACTGCTGGAGCGGCTGGCGGAGCAATCCCAGGCCATGGCGGTGATTCTGGTTACGGCACAGGGCACGATCGATAGCGCGGTGCAGGCCATGCGCATGGGAGCCTATGATTACATCACCAAACCCATCGACACCAACCGCCTGCGCACCATGCTGCAAAACGCCGCTGTGCTGGTGGGAACGCGCGCGGAATTGGAGAGTGCCCGCCGCAAGCTGCGGGATTCCGGCTCGCTGGGCACGCTCCGGGGAGCGTCGCGCAAGATGCAAGAGATTTTCCGGCTGATCGAGATGGTTGCGCCCAGCACTGCGTCGGTGCTGATTACGGGAGCCAGCGGCACGGGTAAGGAGTTGGTGGCTCGAACCATTCATCAGTTAAGTCCACGCCGCGAGCGGCCTTTCGTCGCCATCAACTGCGCAGCCATTCCTGAAACCCTGATCGAAAGCGAAATCTTCGGCCACGAAAAAGGCGCTTTCACGGGGGCACTGGAGCGGCGCACGGGCTGCTTCGAGCTCGCCGAAGGCGGCACAATCCTGCTCGACGAAATCGGGGAAATGCCGGTAGGAACGCAGGCCAAGCTGCTGCGCGTGCTCGAGGACCACAAGCTGCGCCGTCTCGGCAGCAAAGTGGAAACCTCGGTGGATGTGCGCGTGCTGGCTGCGACGAATAAAGTTCCGGATGAGGCCGTCGCCAGCGGGGAACTGCGCAGCGATCTCTATTATCGGCTCAACGTGTTCAACATCCACATGCCTCCCCTGCGGGAGCATAAGGAAGATATTGGCGATCTGGTGCAGTTGCTTCTCTCGGAAATGAGCGCCAAGCACTCCCGCAAGGTTGCGGCCGTGAGCGAGGCGGTGCTGAATCAGTTCAACAATTATTCCTGGCCGGGAAATGTCCGCGAGTTGCGCAATACTATTGAACGCGCGGTAATCGTGTGCGACGGCGGCATGATCGAAACCAAACATCTGCCTCCCGGATTCGGACAAGCGCCCCTGCGCCCTGCGGCGAATGATCCGGACGCCGTGCGTCTGGGCGTAGGCACGACCGTCGGAGAGGCGGAAAAGATGCTCATCCTTAAGACCCTGGAATCCACCAGCAATAACAAGACGAAAGCTGCGGAAATTCTCGGCATCAGCCTGAAAACCCTGCATAATAAGCTAAAGGAGTACGGCGGCAGCGCCCCGGATGCGGCCTCTGGCAAGGAGGAGGAAGCGCAGTGATCGGTGGATTCTTCGTCACTTCGTCCGCAATGCACGCATCGACCGGCCACTGATCGCCGACCCCTGGCCACTGTTTTCCCATGCGACGCAAAACCATCATCGTGCTCGGCATCACCTTCATGGTGACAGTCATGGTGACTGCGTTCTCCTACCTCTACGTCTCAGAGACCCTCAGCCAGCAAATCACCGGCGCCTGCGAGGGTGCCGACCGGCTCACCAAGCAGCTTCAATACCTGGCGTCGAATGACGTGCCGGATTTGAGCAGCACTCGCGTTGATACCAACAATCCTGAGGCGGTGCGGCGGGCGCTCGCCGAGTATTTGCCGATGGATACGAACATTTTGAACAATCTTCAATCCGATATCGCCCTTTGGCCCTATGTCTACGACGCCTCTATCGTGGACGCGAACGGCAAGGTCCTGCTCCACACTACTCCTCAACTCGTGCGCAAGCAGGCTCTGGCACGGCCAGATTTCAATCGGGTCAGGACGGCTCGCTTCCGTCGGCAACTCACCATCGTGTACAGCCCAGCGACCATCTATGACGTGAGTTCTCCGCTACTCCTGAACGGATTGCCTTTTGGTACGATCCACATCGGTGTATCCACGGTCTTTCTCAGGAATGAAATCGAGCCTCGCCTATTGCACGCTGTCTATTTTTCAATCGTGTCCATCTTCATTTCCTTCGTGCTCGCCGCCGGCGTCTCGAACCTCGCTCTCGGACCGCTCAAGGAGATCAGCCGCAACCTGGATAGCGTCAGTTCGGGTGCAACCGAGGAGCTCTCCGGAAAGGAATCGGAACACGATGAATTCGGTCTGGTCACGCTGAAGATCGCCAACCTGGGCCGGCAGATGCGCGACAGCAAGGAAATTTTTTCCGCGCTGAAAGACAACGTGGACCAGCTCATGTCGAAGTTGCAGGACGGCCTGATGCTGTTTGCGCGAGACTCCCGCGTGGTGCTGGTGAGCGCGCCCGTCGAGCGCTTCCTCGGCAGGCCTCGGGGAGAGCTGCTGGGCAGAACCGTCAAAGAGGTCTTCTTCAGAGACACCTCGCTCGGCGCCACGGTATTGGATGCTTTTGAATACAGACGCACCCTCTCGCAACGCGAGTTCGTCGCAGCCGCCGGTAGACGCATTCAGGTGTCTTTGGATTTTGTTCAGGAGAAGAGCACTCAGATCGGTGCTCTACTGATTATGCGCGATGCCGAATCGGTGCGCCGAATCGGGGACGAAATCGAGATGTCCCGCCGCCTCTCGGCCAGCGGACGCGTAACCGGCGGGGTTGCCCATGAAGTGAAGAATCCCATCAATGCCATCGTGCTTCATTTGCAGCTGCTGCAGAACAAGCTGGCGCAACTGGATCCCGATACTCGGCGCCACATGGACATCATTGGCAGCGAGATTCACCGACTCGACCGCGTGGTGCAAACTCTCGTCGACTTCATGCGCGCGCGGGAGTTGCATCTGGTGGAAGTGGATTTCCGACGCGTGCTCGAAGAGGTCGCGCTGCTCGCCACTCCGGATGCCGAGCAGCATGGCGTCACCATCCAGCGCGACATGCCGAAGGAGCCGCTTCCCATCAAGGCCGACCTGGACTTTATGAAGCAGGCTCTGCTCAATGTTGTGCTTAACGGGATCCAAGCCATGCCGCGAGGGGGCGATCTCACCATCTCTGCGCGCCGTGACAACCATGCGGCCGTCGCCGAGGTCTGCGATCGGGGTATGGGCATTGCTCCGGATGTGCGAGACAAGATTTTTGAGCTTTACTTCACCACCAAGAAAGACGGCAACGGCATCGGTCTGGCGCAGACTTACCAGATCCTGCAGTGGCATTACGGATCGGTCGAATTTGAATCGACGGAAGGTGCGGGAACGACGTTCCGCTTTCGCCTTCCTCTGGCCACCGCGAGTCTCCGCCAGGAGCAACAGGCTCCGGCCCACTCGACCAGTTCAGACTGAATATGATTCTTACCGCAATCCTTGGGTTATGTCTGTTGAGCGCGGGTTGGTTACCGCCGGCCCTCCGCGGATCTGTGCCCCAAACTGTGGGCCAGCCGTCCGCAACGGCCTCGCCAGGCTCCTCCACGCAGCAGAGTCCGGATGCCGCCGCGTCTCAACCGCAGACACCACCATCACAAAGCGCCCCGCCCGCACAACCTTCGCCTTCTCCAACCGGCCAGATGCCGAACTCCCCCGCTCAAGCCAAGCCTTCTCCCGCTCGCCCCCGGCACAAGAAAGCGATTCCTCCTTGCTCGAACGCCCCAACTGCGATGAACCCCACAGTCGGCAAACCCGCCGACGCAACCAGCGCAGCGGATGCCGGACCAACCTCTGCTGAGTCAAAGAATGCAGGCTCTGCAGCCTTGAAACCCTGTCCGCCACCCAAGAAAGTCGTCCGCAACGGAGGATCGAGCGAGCCTACGGTAAAACTTACGGGAGGCACACCTGCCGAACGGGCTTCAGACAAATCCTCGACCGAGCAGCTCACGGCGGCAACCCAGGAAAACCTGAAGAAGGTCGCGGGACATCCGCTCAGCGCCAGCCAGCAGGAGATGGCGAATCAGATCAAGCAGTTCATGGCGCAGTCAAAGGCGGCCGTCGTTGCCGGAGACCTGGAGCGTGGCCACAATCTCGCATTGAAAGCTCACTTGCTTTCTGATGAGCTGGTGAAACCGTGAACCGGTAGTCCAGTCAATTCTCAGTTGGCGAGATCGGCTGTTAACGACAGTTTATCCGTGTGATGGAACTCCGGACTTACGTTGGCGTACGATGCTGCCATGAGAAGGATGATTTTCGGGACGGCCCTGCTGCTGGCTATCACCGTCGTGAGGCCACATGCCCAGACGCCATCGAAGCCGGAGGACGGTTTCGTCGCGCCAGCGAAGTACACAAATGCATTTCTTGGTTTTTCGCTGCCGTTACCACGGGATGCTGACCTTCGGATTCTTCCAAGGAATGGGGACCCACGCGAACCTTTCCGTCACGTTTTGTTCCTTGCTAGTAGTGGCAGTAAAGGGTATCCCGTAATCACTGTCCTAGCGGACGAAATCAGCAGGTCTGGCAACGCGGACCCGAAGAAGGCAGTGTTGGCTCTTGGTGCACCCGACGTTGATCTCGTTCAGATCAGTGGCCAGGAGTTTTCAAGGGGCGCGTGGCGAAAGGTTACTGTTTATGGCGCGATTTATGGCGTGGCATACGCGGCAGTTCTGAAGGGGTATGTGCTGTACGTGTGCGCTTTCTCTTTCGACAAGAAGGCCTTGGATGAGTTCGAGCGCAGTATTCGGCAATTGACGCTCTTCGACCCTGCAAAAGCACAGGAGCAAGCCGGGCCGGACGGTCGACCGTACGAGGGGCCGCCTGTGCCGTCGACGCCGGGGAGAACCGCCCCTGACTGCAACGGGGGCCCAGCGTTGCTGGCTTGGGGTCTTGTTGGCCACCAAACGTGGACGATTTGATAGCATCCTCAGCATCATCACAACCAAATACACCTGCCTCCTCGTCAACCATTTTCATTACTGCACGGCTTGAGGACGCAACGCCCATTGGACTCTCTACAGCGGACATCCAGATGAAAGTAGACGGCAAGTCTGTCACCGTGCAGGAAGTGCATCGGGTTGTCGGAACTCCGCTCCGCTAGTGCCTCCTCTTTGACAGTAGTGGTTCACGGCGCGATCGTTTCAAGTTTCAGCAGGACGAAGCCGCTGAGCTTTTGTCAAAGGTGGTTAAAGCAGGGAGTGATCACGGAATACTGGTTGCATTTAGCAGAAGCAAATACTATCTCGACGGCGAAAGTACCGATCCACAGCAATTCGTGAATCGCATTGCAACCGAGCGGCCAGAAGGAGGAACGGCTTTCTACGATGCCACGATCGCCAGTGCTAATTACATGTCGAAGAACGCTCCCAATCCGGGTTCACGCGTCATGTTCATTTTGTCCGACGGGGAGGACAACGCCAGTGTCAAGAACGAGGAAGCAGCGGAATTAGCTTTGTTGAAAGCAGGAATAAAGGTCTACGTGATAGAGCAAGTTCCCCTCAATTCCCCGCACAGCAGGCGCGGAGTCAGCACCTTGAAGCAGTTAGCGGAAAGAACTGGTGGGGAGGCATACTTTCCCGAGCAAAAAAAGATGTCGGCGCGGTCGTCGCTGATATCGCAAACGAACTGAACAACCTCTTCGCTGTGACGGTCGCGCTGCCGGAAGAGAAGAGTGGTCAGCTCCACAAGCTGAAAGTCGAGTGCAGCAAGAAGGACGTTCCGATAAGAGCCCCTGATCGTTACGTTACGCCTCTTCCCTAATTTCGCTCGTGCGCTGGGTGACCCTCAACGAAAATTCGGTGTCGCAAAATCGCCATATCGCCCATTGCGATTTTCTGCCCCGACTCACTTCCCTTTCGCCCGCGCCGCGTTCACCTTGTTCAGCAGATCCTGCGACATGGCCTGCACCGGACCAGGAATCTTCACAGCCTCCATCAAGACATCGCGTGCTTCGTTCACCCTGCTAAGCTTCGCGTAGGCAAAGCCCAGCCGATAAAGCGCGATGGAGTATTGCTGATCGTCTTCTCCCCTGAGCAGCGCAGCGGCTGACTTCAATTCCGGAATTCCAGCTGCTGTCTTGTCCTGCTTGATGTAGGCATACCCCAGAACTGAATGAGCTACTCCAGCCGATAGCTTGCGCGACTTGTCGGCATCCGGTTCGTCTGCCTTGGCGACGGCGATCGCTTTCTGGGCATAGGTAATAGCCTTGCCGACGCTGCCCGGCTTGGGATCGTCAACGTAAGACCCGGCCAATAGTAGCAATGCAGGCAGCGAGTTGGGATTCGCCGCCAGCGTCTTTTCTCCGTACCCGACCAGCCGCGCCTGATCGTTCAACTGTCCCGGGCCGAGCGTGTACATGGCGTAGCTTGAGACTTGATCCTGAAACTTCGAGTCTGGGAACGCCGCGGAATACTTCTCGATGTCAGCCATCCGGCTTTTCGCATCATTCTCGCTGGCAATCGCATTGAAACCTGCCGACTCGAGAAAATCGCAGTTGTTTTTGATCGCGCTCTTGTCTTCCTCCACTTGTTTGTGGAAGTCGTCGTCGCTCATGCCGTCCGGCTTGGGCTGCTTGCCGATGGAGTTGCAGACCGCCCCTCCCTTTGCCGCATAGTCGACCAACTTCGTGTTGTCTTTGGCCTGCTGCGCGATGTTGGCTTGCGAGACCAGGATATCGAGGTTCCGCGGACTCCCAGCCAGCGCCTTGTCTCCATAATCAAGCGCTTTACTCAAATCGCCCGTGGCCTGGCAGGCCTGCGAAAGCTGCCAGTTCCCATAAGCCACGGCCGCCGGGTTCGACGCGTACTTCTGCACGAAGTCCTGATACATGGCGAGCTTCTTCGCGGCATCCTGCTCGTTCGTGATGGCCTGTAGATCGTGGTCTTCAGGCGTGCCCGCAGGAATCACGATCTTGTCCAGCTGTGCGTTGGCCCGCGGCAGGATCAAGATAAAGAAAAAGCAGAACGTAGCGACCACCACCAGCGACCCTGCATATCGTTTCATAGGTCACCTCAGCGTGAGCGAAAGCGGATCTCCATTCCAGACGGCAGGCGAATCCTAGCGCCGAATGCGTGTGGAAGCAAGCGCCGGGCGTGAGAGGGAAGCGCGGGTGGCCAGCATTGAACTCCAGCCGTCCGCGACTTCAGTTAAATTAAAGAGATGCGCGCGATCCTCGGCCAGCGTCCGCTGCGTTTTGTCTTTGCCGCCAACGTGATTTCCATGTTGGGCAGCGGGATGAACTCGGCTGCCGTGGCCTGGTACATACTCGAAGCCACGCACTCGGAAATGGCGCTTGGCACCTTTGCCGTGCTGCAAACCATTCCCGCCATGCTCATGCTTCCCTTCACCGGAGTCCTGATCGACCGCGAAGATCGCCGCCGGCTGGTCATGTGGCTCGATGCCGTGCGCGCCGTGATCATCGTGACCGTGGCCATCCTCGCGTTTCGGCATCGGGTGCAACTCTGGCAACTCTACTTGATGAACACCCTGGTCGCCGCGGGCTTCTGGATGTTCTGGCCAACCATCACCGCACTGATCCAGGAACTCACTCCCGAAGGTCAATTCGTGCAGTCGAATACATTTCTCTTAGCCGGCATTCAGGGAGGATGGCTCATCGCCGGCTCCATCGTCGGCTTCATGTACAACCACATCGGTCTCGGCGGTGTGCTGCTGATCGACGTTTCCACTTACGTGGTCTCGTTCCTGTGCTATTTCGGCGTCCGCAAGGGACGCCATGTCGTGTTGCGACCTGAGGAACTGCGCGCCGATCTTCTCGCGGCTGAAACTCAGTTCCAGCGCTTCTGGCGAGAGATGCGCGAAGGCCTGCACTTTCTCCGCGACCACCGCGCCGTCGTGCTGCTCGGCATCAGTTGGGCGTTGTTTCTCGGCGCCATGATCACCGGAGTTGTGGTCACTCCATCGCTGAGCGAGCGCGTTTTCCACGCTGGCGCCGTCGGCTACGGATGGCTCAATGCCGGATGGGGCACCGGAGCTTTTCTCAGCGCTTTATATGCTCCCGCAGTGATTGCCAGCCTGGGCGGCCGCCGCTCAGTTGCCTTTTCCATGGCGGTGCTGGCTGCGTGTGTGGTGTGCGCTCCAGTTTCGCGCTGGCTGGTCGCAGCGATACTCCTCTATGGGTTGATGGGATCAGCACGAGGTGTCGGCGGCATCGCCATGAACACCAGCTTGATGGAGATGGTCCCGCAACATCTGATGGGACGCGTGCAAAATGCTTTCTACTTCTTCGGCACGTTCCTGCAACTGGTGCTGGCCCTCGCCGTCGGCGCGGTCGCGCACAAGGTCAGCCTGGTCGCTGGCTTCGCTATCCTGGCCAGCGTGTATGGATTGTCATTTGTAGCAGCAAGCTGGCCGGTAGAAGCGGCCAGCCGCGACGCAGTTGCGGCAGAATAAAGATTCGTAAAGAACGCACGAGGTCTCCGCGTATAGTCAGGGAAACTATGACCCGCCGCGCGAAGTTAGCCGTTGGTGTGCTCTGTTTGCTGGCTGGCATCGCGATCGCTAGGCCGGTGATTTTGCATTTTCTGTCCAAGCAATTCCTGAACACCGGTCCCAACGGGCCTCAGACGCCCGCCTCGGTAGGCCTTGCCTTTGAACGGCTGAAGATTCCCAGCGGACACCGCACCCTCGACTCCTACCTTGTACGCGCTCCATCCACCTGCCAGCCCCGCGTCGCGGTATTGATCTTTCACGGCGTCATGGAAACCATTTCCGAATGGGTCCCGGCGCAAGAGTTTCTTTATGACCACTGTATTTCCTCGCTCGTATTCGATTATTCCGGTCATGGAGAGAGTTCGCGCCCAGGAACGATGGAACGTGTCAACGAGGACGGGATCCCAGCCTACGCCACCTTCGCCTCACAATTTCCCGGCGAGCGCCTCTGCGTGCTCGGTCATTCCATGGGCAACGGACCCATGCTCGAATCGCTTCCTCGCCTTAACCCTGCTCCGGCGTGCGTGGTTGTGGCAAACGCCTTTTCTTCTCTGAGGGACGCGGGCCGAAAGCGTGGCACCTCGATCTTCTTGCTCTATGCCATCCCGGATGCATGGGACAGCGTCGAGAATGCCAGACACCTCAAAGCCCCACTGCTGGTCGTATACACCGATGCGGACACCGTAAATCCTCCGGCCATGGGCCAGCGCATCTTCGAGGCTGCGCCGGAACCCAAGCGCCTCGCCGTCGCCCACGGATTTCCCCACAATGCACTGTACCAGAATCCAACCGAAGAATGGTGGGCGCCGGTGCTTCAGTTTCTTCAGCCCCGATGAACCCCAGATTCGAAGCGGATCGCAGCATTCTCGGCCCTCAGCGGCACTAACTCATGTTCCTTCTTACTTCTTCGTTCTGACTTCTGTCTGCTTACTGCCCTTCCCACCTGTTATTCTTTCCCCTTCCAAGGAGCACTCATGTCTTCCGATCTGCAAGGCCGTAACGCCGTCGTCTTTGGAGTCGCCAACAAGCGCTCGATTGCCTGGTCCATCGCCCAGGGACTGCACGCCGCCGGCATGAAGCTCGCCATCACCTACCAGAACGAGCGCCTGGAGCAGGAAGCGAGAGACCTCATTCTCTCCCTGCCCGGTGCAGAGGGTTACATGTGCGATGTTTCCAGGGACGAAGAAATCGACCGCCTCTTCGCCACGCTCAAGGAGCGCCACGGCAAGCTGCACACACTGGTGCACTCGGTCGCCTATGCTCCCGCCGAGGAACTGAAGGGAGAGTTCGTCAACACCACGCGCGAGGGCTTCCGCATCGCACACGACGTAAGCGTGTATTCGCTGATTGCGGTCTCGCGCGCCGCAGCGCCGCTCATGGAAGACGGCGGCTCCATCATCACCATGACTTACTACGGCGCGGAAAAAGTTGTGCCGCACTATAACGTGATGGCCGTGGCCAAAGCCGCCCTGGAATGCAGCGTGCGCTACCTCGCCAGCGACCTTGGGAAAAAGCGAATCCGCGTCAACGCGATTTCCGCCGGACCCATCAAGACTCTTGCCGCGCGCGGCATTTCCGGCCTTAGCGACATGCTGAAATCCCACGCCGAGCGCGCCCCGCTCGGCCGCAATGTTGACGTAAACGAAGTCGGATCAACCGGAGTCTTTCTCGCCTCCGACGCCAGCAGCGGCATCACCGGCGAAGTCATTTACGTTGACTGTGGGTATAACATCATGGGGTTTTGAAAACACTTCTTGGTTTCTGGATCGCAACGGGCACCTAACTGACGATCCGAATTCGCCGTCCGTTCTCTCCGTCGCGCTCCAACGAAATCTCCACATCCCGCTCCCGCAGCAACCGCGGAAACTTCTCTCCCCACTCAATCAGCAGAACGCTGCCCTCCGCACGCAGATCATCCAGTCCCAGCGTTTCCAGTTCACGCGGAGTATCCACGCGGTAGAGATCAACGTGATAGAGGTTGGCTCGCGGCCCGCGATACTCATGCACCAGCGTGAAGGTGGGACTGGTGACGTCTTCTTCTTCTGCGGCCTCGAAGCCCGCGGCGATTCCCTTGACCAGCGTAGTTTTTCCCGCCCCGAGATCGCCCCGCAACAGAACCAGTTTCGGAGGAGCCAGCAACCCCGTCAGGGTGCGCCCGAAGGCAATCGTTTCCTCGGCAGAGCGTGTAGTTACCTCGCGGGTCATCTCGACCAGTATAGCGAGAGCGCCCCGGCGGAGATCTGATTCCGGAAGCCTAGATCGTCCTCGGCGTGTTGAAGGCGGACGACTTCAGGCCCAGCAGACTGCGGTCCGTCACGTGATCGAGCGACGTGCGCAAGCGGAAGTTGTCGTCATCCTCGAGCGCGACGAAGCGGAATGGCTGAAGCACGCCATCCTTCGTCTTCCGCATGGGGCTGAGGATCTCGGCCATAGCGCGCACCGGGCCCGATTGCGTTTGAAATGCAACTTCGACGAAATCGCCCTCTGCCAGCGGACCCGAAAGTCGCAGCAGTCCGCCCGTCGCCGAAATGGTTTGGAGTTTAGCTCTAGCGTGCCGGCCATCTTCGAAACGAATCGCAGCTAGGACAGAAGCCCCTAGCTGGACCCGGGCCGCGCGCCGCGAAGGGTGCGGTTGGGGGAAGTGGGTCATAAGCTATCTGCACTATGGCACGCAGTCGGGGCCAGTAATAGGTTACGGAAGCAGAGTGGCCGGATTCCCGTGCTGGACGCGGAGTTCAAAGGCGCAACACCCGCACTATCACCAAGATGCAGCGTGTTTAATAAAGAGTTAATGTCCCGACGGCCAGTGAAGTTCGCGACTTCGCCAGATCACTCACCAGCTTGCGAGCTTCTCTAGCGCAGCGTTCCGCGTTCGTCGAAACGCCTCAGGAAGTCCCCGCAGAAGATCGGTAGCCACCAGTGAGTGCTCACCGACTCGCTCACGCATCACGTCGCCGGCAAGGCCATGCAGATGCACGGCCGCCAGCACCGCGGCAAAGGCGTCAGTCGAGTGCTGTGCGATCATTCCTGCGACCATGCCCGTCAAGATGTCTCCCGTGCCCCCGGTAGCCATACCAGGATTCCCCGTCATATTCACCCAGGACTCACCGTCGGGCCGCACCACCAGCGTGCGATGCCCTTTGAGCGCCAGGATCAGTTCATGCTCACGTGCGAACTTCCGCGCCACTCCCAATCGATCTTTCTGCACATCCGCAATGGTGCATCCGACCAGACGCGCCATCTCGCCCGGATGCGGAGTAATCACCAGCGTCCGGCCCTTGCCATTCAATTCACCCGTGCGGCCCTCAAACGCATTCAGTCCGTCGGCATCAACGACCATCGGGAGTTGGATTTTTGCCGCCAGCGTCCGCACCAGCTCCGCAGTCTGCGGATCCCGCGAAATCCCCGGCCCGATCGCGAGCACCGTCTTCCCTTTCGACAGTTCCTCGATTCGAGCCTGCGCCCCGGTCGAGATCGTGCCCGAATCCGTCTCGGGCAAAGGCTCAGTCATCAGCTCGGGATGAAACCCGGCTACCGTTCCCAGCACAGACTTCGGAGTCGCCACGGTTGATAGCCCGGCTCCCGCGCGCAGGGCGGCCATCCCCGCCATCGCCGCCGCTCCGGCTTTCCCGAGCGACCCTCCAATCACCAGCACGTGCCCGTAGTTGCCCTTGTTCGACTCTGCCGGCCGCGGCCCGATCAGCGGCGCAACATCCCGCGCGGTGATCACATTCAGTTGCAGCGCCGAAACAATCGCCTCGTCCGGCGAACCTATGTCAGCCACAACCGTCGGCCCCTCCGTCAACACGCTGAACACGTGCGCCGGACGTGGAGCCGTAAACGTAACCATGGCATCGGCTCGGGCAATCGTCCCAGGTTGTGGGCCCATGGCGTCCGCATCTGCACCAGAAGGAATGTCCACGGCAATCACGGGAATCCAGCTTGCATTCATGATCGCGATCGCATCCCCGTAGAGTCCGTTAACCGGAGGCTTGAAGCCGGTGCCCAGCGCCGCATCCAGATAAAGGTCGCCCTGCAACGAGAGCCGCACCCGCTCGCTTTTCAACTCTGCGCTGGAATGCACGACGATTGCAGGGGACAGAAGCTTGCCAAACATGGCAGCCGCGTCGCCCCGCAGATCGGCAGGGTCCGCCAGCAGAATCACCTGAACGCTCTTCCCACGCTCCTGCAGCTTCCGCGCCGCCACGAAGCCATCGCCGCCGTTATTCCCCTTGCCGCAGAAAACCACAATGCGCTCCGCCGCAGCGTGCCGCGCGAGCACATAGTCGGCGACGGCGCTGCCCGCGTTTTCCATCAGCGCGAGCGAAGGCACGCCGAAGCGCTCGGTGGTAACGCGGTCAATGCCGCGCATCTCTTCGGCGGAAACGATTTTCATGGCTGGAATGCCTTCATAGCCGGGGATCACCATCTTCGACCCACGACTATAAAACAAAAAGGCTCTCCAAGCTGTGCGGAGGGCCCTGAGCAGCAAGAAACCTAATCCGCCATGGAGGCCGCGCCCTTGGGATTCTTCAAAGCAGCCTGTACCCGGCTATGGTGTCGTCCGTAACCGAAGTACACGGCCATACCGAGGATCAACCAGACAATTAAGCGGATCCAGGTTGCCGCCGGAAGGCTAGCCATTAGAGCCGTTGAAACCAGAACTCCCATGATCGGAACGAACGGCACCCACGGAGTCTTGAACGGACGTTCGAG